>Ga0307510_10003981_pt1 | contig 17300 bp, 17 predicted proteins | sample 12_EM_MG_FD_207224 | JGI IMG/M metagenome (GOLD analysis project Ga0307510, IMG submission 207224) | Populus trichocarpa ectomycorrhiza microbial communities from riparian zone in the Pacific Northwest, United States - 12_EM | ecosystem: Host-associated > Plants > Roots > Unclassified | place...
GACCGGGGAGCAGACCTGGCTATAGGATCGGAGGAGATCAAGAAGGCCTTCTGGATAGCTCATGACACATCGAATGCCGGGGCTTACGAGATGAGAGAGCATATCGACTTCTGTTTCACCTGTATCTCAAAGACCTTACCTATAGAAAATCAGGTCACGCTTATCTTAAAGGATATTTATGATTTTCAAACCAGGGAAATTTGTCTTATCCTCGGGAAGACAGAAGGCGTGATAAAGCACTTGTTGAATGATGCCAGAAATACTATGACGGGTATTTTCGAGCACAGGTGTGCGTTAATCAACAAGAATGGCGTCTGCCACCAGTGCAGTCATATAAATGAAATATTCAATCCCAAACAGGATCAGCAGGAGCAGCTGATGAAGCTGGAATTGGTAAAAGCATCAAAGAAATATAACAGAGAGCAGCTTTTTGCCTTGCGGACAGTATTGGTAAAAGCCATCGATCCCCTGCATGCTTCGGGCACCGACTTGCACGAAGCTATTATGACCTGTGTCAGGACAGCAATTGGGGAAATAGATGATTTTTTTGACGGGGATAGATAAAAAATAGCTTAAAATAAAAATCCGATGAAAATTTGTTTACTTGTCATATGCGTTATGGGTATTCTGACTCAGAATGTGCTCGCTCAGAAAAATACTACGGATCCTGATCACAAGCAAAATGAGAGAAGAGATAGTGGCGATTTTCCCAACTTCAATCGTAGTCTACTGCTGGAAGAGACATCTGATACAACTGCGAATGTAAGTATTGGCGATTTCGATGGCGATGGTCATCTTGACATTCTCCTGGTGAAAGGAAGACATTGGCCCATCGTTGATCGGATTTTTCTTGGTGACGGGTTGGGTGGAATACGAAAGGCTTATAACCTCGGAAAAGTATCAGACCGCTCATATACCGGCGGTTTGGCTGATTTTAACGGAGATGGTTTCCTTGATATTGCTGTTAGCAATGATGCCCCCGATCGGAAACTGATTTACTTGAATGATGGCAAAGGCAATTTCAAAATTGGCTCTGAATTCGGACTTCCTGAATGGCCGACACGGAATTTATCGATTGCTGATATCAACTCCGATGGATCGCCGGATATCATTTTGGCGAATCGAGGTGATTCGGGAAAAACATCAAATTATATCTGCTTAAACAACGGAAAAGGACAGTTTGGTGCCAATTGCATCCCATTTGCTCCTTACCCTGCCACGACAATATCCCCGGCAGACTTTGATAAAGATGGTTTTATTGACCTTGTTGTACCACATCGCGACGGCGGTCAGAGTTACGTATACCTTGGCAGTTCGAATTTCTCTTTTTCAGACACCCATCGTATTCCATTCGGGCCATCCAACGCTACAATTCGTGTGGCAGCAGTAGCAGATTTTAATGGAGATAATATGCTTGACATTGTAACTATAGACGAATACAAAGGCGTAAACTTATATTTTGGACAAAAAGATCAAACCTTTTCCGCAGGTATTTCTTTAGCCGATTCAAAGATAGTCCCTTATGCGCTGGCAATCGCTGATCTGAACAACGACGGAAAAATGGATATCATTGTAGGTCATGTAGAAGCACCGTCAACAGTATTTTTTAATGACGGTACAGGTCACAACTTTAAATCAAATTCTTTTGGTGATTCAAAGGGTACCGTGTATGGTTTTGCGGTTGGTGATTTCAATGAAGATGGAAAGCTGGACATAGCTGCTGCCCGGTCAGACGCTCCCAGTGTTTTGTATTTTGGCAGTACTACGCCAAAGAAAAAAACTGATAGGTGAGTTTGCTTTCTTCGAACCGTATAAAAACCCGCTCTGGGAGCGGTTCTTTTCAAGTTACGACTTTTGAAATGGTACTACAAAAAGTCCTTTATTTCTACCAGGCCGTCGGATTTCTCATCGTTCCGGTTCCTATCAACCATTTGAGCGGATGACCAAAAATGAAGCAACTGACCATTACCTTCCAATGTCAGCCTCAGCCTTTCCCCTGGAGGTTTGGAAAGCCAAATTTTCAATTGAAGTTCTTTAATATGCTGGGGAGTATCTGTCATCTGTATATCAGATCAAATGTACGTAACCTCATCCAGAAGAGGCTTGATATCCCGAAAAGGCCAAAACAATCGTAAGTAATTGATTTACAAATAGTAAAAATTACCGAAGATTTGATTATTTTTGTCTTATGAATAATGCCTTACATAGGGATACCATACTTAACATGCTTTCAGCCAATAAGCAACGGTTAGCTCTATTTGGAGTTAATCGAATTGGGTTATTCGGCTCCTATGTAAGGAACGAAATGACGCCTAATAGCGATATTGACTTGCTCGTGGACATTCAAAAAGACAAAAAAACGTTTAATAATTTTTTGTCGCTTAACCATTTTCTTGAAGACTTATTTGGCAAGAAGGTAGAGTTAGTGACTACTCAGTCCTTAAGTCCCTATATCGGTCCACACATCTTGAAAACCGTGGAATATGTCTCTGTCGCAAATTGATTTTCTCCGACATATACTGGATGAATGTATTTATCTTATTAAAGAATCTCAGCAGTGTACCTACGAAGAGTTCCTGGCTGATGACCGATTAACACGAGCTGTTTGTCGAAGCCTTGAAATAATCGGCGAGGCCAGCAATAAAATACATCCTGATTTCAAAGCAAAACATCCTCTTGTTCCCTGGAGAGACATGAGTGACATCCGCAATAAGATTATTCATCACTACTTTGGGGTTGACTACGATATTATTTGGGATACCATCAATACGAATATTCCACAGTTGAAGGAAAGCATTGAAGTGGTTATCGAAAGAGAAAAAAGCTAACTTAGTAAAGCGTCTGTTACGTGAATTACATAAAATCCACATACGAAATTTTGGGATTTAAGGCCTTAAATAGAGATGTAAACGAATCGTGGATCGAGTGGGCGCTTCAGATGATTTTTCGTGGACATGAAACGGAACACCTTATAATTCTTGCTGGGATTTCCAAACCCTATAATCAATTTTATTTGCAGGAACTTACATCGAAAGTATTCGACGAGTTATCCCTTGACATTGTCTCTCAAGAAAAAGTCCTTAGAAACTATTCGGCTTATCTTACCAGTGAGGCATTAGATGGGAATAGAAATTATCGCGAAGTGCTGAATGAATTAATGAATATATGCATCGAGCTGGACTATGAAAAATTCCTTTATGATTTTTATTCATTGTTTTTTGCTCTGGATGATCTGGAGTATTCAGAAAACCAGGGGTACTGGCCAAATGCCACAAGGGAAAACATAAACTCCATTATTGCTGAATATTTCAAAAAATTGGATCGGGGAGCAGGAAGAGTACCGTTATCAGATGATCGATAGGTAATGGCTAAATAGGTTTAAGTAATGGCTTTACTTTTTTGCAATGCTCAACGAAATCAGGTAAATCCTTAACCGCATATGCCCGCGAAAATCCGCAATTCTCGAAAGCCATCCGAAGATAATTGACAAAAGTAGTATCATATCTGGATTCGTATCGTAGTCCCATGCAAAATTGCAGGAACCCACAATCGAGAAAAACATCTTCACCGACAAAGGCACATATCCGAGAGACAGAACCGCTTTTTCCAGTTTCTTAATTCTGAATCGGGTTCCCCAACGAGGTTTTAAAAGAGGATGTTCAAAATCATAGCGAGGGTTTTCGTTGAAGCAATAGTTGATTTCCCGCAAAGCAGTATAGATAACATCCAGGTTATAAGCGACGCGGTTCATGGTTTCGGTCAGTACGGCGCGGACCTCGATTAAATTCTTTTTTTTAAACGCATCCGAACCCATGTTTGCAATTTCTTCATAGACATGAACCGCATCTCTTTGAAGGTATTTTTCTAGTAAGCTCATTCCGTATATTTATGATGTTGCTTGTAATATACAGCCAATGGGGAAGAAGACTAATCTTCAGCTATCTGCCCAGTCGTCGATTTCTGGTCAATCTCGGAGTTCTGTAATTCTTTATCCTGTGGAGTATCTGTCATCTGACCCATTTTCGACCCAAACCTGACCCAAATTGTGATGTCGGTCCAGAAATAAAAAAAGCGAGTTATGTATAACTCGCTTTTTCAAAGTCGGGAAGACAGGATTCGAACCTGCGACCCCCTGGTCCCAAACCAGGTGCGCTACCGGCCTGCGCTACTTCCCGAACGCTAACGAGCCGCAAAAATAGGGATTTTAAACCGAAAAGGCGAGAGAAAAGCAAAATTTAAACGCCCAAAGAGTAAATAAACCTCAAAGATTCCACCAATAGTTGAATTTCAGGACAAAGGCACGACTGCGAACAGAGAAAGGAGTGGTCAGATAATTGTCAGTATAGACCAAAAACAGGTCCGAAGCAGGTTTGTACCGCCATTGCAGACGGGTATTGAGGTTCATGTTCCGGGTCTGCTGATTGTACTGAATATAAGTGGTCAGGAAAAGGGTATTGGTCATCGTAATATCGATGCGGGGGCCTATCAGCCAGAAGTTGACCTGACCCCAGGGCTGAGGAAGACGGAGACTGGTATAGGTCGTGCTCATTGTGATATTGACATAGGGTTGGAACCGGTAGCCCACATCATTGGTAAACATCAGTTTGGTCCCATCGGCATAATAGCCGCCATAACGCAGCGAAAAGTCATAGGTAAAGAGTGCCTGTGGCTTGCTGACATAATCAAGTCCAATGGTATTCCAGTTATGCCGGGTGCCTTTTGCCAGTGAGTGTATTCCGGTATTGGTCGGATCGAACGGCGAAAGCAATTGCACATAGTCATTCATCAGTACGCCTGCAAGAGTGCTTTTATTACGGAAAGTGGTCAACCAGGTGAAGATGGTCTCGTTGTCCGTGCGGTGAAAAGACTCATTATAGAAATAGGTGGATGTAAGCTGGGGCCCATGACTAAGCACAACCCCACCCCGCGGAAGGAAGAAATAGGATAGCAGGGGGTTGACTTTGAAATAAGCCGTCCGTGGGACATAACCGACCTCAGCATTATAGTTACTGCCGGTATATTCATACCCTGCACCGATAAGCCAATGCCGATCGGAGTACTGGAGGCTGCCGGCATGGACATAGTCATCACCCCGCCGGCCAGGGCTGAAGGATTTCAGGAGTAATACCTTGCCGGTCCAATAATTGTCGGAAGAGGCCAGGTTGAACTCCATACCCATGTTGCGATTATACTGAGAATATACCGGGTGGGTCGTGTCCTTACCCGGCTGATAATGTACCGACTGTTTGTTGATAAAGATAAAACCGATGTTGGATCTTGAAAAGATCTTTCGCTGGATGGCTACCACCGAAAAGTTTTGTTCCGGTAGTCCGAGAGAGTCTACTTTTCCGGTCTGCATATCCAACAACCCGATACGCCAGTTGGCATCCAGCTTGCCGCTGAGTCGGGCTCCAAATTCAATAGGCATCCCCAGCCCGATACGCCGGGAAAAGAAAGGCCGGACATCGGAATAACCCAGATTGTTGAAGTGATCGGCATTCTCAAGAAAGAACTGTCTTTTCTCGGGATAGAACAGCTCATATCTGCTAAGGTCGATGACCTGTCTGTCGACATCTACCTGCGAAAAGTCCGGATTGACAGTCAGGTCAAGATTGAGGGAAGACGTGACGGCTATCTTGGCATCACCGCCTATCTCTTTCTTATAGACATTCCCCTTCCCACTTGTATAGTCTTTTTGAACTCCACCCAGCACATAGGGGATAACGGAAATATTCGGCCCGGGCGAAGGCGGCGGCACATCCCAGACCAATACCCCCGTATAAGCCAGCGAAGCGGTAGGGAACTGGCGGGGAACCGGTGCCCAGCTCGACTTTTCCGTCGTCTTTAGGTCGTTGCGGCTAAAGTTGATACCCCAGTGTGTCAGCCCGTTCCGATAACGAAGGGTTTTAAACGGAATGGCTATCTCCAACACCCAGCGGTCGCTGTATCTGCGAACTACCGAATTCCATTTGTTGTCCCAACTAAGATCGACCTTGCCACCTTCATACATTAGTCCATCCCACTGACCTCCCGCAGCATTGGCGCCAAAGGAGAAGCCGCTGGTCTGATCTTCAAAGGGATCGATAAAAAAGATGAAGTTGTCATTTTTTACAAAACTAAAATCCCTGTGCAGGGATTCTACCATGTCCGGACCTGGACCAGCATCAAAACATTCGGCGACCAGGTAGAGGTTCTTATCGTCATAGGTCATTCTGACCTCCGTTCGAAGACTGGCATGGCTGGTGTCCATCGGAAGCACCATGTAGAAATTGGCTGCCTTCTCCGCATGCTGCCATGCCGGCTCATTGATAAAGCCATCTATATGGACTGGGCTCTCCGCGCGGTGAATGTGCAATTCAAAGCCACTGTTCTTTTTCTGTGCGACAACATAAAAAGGAAGAATATAAAACAAACAGGCCGTAAGCAAACGTCGGACATTCATTAGTATCGCCAGGATTTTAGGTCGGCGCCTTTCGGTGCACGGGTCTTTACTTCTTCCGCCCATTTTTTAATATACATCTGGTGATAACGCAGGCGGCTGATATAGTTGGGTTGCGTATGATCTCCATTCCAGCAGTGCTCGGCCCTGTCCCCATAATCCACCTGGCAATCGCAGACGGGATTGTTCAGTTTCTTCAGGATATCTTCTGCGGCATAGACGGCGTTATTGAGATAATAGGTATCCATATCCCCTACATAGATGTGGATCTTTCCTTTTAACTGTTCTCCAAGTCGGGGCCAGTCCCGCTGGATGATATGCGCCAGATCGAAATGTTCCTTCCAATAAGCCGCTACGGAAGAGTCGATAGCACCGGTGTACTTGTCAAAGATCCGCTTGGGATATCCATCCGCATCCATGGGCGAGAAAACAGCCTCCCAGATATCGAACTGGTCGCCACTCCGGCTACGGGTACCCAAGGCCAGCTCCCGCTGATTGAGGTCCTTTATAAGCGTGCTGACATGCCCCAGGTAGTCGCGTTCACCGGGACGTGGCGTATGCCTGAAATCGCTCTCCACATAATAGGCGTTCTTATTGTTGTACAGATCGATGGTAGTATAGTGATGAAAGTCTACCGGATCGGGGCAGGCGGCATAACAGCCATTGTATTCATTGGGATAGAATACCTGCACGGCAAGAGCCTCCCAGCCACCGGTGGAGCCACCATATGTAAAGCGTGCCCAGCCTTTACCAATACCCCGAAATTGCTTCTCTATCTCGGGGATCAGTTCGTAAGTGATAGCGTCCCCATACGGACCCAGATTCTCCGAATTGACAGCATAGGAATCATCATAATATGGATTAGCATGTTCGATCTCGATAGCAAGGACGCGGGGAAAACCGGGACCTGTCCATTGTTTGTAAAAGTCATAGGCTTCCTGTTGAACGATTTTATTATACCCGGTAATGTGAAAACGGGCACTGGTGTCTGGCGGAAGATTGGTATCGGGCGGAGTGGTGCTGAATCCGCCAAAATCGGCAGGAAAATGGCCGTGGAAGATGGCCAGCGGATATTTCACATTAGGATGTTCATCAAATCCTTCCGGTAACAGCACATGCGCGCCAAGGAACATAGGGCGTCCCCAGAATTCGGTGAGGAGCTTGCTTTGTATGCGGATGTGTTTTATATAACGGGTATCCTGTGGCTCTTTGATGGGAGGAATGATCTTATCGATGATGAGACTGATCTCGCCTGAGCCAGCCGGGTCGAAATGTACTTTTACCGGTGTGGAATAGATGTTCCCCGGAGCCTGGTTCCAATGCTGTCCCTCACCCCTATCCATTGGAAGCTTGACGATCTGTCCTGTCTTCAGATGAAAGGTCTCGTATTTATGCAGCAGGACCTGAACATAATAGTCTCCGGCAGGCACATCATTTAGTCTTTCCAGCGGATAGCCAAAAGCATGTACGTCTACCAGCTGCGAATGATGCGGCTCCCAGCCATCGACGTCGATGCCAAAGACCAGCTGTGTCTCCGCAGCATCGTTGATCTGAAATCGCGGTTCCGTCTTGTTGTTTTTGGAGATCAGCAATAATAAGCGGCCGTCCAGGTTTTCCTGTTGTAGTGATGGGGCTATGGTCACCCGGAATGCCTGGGACCAGCCGAGAAATGGAAACAACAGAAAAACCAGGAAGCCTATTTGCTTTTTAGCAGTAAGCATGTCCTGGTTTTTTTAAAGGTCTATTCCAGCCCAATGAAAACGATTAATTGGGCAGGTTAAAATAGTTCTTGACGGAATTGTAATCTTTTACGTTCACGCTTGCAGGAACGGAACCTGGTATTAGAATGTATCGGTACTGCCCCGCTTTTACTCCACTTACTGTTTGGGTACTGAAATTTTCATTCCCCGTAAAAACTATGCTTCCTACAATAAGATCGACCTGAATGTTCCATCCTGTGGAAATGATATCTGTGAATGGCAGCGGAACAATATCCGGGTTGGCCGTCGTTCCGAAGTTAAAATAGGTTTTTATTTCACCTTTTGAAAGTATGTCTGCCGTAAGCTTAGGGGCAGTAAGGACTCCCTGCCAGGTAGTATCAACAACTCCTGGACTAATGGTATCCAGGAATGCGGGGGTATAAGTCACATCCGTCCAGGCAGAGTAAATAACATTGGCAGTACCGGTATCTCCTTTGGGCCCCGCTGCGCCAGCAGCACCAGCTGCACCAGCAGCGCCGGCAGGTCCCGTTGGACCTGTATCCCCTTTTTTACAGGCAATAATAAAGATAGCAGCAAAAAGCACGAATGCCAGATAAGAGTAAAGTTTTGGTTTCATAACTTTTTATTTGAAGTATGGATTGATTGCAGGAATAACAATTTAAGGATTATATGCAAGAATTTGCGCGGGAGGGTCACTTTTTTTGGGATTTCACTGGCCGGAAATGGGGATTTTTCGATTTCCAGCCTGTGGAGTGCAGTTTACAGGGGAAGTCGTAGATTTAAAATAAAAGAAGTTATGAAACATCTCCGTTATCTCAATGTCGTGCTAACTGTCATAGCCATCAACCTGGTGCTGATAACACTGGCGGTAACCGGGCTTTTTCCCACCGCAAGCGCAAAAGAGAATGGTCCACGATATGTTGCTGTCCCGGTGAACGCCGATGGAACCATCAACGTAAATTTAAGCCAGATCAGAGGGGAGGATATCGGATACCGGGCCCTTCCCGTCGATGTAACAAAAGTAGACGGAAGGACGATACGTAGTACTCCGTTGCCGGTGATAGTCGGGAAGTAGGCAGTGTGCTATCCATTGCGGGAGTCAGTGCGGTGGCACCCGATTTGCTTATCTATCGGTAAATAGCACTATGGAAAAACGCATCCTGGGCATCGTATTATCCATAATAGGAGTGGTAGGCCTTATTCTTGCGGCCGTCCGTTTCGCGGGTGGCGCGTCCGGAGGCCAAAACATCCGGATGATCTTTGTGTATTCGATCTTAGGTGCCATTTTCTTCTTTTCCGGTATTGGTCTGATAAAGAATACAAAGGACAGGCCTACATAACAATCCGAACAGATTGCAATCTAATCTTTAACTATAGATCCCGAAAGAATTGTTCAAAGACAATTTTATCATTTCGAACCTGGTAGACACAAACTTCTTCGATACTCTTATAACCGACTTTCCTAAATTCAATTTCCAACTTTAGGATTACAGTAAAATAACTGCCTGCGATCAAAGGATCAGACCAATAGATGTTATGGAATTTTTCCACCTTGGCAAGAAACTCCTGTTCTTTTGCATTCATGTTCGCAGCCCCCACGGTTTTGCTTCCGTCGGGATCAATGCTGATTATATCAGTGTCATATAATTCATACTGCGCTTCGAGAAACTTCCCTTCTTTGCATAATTCGATCAATCTGCCGGCCACTATTGCTGTTGACATGGTTAGTGTGGTATTATAGTGATAGGCTATTGCAACACCTGAACGAGGTTTTTTGTTTCGCATCGGGTGCGAACAAGTTCGCCCCGCTGCTACAAACAAAAACCCGCAGCGTAAGCTGCGGGTGCAATAAATACTTGCGGAGAGGGTGGGATTGGCTTCGCCGATCCCTTGGATGGGGGGCTTAAGTCAAATGGATGTCCGTTCGCTACGCTCACTAACATTTTTGTTTTTGCGCTTTTGCCGGAGCAAGCTCCGCAACGCTCCAAAACAAAAATGCCCCCGGCGGAAGCCGGGGGACACCCATTTGACTTGCGGAGAGGGTGGGATTCGAACCCACGGTACAGTTTAACCCGTACGACGATTTAGCAAACCGTTCCTTTCGGCCACTCAGGCACCTCTCCGTCTCTCCCTCATTTCGAAGGGGAGGCAAAAATAAAGATTAATTGGTTTACACCCAAATGCGACTCAACTTTTTGTGAAAATTAGCGTGGAACGCACGCCAAACAGGAAAAAGGCTGAAAATGGTGGGCTTGGCCTGGTGAATAATGGGGCAACATTAGAAGAAAGTGCGAACTGGGTCTGAGAAGGCGGCCCGGGGCGGGGTGACCCAAAGTGAAAAACCCATCCCGAAGACCGGAATGGGTTTGTGTTGGTAATATAACGAGTTAAAAAAGGTAATTACATGGCAGCAAGCTGAACTTTTTGCTGGAGCTCCATCACATTCTCGCGAAAGAGACTGTCCGTGTCCATAAGATCCTTGACTGTCTGACAAGAATGGATGACAGTGGTGTGATCGCGACCACCAAAATGCTCGCCGATAGTCTTAAGAGAATTCTTTGTAAAGGCCTTGGCCAGGTACATAGTAATCTGCCTCGCCTGAACGATTTCACGCTTGCGGGTTTTCTGCAGTAGTTTATCATAAGACACATCGAAGTATTCGCATACCATACGCTGTATAGTTTCGATGGTGATCTCTTTACTGCTAGTTTTCACGAAGTTACGGAGTACCTTTTTAGCCAATTCAAGATCAATTTCCCTTTTATTGAGCGAAGATTGTGCCAAAAGTGAAATTAGTGCTCCTTCAAGCTCACGGATATTGCTATTGATATTATAAGCTAGATATTTTACCACTTCCTTTGGCATCTCGAGGCCGTCATTCTTCATCTTCCTTTCAAGGATGTCGATGCGAACTTCATAGTCTGGCATCTGCAGGTCGGCGCTAAGGCCCCAACGGAAGCGGCTCAATAATCTTTCCTGCAAGCCATCGAGATCCTTTGGCGGCTTGTCAGATGAAAGGATCAGCTGTTTACCGGACTGATGAAGGTGGTTGAAGATAGCAAAGAAGGCGTCCTGGGATTTTTCGGCCCGGTTAAAGAATTGAACGTCATCTATGATAAGTACGTCGACGAGCTGATAAAAATGGATGAAATCGTTGATCGCGTTGTTACGGCTATGGTCGACAAACTGATTAATGAACTTCTCCGAGCTTACATATAAAACTACCTTATTCTGGTGAAGACGTTTGACTTCATTGCCGATGGCCTGCGCGAGATGTGTCTTACCAAGCCCTACCCCACCATATATGACTAAGGGATTGAAGGAATTAGCACCCGGTTTTTCCGCAACCGTCTTACCGGCGCGACGTGCAACACGATTGCAATCACCTTCGACAAAAGAATCAAATGTGTAGACCGGGTTCAGCTGAGCGTCGATTTGCATCTTCTTCAGCCCGGGTATCACAAAGGGATTCTTTACAGGGTTGTTTATGATAAGAGGAAAATCCATTTCGTTATTGGAAAAAGTTTTATATCCATGTGCCGGAACATCCATTGTCAGAGGCTTGTTCTGATGATTCCCACTATCTACCATGATCCGGTATTCAAGCATCGCCTCTTTTCCTAAAATTCGCCTCAGGGTCTTGGCCAGTAAATTTACATAGTGCTCTTCCAGGTATTCATAAAAGAATTGGCTGGGAACCTGTATAACCAGGACATTGTTCTTCAACTCAACAGGCTTGATCGGCTCGAACCACGTTTTATAATGCTGCCACTCTACGATATCCTTGATTATTTCCAAGCAATTACTCCATACTTTGTCAAACGTTTTTGCCATTATTGAATAACCAATTTTTATGCCGATTTACGAATTGTATTTCTTAAATGTTTTTCGGAACTGGATTCTAAAAAGTTGCGCAGGGCGGCGAATATCAAAACTTTTCATGAAATAAAAAATTTTTTATTCACTTGTTTTTTTTGCTTCGCATACAGTTTTGAGTTCCAGTAATAACATTCATTTTTTTTCTACAAAACTCTTGTCCAGCCTGACTAAAATTAAGACCATGCAAAAATGAAATCCAAGCCAATTCAGACTTTTACAACCCCTTCCTTTGTCAATTCTTTAAGACTTATTAACATCGATACCGATGCGAGTTGGGGACGATTGCAGGACAACCGCCTCCGCGAGGCATATTGCGACAGTAGTGGATCCAGGCATATTCCAGCAGTTGAACCTGCTGGTATGTTTTAAACTTACGAAGTATGAAGAAGGAGAACATAAGCTTCGATGTGACCGAACCTTTCTTCATATATGTAGAGTTTGTTGTGAGGTAATTGAAGATACAAATTATTTGATTGCCTTTTCCAATCCGGGATTTTTTTTTAAAAAATTGCCCGCTACCATTTTGAGGGATTTTTTTTACGATAAAATTTCCCTATGGTTAACAGTGGTTAAAATATTCTATCTTAAACAGACAGAAGTAATTATAGTAAATTTGCGCCTTTGGGTGAACTAGCGGCGTCTTTGGGGGAACTGTCCAGGCCTTTAGGTAAACTACCTGACAATATGCGACAAACACTTCAATTAAAATTATTACCAGCAGAAGCGGCCAGCGATAGCATCATCCGGGAATATATATCCCAGGCCACAGGGCGTGGAGAGCAGCTCATCACCGGTTTTAATCTTTTAAAGCGATCTATCGACGCAAGAGGACGGCAGCCACATATCCTTTTAACTGTGGAAGTTTTTATTGATGAAGCTTTTACAGAAACAGCTCCAGAGGTCTTCCCTTTCCCCGATGTGTCAAAAGCTGACAAACAGGTCATCATTATTGGCGCAGGACCTGCCGGATTATTTGCTGCGCTCCGGCTGATCGAAAAAGGTATCCGGCCGGTATTGCTTGAAAGAGGAAAAGATGTCCGCTCACGCCGCAGGGATCTGGCGGCCCTGAATAAAGATGGTGTGATCCACCCCGAAAGTAATTATTGTTTTGGAGAAGGCGGTGCCGGTACCTATAGTGACGGAAAACTTTATACCCGCAGCACAAAACGCGGCGATATACACCGTATACTAAATCTACTTGTTCAATTTGGCGCCGATCCGTCCATTCGGGTCGATGCACATCCGCATATTGGCACGAACAAGCTTCCCCAGATCATCCAGGCCATGCGACAGCAGATCACCGATAGTGGGGGCTTGTTTCTTTTCGAAAAGAAAGTTGTAGACTTTATTCTACATAACGGGGCCATCCGGCAGGTAAAGACAGCAGATGGAGATAGTTATGATGGCAGCGCCATCATTCTTGCGACGGGTCATTCCGCGCGGGACATTTTCCAGTTGCTGCACAGCCGGAAGATCCTGATCACAGCCAAACCTTTTGCACTGGGTGTCCGCATCGAACATCCACAAGGCCTCATCGACCATATTCAATATAAAACACAGTCGCCTTTTCTGCCGCCGGCGGCCTATAGCCTGGTGGAGCAGGTAAACCAAAAAGGCGTTTTTTCTTTCTGCATGTGCCCGGGAGGTATTATTGCACCAGCCTCTACCGCAGACGGAGAACTGGTCGTCAATGGCTGGTCGCCTTCCCGCCGTAATAATCCCTTTGCTAATTCAGGCATCGTCGTTAGTGTGGAAGAAAAAGATATGATGCCCTTTCAGCAGCAGGGTCCGCTCGCAGGCCTCGCCTTTCAGCAAAGCGTCGAACAAAAAGCCTTCGAATGGGGAGGCGGAAAGTTCGTGGCACCAGCCCAACGCCTGGCTGACTTCGTTGCAGGAAAGGTATCTGCCGACCTGCCTGCCTGTTCCTATCTTCCGGGACTTCATAGTGTCCCCCTGCGTGAAGTGCTGCCTTCTTTTGTATATGAAGACCTCCGGGGAGGATTTAAAGCCTTTGGAGAAAAAATGAAGGGTTATTTTACGAATGAAGCCGTTGTCGTGGCAACAGAGTCCCGCACCTCCTCTCCGGTCCGGATCCCCAGAGATCCCGAAACCCTGCAACATCCGCAGATAAGGAATTTATTTCCCTGCGGAGAGGGCGCAGGTTATGCCGGCGGCATTGTCAGCGCCGCGATGGATGGAGAACGCGTTGCCGGAATGGTAGCTGATCTGTAGCCAATATTATAGCCGGTGGCGTTGGTAGCTGCCCCAACGTAACATTTGACGGTTTTGTCGACTAATGAGCAAAGATACCGGCTGCATTACGTATTTTAGTTACCAAACACCTTCTCATGCACGTCCTGAAAGTAAACGAAACCAACATTTTGGAAGTCTCCAATCTGGAAAAGCATTTTTCGTCACAAGTGGCCGTGGACAAGATCAGCTTCAAGTTAAAGGAAGGGTCCATCTTTGGTCTGCTGGGGCCCAATGGAGCAGGGAAAACTACACTGATCCGGATGATCACCGGTATTTTTTATCCCGACGAAGGTTCAATCCTTTTCGAAGGCCGCCCTTTCCAGCCGGAAAACGATATCCTGAAGATCGGTTATATGCCGGAAGAACGGGGATTGTATAAAAAGATGAAGATCGGAGAACAGGCCGTTTACCTCGCTCAGCTAAAAGGCTTGAGCAAACAGGAAGCGACCCGGAAGGTGAAGGAATGGTTTATCAAGTTCGAGATGCAAACCTGGTGGAATAAAAAAGTGGAAGACCTGAGCAAAGGCATGGGGCAAAAGCTGCAGTTTGTAACTACTGTATTACATGAGCCAAAGCTGATCATCCTGGACGAACCCTTCAGCGGCCTCGATCCGGTCAATGCCAACCTGATCAAAGACGAGATCTATTCATTAGCCCATAAAGGAGCAACTATTATTTTCAGTACACATCGTATGGAACAGGTGGAAGAGATCTGCGACCATATCATTTTAGTGAATAAAGGGCAGAAAATCCTCGACGGGTCCGTCAGCGAAGTAAAACAAACGTTCAAAGAGAATCTTTTTCACCTGAGAATAGAAGAAGATACTCCCGTGCCCGCAGACCTGTCTTCCGGTGTTTTTGAGATCGTGAACAGGGACGGCGGAAACTGGCTGGTAAAAATAAAAGAAGGTTACAGACCCAATGATGTGCTGGAATTCTTTATCCGGGGAGGATTCAGTATTCTTTCGTTTACCGAGCAGCTTCCTTCGCTGAATGATATCTTTATCCATCTCGTAGAGGGGACTTCACAAACAAGACAGTTTCAGGATCTATAAATTGACTATAAATTATGAGTAAGATATGGCTGATCATGCGGAGGGAATACCTGATCCGCGTCCGCAATAAGACCTTTTTAATATCTACGTTCCTGTTGCCGCTGGTAATTATTCTCTTTATTGCAGGCTCTGTGGTTTTGTCGGAGCAGACAAAGACCCGTCATCGGATAGCCGTAATAGATGCGAATGGGTATTTTAAGGATTATCTTAAGAGCGACTCTTCGATCATCTTTGATTTTACCGCGGGAATCGACAGCCTCAACTATGAACAGAAGGGTTGTACGGCGATATTGGTCATTCCATTGTTACAGGAGGGAAAGAAATCCGATTATAAGTTAAAGTATAAAAAACAGCTGAGTATATCCGGGGCAACAGACCTGGAGAACCGGGTCGAAAATGCCGTCACCGACCATCATATTTATGAGCAGACTAAGATCAGCAAAGGCCGTCTTGATTCGATACGCCTCCAGTCCAATATCGGACATATGAGGAGCTATGAAGACCAGGGTAAGACAGTAAAGGAGTCCAGCCAGGGTTTTTCCTATCTCATTGGTTATCTCAGTGGGATCCTGATCTATATGCTCACCTTTATATATGGAGCCATGGTCATGCGCGGTGTGATGGAAGAAAAGACGAATCGCATCGCCGAGGTCGTGATCAGCTCGGTCAAGCCCTTTCAGCTGATGATGGGTAAGATCACCGGCATCGGTATGGTAGGGCTGACCCAATTTCTATTATGGGTCATTTTGTTAGTGGCCCTTGCCGTAGTCGCCCAGGGATTTATCTCACCCGATACCTGGAAAGGGGTACAGCAAATACAACAGGGTAATGCCATGGGAAATGCCGGATCGGCTGTCCAGGCCGGGGAAGCGGCCCAAAAACTCTTTCAATTAACCAATGTCAAGTGGGGACTGACTTTCATTTGCTTTCTCTTTTATTTTATAGGAGGCTATCTTTTCTATTCCGCTTTGTTTGCGGCTGTCGGTAGTGCGGTCAACGAAGATCCGCAGGAAGCTCAATCCCTGATGCTGCCTATTACGCTGCCGATAATCTTTTCCTTTGTTATTATGACCATCGCCGTGCAGGACCCTGCCGGCCCGCTGGCTGTCTGGGCCAGTATCATTCCATTCAGTGCGCCCATCGTCATGATGGCGCGTATTCCCTTTGGAGTTCCCTGGTGGCAGCTGGGGCTTTCAATGGCACTGCTCGTCCTTGGATTTCTCGGTACGACCTGGCTGGCCGGTAAGATCTACCGGACCGGGATCTTAATGTATGGGAAAAAACCCAGCTGGAAGACGATGTGGAAATGGGCTTTTCATAAGTAAGAACAAGGCTTGGGATCGCCCGTGACTCAGTTCTGGATGAATGGTAAAAAAAAGTTGAGTGGCGGTGCAACATTCACCCCTTTGCTGCGTACTTTTATACGAAGAGTGTCGTGGATTTTGGCAAGGAGCCCAGTGCTCGGTTTTGTGGCCGCGGTGCGGCTTGATTTCTCAATTTTGGCAGGCATAACTCAACGATAGATTTAAGCCTCATGTGTAGTAGAAAAAACGGGACTGTTCTCAGCCCCGTTTTCTTTTATCGTAAGTACTGTATGATCAGACTAGCTGGCGTCGAGCAGACGGAGGATAGGATAGTCGGAATTGTCCGAGCTGGAGCCAACGTCTTCCGGGAGGAATTCCACACTTAGCTTCACGGATGTTTTTTCCCGGATAGCTACATTGGGACGTTTGGCAGACTGATAACCTTTTTTATCAAACTGTACGGTTACCTGGGTCACGGGTAATTGGGAAAAACGAAAGTAACCGTCCGAGTCCGTCTGAACCTCCTTGAGGTTGTTCGTACCAGGAACAATAGCCGAAACAGTTACCCCGGACAGCGGCTTTTTGGTAACCGCGTCGGTAACATAACCGTGCAGCACACCTTCCAGCTTACCTGTTCCGGCTTTTACAC
>Ga0307510_10003983_pt1 | contig 17300 bp, 12 predicted proteins | sample 12_EM_MG_FD_207224 | JGI IMG/M metagenome (GOLD analysis project Ga0307510, IMG submission 207224) | Populus trichocarpa ectomycorrhiza microbial communities from riparian zone in the Pacific Northwest, United States - 12_EM | ecosystem: Host-associated > Plants > Roots > Unclassified | place...
CGAAGCGCAATATCATTCGGCGATCGACGCGATGATCGAGGGCGCGGTCCTCGCCGTGCTCGTCGTGTTGCTGTTCCTGCGCGACTGGCGTTCGACGATCATCTCGTCGCTGGCGATCCCGCTATCGGCAATTCCGACCTTCTGGTTCATGGACCTGATGGGGTTCAACCTGAACCAGTTGACCCTGCTCGCGCTGAGCCTGGTGGCCGGCGTGCTGGTCGATGACGCGATCGTCGAGATCGAAAACATCGTCCGCCACATGCGCATGGGCAAGAGCGCCTATCAGGCATCGATCGATGCCGCCGACGAGATCGGCCTGGCGGTGCTTGCCACCACCATGTCGATCGTCGCGGTGTTCTTGCCGGTTGGTCTGATGCCCGGCGTGTCGGGCCAGTTCTTCAAGAATTTCGGCCTGACCGTCGTCGTCTCGGTGTTGATGAGCCTCGCCGTGGCGCGGCTGCTGACGCCGATGATCGCGGCCTATTTCCTCAAGGCCAAGGGCCATCAGTCGCACGGCGAAGGCCGCATGATGGACGCTTATATGGCGACGCTGAAATGGACGCTGCGGCATCGCTGGTCGGCGGTGGTCGGCGGTGTCGTCGCGCTGGCGCTGACCGTGGTGTGCATCATGTTCCTGCCGATGACCTTCCAGCCCGATCAGGACCAGGACACGACCACGGCCTCGGTCGAGATGGTGCCGGGCACGACGCTCGCCCAGACCGAGGATGTGGTGAACCGCGTGGCCGATTTGCTGCGCAAGCAGCCCGATGTCGACACGACCTATCAGCGTTCGTTCGTCGGCAGCGGCCGGGTGACGGCGATCTTCAAGACCAAGAAGTCGCAGACCAGCAACGAGTTCGAGCGCAGCCTCGCGCCGCAGCTGGCGCAGATCGCCGATGCGCGCGTATCGTTTCGTTCAAGCAACGGTTGGGGCAGCAGCGGCCGCGACCTGACCATCACGCTGGGCGGCGACGATCCCAAGGTGCTGACGCAGACCGCGATCACGCTGGTCGACCAGATGTCGCGCCTGTCGACGGTGGTCGCGCCGCGCATTGCGGGCGACATGCAACGCCCGGAAATCGTCATCAGGCCGCGCATGGACCTCGCCGCCAATCTCGGCGTGACGACCGCCGCGCTGTCGAGCGCGATCCGCATCGCCACGCTCGGCGACATCGACCAGAACAGCGCGAAATTCTCGCTGTCGGACCGTCAGGTGCCGATCCGCGTCGCGCTCGACCAGAATGCGCGGCAGCGGCTGTCGACGATCCAGAACCTGCCGGTGCAGACGTCGAGCGGCGGCTCGGTGCCGCTCAGCCTGATCGCCGATATCGGCTTCGGCGCCGGCCCGACCAAGATCGAGCGTGTCGCACAACAGCGCCAGATCACCGTCGGCGCCGATCGCGCGCCGGGCGTGGTCAGCGGCACGGCGATGCAGCAGATCAACAACCTGCCGATCATGAAGAACCTGCCGGTCGGTGTGTCGCAGCTGACGCTCGGCCAGCAGAAGTGGCAGGCGGAGATGATCAACAACTTCCTCGTCGCGGTGGCGGCGGGCATCTTCCTGGTGTTCGCGGTGCTGGTGCTGCTCTATCGCCGCTTCCTGGCGCCGTTCGTCAACATGGGCTCGCTGCTGCTGGCCCCGCTGGGCGGGCTGATCGCATTGCTGATTACCGGCAACCCACTGTCGATGCCGGTGTTCATCGGGCTGCTGATGCTGCTCGGCATCGTCGCCAAGAACTCGATCCTGCTGATCGATTTCGCGCTGGAGGAGATGTCGAAGGGGGTCGATCCGTTCGTCGCGATCATCGATGCCGGGCACAAGCGCGCCCAGCCGATCGTCATGACCACGGTGGCGATGGTCGCCGGCATGGTGCCGACCGCCTTGTCGCTTGGCGGCGACGGGTCGTGGCGCGCGCCGATGGGCATCACCGTGATCGGCGGCCTGATCCTGTCGACCGTGCTGACGCTGCTGATCGTGCCGGCAAGCTTCAGCCTGGCAGTGGGTATCGAGGGCTGGATGGGCCCCTGGTTGCGCCGCAACCTGCTGACCTATCGCCCCGGCGACGACGGCACGCTGATCGAGAACGATCCCGCGCCGGGTCGGATTGCCGGGCGCCCCGGTGCGATCGGTTACCATGGTGACGATCCCCAGCCGGCGGAGTGATCGCTGGCGAACTCCCCGATATGGGAGCCGATGTGACGAACGCTTGAACAATCCCGGTTTTCGGGGATTGTAACGGTAATGAACCTGTTTCGCCGCCCCACGCCCGCCGCAGAGGCCCCATCGGCCGGCCTGCAGCGGATGCGCTGGGTGGCGACGGGCATGCTCGTCGCGATGGCGGCGACCTATCTGGTGTCGCGCGCGCTGGACGATCGCCACCCCGTCTTCGGCTTCGTACGCGCCTTTGCCGAGGCGGCGATGGTCGGCGGGCTGGCCGACTGGTTCGCGGTCACCGCCCTGTTCCGCCATCCGCTCGGCCTGCCGATCCCCCATACGGCGATCATTCCGCGCAACAAGGATCGCATCGGCATGACGCTGGCGGCGTTTCTGCGCGACAATTTCCTGATACCCGCCGTCGTCGCGCGGCGCATGCGCGGCGTCGACGTCGCGGGCGCCGCCGGCCGCTGGCTGGCCGGCCCCGGCGGCGGCCAGGGGCGACTGCGGCTTGGTGCCGCGCGACTTGCCGCCGATGTGCTCGCCTCGCTCGACCAAAAGCGGCTCGGCGGGATGGTGCGCGGTGCAATGGGACAGCGGCTGCGCGCGCTCGATGTGGCGCCCTTGCTCGGCCAGGCACTGAGCGCGGCGATGGCGGAGGGGCGGCATTTGCCGCTGCTCGACGGAATCATTCGCTGGGCGGCCAAGATCCTCGCCGCCAACGATCACTTGATTCGCGCCATGGTGCACGACCGCGCCGGATCGGTGATGCGGTGGACCGGGCTCGACGAGACCCTGGCGAACAAGATCATCGACGGTCTCGACAATCTGCTGTTCGAGATGGCCAGCGATCCCGACCATCCCTTGCGCGAAAAGGCCGAGGAAGGGCTGGGCACGCTGGCCGACGATCTGCAACACAGCCCCGAGATGAAGGCGCGGGTCGAGCGGGTGAAGGCGGAGATCATCGACAATCCAGCGATGCAGAGCTGGCTCGACGGGGTGTGGGAGCAGGCGCGGGCGGCGATGCTGCGCATGGCGCGCGACCCCGATGCGGCACTGGCCGGGCAGTTCGGCGAGGCGCTCGGCCAGCTGGGCGAGACGTTGCAGAAGGACCCGCTGCTCGGCGCGACGATCAACCGTTTCGTGCGGCGCGCGGTGGTCGGCATGGCAGCGGATTATGGCGACGGCATCGTGCGGCTGGTGTCGGAGACGGTGCGCGGCTGGGACGCCGGCACGATCACGCGGCGGCTGGAGAATGCGGTGGGGCGCGACCTGCAATATATCCGCATCAACGGCACGCTGGTCGGCGGGCTGGTCGGGCTGGCGATCCATGCGGTGGATGTGCTGTTGTGAGTGTGGTTGAGGGAAGAAGGGATTTCGCGCGAAGGCGCGACGGCGCGAAGGGGTTGCGCTTGCTGCCGCGACCCGCGCGATCGGAAGACGACGCGCTTGCCGACAGAGTCGACAGGGCTTTCGCTGCCGCGGCACTGGTCGCGACTGAGCTCTTCGCGCCTTCGCGCCTTCGCGTGAACTTATTACCCGGCGACGAACTCGACGATCAGCGCTCCCAGTCCTCGATCCGCCAGCCCTTGGCGCGCGCCAGCGTCCGCAGCGGGCCGTGCGCGTTGACCGCGACCGCTTCGTCCGCCCAGGCAAAGGTCGGGGCGTCGGAGACGTGATCGGAATAGAAGCGGACATGCACCCGGTCGCGCGCCAGGCCCTCGCGCGCCATCCAGGCCTCGATCATGCGCAGCTTGGCCGGGCCGTAGCAATTCTCGCCTTCGATCCGCGCCAGCAGGCGGCCATCGGCATCATGCCGCACCCCTGTCGCAATGACGACATCGAAACCAAGCCGCTCGGCGATCGCACCGGCATAGAAGCCGTAAGAGGCGGTCGCCATGACCAGCCGGCACCCGTCCGCCTTGTCGGCGGCGATCTGTGCGCGGGCGCCCGCGAACACGCCCGAGGCAACGACATGGTCGGCGAAGCGCGCGGCGGCGTCGCGCGCCGCAGCGGCGTCCATAGCGCCGCCGAGGATCAGGCGCTGGGTCCATTGTTTGAGCTGGCCGCGATCGATCAGTTTCGCCGCGTAAGCGCCGCTCGCCACACCGGCCAGCGGCAGCAGCGCGAGGCGCCACGGCGCACGACCGCGTGCGGTGGCGACGAGGAATCCGGTCCAGGTCGGCGCATGGGTGATGGTCTTGTCCATGTCGTAGATGGCGAGTTTGAGCATCGAATGACCCTGGACCTTCTTTCGGCGATGCCGAACGCACTCCTCCACTTACCCTCCAATCGGATGAGGTCGGGCGGAAAATGGGCTGATAGCGGCGTTTCGGCCGCGCTGAAATACGTCGTGCGTACCGGGCGGCTTGCCGATGCCGCGGCTTTGCACCAAGGTTGTGCCCTATGACCGCAGCCGCCGACTTTACGCATGAGCGCGATACAGGCGGCGACGTGCTGCGTTTCAGCGGCGTGCTGGCGCTGGCCCAGCTTGGCGACCTGCCCGAACGGCTGCGTGCGTTCGAAGGTCCGATCGCCAAAATCGACCTGAGCGGCATCGAGCATATCGACACGATCGGCGCATGGATCGTGCACCGGTTCGCGGCCGAGAAGGGCGCGACGATCGAGGGCCTCGACATGGACGGTGCGCATCTGCTGTCGCAGGTCGAGCAGGCCGACCAGCCGGTGGCGATGCGCCCGGCGCATGTCGGCAGCATCGAACGCATCGTCGGCGAGATTGGGGACGCGACGGTCACCGCGGCAAAAACGATGGTCGGGCTGCTCGCCTTTCTCGGCGCGACCACGGTGGCGTTCGGCAACGTCATCCGCCACCCGTCCAAATTCCGCTTCAACGCCACGGTGCGACGCTTCGAAGTCGTGGGCGTCACGGCGCTGGGCATCATCGGCCTGATGAGTTTCCTGATCGGCATCGTTATCGCCCAGCAGGGCGCGGTGCAGCTCGCCCAGTTCGGCGCGCAGGTACTGACGATCAACCTGGTCGGCCGCATTACCTTGCGTGAACTCGGCGTGCTGATGACCGCGATCATGGTCGCGGGCCGCTCCGGCTCGTCCTTCGCGGCGCAGATCGGCACGATGAAGCTGACCGAGGAAATCGACGCGATGCGCATCATCGGCGTGTCGCCGATGGAAGCGCTGGTGCTGCCGCGCGTGATCGCGGCGGTGACGATGATGCCGCTGCTCGGTTTCTACTCCGCGCTTGTGGGGATCATGGGCGGTGGCGTGATGTGCTGGGCGGTGCTCGGCATTCCGCCGATCACCTATGTCCAGCGCATCCGCGAAGTGGTGCCGATCACCGATGTGTGGGTCGGGCTGATCAAGGCGCCGGTGTTCGGCGCGATCATCGCCATGGCCGGCTGTTTCCAGGGCATGCAGGTCGAGGGCGATGCCGAGCAGGTCGGCACGCGCACCACCGCCGCGGTGGTGCAGGCGATCTTCCTGGTGATCGTGCTCGACGCCTTCTTCGCGGTGTTCTTCAGCTCGGTAGGCTGGGGATGAAGAGAACCGAACACCAGGACGATATCGTCATCCGCGTGCGCGGACTGAAGAACAGCTTCGGCGAGCAAGTGATCCATGACGATCTCGATCTCGACGTCAGACGTGGCGAGATCATCGGCGTGGTCGGCGGCTCGGGCACCGGCAAATCGGTGCTGATGCGGTCGATCATCGGCTTGCAGGAGCCCGATGCCGGCGAGGTCGAGGTGTTCGGCGAATCGACCGTCGGCGGCGGCGATCTGGAATCGGAGAGTCTCAGGCGGCGCTGGGGCGTGCTGTTCCAGGGCGGCGCGCTGTTTTCGACGTTGACGGTCGCCGAAAACGTCCAGGTGCCGCTGCAGGAATTCTACGCCCAGCTCGATCCCGCGCTGCTCGACGAGATTGCCGCGTACAAAGTGGTGATGACCGGCCTGCCGCCCGATGCCGGGCCGAAATACCCGTCCGAACTGTCGGGCGGGATGAAGAAGCGCGCCGGCCTGGCGCGGGCGCTGGCGCTCGACCCGGAACTGCTGTTCCTCGACGAGCCGACCGCCGGGCTCGACCCGATCGGTGCGGCGGCGTTCGACGAGCTGACCAAATCGCTGCAAAAGACGCTGGGGCTGACCGTCTTCCTGATCACGCACGATCTCGACAGCCTCTACGCCATCTGTGACCGTGTCGCGGTGCTCGCCGACAAGAAGGTGATCGCGGTCGGCACGATCGACGAACTGATCGCCCTCGACCATCCGTGGATCGAGGAATATTTCAAGGGACCGCGCGGCCGCGCGGCAATCGCCACGCTCGACCGGGCGCAGGCGAAACTGGCAAAGGCTGACGACTGATGGAAACCCGTTCCAACCATGTCCTTGTCGGCAGCGTCGTGCTGATCTTGCTTGCCGTGCTCGCGCTGTTCGTGGTGTGGATCACGCGCTTCGGCGCGACCGACGAGAAGGAGTATGATATCTTCTTCAAGCAGTCGGTCGACGGCCTGGCCAAGGGCTCCGCGGTGACCTTCTCCGGCGTGCCGTCGGGCCAGGTCAAGGAGATCGCGCTGTTCAAGGACGATCCGGAATTCGTCCGCGTGCGCATCACCGTGCGCGACGAGACACCGGTACTGGAGGGCACGACCGCGACGATGCAGGGCAGCTTCACCGGCACCAGCACGATCCAGCTCGACGGCGCCACCAAAGGCGCGCGGCCGCTGGCCTGCCCGGCGGACAACCCCAAGAGCAGTTGCCCGTTCGGTGTGCCGGTGATCCCGCCGCGCGCCGGTGGCCTGGGCGCATTGCTCAGCTCCGCGCCGAAGTTGCTCGAGCGCATCTCGACGCTGACCGAGCGGCTGACCGAGATGCTGTCGGACAAGAACCAGAAATCGATCACCGGCATTCTGTCCAATACCGACCGGCTGACCAGGGCACTGGCCGATCGCGGGCCGGAGATCGCCGCGACGCTCGCCGAGACGCGCCAGACGATTGCCAAGGCCGGCGTCGCTGCCGAACAGATCGGCCAGCTCGCCCAGACCACCAACGGTGTGCTGACCGACGACGTGCGACCGGCGATGGCCAACCTCAACGCGGCGATCAAATCGGCGCGGGCCAGCGCGGATTCGCTCAACGCGGCGATCACCGAGGCGCGGCCCGGTATCCAGGCATTCTCCAAGGATACCATGCCCGAGGTCGGGCAGCTGGTGCACGACCTGCGCCAGATGACCCAGGCGCTGAGCACGGTGGCCGAGAAGATCGACCAGCAAGGCGCCGGCTCGATCCTCGGCGCGCCGCGCCTGCCCGACTATAAGCCCAGCAAGTGAGGACCGTGATGCGCCCTGCCCCACTCAAGAAGCTGCTGGTGCTGGCCATGCTCGCACCGCTTTCGGCCTGTATCAGCTTCGGCGCCAAGCCGCCGGCCTCGCTGCTGACGCTGACCTCGGCCAGCGCCGTGCCGGCGGGCCAGACGCAATCCTCGGCCACCAGCCCGACGATTACGGTGATGGTGCCGGCGGTCGGCGGGGCACTGGCGACGCAGCGCGTGCCGGTGTCGCAGGGCGAGACCGCGATTGCCTATGTCAAGGATGCGCTGTGGGTCGAGCCGCCGGCACGACTGTTCGCGCGGCTGATGGCGGATACCGTCGCGGCGAAGACCGGACGCGTCGTGCTGTCGAGCGCGCAGTCGTTCGCCGATCCCGGCGCGCGCCTGTCGGGCGAGTTGCGCCAGTTCGGCGTCGATGCCGGCGGCAACCAGGCGGTGGTGGTCTATGACGCGTCGCTGATGCGCAGCCCCGGCCATGTCATCGAAAAGCGTCGCTTCATGGCGACCGCGGCGCTGCCAAAGGTCGACGCCGCCAATGTCGGCATCGGCCTCAACCAGGCGGCGAACCAGGTGGCAAGCGACGTCGCCGACTGGGTCGGGAAATAGGTGCTATTTGATTGTCGCATCATGAAGAGCTGAAAACCGGCAACCACTTTTCAGCATGATGCTTCGCTATTTAGCCGCCACGCGGCGCGCCGCGAGCGGCACGTCGCAGACATCGATGCCACCCAGCGCGACCAGCCCCTTGGGGTGAAGCCTGAGGTCGATCATCGCGGTGAAGCGCGCATTGTCCGTCGCGCGATACTCGAAATGCGGGCGCTCGGCGGCGGGAATATCGCTGGCCAGGCGCGCCGAGACGATCGGCGTGCGCTCAGGCGCGGTGGCATAGACACCGAGCGGGGCGTCGCTGCGCGTCAGGGCCGACAGATACTGCATGCCCTCGATGATGCGACCGACGATGGTGTAGTTGCGGTCGAGCCGGCGCGCCGCCTGGCCGATCGGGGTGAAAAGCTCCGAGCCGCTGCCGGTATCGGGCGAACTGTCGCGCGCCACCCCGACCGTGCCGTAGCAATGGGTGACCCAGCTCGCCTTGCCGTCGGTCGCCACCGGCCAGCCATCGGCGGTGATGCCCGAGGCGGTGGAATAGGCGTCGGCGCGGCTCAGGCGCTGGGCGGGAGCGAAGGTGGCGATGTCGTACTCGGCTGCCGGCACCTTCACGACATCGCCGGGCATCGGCTTACGCAGGGAAGGTTTGCCGGGCTCATCGTCATTGGGGTCGCCCCATTGCGCGACCCAGCCCTCCTGCACGCGGTAGACGCTCTGCCCATCCCACCATTTCGCCTGGGCAAGGCGGCGGACATTGGCGACATGCTCGGGCGCCGAATGCGGCGCGAGGCGGATCACGACGGTGCGATTGCCGGCCAGGGTCATGACCAGCAATTCGTCGTCGGGGATCAGCCGCCAGTCGCCCGCGATCGGATCGGATGGCAGTGGCGGGGCCGGCGGCGTGGCGGGCGCGGCCTGGGCGGCGGCGAGCAAGGCGATGAGCGAAATGATCATGTGAACCTTGTGGCACGCCGGCCGCGGCTTCCGCAATCGCGCGATGCTTGCGCGGCGGCGATCCACCCTCTAGGGCCACGCTTCCGTCACGACATGCGGAGCGGTGGCCGAGTGGTCGAAGGCGCTCGCCTGGAAAGTGAGTATACGCCAAAAGCGTATCGAGGGTTCGAATCCCTCCCGCTCCGCCATGTCGTCTGCCTGATCAGAGAAGCTTGCGACCAGGATCGGAAGGTGCGGCCATGCTCCTCCCCGTCCGCGCGGGAGCCGGACCTGCCACCCTAGGCAATGGCGCCGCCTTGAAGCACTTGGTCAAAGCGCTTTTGCGCACCAATCGAAACGGATCCGAAATGTCGATGTTCAAGACCCTGATCGCGCCGGCGGACCTCGCCATGCTGCTCGAAGCCGGCGACGTGGCTCTATTCGATTGCACCTTCGAACTCGGCAAACCGGATGCCGGATACGCCGCCTATGTCGAATCGCATCTTCCAACCGCGCGTTACCTCAATCTCGATCATGATCTCTCGGCGCCACCGAGCGGGACCAATGGCCGCCACCCGCTGCCCGATCCGGCAGCGTTCGCCGCGCTGATGCGGGCGAACGGGCTGAAGCAGGGCCAGCAGGTCGTCGCCTATGACGATTCGGGCGGTCCTTATGCGGCGCGCTTGTGGTGGATGCTGCGCTGGCTCGGCCATGACGCCGTCGCCGTGCTCGACGGCGGTCGGCAGGCCTGGCTGGCGGCCGGGCGGTCAATGGAAAGCGGCCCCGCGCCCGCCGCGACGCCCGGTGATTTCGTGGCAACGCCGAACCATGAAGAAGCGGTAACGGCGGCAGCGATCGAGGCGAACATCACCGACCCGGTCTTCACCGTGCTCGATGCCCGTTCGGCCTCGCGCTTCGCCGGCGAGCCCAACCCGATGGACCCCGTCGCCGGACGCATCCCGGGCGCCCGAAACCGTTTCTATGGGGACAATCTCGATCCGGGCGGGCGGTTCAAACCGGCGACGGAACTTGCCGCGGCGTTCGACCGGGTACTCGGCGCCACCAAACCCGGCGACATCGTGATGCAGTGCGGCTCCGGCGTGACGGCGTGCCACAACCTGCTCGCGATGGAGGTGGCGCGCCGCCCCGGCGCGCGCCTCTATCCGGGCTCATGGAGCGAATGGATCAGCGATCCGAACAGGCCGATCGAACGCGGCTGAGCGCGCATCCCTTCGATCGGCCGGCCTGCAAGAAGGCGAATGGGGCAGCACGCGGGGGCGATGGGGATTCGTGCTGCCCCAAACCGGGGATCAGAATTTTCGGTTGATGCTCAGGTAGAAATTCGCCCGCCGCGGATCGCCGTACATGCTGTAGAAGATCGGGCTGGTCGAATTGATCGGCGGCGCGTGATCGAAGACATTGTTCACGCCGGCCCGGACTTCCGTCTTCGGCGTGATCTTGAACGAACCGTAGAGGTCGACATAGGCCTGTGCCGGGATCTTGGCCGCACCCTGCAGCGCCACCACCGTGTGCGTCGCGTTCAACCAATAGGCCCCGAAATAGCGCGCCCGCGCGCCGAGGCTCCACCGATCGGTGGTGTAGAGGATCGAGCCGTTCCCCTTCCAGGAAAGGCCGCCATAGCCGCCGAACGAGGACAGGAAGCCATTATCGGCAACCCCGGCGGTATTGAGCGGCGCCGCGAACAGCGTGGTCTGGATGGTCAGGTCGCGCAGCCAGGTTGCCGCCGCCTGCAGGCTGAGCACGCCCTTGCCCAGCTTGGTGTCATAGTTGACCGCGAAATCGACCGCTTCGGATCGTCCGCGCAACAGGTTCGCGGTGGTGACATCCGCCGAGAGGATCGGGCCGACGCCATAGCTGCCGAAGGTCGCCGGATTGGTATTGCGCGGGAAGCGCCCAGGATAGGCGGCGAGGAAGTCGTTGAAGGCCTGCTGGCCGCCCGCCGTCGTGGCGCCCTGGAGCAGGTCGGCCGGCTGGTAATAGATGTTGTTCTGGATGATCAGCGACCAGTCAACCGAGATACGCAGGCCGCTGAGAAAGCGCGGCGTGAGGATCGTGCCGAACGACCAGCTCTTCGATGTCTGCGGGTCGATGTCGGGATTGCCACCCTGCACCGCCGGCAGCACTTGGAAGACACCGAGCAGCGACTGGCCGATCTGCTCATTGCCGCGTCGCGGATCGGTGACGTTGACGATGGCCTTTCCGGCCAAGAACGACCCGGGAATACCGGCACTGGCCGACACCACCGCATTGAGCTTCGGGGGCAGATAGCCGGTCGAATAGGAACCGCGAAAGGCGATGTCCGATGACACGGCCCAGCGCAGCGCCACGGTCGGGTTGACCGAAGAGTTGCGCGTCGTCGCGAACACCGGCTGCGCGCCCGCCTGGGGGCATTGGGTGGAATAGGCGCTGGCGGGCAGCGGCGCGGTCCACAAGGCCCCGTTGTTGGGAAAGCAGTCGAGGAACGTGTTGGAGCCGATACCGACATAATTGTCATAGCGCCCGGCAACCTGCAGCTCGAGCTGGCGGATCAGCGGCACATGATTGTCCTTGCCGATGATCGGGAAGCGGATCTCGCCATAGACGCTGTCGACGCGCTGCGATCGTTCCGGGGTGAACGACACGCTCGATAGCTCCGCCGTGTTCCCGAAGTTCACATATTGGCCCTGCACCTGCTTGTCCTGCTCGAACAGCAGGGTCGCGATCGGCTTGCCGCCCCACAAGCGCAGCCAGGGTAGCGGGCCAGCGAGCTTCAGTGTGTAGGACCGCGAATAGGAATGCGATGGCTCGATCAGTCCGGAAGACGGCCGGTCGAGATAAGTCAGCGCGGGCGAGGCGCCACCCGCGTCGCGCAACAGCTGGATCGTGCCCGCCTTGATGCCATTGGTCGTCGCCACGTCTAAACCCGGCAAGCCGTCGGCCGCATCATAGCGGTTCCAGTTCCACGTCAGATCGATCGCCGCCTGCCAGTCGAAAGGCAGCTTGACGATGGCCCCCGCCAGCGCGCGCAAATTGGTGCTGACATTGACGATGGTACGATTCCCCTCGGTGACGGGGACACTGAGCAGGATCTTGGTCGTGAAGGGATTGTCGATCGAGCTGGCCGGGAGCTCACGGGTTCCGGCGGCCTGGTTGTTCAGGTTGACCGTTTCATAGCGCGAATAGCCGAACTCGCCATACAGGCTGAGCCACTTGTTGAACTCGCGCCGCACCGTGAACGACCCGCTATAGCTCTGCGTCGGCAGGATCAGCGGCACGAGCGCACCGTTACCCAGCGCGCCGGAGGTCGGGGTCTGGGAAATATCGAGATTCTGCCTGCCGGCATTGGCGATCAATGCCGCCACGCCATCCTGCCCCAGACCCCTGTAACCGACCGGGACGTAGGTGACGCGCGAACCCAGCGAGGTGCCGCCATATTGCGATTTGAGTACCAGGTTGCTGCCGTCGGCACTGACGATATTGGGTGTCGCGCCCTGCACCGGCTGGTTGATCGTGTTGAGGTAGCTCGGCGCATTGGCGAAGACCTGCGCACGCCCGCGACTGGTGAAATCGCGCTCGCCGACATAGAGCCCGCCGGTCTTCTGCCAGCTCGCGTTGAACGAGACGCGCGTCCTGCCCTGTTCGAGCGGGAAGCTGCCGTTCAGGCTGAGACGGCTCTCGAACGCATCGGTGCGCGTCGTGTTGCCATAATAGGCCGTCGCTTCGAGCCCGTGATAATTGCGGCGCATGATGATGTTGATCACGCCACCGACCGCGTTCGAGCCGTAAATGCCCGAGGCGGAGGAAGCGAGCACCTCGATCCGCTCGATCGCGTCGAGCGGAATGCCGTTGACCGAGGCCTGGGTAAACAGGCCACCACCGGTATTGGCCTGTGCATAGCGCCGCCCATCAACCAGGATGAGCGTGTTCTCGGCGCCCAGGCCGCGTAGATTGATGCTGGTCTGGCCCTTGAGCAGCCCGTTCTGGGTCGACAAGGTGGGCGTGTTGTTGGCGCCCAGAAAACTGTGGAAGAAATCCTCCAGGCTGGTCGCACCCGACCGGACGATGTCCTTCTGCGTGAAGACGACATAGGGCTGCGCGTCATTGGCGGTGCGTGGAATGTCGAGGTTGAGCGTCCATTCGCGCACGCCCCGCACGAGAATTTCCGGCACATTGGCCTGGCCGTCGGCGCCGATCCCCTGGGCGGCGCTGAGATCCTGAACGACGCGCCTTGCGCGATCCATCGTCGCGGCGGTCGGCCCGCCGACGACATAGGCGCCGCCGGCGGTCTTCTGGTAACGCAGGCCGCTGCCGTCGAGCAGGCGATCGAGCGCCTGTTCCACGGTGAACGTGCCGCGCAGCGCCTTGGCGCGGCGACCACGAACCCGGTCCGGCAGAAAGACGATCTGGACCTTCGCCTGGCGCCCGAGCTGGGTCAGCGATTTGGGAAGATTACCCTGCGGGATATCGACATTGATCGTCGGCTCGCCCTGCGCCGGGGCAGGTGCAGCGATGGCTATACCGCCATCGATCGTCGCAAGTGCAAGTACCGCTGCACCAAAGGCAAGCTTACCCCTGAAACGCGCGCGACGTTGATTGTCCGCCTGCATGAGCCGTGTCCCCCCTGATTTAATTTCGGGACCACTTTTTCGCGTCCCCACAGCCGGGAACGCAGTTCGTCATGAAATCCACATCCGCCTTGCGAAAAAATGCAACAAAAGCGTCATTGGCCCTGACGCGGGCTGAGCGCGATCTCGATATTGCCCTGCGGTGTAAGCCGGGTCGAGACCGGCAGGATGCCCTGCACGGCATCGATGAACTGGTCGGGCGAACCGGTGCGATAGAGGCCGCTGACGTGCAGCGCGGCAACCCCGTCGTTGCTCAGCGTGATCGGGCGTTTGGTATAACGATTGATCTCGGCGACGGCGCGCCCCAGCGGCTCGTCGTCGAATTCGACGAACCCATCGCGCCACAACAGTTCGCGCTGCGTATCGACCGTCGCGACCTTTTGCGGCGCGCCGAGTTCGGCGCTGAACTGCTCGCCCGGCTTGAGGATCGCCGAGGGCATGGCGGACGGTTCATAACCACCCGCCGCATCGGGCAGGCGATCGACCACGACGCGCCCCTGGAACAGCACGACATTGACCCGCCCGACATCGACCCGCACCTCGAACACGGTGCCGAGCGCAGTGATCTGGCGATCGGCTGCCTCGACGATGAAGGGCCGGCTGCGATCATGCGCCACTTCGAACAGCGCCTGGCCGCGCGCCAGGCGGACGATGCGCCGGTTCGCGCTGAACGCGACCGTGAGCTTGCTGCGCGTGTTGAGCGTGACCGAGCTGCCGTCGGCAAGCCGCACCACGCGCCGCTCGCCGATGCCGGTGCTATATTCGGTCGTGCCGGCCGCGGCCTCGGAAGACCCAGGCGTGCCCGAGGCGGCAATGACGGTCGACGAGCGCCCGCCCGGGCTGTTGCCTGCCATCCCGTCCGGTCTGAGCAGGAACAGCGTCGCCGCACCGAGGCTGATCGCGACCAGCAGACTGGCGGCAATGGCATAATGAAACCGGCGCGGGGCCGGACCCGCCTCGAGCGCGGCCTGACGCAAGGCACGCAAATTGGGGTCGCTACCCGCATCGGCGCCGAAGATCGCCATCGCACCAGCGGCGCGGCGATAGGCATCGGCATGCGCCGGATCATCGTGCCAGGCTTCGAATTCGGCTTCTTCGCTGGCGCTGAGCGTGCCCGCGTCGTGCAGCACCAGCCAATGCGCGGCAGCCTCGGCCGACGACATGCCACGTGTACTGGGAATGGCGCGCAGTCGCATCATTCTTGATCCAGACTTTCCGTCAGGCGCACGACCGCGCGTTCCATATGCTTCTCGACGGCACTGACCGAAATGCCCAGCCGCGCTGCAATGTCGAGATATCTCATTCCTTCCAGCCGCCTCAGCACGAAGATCACTCTTGTCCGTTCGGGAAGGTTGAGCAAGATCGTCGTCGCGCGTGCCAGCCGCTCCCGTTCCATAAGAACGTGCTCGGGCGAGAAATCCACATCTGCATGAGTTCGTTCGTCAAATTGGTCATGCTCATCGGCATGACGGGTGCGGCGGCGGCGCTGATGATCGATCAGCACGCTGCTCGCGGTCTGGAAGACATAACCGCCGAGCTGCTCCATCCCGGTCACGTCGCCGCGCTTGAGCAGGCGCTCGAACACCTGCTGCACCATATCGTCGATATCGGCATGATTGCGGACGCGGCGCATGAAATAGCGCCGGAGCGACGGGCGAAAGGCCTGGTTCAGCGCCTCGAACGAGGTCTGTTTGTTGAGTTCCGGACGAGGTGAGGGCGGCTTCGCTACCTTCAATCTCCTGCCATCGGCCGACGCATGCTGGTCTGCCCGTGATTGCCCGGGCGACCGCGGCGCATGGCGCCGGGTCGCCCGAATACCATTTTATTGTCCCGCGGTGCTACCGACACCGGCAGGCGCCGCTGTCCCCGCGGGGAGCACCTCCGCCTTCCATGCCGCTTCGGGGCGCAGATATTTGCGGGCCAGCGCCTGGATATCGGCCGGCGTGACCGCCTCCATCTCGTCGATCGCGGTCAGCGTCTGCGGCACGTACCAGGGCCGATCGACCGCGAAGGTAAGTTCGCTCAGCCACCAGAAATTGCTGTTGCGGCCGCGCCTGGCATCCTCGACCAGCGGCTCGCGGGCGCGCCTGAGTTCGTCGGCGCTGATCGGCGTGGTGCGCAGACTGTCGATGATGGCGTTCATCGCCGTGAAAAAGGCCGGCAGCTTGTCGGGCGCGGTCTCGGCGGAGACGGCGATCTTGCCGTAATCGCGATAGGTATCCGAATAGCTCGTCGTGACGCCCGGCGAATAAGCCAGCGCGAGACGCTCGCGAATGTCGTCCAGCACGCGCAATTTCAGCACCGCCGCCAACACCTCGATGCGGCGCGCCTCGGTCAAATCGTGCGTCACATCGGTGGTCGGCCAGGCGATATAACCAAGGCTCTGCTCGGCCAGGCCCTTATGGGTGAAGCGCACGGGTTCCGCCGTCGGTGCCGGGAAACGGCGCTGATCGGCACCGGGCGGCGATGCATCCGGGGCGAGGCGGGGCGGCAGCGCACCGAAAGTCGTGGCGGTGACGCGGATCGCCTCGTCGACGTCCAGGTCGCCGACCATAGTGATGTGGATTGGGCCCCTGGCCAGCAGCGCCTTGAGCTGCGGGCGCCACTGATCCATCGACATCGTCGCCAGCGCCTCGGGCGCCAGCACCGCCGCGCGCTTGTCGCCACCGGCCAGCACGCCGCTGGCATAGGCCCTGAACGCACCGGCAGGCAGCGCCAGCGTGGCCGCATAGCCAGCCGGATAATTGGCCTTGGTCTGCTCGAAGCTGGTCGAACGGAAGGCCGGGTCGGTGAGATAGGCCGCCATCACCTGCATCTCGAGCTGGAAATCCGCGCGGCGCGTGCCGCCGCTCAACAGGAAGCGGTCGCCCAGCGTAGCCAGCGAAGCCCCGACGACATGGCCGTTGAGCGACCTGCTCATCTCATCGACATTCATCTTGCCGAGCCCGCCCGACTGGAGCCCACCGATCAGCGTCAGGCGCGGATCGAAGCTGTCGGGCGAGAAGCTCTGTTCTCCCCTGCCCGTCAGCAGGTTGATCGAGATCGCGTCCTTGCTGAAGGTCGTCGGCTTGACTGTCAGGGTGACACCATTGGCGAAGGTGACGACCGTCGTGCCGAGCCCGGGCAGCTCGCGACGCGCCACGACCGTCCCTGCCTTGCCGAAATCGGTATAGGGCCAGGCCATCTTCGGGGCGGCGACAGGCGCCTTGACCGCGAGCTGGCGCGAGGCCTGCAGGACAGCGGCAACCGCTGTTTCACCGCCCTCGATCGGCACGGGTGAGGTCACCATGGTCAGGGGCGCACCACCGGCAAAAGTGGTGGTCAGCGCGGCGCTGACCCGTGCTGCGGTCAGGCCCTTCACCGTTGCCTCGAACAGGGCAAGATCGGCCTGCGGCGTGGTGAAGACCGTGCGCTCGTTCACCGCCTCGACCAGCACGCCAGCCAAGCCGCGGGTGTTGCGGGTCGTCGCGCTCTTGACGGCATTCTCATAGCTGGTGCGATAGGCGTTGATCTCGCGCTGCAGCTCGGCATCGGACACGCCATAGGCGACGATACGGCGCTGCTCCTGATCGATCGCCTCGAGCGCCCGCTGCCATTTTCCGGGCACGAACTGCGCACTGACCGTCGCGACATCGATGCTGCGCAGCGCCGTCGAATGGTCCGCGCTCGCGGACAGGAAGGGC
>Ga0307510_10003984_pt1 | contig 17299 bp, 12 predicted proteins | sample 12_EM_MG_FD_207224 | JGI IMG/M metagenome (GOLD analysis project Ga0307510, IMG submission 207224) | Populus trichocarpa ectomycorrhiza microbial communities from riparian zone in the Pacific Northwest, United States - 12_EM | ecosystem: Host-associated > Plants > Roots > Unclassified | place...
CATACTGTGTTTCCATGCGGATAAACTCCATATCCCGGGGATTAGTGCCCACATCTTCGGCAGTAATAAACTCACCGTTCAGATTCTTAATAAAACGACCGAATTTACGAAGTAGGGCTTCCGTCTTGTCCTTACGAGAATCGCCGATGATCACTGCTTTTCCGCCGCCCAGGTTAAGGCCGGCGATTGCAGCTTTGTAGGTCATACTTTTTGACAGGCGCAGCACATCATTCAAAGCATCTGCTTCGGTTTTGTAGGCCCACATACGTGTGCCACCCAAAGCAGGGCCTAAAGTGGTATCATGAATGGCGATAATGGCTTTGAGGCCAGAATCAGGATCACTACAAAATACTATTTTTTGATGGCCGAAGGCGCTCATTTGGCCAAATATAGATTCGCTGGTATTTTGCTCTGGCATTAGACGGTAACCGATATTAGGGTATGCGACAAAAGTATAGGTTTTTTTGATTGCGACAAACAAATTTGCTTTTATCTTAGTCCGGAAGTCGGTAAGACCGGAAGTACGGAAGCAACAAATACTTCTAATTTACTTCTTACTGACTTGCCGACTTTCTGACTTACGGACTAATACGCTACCTTTGCTAAAGAACCATGAAGAGTCTTTCTTACCTGAATAAATTCTTTTACAAATACCGCTGGCGGCTTATACCGGGTGTCCTTTTTGTGACCATATCCAATATTTTCGGGGTGTTAACGGCTCCTCTTATCCGAATTGCGTTTAACCTGGTTGCTGAAAACATTTCTATCTATCACTTATTTGCCGATTTTAACAGGCAAACCATCATTTATAACATATTCGGATTCAGCATGCTGCTTTTTGCAGGCGTGGTGCTTGCCTTGGCTGTTTTAAGGGGATTGTTCCTTTTCCTGATGCGGCAAACCATTATCCTGATGTCGCGGCATATCGAATATGACCTCAAAAATGAGATATATAATCACTATCAATTATTATCCCTTGCTTTTTACCGCCGTCATAATACCGGGGACCTGATGAACCGGGTAACTGAAGATGTGAGTCGGGTGCGGATGTACCTGGGGCCAGGTATCATGTATACCATTAATACCGTTACGCTTTTTCTTATTGTCATTTGCTTTATGATAACAGTGGATATAAAGCTCACCATATTTTCCATCATGCCTTTACCTGTACTGGCAGTGACTATTTATTATGTAAATAATATCATCAACTTTCGCAGCGAAAAAATACAACAGCGCTTGTCTGCCTTATCGAGCTTTGTACAGGAAAATTTCTCGGGCATACGGGTGATCAAATCCTATGTTCGGGAAGAATCGGTTCGTGAAAGCTTTGCTGAAGAAAGTGAGAATTATAAAACCCACTCCATGGCATTGGTAAAGGTACAAGCCATGTTTTTTCCTACAATGCTTCTATTAGTAGGATTAAGTAATGTAATCATCATGTATGTGGGTGGCGTTGAAGTAATGAAGGGTAATATCACAGCGGGCAATATTGCCGAGTTTATTGTTTACCTGAACATGCTTACCTTCCCGGTAATGTCGTTAGGATGGGTAACCTCCCTGATCCAACGGGCCGCAGCATCACAAAAAAGGATCAATGAATTTTTGCATGAACGCCCTGAGATCATATCGCCAATTGCGCCGGTGCATACCGTTAAGGGTAAGATCAGTTTTGAAAATGTGTCTTTCTATTATCCCGATACTGGTATACAGGCCTTAAAAAATGTATCGTTTACGGCTGAGCCCGGTCAAATGATCGCTGTGATAGGGCGCACAGGATCAGGTAAATCAACCATTGCCAACCTGATCATGCGGATGTATGATACTACAGGCGGACAAATTTTGATTGATGGACAGCCAGTTCAGCACCTCAACCTGGAAGGCTACCGTTCGCAGGTTGGTTTTGTGCCCCAGGAAGTTTTTTTGTTCTCGGATACTATAGCGAATAACATCGCCTTTAGTGCAGATACCCTCAATATGCCGCTGATTGAACAGGCTGCAAAAGATGCTGCTGTATATACCAATATTATGGAGCTTGAAAAAGGTTTTGAAACGTTGATTGGAGAACGTGGTGTTACACTCTCGGGCGGGCAAAAGCAACGTGTATCCATTGCACGGGCAATAGTAAAGCATCCGCAGATATTAATTTTTGATGATTGCCTGTCTGCAGTTGATACCCGGACAGAAGAAGAAATACTAAGCAATCTCGGCAATATTATGCAGGGCAAAACCAGTATCATTATAGCCCACCGCATCTCGACCATAAAAAATGCTGATAAAATATTGGTGATGGATAACGGTCAGATTGTTGAGCAAGGTACCCACGATAAGCTGATGCAGCAAAAGCAGGTATACTTTGAATTGTACGAAAAGCAACTGCTTGAAGAGGAAGAAAACGCCTGAAAAATTAATTCATAATATAAAAATATGCCCTATTGTTTGAAAAAAACACAACAATATTGTTTTTAATGCTTGTGCTTTGAAAATTTATTTATATTTATGCCGATCAAAAACTAATTACAATTTTTTAATATGGGTGATTTCGACAATAGAGAGCGGGAAGAAGTTTTCTCAAAAAAAGTTAGGGCTGGCAAGAGAACATATTTTTTCGATGTAAAAGCAACACGTTCAAACGATTATTATATTACTATTACTGAAAGCAAAAAACGCCTGGAAGATGGTGTTTTTATCAAGCACAAGATCTTTTTATACAAAGAAGATTTTGAAAAATTTGCTGAAGGGCTAAAAGACACGGTAGAATACATCAAAGCCAACCAGGAAGTGCAGGAAAAACGTTATGAAATGAGCGAGTCACCTGAAGTTGCTAAAACCGCCGATGATGATTTCTCTTTTGATATTTAAAACTAACTAAACTAACCCATAGAAAAACCCCGACGAAAGCGGGGTTTTTTGTTGTTCAGCTAGACGATTATAAATTCAGCAGCTCGTTACTATCCTTTATTAACTCATAAACCTCGTCCAAAATTTTGTTATCCGCAGGTGAGGCATCTTTTCCTTTTTGAGAATAAATACTAATTCCCAGAAATGTATTGTAAGCTAGAATGAACATTGCCTCCCTAAAATCGAACTCCCAATATAGGGAATCAAAATCATCTATCTGTTTTGTGTATGCTATACCCAAAAGCTTACTGAGATTCTTTGCACAGAGGTAGAACACTTCAAAATCACAATCATCAACAATAATTATTTCTTTAAATCCTATTTCATTAGTTATTGATTTCACCTGGTTTTATATTTTTTCGTTTTTAGCCCTCTCTGGCTTCAGTCCGCGACTGAATGCCTAAGATGTTTGGCAGTTTAAACTGCCTTTATCCGTGATTTCAGTTTTAAACTGAAACCAGATTGACTGGGTTTAAGTCACCTGCGTAAAAACATGGTTATAAGCCGGAACGAAAGCATGAGCCGCTGCATGTGCATGATGTAAAACATTCGCCATTACAATAGACGCGATGCTGAAGTAGATGATCAATCCTGTTACGTCCACTAAAGTAGCCACAAACGGTGCTGATGATGTGGCGGGGTCGAAGCCTAATTTTTTTAACAGTAACGGCAGCATAGACCCGGCCAAAGATCCCCACAAAACAATGCCAACCAGTGTAAAACCTACCGTTGTTGCAACCATCATCCAATGCGGGCCATATATTTTACTGAACGGCACCCAAGCAATTATTCGCAAAAAACCTATAATCCCAAGCGTTATGCCTAGCATTAAGCCTGAAAGTATCTCGCGACGCATGACAAGCCACCAGTCGGTTATAGTAACTTCGCCCAATGCCATTGCCTGAATGATCAATGTTGAAGCCTGCGAACCACTGTTACCACCGCTTGACATGATCAATGGAACAAAAAACGCAAGCTGTATTACTATTGACAACTCGTCGCTAAAATATTGCATCGCGCTGGATGTCAGCATCTCGCTGAAAAATAAAATGATAAGCCAGCCTACCCTCTTTTTTACTAATCTGAATATATTAATATCCAGATAAGGCTCATCCAATGCTTCTGTACCACCTATTTTCTGGATGTCTTCGGTATATTCTTCATTCGCTATCCAAAGAATATCATCAACGGTTACTATGCCCAGCAAAATATTTTCATTATCCGTAACCGGCAAAGCAACCCGATTATTCATCCTGAATGTATTGATCGCTTCTTCCTGCGGATCATTCACCTTTAATGCGATCAGCCGGTTATCCATTAACGTACTGACTTTGGTTTCCGGATCGGCCAGCAACACTTCACGTATCCTGATGTCGTCCAATAAAACACCATCACTGTCGATCACGTAGATCACGTCAATCGTTTCAGAGTTTTTCCCATACTTGCGGATGTGCATCAAAACGCGCTCTACATTCCAGGTTTTTTTTACTGCAATATAATCGGGCGTCATCAGCCGGCCTACACTATCTTCTTCGTAACCAAGCAATACCAATGCTTCCTTGCGGTCACTTGGCGGAAGGTGCTGTATTAATACCTTTACCGTGTCACCATGTAATTCGCTGAAAAGTGATGTACGGTCATCCGGAGGAAGCTCATTAATGAGCTCTGCTACTTTTGCCCCGGAAAGCTTCTTAAGGATGCGCTCCTGTACAGGGAAATCAAGTATGCGGAATACGTTTACCGCACGATTTACAGAAAGTATTTCAATAAACCTGGGACCATAATCGGGAAGTTCACCTATCAGTACTTCAACATCTGATATATTAAGGTTGTTGAGATATTCCTGGAGTTGGTTATCATCATTTTGTTCCAGTAATAGTTCTATTTGCTCAACCATTTCTTCCATAAAAAGGCCCCCGTTATTTTACATGATGACTAAATCTGTTGCTTTGCGTTAATGCTGCGCAAAAGTCGTTTATTTTTTCAAATTTCAAGGCAGATTTTTTCTGTTATCTTTGCGCCTTTTAGTGAGTGGTTGATTGTGTTGATTAGGTTGATTGAGTTTTTATATTATTCAATTAAACAGTCAATTTCCTAACACAATCAACCACTCACTTAATCAACTTAATCAACTAATAATAATGGGACTACAATGTGGGATAGTAGGTTTACCAAATGTGGGTAAATCAACACTTTTTAATTGCTTATCAAATGCCAAAGCACAGGCGGCCAACTTTCCGTTCTGCACTATAGAGCCAAATGTGGGCGTAATTACCGTTCCGGATGAGCGTTTGAACAAGCTGGTGGAAATAGTTGAACCCAAAAATACAGTACCGAACACCATAGAAATTGTAGATATAGCAGGACTGGTAAAAGGTGCAAGCAAGGGCGAAGGATTGGGTAACCAGTTTTTAGCTAATATCCGCTCAACCAATGCTATTATACATGTGTTGCGTTGTTTTGATAACGACAATGTGATCCACGTAGACGGTTCTGTTGATCCGATACGCGACAAAGAGATCATCGATACCGAGCTGCAGTTGAAAGACCTTGATTCGATAGAAAAGAAGATCAGTAAGATCGAGAAAATGGCTAAAACAGGTGGTGATAAGGAAGCTAAAAAAGCTTTTGATGTGCTAACCGTCTATAAAAATCATTTGCTCGAAGGTAAATCGGCACGTACTGCACCTGTAGCCGAAGACGATAAAGAATATATTGCTGACATATGGTTGCTTACTGCAAAGCCTGTAATGTACGTTTGCAATGTTGACGAAGCATCAGTGAATACAGGGAACGCCTACGTTGACAAGGTTAAAGCTGCCGTGAAATCGGAAAATGCCGAGGTGCTGATCATCTCCGCACAAATCGAATCTGAAATTTCTCAATTGGAAACTTATGAAGAACGCCAGATGTTCCTGGACGATCTGGGCTTAGCCGAATCAGGGGTTAATAAACTGATCAAGGCGGCTTATAAATTGCTTAACCTGGCCACTTATTTTACAGCAGGTGTACAAGAAGTTCGTGCATGGACCATCACCAAAGGTTTTACTGCACCACAGGCTGCGGGTGTGATCCATACCGATTTTGAAAAAGGCTTTATCCGTGCCGAAGTAATTAAGTACGACGATTTTGTAAAATACAACGGGTCAGAAGCAGCCATCAAAGAGGCGGGCAAAATGGCCATAGAAGGTAAAACCTATATTGTGCAGGATGGTGACATTATGCACTTCAGGTTTAATGTGTAATTGGCGCAATGTCTCGAATTATTAATAATCCGGCATATTAAAATTTATTGCTTTTACGTTATAAATATTTGGTATAATCGTTGCAAAAAACAATCTTCACCCCTTTGCAACTAATGCGTACAAATAATTGATAACCCACTAAAAATTTACTATGTCGGAGAGAAAACTCAGTTCAACGAATTATTACAATCAATCATTCCTTGAAGAAAAATGCGCACTTAGCGAGCTGATCTACTTATTGAGTAAAAGATGGATGACCGAAGTACTTTTTAGCGTTGAAGAAGGAAACACACGATTCACCTCGCTTAAAGAAGACCTGGAGCATATCAGCGATCATATCCTGGCAGACCGGTTAAAGTTTTTGGAACAACATGAACTCATTAGCAAAAGCTATATCCCCGGCAATCCTTCGAGAACAGAATATACACTAACCGACAAAGGGGTCGAACTGAGTGACCTGTTGGATGGCTTGTGTCAGTTTGCTGAAAGCAAGATGCAATTTTAAGCTTTCACTTTTTAGGCCGATATAGCTGGTTCTTGAAAATTATCAGTCCGTATTTGGCACTCTTCCATTTTTCATCCAACTCTTTTGGTACAGCACCGGGACTTTGTGCAAAATTGCCCGCTATGATATCCATATCGCCGTCGCCATCTATATCTGCTTTTTCAAGTGTCAATGACTTTACCGGAACATCACTTTTTAATATACAGGATTTAAATTTAAACTTGTCCTGGTCGATATTCTCCAGGTAGATGAATGATTCATCCGTTAATTTGGTAAAATCAGGAAAGAAGGAACTGGCAGCAAAATCAATATCCCCGTCCTTGTCAAAATCTTCGGCGAGAACTTTCGTTACGCCATAAATCGGGTAAAAAAACTTTTCTTTGAACATGCCATTCCCCTGGTTAATATTCAGCCGGATGCCATGATACTTCTTCAGGATATTTGAGTAATCTGCATTATCGCCATGTACCGTAACAATATCTGTAAGTCCGTCATGATTATAATCAACCAGGACCATATAGGTTGTCCCATAATTTGGTGGAAAACGCAACACCCGCTTCGCTTTGAACTTTAGATTGTCTTTTTGATAAAAAACATACACGCTCTCATCGCCCTGGGCAAACATGGCTACGATATCTTTTTTACCGTCCCCATCCATATCCTTAACATAACACATCAAAGCCCCTGGCTGAGCCAGCAAAACCTGCTCCTCGTATTTACCGGCTTTGTTCTTTTTGAAAAGAGATAACGAACCTATCTTGTTTCCAAAATTGCACATCACTATTTCAGGTACCCCATCATTATTCAAATCTTCAATTTCCGCATGTACAGGCCGGTGTAGCGGACCTAATACTGTGGTTACCGATGTATCATTGTATTTGGTGTAGAATCCCAGGTTTAGTTCTGTGGGATATAACTTGCCGATCTCGGTAAAATATGTATTGCCTTTATAAAAATTAAAATCAACCACCGGACTTTCAGTGTCGATGGTTTTTGTTACGCCCACGTTATACTTCCACGTATATACTTGTTTGTAATAATCGCCAATCCACAGCGTATTGGTATTATGATCATATTCTAACCCGGTAATTAATGACGGCCGGGGGTGGGTATCCAATTGAACATCTTCCCTTACAAATTGCGTTAAATGGCTGTTACGGGTCAAGCGGCTCTCATCCAATTCAACTGTATCCGGGGCATTTTTTAAAATGTAATGAATGATTTTGCTCCATTCTTCGTCGTTCAAAACAGGGCTATTCGGAATAATATCATTCTTTTTTACTATGACTTTTTCCTCATCAGACAAACCCCGCAAGGGATCATAGTTAGGATAAATTATTCCTAAGCGACTAGCCATTACCGGCAGCACATGATCCCTCCAGACGTCTTTGGTAAGGCTGGCCGGATCAGGAAGCATATGGCACAGGGCACAATATTCTGTGAACAAAGCTTTCCCATCATCTGCTTTTTTTTTAGCAGGAGTTTTAGTGGTAAAAGCATTAAGGCTGGCGGCAAAAGTAAAGGCAGCAGCACATACAAGAATCAAGTTCCTGTATCTCATTGGTAATGTTTTAGCATAAATATATCAATAAACAGACTTCGGCCTGGCACCCGGATCAGTACCAAAACCCGAGGGTTGATCTGTCATTGTGATTACCAACTCCCCGCCTTTTACCAGGTCATTGTGCAACAAAAAGTTATGCCTATAGGTTTTGCCATTCAGCGTAACATCTTTGATATATTTATTGGTACTGTTATTGTTTTTAACAACAATACGAAAGGTTTTTCCTTGTGGTTGCTTTATTACTGCACTATTTATAACAGGGCCGCCAAAAACATAAGCACCGTTGGCCGGGTTCACCTGGTAAAAACCCAGGGCCGATAAAACATACCATGCCGACATTTGCCCCACATCTTCATTCCCGATAATTCCATCAGGCTTGGTTGTATAAAAGTCGTTTAATATCTGGCGCACCTTCTCCTGGGTTTTCCATGCCTGGCCGGCATAAGTATATAAATAAGCAATGTGATGGCTTGGCTCATTACCATGCGCGTACTGCCCTATTAAGCCCGAAATATCGGGAGAAGCCTCCTTGCCTAATTCGCCTTTAACAATAAATAACGAATCGAGCTTTTTTATAAACCCAGCATTACCGCCTTGTAAACTGATCAGGCCTTCCACATCCTCGGGTACGAGCCAGGTGTATTGCCATCCATTCCCTTCGGTATAATCATCTTTCTCGTGCCTGGATACAAAAGGGCTGTAGGGTGTACGCCACTCAGTTGCGGATACTTTTCCGCGCATAAAACCTGTTTGTTTATCAAAATAGTTTTGATAGTATTTTGCCCTTTTGCTGAAGTATTCATAGTCCGCCTGTTTGCCCATTTTCTTTGCCATTTGAGCGATGCACCAATCATCAATAGCATATTCAAGTCCCATAGCTACGGATTCCACGGTGCTATCTGCCGGTATAAATCCCTGCTTCTTTACAAACTTCAATCCCCTTAAATCCTGCATCTGCGTTGTTTTAACCGCCTCATAAGCCAGTTTGGCATCAAACCCTTTAAAGCCCTTCAAATAAGCATCCACTATTACAGGTACTGCACTATTACCTACCATGGTATTGGTTTCATTGGCCATTAAATGCCATACCGGTAACCTGCCCTGTTGCTGATAGATGGCCAGCATGGTATTGATAATATCTTTTATGCGCTCAGGCTGCATAATGGTGTAAAGCGGGTTAGCCGACCGGTAGGTATCCCATAAAGAAAAAGTGGTCAGGTTGGTAAACGAAGTACTATTGTGTACTTTTTTGTCTGTTCCCCAGTAATCTCCGTTCACATCGTTAAATACAGACGGCGCTACCATAGTATGATACATGGCCGTATAAAACTTTTTAAGTTGTGATAAGGAGTCTGCCTGGATCCTTATTTTTTGCAGTTCAGCGTTCCAGGCAGTATGCGCAGCGTTTACCACTTTATTAAAATTCCAATCCGGTATTTCCTTATTGATATTAAGCAATGCATTGGCAGAACTTACCGGCGATATACCAACTTTTACAAATACCTTCTCTCCTGCTTTGGTAGCAAACGTAATTACTCCTTTTACCGCCCTTCCTTTTAGGGACACGCCATTTTGTAAAGCGGTGGTATCATAAACTGCAAACTTTGCTATTGGTTTTGAAAATACAGCCGTAAAATAGATCCGCTGATCCCTGGCCCAGCCTCTTGAGAAACGATAGCCTTTAATGGTGTATTTATTCACCATTTTGATATAGGTATCCGTAGCCTCATCGGCTATGCCTTCCTGCAGATCGATAAGGATGTGTGACTCTTTTGATGCCGGGAATGTATACTCATGAAAGCCCACCCTAGTTGACGCCGTAAGCTTTACATCGATGTTATACCTTTTAAGCTTCACATTATAATAACCTGGCTTAACTACCTCCTCCTTGCGGCTGAATAATGAAAAATAGCCATTTTGAGGATCTGCCAATGTTCCCTTTGTCACATGTATCGCACCGGTGGTTGGCATAAATGAAATATCGCCCAGGTCGCCAATACCTGTCCCGCTTAAGTGCGTGTGCTGAAATCCTACTATTGTGGAATCGGATATATGATATCCAGAGCACCAATCCCACCCTTTAGATAAGTTTGTCGGCCCCAATTGAACAGCCCCGAAAGGCACATTCGCACCAACAAAAACATGACCATGAAAACCTGTTCCAATATAAGGATCAACATATTGAGTTAAATCTATTTGATTTTTACTGATGACATGTTTTTTCTGTGCAAAAACAGAAACTGTAAAAACTGCACAAAATGCAGCGATAAAATATTTGAATGGCATTGATTTTTAATTATGCGCCGGGAATGAGCCCGGCGCGGGTATTTAATTTAAATAGAATGGAGGTTATTAGTATAGTATTTTAAAGGCCGCAGCATAGTTCAAGCCAGGGCTTTTTTGTAAGGCCTCTGGTATAATTACATTAATACTATCTCCGTATTGTGCCCACTTTAGCTTTTTATCTACACCAAGCAGGCTGACCTTTTTTACCTTACTGCCAACCTTTAAATGAAAGGAAGCTTTTGCAGGTAATGTTACTATGCCTTTATCCGCCAAAACGAATGCATAAATGGTATTTGAGTTTTTTAATTTGGTATAAAAGATGTTCCCCTGAGAATATGGTGCTATTGATGTGGTATTATAAATACCTTCTCCATTGATTTTTATCCAGTCACCAATTTGTTGAAGGCGGTCATAAGCTACCGGGTCCCAATCTCCATCCGGGCCGGGGCCAATATTCATTAATAAATTCCCTCCTCGCGAAACGATCTTTACCAGCAAGGAGATTATTTGATCAGCCGATTTATAATGATCACCCGGAACATAGCTCCAGGAGTTTCCCATTGTGATACAGCTCTCCCACGGATGATCTAAAGGAACATCAGGTACCTGCTGCTCTGGTGTGGTGTAGTTTTCATATGGCCCGGCAACGGTACGGTCGACAACAATTAAACCAGGTTGCTTGGTACGAGCCATCGCTGCAATTTTAGGCATGTCAATATCCTGGTCATAGGTGATGGTGCGCTGCCAGTCAACTGATGGATCGATGGTGCTTTTGGGCCTTACCCATCCGCCGTCGAGCCACAATATATCAACACTACCATAATCGCTCATTAACTCACCTATCTGATTATAGGTAAAATCCTTGAATTTCTGCCAGCGTTCTGGATACTTAGCCGGGTCATAGTTTACATTCCTGTCCTTTGGCGGGAAATAGGGCCACCAATAATTTTCTGTATGCCAGTCAGGTTTTGAAAAGTAGGCACCTATCATAAAGTTTTCCTTCCTGAAAGCACCGAATATTTCTTTGGCTACATTGGCTCTCGGGTTGGAAGAAAATGGCGTTTTAGAGCTGGTTATTTTATAATCAGTTTGTTTACTATCAAACATGCAAAAGCCATCATGATGTTTTGTGGTAAAAACCACGTATTTCATCCCGGCATTTTTTGCTGCCTTTACCCATTTCTCCGGATCAAATTTGGTTGGATTAAAAGTGGTCTGCAAATTTTCGTATGCAGTTTTGTAGGTGTTGTAACTGGCGCCGTATGGTCCACGGCGCTGTGTCCAGCCTTCGTCTTCCGGGCAAATGCTCCAGCTTTCCACTACTCCCCATTGGCTATATGTGCCCCAGTGCATAAACAGGCCAAATTTTAAGTCCTGCCAATTGTTAAGTTTCTTCCTTACCAATGAATCATCAGGGGGGATATAACTCTTAGACACTTGATGTTGCTGGGCTGAAACGGCTCCGGAGGTGAGTATTATGACTAATAGTGTCAGTAGTTTTTTCATTTTCGGTGAGAATTTGTCTATAAATATTAAATAATTATATCATTTAACTAATGCAATGACAAGATTTGTTAATAATTTGCCTACATAGCTTAATTTTTTAAAAAGTTTTACTACTTATTAAAAAAATGTTAAATTTTATTACGAAATTGTTACCTTAGATCGTATTATTGTGATTATAACTAACTGACAGAAATTGAAAAATAAGCCCGATACTTCTGGTTTGTGGAAACAAATATGTTTCAATGATGACCTCAAGGCATTCGAATTGTTATTTCATACATTGAACAATAAGCTTATAAAGTTTTGTATCCTTTATATACACCAAAAGGAAGCTGCGGAAGAAATAGTATCCGATCTGTTTGTCAAGTGCTGGGAGAACCGGAAAAGCCTGACAGAAATTATAAACCCCGAGACTTATTTATTTGTCGCAGTAAAAAACCAATCACTAAATTATCTTAAAAAATACTCCAATATCCATCTTGTTCAAATTGAGTCTTCAGACAAGGTTGAGTTTATAAACACATACGATCCTGAAAAAGAATTAGAACGCAAAGAGCTGCATTTTTTACTGGATCAGGCTATATCCACATTACCTCAACAGGCATGTATCGTTTTCAAATTGATTAAAGAAGACGGAATGAGATACAAAGAAGTTGCCGAGATTATGAATATTTCGCCGCGCACGGTACAAACACAACTTTTCAGAGCTATAAAGAAGCTGAGTATTATTTTAGCCGATCATCAATTATCATCAAGGTCAATAAACAGCCCATCTGCCAGTTCACCGCTAATGGGTTTTACCCTGCTTTTTCTGATGATTAAAATATTTTTTACAGGCTTGTAGGCAATTTCTGTAAAAGAGTTGTCCTTACAAACAGAACGGCTATTTTTCCAAATTAATTTAATGCTAAACGATAGGTTTATAGAATTGCTCACCAAAAAACTTTCAGATGAAATAACTGAAAGCGAAGGTGGGGAATTGAATTATATTCTGGCTAATGATGAAGAGTGCCGCCAGCAGTATAATTTTTTTAAAAACTATTGGATACAAGATCAGGAAAAATACTCCAATGAAGAGCTGATGTTTCAGCGCATAAAAAACAGGCTCAATATTATTGACGAAGCTGAAGATATCCCTTACGAAAAAACAGGCCTGAGAAGAATACCAATATTATGGCGAAGCATTGCAGCTGTAATACTTTTGGGTTTCTGTATGTATACATACTATCATTATTTTCCATTTTCAACCCAGGCAAAAGCGACAAAGAATATAGCAGTTACAAAAACGCCGAGCCGGTCAAAATCCAAGATCTATTTAAGTGACGGATCAGTGGTCACCCTCAATTCAGAAACTGTACTCAAATATCCCGCATCGTTTGAGGGGGCAACCCGCGAAGTGTACCTGAATGGTGAGGCTTTTTTTAATGTAGCGAAAGATCATACCCATCCCTTCATAGTGCATGCGGGTAAAATGAACATTAAAGTATTGGGTACATCATTTAACGTTAAGTCCTATTCGAACGATAAAAACATTGAAACAACATTAATAAAAGGAGCCATAGAGGTGACTTTATCCGACCGTCCGTCAGACCGGATCATACTCAAGCCCAATGAAAAGCTGATCTTAAATAACTCATCTTTCAAAAAACCACGGGCGGACAATAATTTAGCCAGTTCGGGTGAAACTGCGAATACCAATTATTTGCTTACTAACTTAACGCACCTGAAGGCAAACGATACCACAGTAGTTGAAACCTCATGGGTAAATAATGAACTTATTTTTAAGGATGAGACTTTCAGCGATTTAGCCAACCAAATGGAAAGGTGGTACGGCATAAAAATCAAATTTAAGAATACAAGTACTAAAGACTACCGATTTACCGGGGTCTTTGTAAAAGAAAATATCGTTGAGGCAATGAATGCTTTAAAAATGATAGAACCATTTAATTACAAGTACAAAAACGAAACAGTATCCATTTATTAACCCTAATTAAAAAAGCGCTTATGGATTAGAAAACCCTACTTAAAAACCAAAAAAAACGGGAATTACCGAAGTAATCCCCGTAAAAGATGAACATCCGTTAATTAATCGTGCTACACTTCTCTGGAACAGAATGTAGCAATGTAATTCATTCACCTTTAATTAGTAAAAGTATGAAATATTTTAAACACCTTCAGGGTGTAAGAAATAAATATTGGCTATTTAAGTCCATATTGATAATGAAATTGATATTTATATTTTTGGTAGTCTTCAACCTGCAATCGTTTGCGAATGTGTATTCGCAGCAAAAGGTTACTATCAACTTGAAAGCTGCTGACTTCAAGAAAGTTATCGCGGCCATTCAAAAGCAAACCAATTACCACTTTGTTTTCAGCGAGCGCAAAATACCGCCTGGCAAAAACATTTCGATCAACGTACAGAACGAGAACGTAACAGCCGTTCTTGATCAGTTGCTGGTAAATTCAGATTTTACCTACACACAACTGGACAATAACCTGATCGTAATAACAGGCAAAAATGATGCAGTTGTTAACAAAGTAATCACTGGTAAAGTTGTTGACGATAAAGGTATCCCTTTGCCGGGAGTGTCTATTAAAATAAAAGGCACGGGTACCGGTACTGTAACAGATGTTAATGGTGGTTTTTCGATCAATGCCGCCGACAACGCGACCCTTGTAATATCCTATATTGGCTATGATACACAGGAAGTTGTAGTTGGAAGCAGATCTTCGCTTACAATAACTCTGTTGCCGTCAAGCAAAAACCTTAGCGAAGTAGTTGTTACTGCGTTAGGTATCAAAAAAGATGAAAGAAAATTAGGTTATTCTGTTACTACTGTAGGCGGCGAAGACTTAAATAAAGCTAAAGAAAGCAACGTTGCTTATTCATTAGAGGGTAAGGTAGCAGGTTTAAGTATTAGCGGTACAAATGGTGGTCCTGGCTCATCAGCCCGTATTTTATTACGCGGTGTGACTAGTTTTAATGCTCAACCACCTCTTTTCGTTATCAATGGCGTGCCAATGGATAACTCACAAAGAGGTGAATCTGGTGAGTGGGGCGGTGCCGACTACGGAGACGGTATTTCCAACATTAACCCTGATGATATTGAAAGTATGACTGTGTTGAAAGGTCAGTCAGCTTCTGCATTGTACGGTTCACGAGCTGCTAACGGTGTTATCCTTATTACCACAAAAAGCGGTAAAAAGAACACTAACTTCGGAGTAGAATACAACTTGAACTATAGATAATACTGATTTTCAAACGACTTATGGTCAGGGTTTGCACGGAGCCAAGCCAACGGATGCTGCAAGCGCACTACTTGCAGGTAGCGAAGCATGGGGTGCCAAACTGGACGGTTCATCGGTTCCTCAGTTTGATGGTCAAGATCATGCGTATTCATTAGCCCCAAAAAACTATATTGGTTTTTATAATACAGGACATTCTTTCACGAACACTGCTTCATTTACAGGTGGTAATGAAACAGGAGCATTCCGTTTATCATTATCAGATCTGAATAATCACTCGATCGTACCAAATAGTGGTTTAGATAGAAAGACCTTCAACTTCAATGGGTCTCAATCAGTAACGAAGAAACTGGACATCAATGTTGTTGCCAATTACATCGTTGACAACGAGAAGAACAGATCAAGCTTAAGTGATGGTCCGGGTAACCCTAACAACGTTCAATTTCTTGCGCCAAACGAATACTATAAAATTTTGGCACCTGGATACGATGCAGCCGGAAAAGAGACTTCTTTTACCGATGATATCTATGTAACTAACCCTTATTTTGCAGCTTATAAATTCTCAAGCACCACCAACAGGACTCGTTTAATAAGTTCATTATCTGGAAAATACAGCATTCTTGATTGGGTGTTTGTACAGGGCAGGGTAGGTTATGACAATATAAATGATAAACGAGTTGATATTACGCCTACCGGAACCGCATATGCAAGTGGTAATGGAGGTATGTCGCAAAATAACTACCAGATAACTGAGTTTAACACTGATGTGTTGGTTAATGCAAAACACGATCTGGTAAAAGGTTTGTTAAACCTGGATCTGTCCGTTGGTGGTAATATCCGTAAAAATACGCAGGATGGTACCTATATCAATGGCAATAACTTTATTATACCATACTTCTACAGTTTAACTAACCTGCCAAGCAGAAGCAGTGGTTATACTACTTATAGTAATAATAACTATCCATTTGAACAACAAACAAATTCCGCATATTATACTGCTGATTTTGCTGTTAAAGACTATTTGGTGATCAGCACCACCGGCCGTTATGACACGTATAGCACCTTGCCATCTAATAACAGGGGTATATTCTCGCCTTCGGTTTCCGGAAGCTTTATATTCTCTGATCTTTATCATATCAATGGTCTCGACTTCGGCAAAATCCGTTTGTCGTATGCACAAACAAGCGGCCAGCCTACCTCCCCTTACCAAACTGCTGTTTATTATTCTATTAACAATTCAATTAATAGCACCCCAGCAGGTGGTTTTAGTTCTCAATTGCCAAACCTGTTCCTGAAACCATATACCCTGGACGAAATAGAAGCAGGTACCGCAATGAAGTTCTGGGGAGACAGATTTGGTTTCGACCTGACTTATTTCGCACGCAAAACGCATAACGAAATTATTAACGGAAGCATTGACTGGTCAAGCGGCTATACCAATCAATACTTGGGCACCGGCTCCACACAAAATAAAGGTGTTGAAGTTGAAATCCACGGTACTCCTGTTAAAACATCGAACTTTAGCTGGACCCCGTCATTCAACTTTACTTATGTTGCAAACAAAATTTTGCATACTGACGCAGCTAACAACAACGTAGCGTTCGGAACTTACCGTCCATTAAACGCAAGCCTAGCCCTGGTAGTAGGTATGGCAGGTCCGCAAGTAATGGCTAACGATTATCTGCGTAACTCAAGCGGCCAGATTATTTACGATTCGAGCGGTTTGCCTCAGTCTGGTCCTCTGAAGCCAATGGGCAGCACTGTTCCAAAAGTCTATGGTGGTTTGAATAACACTTTCAACTTCAAAGGATTCAATTTGTCAATCTTGGCTGATTATCGTTTTGGTAATAAAGTATTGTCTGCAACGAATTATTACAGTATTTACCGTGGTTTGAATCAAATGACGCTGGATGGCAGGGAAACCGGAGTTGTTGGCGTAGGTGTTACTGCATCTGGTGCAGCAAATACGACGAGCGCTGATGCACAAACTTACTATCAAACTTTAGCTCAAAAAGTATCAGCATTAAACGTTTTAGATGGTAGCTTTAT
>Ga0307510_10003985_pt1 | contig 17298 bp, 18 predicted proteins | sample 12_EM_MG_FD_207224 | JGI IMG/M metagenome (GOLD analysis project Ga0307510, IMG submission 207224) | Populus trichocarpa ectomycorrhiza microbial communities from riparian zone in the Pacific Northwest, United States - 12_EM | ecosystem: Host-associated > Plants > Roots > Unclassified | place...
CGCCAACTATGTCTGGCCTCACACCCTGAACGTCTATGCCCGCAAGGTGATCGAGGCCAATGGCGGCGAAGTGATCTTTGAGGAATACTACCCGCTCGACCAGATCGACTTCAGCGCCACGGTGAACCGGGTCATTTCCAACAAGGTGGACGTGGTGTTCAACACCGTGATCCCGCCGGGGGTAGGACCGTTCTTCAAGCAACTTTACGAGGCCGGATTTCTGAAGAACGGAGGCCGGCTGTCGTGTGTCTACTACGACGAGAACACGCTCAACATCAACCAGGCCGCGGAGATCGAAGGGCTTGCGAGTTGCCTCGATTATTTCAAGGCGCTGACGCCGGAAGATCCGTTCAGCGCCAAACTTCAGGCGACCTACGAAAAGCAGTTCCCGGGCACATTCCTGTTTGCCGCGGGAAGTGCCGCGACCGGGACCTATCGTGGCCTCAAACTATGGGAAGCGGCCGTCAAGGAGGCCGGCAAGGTCGATCGCGACGCGGTTGCGGCTGCGCTGGACCACGCGAAGATCGCCGAAGGTCCCGGCGGGCCTGCGGAAATGGTTCCTGGCAAGCGGCATTGCAAGATGAAGATGTACACGGCGGTTGCCAAGGGCGGCAATTATGAGATCGTTGCGCGCAGCAGCGGCCTCGTCGATCCCAAGGAATGCTAGCGCAATGCTGAATCTCTCGCAGCGGTGGCAACCCGCCGCTGCAAACTCCGGAGCGGATTTACTGGCAACTTGATGACAGAGACGACACAGACGACGCCCCTAAGGCTTCCGCTTCATGCCAGCCGCCCGCGCCGATGGCACGTGCTGCCGATCATCGAAATCGTGGTGCTGGTGATCGGTGCGCTGCTGCCGCTCGTCCTCAAGGACTATCTGACGATCTATGCGACGCGGGTCTTGATCCTCTGCCTGTTCGCGCTCTCGTTCGATCTGGTATGGGGATACGCCGGCATCATGAGTTTTGGGCAGGCGGTGTTCTTCGGGACCGCGGGATATGGCGTTGCGCTGCTCGCCCGCGATCTAGGCGTGACCTCGATCCTGCTCGTGCTGCCGGCCGGTCTGCTGATCGGACTGGCATTCGCACTGCTGCTCGGCGGCTTTCTTCTGCTCGGCCGTCATCCCTCCAGCGTGATCTTTGTTTCGCTGGGCACGCTCACCGGCTCATACGCGGCGGATCGCGTGGCGCGGGGCTGGTATTACCTCGGCGGCCAGAACGGCATTCCATCGATCCCGCCGATGTCGCTCGGCAGCTACGATATCACCGAGGGGCCGGTCTATTATTATCTGGCGCTCGGCATTCTCGTGCTGGTCTATCTCTTGTGCCGCTTTCTGGTGCGATCGCAATTCGGGCTTGCACTGGCAGGCCTGCGCGAGAACGAGCAGCGGATCGCTTTCTTCGGCTATCAGGTGCAACGGCTCAAGGCGATCATCTTCTCCTTTGCCGGCGCCGTCGCGGGGCTCGCAGGCAGTCTTTATGCCTTTCATGAGGGCTTCGTCTGGCCCAATATGCTGGGCGTGGTGATGTCGACGCAGGTGGTCCTTTACGTATTGTTCGGCGGCTCCGGCACGCTGATCGGAGCTGTGATCGGCACGGTTGCGATCGAGGCGGTGAGTTTCTGGCTGTCGAACAGCTATCAGGACATCTGGCCGATCATCCTCGGCGTCCTGTTGCTGCTGGTCATCCTGTTTCGTCCCGCCGGCCTGGTCAGCCTGATCCTCAGCGAGCGCGAGCGCATCGGCAATTTCGGCCGGCCGCCGGGGAAAGGCGATCATGGCTCTTCTTGAAGCGCGCGGCCTGATCAAGATCTTCGGCAAGCTGACGGCCCTCAACGGTGCCGATCTCACCGTCGCTGAGAACGAATTCCACGGCCTGATCGGGCCCAACGGCTCGGGCAAGAGCACGCTGATGAAATGCGTCGCCGGTGCTGAAATCCCGACATCAGGCACGGTGACATTTGGCGGCCACGATATCTCGCAAGCCTCTCCCGCCACGCGGGCCCGCGCGGGCATGAGCCTCAAGTTTCAGATCACCAGCGTGCTGCCGGCATTGACGTTGTATGACAACATTCTGCTGGCGCTGCAGGCGCAGACGTCGCTCCCCCGGCTGGTGTTCTCGCGCACCCGCGGCATCCTGCACGACCGCGCCATGGCCATGCTCGAACAATTCCGTCTGGTGGACCGCGCGGCGGATCCGGCCTCCGCCCTGTCCCACGGCCAGCAGCAATGGCTTGAGATCGCGATGGCGCTGGCGCCCGAGCCAAAACTCCTGCTGCTGGACGAACCGACCGGCGGCATGAGCCTCGAGGAACGGCGGGTTACCGGCGAACTGCTGCAGCCGATCAAGAAGCGCTGCTCCCTTGTCATCGTCGAGCATGACCTCGATTTCATTCGCGACATTTGCGACCGGCTGACCGTGCTCGATCAGGGAAGCGTACTGGATTGCGGTTCGGTGCAGCACATTCAGTCGAGCGCCCGGGTTCAGGAGGTCTATCTCCGCCGTGCCTGACGAGGATAAATATCTCGATATCCAGAATGTCGACGCCGGCTATGGCCGCAGCCAGGTGCTGTTCGGTGTCACGCTGGGCGTTCCCTGGCGCGGTGGCGTCGCCATTCTTGGCCGCAACGGCGCCGGCAAGACCACGTTGATGAAGGCCATCGTCGGGGAATTGCCGCTGCTTGGCGGCTCCGTCAGCCTCGACACGCGCAGCGTCGGACAGTTGCCGACCGAGCAACGCATTCGCCTCGGGTTGGGCTACGTGCCGCAGGAGCACGCCGTATTCGGAAGGCTTTCGGTGCGCGACAATCTTGCTGTCGGCGCGCTGACCAACCGCGACAGCCAGGCCGTCAATCGCGTGCTTGAGATATTTCCAAAGCTGGGCCAGCGAATGGATCAGGTCGCCGGCACATTGTCCGGCGGCGAACGCAAAATGCTCGCGATCGGCCGTGCCTTGTTGTCGAACCCGCGGGTATTGTTGCTGGATGAGCCAACCGAAGGCGTCTGGATCGGTGTGATCGAGGAAATCACCGAACGTCTGATCCTGCTGGCCAGGGAGATCGCCGTCGTGATCGTGGAACAGCATCTCGATCTCGCGCTACGCGTCGCAGACCGGGCCTTTGTGCTCGATCGCGGAAGGGTCGCGCTAATAGGATCGGCGCAGGAGGTCCGCGACGATCCGAGGTTGCTGCAATATCTGGCACCCTAGTGGGCTTGCGGGGCCAGTCCACCCGAGTCATCTGGATCCACTGTATCGCGTGGCCGCAGCTGCGCTGTTCGAAGCCGCTACGAACTGGTCTATTTTTCACGGGCCGAACGACCAGGCGCCTAGACTGCCGTGGAAATCACTGCCCCCGGCAAAGGAAAGGTCTAACGGAAAATAGGTCTTGGAAACGATTTCCTGCCAGAATTGACGCCGGTTGTGTGGAGCGATGTCAGTGGTCGCGTAGGTGGTTTGCATGTCCCGCACTCCGATTTCAGCCGAAACAGGATCGAGGCAATTGTCGTGCCGTGCTGTTCGCAGTAGACCGCTGCGCGCAGCGTAATCGTGCCGGTGCGGGATGGGTGGCCGCCCTCCGCGTCGGCCGCCCCCAAAAAATCCGTCCGGGAATCAGGGTGATAACGTCAAGGACGCGCGGACCCTGGCCACTAGCTCGGCACGCGCCCGGCGGGCCGCAAGCGCCTCATCCATTTCGACCTTGACGAACTTTACCGGCGTATTGGGCTGTAGCTGGCCGATCAGATCCATATCGGCCGAAATGACCGTGCCGACCATGAAATAGCCACCGCCGGAAACCGCATCGCGATGGAGCACGATCGGCTCGGTGCCTCCGGGCACCTGGATCGAGCCATAGGGATAGCAGGCATCGGTGATGTTGGAGGGATCGGAGCCCGCGCCGAACGGTGGCTCACGCGGCACGAACTCGAGCGGCTTGCCGCCCTTGAAGCGGTAGCCGATCCGGTCGGCTTCCGGAGCGACCTTCCAGGTATCGGCGAAAAATCCTTGGCCCGCGCTATCAGTGATGCGATGCCAGTAAAGCCCAGGTGTGACCCGCAACTCCGTCGGCATCGCTGTCGGCAGACCGCGCAATTCTTCGGCGACCGTGCGGCCCTCCTTGACCGGTGCCGCAACCGCGCCGATCGGAAGCTCATCGCCTGCCTCGAGCTTTCGACCCTTGAAGCCGCCGAGGGCGCCCAGCGCGTAGGTCGAGCGCGAGCCAAGAACCACGGGCACATCGATGCCGCCTGCGACGGCAATGTAGGCACGCGCGCCCTTTTTCAGGAAATCGAACGAGAGTTTCTGGCCGCGCTTCACCTTGAAGGAGGACCACGTCTCGCGAGGCTCGCCATCGAGCTTGGGTGGCAACTCGGCACCCGTGACCGCAACCATGGCGTCATCAGTAAACTCAAGCTCGGGTCCCATGAAGACAGCCTCGAGAACGGCAGCTCCCTCCGCATTGCCCACGAGCAGGTTGGCGGCCGCGAGCGCATGCCGGTCCATGCCGCCAGAGAGCGGGATGCCGATGTGATAGTAGCCGGGACGCCCGAGGTCCTGAACGGTGGTCGCAAGACCAGGCTTGAGAACCTTAATGGCCATGGAGGACCCCCTCGAGCTTGCGATTGTAGCCATCGATGTCGCGGTTGAACTCGGTGAGCGAGAACGACACGTTGCGAATGGTCGGCGCGAAGCGGCCTGCCTCGACATCGGCGACCGCCGCGTCATAGGCCGGCCGGTCGATCGGCTTCCACTTGACGATGTCGCCTGGCTTGAACAGGCACATGAAATCGCGGAGATAGCTGATCTTCTGATTGGGATCGTAGATCGGCATCGGTGTGATACCGAACATCTGGTAGCCGCCGGCGCCGCGCACCGAGTAGATGCAGCTGAAACAGCCGCCATGCCCAACCGTGAGCTTGGGCGTGTCCGTGCGCGGGCGCAGATATTTCGGCGCCTGAATCTGTCGCTGGCGCTCGACCATCTGATAGAGAAAGGGCAGGCCGGCGACGAAGCCGACCATCGAGACGAACCAGGGTGCACTTGAATGCGCCTTGATGAACGCATCGATCCCGTCGAGGTTGTTGATGCGGGCCGCATATTCGAGGTCGGAGCCGTTGGGATCCTGATGGCGCTCGCGAAAGCGCATCAGCGTCTCGTGCGTCCAGGGATCGTTGTAAAGCACGGGGATCTCGATGATCCGCGTCGCGATCACCGGTTCGGACTTCTCGGCTGCCGAGTCCAGCCGCTTCAGCTCGGCGAGCATGTCACCGGGCTTGATCAGGTCGGGATCGAACTTCACCTGATAGGAGGCGTTGGCCGGGCAGATCTCGGTCACGCCCTTGATCTTGGCATCACGCACCGCATTGGTGATGAAGAGGCTTTTGAAGAAAGCCTCGAGCGACATGGAGTCATCCACTTCGGCGAAGATGTGCTCATCGCCGCCAAAGGAAAATCGGGTTTGCATGGGGCTGTGGCCTCCTGTTGCTCACGGAACGGATTGGCTTGTGGTCGTTGGGATGATCTGCGGGGCCGGCGCGATTTCCGCTGTGGCAAGATTTGCGGCATTTGATGCCAGCCACGGCTCAAGCCAGGCCGTATGAAAGCGCCCGGCCTGCACATCGGCATCGCGCGCAAGCGCCTGGTGCAGCGGCTTGGTCGTCGCCAACCCCTCGACCACTAGTTCACCGAGGGCGCGATCGAGCCGTCGTATCGCGCTCGCTCTATCTTCATCGTGGACGATCAGCTTGCCGAGCAGGCTGTCATAGAATGGCGGCACCGTGTAGCCGGGATAGAGCATGCTATCGAAGCGTACGCCGTTGCCACCTGGCACGTTGAGTGCGGTGACGGTGCCCGGGTTTGGCATGAAGCCTTTCGCCGGATCCTCGGCGTTGATGCGGACCTCGATCGAGTGACCATTGATGCGTACCTGATCCTGGCGGAAGCGCAGCCGCTCGCCCCCGGCAACCCGGATCATCTCACGCACCAGGTCGATGCCGGTGACCATTTCCGTTACCGGATGCTCGACCTGGATGCGGGTGTTCATCTCCAGGAAATAGAACTCGTGGCTGCGGTCGTCGTACAGATATTCGATCGTACCTGCGCCGCGGTAGTGCACCGCCTTGGCGAGCGCGACGGCCGATGAGCAAAGCTTCTCGCGAATGGTTGGTGTCAGCGACGGCGAGGGCGCTTCTTCCCAAACTTTCTGACGGCGGCGCTGCAGCGAGCATTCGCGCTCGAAGCAGTGTATGACATCGTGTCCGTCGCCCAGCACCTGCACCTCGATATGCCGCGCACCTTCGATCAGTTTCTCGACGTAGAGTCCGCCGTCGCCGAAGGCCGCGAGTGCCTCGGCTTGCGCCTGCGGCATCAGGTGATGAAACTCCTCGGCCGAACGCGCGATGCGGATGCCGCGGCCGCCGCCGCCCGCCGCCGCTTTGATCATCACCGGAAAGCCCGTCGTCTTCACCAAGGCGAATGCCGCCTCGGCCGACTCCAGTCGGCCGCGGCTGCCCGGAACCGTGGGAACGCCCGCACTCGCCGCCGCTTCCCGCGCGGCAACCTTGTCCCCCATCAGGCGGATGGCCTGGGCCGTCGGTCCCACGAAAATGAGCCCCGCCACCTCGACCGCGGCGGCAAACTCGGCATTTTCGGCTAGAAATCCATAGCCCGGATGGATGGCGTCGGCGCCCGTCGTCCTGGCCGCTGCAAGAATCGCGTCGCGGTTAAGGTATGATTTCGACGCCACCGGAGGACCTATTTCGACGCACTCGTCAGCGAGCCGCACGGCAAGCGAGTCCTTGTCGGCCTTGCTGTAGGCCTGCACGGTCGCAAGACCCAACTCGCGCGCGGCGCGAACGATGCGCACAGCGATCTCGCCACGATTGGCTATGAGGAGCTTGTGGATCATCATGGATGGCTCGGAGGCCTCAAACCTCTATCTCAGCGATCGGCTGACCGGCCATCACCGGCTCTTCATTCTCGGTGAGGAAGCGTATGATCTTTCCGGCTGCGCCCGCCTTCACCTCGTTGAACGACTTCATGACTTCGACGAGGCCGATCGTGTCCTCATGCGTGATCGTGTCGCCGTCGGATTTGTAGACCGGCTGGTCCGGCGCCGGCTTGCGGTAGAATATGCCTGGGAGGGGCGAAAAGATTTTCTGTATGGTCATGAGGTCCTCGTGGTTGGATCGCTTCGGCCTGGGTGCGCCTCGCACTGGTGCGCAGTCAGATAGGGACGGACTGCATCGCGAACGGCCTCGGCGATGGCGACGGCATTGGGGGTGTCGGAGTGGACGCAGATGGCATCGGATCCGACGGGGATGTCGTTCCCAGCCACCGAACGCGTCTTGCCTTCGGTCAAGGCTCGCAGACACCGCGCTGCCGCCTCGGTTGGATCCTTGGCGTCGTGTTCGCGCGTGATGATGAGGCCACCTTCGGCATTGTAGTCGAGATCGGCGTAGTATTCGGCGACGAAGCTATGACCGCGGCGCCGATAGACCTTCTCGTGCAGCGTCCCCTTCATGCCCAACAGCGGCACCTTGTAGACATCAGCTGCGTCGGCCACAGCCTCGGCGATGTCCTCCATGCGCGCGGCCATACCATATAACGCGCCGTGCGGCTTGATATGATTGAGGACCACACCTTCGGCATCCAGGAATGCCTTGAGCGCGCCGATCTGGTAGAGGAGGCAGTTCGCCAGTTCTTCGCGGTCGATCTTCATCTCCCTACGTCCGAACCCCTGCAAATCGGGCAGAGACGGATGTGCGCCAACCTTGACGCCGTGCTGCTTGGCCAAGCGAACCGTCTGGCGCATGTGATTGAAGTCAGAGCCGTGGAACCCGCAGGCGACGTTGGCGACGTCGATAAGGGGCATCAGGGCTTCGTCATCGCCCATCTTGTAGAGGCCGAAGGCCTCGCCCATGTCGCAATTAATGATAACCATTCTCTCGTTTCCTTCCCAACTGCTGCATCCCGGCGCAGCGTTCGCAAACCGACACCTAAACCCGCCGAACTTGACGCCTACCGATTTCAACAGGCGCCAGGTTCATGGCTATCGACTGATGGAGGCGCCGCTGGCTCTCAACCTGCGGCGACGCGTTGCAAGCCTACTTGGACACCAGATAGTCGACCGGGATCTTCTCCGAAATCGTCCACTGATCGACCACGCTCGGCTTGCCTGCCTCGGTGTCTACGATCAGGTATCGACCCTGGTTCTGATGATGGAGGTTCTTGCTGAAGGTGCGCGGCCCGAACAGCGTGGATTCGTTTTCCATTTTCTCGAGCTCCGCCACCACGGCCGCGGCTTCCGTTGTCTTGGCGCGCTCGACGGCCTTCGCCCAGACGTCGATTAGGACGTATCCCGGATAAACGTACTGGCTGGAAGGGTCACCGCCTGTGACTTCCTTGTACTTTTTGTTGAACTCGGCAACTTTCGGATTGGGATCGTCGCCATAGATCGAGCCCTGTACCGGCACGTAGAAGTTCGACAGGTCGGGAACGGCGTTCAGCCAATAGCTGCCATCCACGCCTGAGCCATTGAGGATCATGGACTTGATACCGGCGGCGCGGATCTGTTTGATGGCCGAAACGGCCCCCGGCATCATCGTGCAGAGCATGATCGCGTCGGGCTCCTTCGGCAGGCCCTTGATGCGCGTGATCTGAGAGGCGATCGATGCATCATCGTTCTTGAACGTGTCGCTGCCGGCGAGCGCGGCATCCTTCAGACGCGGCATCATCCAGTCGAAGCCATCGCAGATGCCCTTGTTATAGACAGTCCAACTGTCGAGCAGCCGGTAGAAGCTGCGGGCATTCTTCTTCGTGTAGGCCCATTCGGCCATGGTCGCCCCTTGTACGGCCGCCAGCACCGAGGCGGAGAACGAGTAGGGGCCGACGCCGGGGATGCCCGCCTTGATCGACTCTGCGCACAGGAAGAAGGAAACCTTGCCGGCCGACTGTGCCTGCAGGGCGGCTGGCGCGCCGAAGTCGTAGTCGCAGGAGACGATCACCAGCTCCGCGTTTTGATCGAGCACCGCGAGGCCCGCCTTGGCGCCCTCGGCCTGATCGGTCTTGGTGTCCGCAAACACCGGCTTGATCTTCTTGCCGAGCAGACCGCCCGCCTTGTTGATCTCGTCGATGCGGATCAGCGCAGCGTCCTGCGCCGGCTTGTCATAGGCCTGCATGAAGCCAGACGCTGCCGTGGCGAAGCCGACGACGATCTCGTTGGCTGCCAGGGCGGGCGTACACCACAGCGCAGTCGCCGCAGCCAAGGTACCTAGTGTTCTCATGAAACGCATTTAACCACTCCTCCGTCTTGTTGATCGGACTTCAGTTCAATTCCTTCAAAGCCGTCTGCACAGGTCGCGGCAACCGCCGCTCGAGTGGCCATCGTGGCCAGGAGAACTCCCGGTTGCCGGTGAGGCCGGTTGGCAAGTACATCAGGATGACGATTGTGATGATGCCGATGGCGATCTCCTGAACTCCGTTCGGGAGCGCAATGGTCAGATCGCCGAGGCTGACGCCCTTTTCCAGGTTGCGAAACATTTCGATCAGTGCGGAAATCAGCACGACGCCGGCGACGGCTCCGCTGAGGCTGTACATCCCTCCAACCACCAGCATCGACAAGGTGATGAACGTCGTGCGCAGGTAGAACGAGCCCGGATTGACGATGCTCAGGAAGTGCGCGTAGAAGGCGCCGGCGAGACCTATGACGAAGGCGCTAACGACAAAGGCGACCAGTCGCTCGCGGACGATATCGATTCCGGAGGCGCTGGCAGCCACAGCCTCGTCGCGGGTGGCGCGAAGCGCCAAGCCGGAGCGGGAAATTGAGTAGAGATAGGCGATCGCGATCGCGACCGCGGCACCCAGACATCCGATCCAGACGTTCATGGTGGCCGGCGTACCCACGATAGAGCCCTGACCGCCTGTCACGGAGTCCCAGTTCGAATAGACGTTGTTGACGACGCCAAGAAGCCCGAAGGTGGCGATCGAGGCGGCGATCCCCGACAACCGCATGATGACGCGCCCGACGATAAGCGCGAACAGGGCCGCGAACACGCCCGAGATCGGCGTGGCGATCCACATCGGCAACTGCGTATGCAGGAGCCATGTGGGCAGTCCTTTGAGCGTGATCGACTTCATGACCGGCGGGATAGTCAGCCAGGCGGTCATATAGGCGCCGAGGCACATGAAGCTGATATGGCCGAACGACAACAGGCCGGAATTGCCGACGAAGATGTAGAGGCCGGCGACCACCATGATGTTGATGAACATCTCGACCACGGTGCGATTGAAGGCCCGGCTGCCGAATTGATAGGTCAGGGCCGCAATGGCGAGCAGCACCACGATCAAGACGACCGGTGTCACAATCGTTCTCACAATGACCGATGGTCGCGGCGACATCTGTCAGACCCTCTGCTTGGCGGATTTGGGTGCGAACAGCCCCTGCGGGCGCACCAGCAGCACCACGATTACGGCTCCATAGACAAAAGCGTCGCGGAACACGCGGGCGTCGTGTGGCAGCGTTGCCTGAAACACGACGCTGGCGCCGCCGATCAGGAAGCCGGCGGCAACGGCCCCCGGCACGCTGCCAAGGCCACCGATTACCGTGGCGATGAAGGCGATCAGCATGACATTGGCGCCCATTCCGATGTCCGCCGTCCCGGAGTTGGTCGCCAGGATCAACCCGATTGCCGCCGCCAGCATGCCGCTGATGGCAAAGGCCAGCAGAATGACGCCGTTGGCGCGCACCCCCAGCATGCGGGCCATGGTGAAGTTCTCGGCGGCGGCACGCATCTCCAAACCATAGCGCGTGCGTTTAAGGAACAGCGTAAGGACGGCCAGGACGGCCAAGGTGATGACGATCGTGACGACTTGCAGCATCGGGATGCGGGCACCCAGGAGTTCGACCGGCAATCCGAGACTTGGCCACAGCGCGATCGACTTCGGGCGGCTCGAATAAAGCATCAGCAGAAGATGCCGGATCACGAAGCCGAGGGCGAAGGACGCGATCATCATCGTCGCCGGATTGGCGTTGCGGAAACGGCGGAAAACGATCACCTCCGACAGCACCGACAGCGCGGCCCCGACAAGCAGCAGCAGCGGAATCAGAAGGTAGAATGGCAGGTTGCCGGCGAAGACAATGGCAGCCGCGTTGATCGACGGCCACAGCATTGCGAACACACAGAAGGCGATGAAATCGCCATGGGCGAAGTTTACCAGCCGCATCACGCCGAAGATCAGCGCGATACCCAGTGCGCCCAGGGCATAGAGGCTGCCCAGGCTCAGCGCGTCGAAGACGATTTGCAGGACTGCCGTCATGCTCAGTGGTCTCCGAAGCCGAAATAGGCCTGCTTCAGGCGCTCGTCCTTGACCACATCGCCCGCTTTTCCCTCGAGCACGATGCTTCCGCCGCGCATGAGGATCATTCGCCCGCCGGTCATCATGGCGCGCGTTGAACTTTGCTCGACAATCAACAATGTCAGCTTGCGCTGCGCCCGCAGCCGCGCCAGGATTTCGTACACTTGATCGATGATCTTGGGTGCAAGTCCGAGCGACGGCTCGTCGATTGCCATGAGCCGGGGTGAGGTCATCAGGGCCCGGCCGATGACGAGCATCTGCTGTTGGCCACCCGAAAGCATGCCGGCTGCTGTGTGGCGGCGCTCGGCCAGCATCGGGAATTCACGATAGATGGATTCAAGATCGTCGGCGATCTTGTGCCGGTCGGCCCGCATGCCGGCGCCGACCTTCAAATTTTCCTCGATGGTCAGCGCACCAAAGACGTTGCGCCCTTCGGGCACGAGCGAAAATCCCCGCCGAGCGATCGACTCTGGCGAGACCCCTGTCACCTCCGCGCCGTCCAACGTGATAGCGCCCGAGACCGGCGGGACGACGCCGGCAATCGCATTCAGCAAGGTCGACTTTCCGGCGCCATTGGGACCGGTTACGAACAGGATTTCACCTTCGGCGATTTTCAGGGTGATGCCGCGCAATGCCGTCAAGCGACCGTAGCGTACCGTGATGTCGTCGACGGCCAGCAATGTCATGATGCGATCGCTTCGGCAGCCGCGGGTGCGGGAATGACTTCGTCCCGCTGCGTACCCATATAGGCGTGCCGGACCGCATCGCTGTTGCGGATCCGGTCCGGCGGACCGACCTCGATGATCTCGCCGGAGTCGAGCACGTAGATGCTTTCGCACAATTCCAGCACGAGGCCGATATTGTGCTCGATCAGCAGCACGCCGGATCCGAGTTCTCCAGCGATCCGTTTGATGATGGCCGCCAGATCATGGCTTTCGTGCTCGGACATGCCTGCGGCAGGCTCGTCGAGCAATAGATAGCGTGGATTGCCCATGATGGCCCGGCCGATGGCGACCCGCCGCTCGTCGGTGTAGGGCAGGGCTCCGGCAATCGCGCCGGCCAAATGCGATATGCCCAGCCAATCCATCACGCGCTCGGCCTCCGCGATGGCGTCGCGCCGGGTTTGACCGAGGCCCACGCCGGTGACCTCAAGGTTGTCGACGACCGGCAAGTCACGGAAAAGGCGGCCTGATTGAAAAGTGCGCGCCACGCCTTTTCGCCGCAGCTTGTGAGCTGCGATGTCGGTGACCGTTTTACCTTCTAGTTCCACGGTCCCTTCGCTAACGCGCTGAAATCCCGTTAAGACGTTGATGAGGGTGGTTTTTCCGGCGCCGTTGGGACCAATTAGCCCGGTGATGCGTCCCCGTGGCACGGCTAGTGTGACGCCGGATAGGGCTTTCAAACCTTCGAACCGGACGCCGACGTCGCGAGCGACCAAGTTCAAGTCACCGGAAATCATCTAGACGCCTTTTCAAACGCGAGCGAACAGGAAGCGCTTGATCTTGTGCGTCGCAGCAAGCAATTGTAAAATTCGAAAAATCGCACGCTGATATCGGAATTTTTTATGGCTCTGAGTTTCCGTCAAGTGCGCCACTTCATCGCCACTGCCGAAACCGGGAGGGTTTCAGCGGCAGCGGCGGGTCTCAACGTGACGCAATCGGCCGTCACCGCCTCAATCAAGGCGCTTGAAGCCGAACTCGGACGAAAGCTGTTCGACCGGCACTCGAACGGCGTCACACTCACATTCGACGGACAGCAATTCCTGCAGCGAGCCCGCACCATCGAGGCCAGCGTTGCAGATGCGATGCGTGGCCCGCATCGCTGGGGAACCCAGGTGGATGGTACCGTCGACGTTGCCGTCAGCTACACCGTGGCCGGCTACTTCCTGCCGCCACTCCTGTCGCGTTTCTGGCGAGCCTTTCCAGGCATCACGGTGCGACTGCACGAATTCCAGCGTGATGCCATCGAACAAAGCCTCATCAGTGGCAGTGTCGATGCAGCCGTCATGCTCGTCTCCAACCTGCACGACCGAGGCTCGATCCGCTCGCGTCTCCTGTTGCGCTCGCAGCGTCGCCTGTGGACCTGTGCAAATCACCCGCTACTGCACAAGGCCAGCGTTCGATTGGCCGATCTTGCCGGTGAGCCATTTCTGATGCTGACCGTTGATGAGGCGGAACGCTCTGCCATGCGCTACTGGCAACGTACGCCGCATGTCCCCAACGTCATCTTCCGTACACTGTCGGTTGAAGCCGTTCGCAGCATGGTGGCTACCGGCATGGGCATCACCATTCTGTCCGATATGGTCTATCGGCCGTGGACTCTAGAAGGACATCGCATCGATCTCAAGACGGTAGATGACGAAGTTCACACCATGGACGTGGGTCTTGCTTGGAAGAGCAAAGCCCAGCTTTCCCCTGCGGCCCGCGCTTTCTGCGAGTTCGTCGCCCTCGCTTATCCCGGAGCTGATCCGATTCATTTTGATTGAAGGCCCGTCGCTCGACGGCGTGATCCAATTTCGTCATGTCGATCACGTTCTATTGCGGTGTTTCCCGAACCACGCCGACATTGCGCCCTGCATGATCCAGCATCGGTGCATTTGATCAATTCGGGCTTCATTGCCAAAGCTGATTTTTATTCCGGTTGAATGTGGATCGTTCTCGACGTTTCGTGGCGTCGCTCACGTTGCGATGCGAATTGGAGAAAGAATGTTTGCAGCAGAAAATCTGCATTGTCCGAATCGGAATGTGATTGCGTGATGCCGCGCGCGTGCGCTCGAACTTTCATGTGCACCATGTGTGCACTGACAATGCAGATGTGACGATTTGGCTTTCAATGGAGTCGGATATGATCCTCGAAAAACCGGTATAAACGGGGCCGCTCCCGCCAGATTTGCTAGTCGGTCCAATCCCTTATAGGATCGACTTGAGGCATAAAAGATTAATGAGATGAATGGCTTAGACCACCGCTTCTCCGTTGCCCCGATGATGGATTGGACCGACCGGCATTGCCGCGTGTTCCACCGTCTGATCAGCCGGCGCGCGCGGCTCTACACGGAGATGCTGACGACCGGCGCCATTATTCATGGCGACCGCAGGCGGTTGCTTGGTTTTGATTCAAGCGAGCATCCAGTGGCGCTGCAACTCGGCGGCTCAGACCCGGCTGATCTCGCCACCGCTGCAAAGATCGGCGAGGACTTTGGCTATGACGAGATTAATCTCAATGTCGGTTGTCCGTCCGATCGGGTAAAGGACGGTCGCTTCGGCGCCTGCCTGATGGCGGAGCCGGCGCTGGTGGCGGAAGGCGTTGCTGCCATGAAGCGCGCGGTCAAAATTCCCGTCACGGTCAAATGCCGGATCGGCATCGACGACCAGGATCCGGAAGTGGCGCTCGACGTGCTGGCGCGCGGCGTGATCACAGCCGGTGCGGATGCGCTGGTCGTGCATGCCCGCAAAGCCTGGCTCAACGGATTGTCGCCGAAGGAAAACCGCGACATCCCACCGCTCGACTACGACAGGGTCTACCGGCTCAAGGCCGCGCTGCCGGATGTTCCCATCATCATCAATGGCGGCATCGCCAGTATTGCGGAGGCGAAACGGCACCTCGACCATGTCGACGGCGTGATGCTGGGGCGGGCGGCCTATCAGGAGCCGTGGCGTTTACTCGAGGTCGATCCAAAATTGTTCGGCAAAGCGGCGCCGCACGCGACGATGAAGGACGTCTTCGAAGCGATGTTTCCCTATATCGAAGACCAGTTGGCGCAGGGCGCAAAGCTGCATTCGATGACGCGGCATTTCGTCGGCGCGTTTCACGGCGTGCCCGGCGCGCGCGCCTTCCGCCGCCATCTGGCAGAGAAGGGCGTCAAGCCGGGCGCCGGCATCGACGTGCTGCGCGATGCGATCGCGCTGGTTGAGGATCGCGCGGCGTTGGTTGCTGCGTGATGCGCTAGGCGGCGCGCTCTTCGGTACGGCGCGCTTCCGTTTCCGCCTTTAGTCCGAAATCATAGTTCAGATGAAAATACGGCTGCGTCATCACGCGGCCGTCGACGGCTGTTCCGGCCGGCGTGCTGGCGAACTCCCGGATCAGGCTGTCCTTGACGCCGAAGACGACGTCCGAGTCCAGATATCGATCGCCCGCAGCGAACACATGCGTCACCAGCGTCTGGTGTCCGGGGGCGGCAATCATGAAATGGACATGGGCCGGGCGCCAGGGGTGGCGGCCCTGCGCCTCGAGTATTTTGCCGACCGGCCCGTCATGCGGGATCGGATAGGCCGCCGGCCTGATCGACCAGAACCAGAACCGGCCGTTTTCGTCGGTGCGAAACCGCGCGCGCATCGCCAGCTCGCCGATCTCATCGAGCTGCTGAACGTCGTAATAGCCATCATTGTCCGAATGCCAGACGTCCACCACGGCGCCGGCGAGCGGCTTGCCGTCAGCCGTCGATACCGTGCCGGTGACCAATAGCGGCGCGCCTTCCATGGTGCCTGAGATATCCGCGCCCAGCGGATGCTCGGGCGCGCGCTGCACGTAAAACGGTCCGAGCACGGTCGTCTCGGTCGCGCCCTGCGGTGTCCGATGATTGATGGCGTCGACCAGCATGGAGACACCGAGCGTATCGGACAGCAGGATGAATTCCTGCCGCTTGTCGTCGCACATCTGTCCGGTGCGGGTCAGGAAATCGATGCCGGCTTCCCATTCCGCCTGCGTCGGTTCGATCTCCCTGACGAACGCATGCAAATGGCGCACGAGCGCCTCGCTGACCTGCCGGATACGATCGTCCTTTGCGGTCCTGACACGCTGCAAGACGGCGTCGGTGATGGTGGCTTCGTCAAAGTTGCGCATGTCGTGTTCTCTTCAAGAGATGGTGGTTTGTGGCGCGTCGCCACGCCAGGCGCGTGCGATCAATTCGCGGATTGCGTCGCGCTCGATTCCACGCGGATTCCAATACGGATTCTTCACCGCGAGGTCGGCGGCCTGGTCGATGCCACCCTCGGGCATGCCGATCTCGCGCAGCGATGCCGGCGCCGCAAGCTTTCGCGCCAGATCGTGGAGGCCGAGCGCCGGGTCGCTCACGCCAAGTGCCGTGGCGATCCGGGCCATCGCGTCGGGTACGGCAGGCGCATTGTAGGCGAGGGCATGCGGAAGAATGACGGTGTGGGTCTCCGCGTGCGGCAGATTGAACGAGCCGCCCAGCGTATGGCAGAGCTTGTGATGCAGGGCCATGCCGACGGCGCCGAGGCAGATGCCAGAGAGCCAGGCGCCATAGAGCGCGTCGGTGCGCGCGGCCCTGTCATCCGGCTGAACGCAAATTGTGGGCAGCGCCTGCGCCAGCGTGCGGATCCCCTCCTGCGCCATTAGCGTTATCACGGGGTTGCGATCCCGCGCGTAGAGCGCTTCGACCGCGTGCGCGATGGCGTTGATGCCTGACGTCGCCGATAGCTTCGGCGGCATCGTCATGGTGAGGTCGACGTCGTAGATCACGATCTCGGGAAGAATTTTCGGGCTCGACTGCGTGGTCTTGATGCCGCCGCTGGTCTGGCCGACGACCGGCGTCATCTCCGAGCCGGCGTAGCTGGTCGGCAGCACGATCTGCGGCAAATCGGTGCGTAACGCGATCGCCTTACCGAGGCCGGTAGTCGAACCGCCGCCGATCGCCACGAGGCAATCGGCCTGTATGTCGTGCACGGTTTCCATGGCGCGTTCCGTCACCTCAACCGGGGTATGCATCACCGCGCCAGTGAAGACACCGGCGAAGCGTTCACCGATCATCTCTTGGATACTGGCGACCAGGTCTTTCTGCCGCGGCGTTGCCAGTATGAGGGCGCGGGTGACGCCGAGGCCGGACAATTCGTCGGGCAATTGACGCAGCGTGCCGGCGCCGAACACTACCCGCATCGGTGCGCTCTGGTAGACGAAGTCTTGCATGGTTGCTCCTTGCGGGCGAAATGG
>Ga0307510_10003986_pt1 | contig 17292 bp, 9 predicted proteins | sample 12_EM_MG_FD_207224 | JGI IMG/M metagenome (GOLD analysis project Ga0307510, IMG submission 207224) | Populus trichocarpa ectomycorrhiza microbial communities from riparian zone in the Pacific Northwest, United States - 12_EM | ecosystem: Host-associated > Plants > Roots > Unclassified | place...
GGCAAGTACGACCATTCACCTTTCGGATACAACAAAATGCATGAATTCCAGGGCTTACCTCCTGAGCATATATTGTAGCAAGCGTGGAGAGTACTCTGCTACTCATGCGAGCTCCGAACATCAATGTCGTTGTTAAACTTGCAGATTGATGGTAAAACAGAGGGGAGAGGAAAATACAACCTGAGGCAAACATGAATGATATCGAGAGCCTGCGTCCAATTGTATCCACAATAATTGCTGATAGAATAAGCCCAGGAATCTCTACAACATAGAGTTTCAGGAAAACATACCTGGTCATTGCCTCGGATGATACATGTATGCATATATATAGAAAGAAAAAGAAAAAGAAAGTAAACATTTCATGTCATGGAGGATTCCTCAAACCTCAACCTTAAGTGCAGGTGGAGGAGACGGTGCATGCAATACCTGCCAAACTAGTAATAAATAACGGGAGTCAGTCACTCCCAGAAGGCCCCTCTCTGTAACTGAATGAAAAGACATTGAACATGCTTGCAAACAATGGGCAGTATAATGTATAAAGATACTTCACAACAAAGCAAAGAAGACAGCATATCATACTCTTGAGCATATTTCTAGTACCCATGCTTTCTCATATTCGCCATTTGCTGATTGATCAACTACGACAACAGAAAGAGCAAGGGAAAAGCCAAGTTACTCTGCAGTTTCATACAAAAGCATTATCATGTTTCCTCTCTAAAAAAAATACCTTTTTAAGTTAATTTAAGGATTTGTAAACTGAATATAAAATATTTAATAATAAAATTTTGAATTAAAGTTTTGTATGATTTTTTATTCTCAAAATATTTTTTGTGTTTGTTGTTTTTTTGTATTATTTCTATGTGTTAATTTTTTTTGGATTAACATAAATGTTCGGGTCAGTTTGCACGTATCTCGACTAATCTCATAGGTCCTGAAGTTAACGACCATATAAGTCTCCAGTGGCCCTGAGGTTTGTGGGACTCGAACTAATGACATTTAAAAAGCAAATCTAAAACCTAACTAGTTGAGTTACACCCCTCAAAATTTATTTTTATGTTATTGTTTTTATACATGCTTGCTATATTTTTAAGCACTAGTACATCTTTGATCGGATATTAGCAAATATTTGACCGGATAGTAGCAAATAGAAGGTCATGCCATGGACATTTTAGTGAGTGTGGTAAATATTATTTTTTAAAATATTTTTTGTTTAAAAATATATTAAAATAATATTTTTTTAAAAAAGTTATTTTTGATATCAGCATAGTAAAACGATAAAAAAACACCCAAAAACATTAATTTGAAGCTAAAATAAAAAATTCAAAATTTTTAAGAATATAGTTGGACCGCAGTGCCAAACAAAATTATATACACCAAAAAACCTAAGCACCTTTTAAGTTAAAAAGTATTAGTTTAAAAAAAACACTAAAAAGTATGGTTATATTATTGTAGCCACGTTCACAAAACACTATTTATTGTAATTTTTTTTTAATTTAACCCTTCAACAACCCAATTTTTTTTTAATTTTATCTTTTAATATTAGTTTGTTTGAAAAATTATGTTTTTTATTTTTTTCCCTGTTAGGTTATATATCATTCTCATAAATTTAGTTTTTTCTCTTGATTTTAACATTCAATAATGATTCTGTTGAAAGTGCAGTTTCATTTTTTTTTTCAAATTGATTTGTTTTTCTAATTGAAAATATTTATCTTGATCTCATGATTCACGTCGCAGGTATAACAAGTTGACTTGAGTTGTTTTTTGCTATTTTTTCTAATAATTAGTTTTTCTAATTTTATCTTTTAACATTGTGTTAGTTGAAAATTAGGCTTTGTGATTTTTTATATTTTCTTTCTACGGGATTATCATAATCTGATAACTCGGGTCATAGGTTTGACAAGTTGACTTGAGTTGGCTTTGTTTATTTTTTTGGTCTTTTTTTTATTGAATTTTTTTTAATTGGTCTTTGTAATTTTTTTTTATTTGTTTTCCATGGAGTTATCTCGGTTTCATGACCTAGGTCATGAGTTTAGCAAGTTGATCCAAGTTGATTTTATTCATTTTTTGGGTCATTTTTTAATTGAATATGTTTTTTTTAAAAAAAATTACCCTCCAACAACTTAGTCTTTTTTTATTTAGTTTTTTTTTTCAATTTCATCTTTCAATATTAGATTATTTGGAAATTGAACATTGTAATTTTTTAAAATTTTATTTTTGTAGAGTTATCCCGGTCTCATTGATTTCTTTTAAAAAGTTTTTTTTTATCTTTTTATTTGTTTTTTATGAAGCTATCATTTCCTCATGATTTAGGTCGTGGGTTTAACAAATTAGTCTGGGCTGATTTTGACTGCTTTTTTATTTTTTTTATTTTATCTTTTAACATTGATTTGATTAAAAATTGAGTTTTATAAAAAAAAAATTATTTATTTACTATAGGGTTATTATGATATCGGGACTTAAGTTGCGGGTTTAACAGGTTAACTCAGGTTGACTCAAGTAATTTATTTATATATTTATTTCAATTTGATCTTTCAACATTGAGTTGATTAAGAATTGATGTTCACAATTTATTTTAATTTATTTTTTATAGGGTTATCCATGTTTCATAACCTGAGTTGATTCAATATATAACATAGAAAGCAAATTAATATATCATATTTTAAATTTATAATTAAAACTTTTTTATTAGAAAATATGTTATCAATACTTGGATAAATTATTTTGTTAAAGAAATTAATTTGATTGCGGCATAACACGAGCTAATAATATTTGCGTGATTACAAGTGCAGGAGTAGAAGTAGCAGCTGGCTTACAGGTTCTGCGCAGACCAGTATAGTATATAATATGGATACAAATTTGAAATTAATAATAATAAATCATGGACTCTGTAAATTTTTTATTTATTTTTAATGTAGGTGTTTGGATTAACTTGTGCATATCTTGACTAATTCTATAGGCCCTGAAGTTAACAACTATATAAGTCTCTAATGACCTTAAAGTTTATAAAATTCAAATTGATAATTTTTAGAAAACAAATCTAAAATCTGATAAGTTGAGTTATAATATTCGAGAGTTTCTAAAATCTTATTAAAAAAAGTAAAGAACACGACATGAGACCTGTTACTTTTTAGAATTAATGGAGGGTGTTGGGAGCGGTCCAATTATATATATTTTTTAAAAATATATTTTAAATTAATTTATTTTTTTTTGATGATTTTAACGTATTAATATTAAAAAAATATTATTTAAATATATTTTTAAATAAAAAATATCAAATAAAAACCTCACCCACTTCGAAGACAGAAAAAAAGAAAAGAAAAAAGAGGGGAACATTGAAGGTTGGTCAAAGTAGAATGGAAAGGAACAGAAGAGTCAAAGTCAACTGAGAATAAATAATAGAAAAAAGGGGGTAATAATTTAGGTTTCCGAGTTGCAGTTTCAATGTACTTTCAGGGTGGGGAGAGGTGCACGGAAGGTGTCAATGTGGTGGGAAGGTTCGAGGAAGGAAGGAAAGGAAGAAAACGAAAGAGGTGAGTTCAAGAGGTGGACTATGGACGGATCGCCCCACCCACGCTCTTCAAATTACGGTGGTTAGAAATAGAGGATGTACAGAGAGGGTAAAATAGAATGGATCGGTGGTTAGAAAGACCAATTAAAGATCAGCAATTGAGAAACCGCGTGCGGCACACCATCCCTCAGGAGGAAACTGCAATGCAACCATGAAGCACTCACCATGCGCATAGTTTTTTTATTTTTTTATTTTTTTGTATTTTAAAATGAAATAGGAAAAGAGGATGAGATGTGAAAGGCAATGCTGCTAGCTGCTGCTGCTGCCGTCTTTATTTGAACAATACGTATGATGTTATGTAAAATTTCGATATTAAGTATGTATGGAGCTTATTAGTCTTTCGGACATGGTTTATCTGACAATAGTAAGTAAGACAATCCTCTTTTTAACTGTTTGTTTTGTTTGACGCCCGCATGGTGGACTGACGGAGAATAAATTTAGATTCATTTTGGTAAACGCGAGAGAAACAAGGGCAACCATTCCTCCTCTCTTCTCTTCTTTCCATCTATCAGGTTTCAGACCTCATCTGAGCGCTGGGGATTAACGAAGAGTCGCTGCGTTCTGACTCCTCCTGATCCAGACAGAGTCTTGGATTGGATTTCTGTGGTAGTTGTTTGCACAAGAATCTCAGGCCCAACCTTCCCCTCTTCTTTTCTTTCTTTCGCTGCATACATGCGCGTGCATGTATATGTAGAAGAGATGCTCGTCTTACTAGGAGCAGGAGGAAGATGACCATATCAAATCATCAATCTTGAGTGACAGAGATTGAGAGAGACAATTATAGATAACATGAGTAGACAATCGGTCGCAGTAGAAGCAGGTGCTTCTCACTTCACCACCTGCCTCTTTCACAAGTTTATGGTATCGTATCATCTACCTTTTCACTCCCTCTTTTACTAGCTACTTCTTTTTATCCCATCAAATACTGCTCCCTCTTCTTTATTTATTATTTGTAATTCTTTCAATCAATTGAACCCATCTTTGTATTATGGATTTTAACGATCGAATTCCTTCCGGAAAGCTTCTCTTTCTTTGTTTTTAATTTCTCTATCAGCTGTTAACACACACACATACATGTATGGATGTATGATCACGATTCCACAATGATTGTTGGCCTTTTGTGATGGGATGTTATGGGAATAAAGAAACATTTTGATGATCAGTGATTGATTCATTGCAGTGTGGTGCCTGTCTCGATCCTTCATACTCCCCAAACTCTTCTGGTAAAGGCAAAAGTAAATCTTCCATTAAAAAATCGTCCCATGGCTTCCACTTGGTCGAGGGCAAGTCTGGTCATGCCATGGAAGATTACCATGTCGCTGAATACAGGAAAGAGAAGAATCATGAACTTGGTTTGTTTGCCATCTTTGATGGTCATCTTGGCAATCGTGTACCTAGTTATTTGAAAGATCATCTTTTCAACAACATCCTTGACGAGGTCCATCCGTCCTTCCCTCCATCCGTCCCATGTCTATTGTTATTACCAACCCTTTCGCTCTTATCTTTTTCCCTGTGATGATGCTTGCAGCCCAATTTCTGGAAAGATCCTGCCACTGCCATTAAGAACGCTTATCGCTCCACCAATCATTTCATTTTGGAGAACTCCATGGAATTAGGCCCTGGGGGCTCTACCGCTGTCACTGCAATTGTTATCGACGGCAAAGGCATATGGGTCGCAAACATTGGTGACTCTAGAGCTGTTGTGTGTGTAGGAGGCTTCGCCAATCAACTTACAGTGGACCATGAGCCACACACTGAAAGAAAAAGGATTGAGAAGCAGGGTGGCTTTGTCATAACCTTTCCTGGTAACATATCGCCATTTTTTTTCCACGTTTGATGGCTTTCAAGTCTCTGTCTTTTGGTGGAACTTTCTGCAGACTACTTCAGCTACTATAATGCAGATAGTTAATTGGGTTACCATTTCCATAGTATAAACTTATCACACCATTCTAGTTTCTTTAAAGAATTGCTTTTCTGCTGTGATTCTTCTTACTGAACAAACTAATAATTACTTCAGGAGATGTACCCAGGGTTAATGGCCAACTTGCAGTTGCACGAGCTTTTGGGGATCAAAGCCTTAGAGCGCATTTAAGCTCAGAGCCTGATGTGAGATATGTGCCTATAGACTCAACTATGGACTTTGTTATCTTAGCGAGCGATGGATTGTGGAAGGTCAGTGATTAAAATACCTTAATAACTTGTAGTTTTTTAATTTTTTCATTGTCATGCATCCCACTCCATAATTTTTTCTTCAAGTGTGTGTGAAATGATAATACTTATAGTCACTTATTGTAACACTTGCTGTAATGTTGAACAAAACTCATGTTGGTTTTGCTCTAAGAAAAACACAGCAGCTAACACTTTCACTTTATTATTTTCATATGTTTTCTTATTCATAATTCTGAATGTTTAAGATGGCTATATATATAGCCTTACAGACTTTTACTCTTATCTAACTAAGATGAAAACTAATCAATTAGCTAACTCCTAACAATGATAAAATTCTAATAGATAATAATCTTAATATTGTAGAGTTCTAACAATATTAGAACTCTTACAAACTCGAAATCCTATGAAACTAAATCCTAGCTGACATTGAACTCTAATATTGAGGTATGCATCCTTGTGATAGCAACTGGATACGCTGTGCTTATTTAAGAATAAAATTGCCAATTTTAAGAAACTTATCGAGAAGCTTTTACCGTGTATTCTGACCATTTTAGTGTATTTTTGGAATTTCTTTCTGCATGTCGAGGGTGGGATTGATTTCAATTTGTAGTTGGGCTGCTTTTATTATTGAATTTATACATTAAGCATGAACTTGAGTCCTCAAAACCAGTGTGCCCTTCTACTGAAATTCTTCTGTCCCTGATCTTTTCCCAGTTGTGAATGACGTAAGAGCCGAGTGTTTATTACTGTAAACTAATGAAAATTCACTTATGGTGGTAAGAAATGCAGCAACTTGACTCCGACAACATATACCGCTTGCTTCCTCTCTGTTATTGAATTGTTTGGCTGAAAATTATGAGCTAGTTAGCTGGTGGTACGCTAGCATATATATATGGATATAGATATTTGTCGTTGGATTGCAGAAGCATGTGCTGAATCACTCGTGTTTACTTTGGTTTCTGTTACGAGAGTCCTGGATTGCAATGGAACTGCAATACTTTATGTTCCTGAATCTACTCCACATAACGTCCATGATACTGAGTCATGCCACATTTAAGAGTAACTATTACTACTGTATACCCACTGGTTTGCTGTGATATTCTGCAGGTCATGAAGAATCAGGAGGCAGTTGATTTAGTGAAACCAATCAAGGATCCAAGAGCGGCAGCTAAGCGCTTGACAACTGAGGCACTGGCAAGAAAGAGTAAAGATGATATATCATGCATTGTGATCCGGTTTGGATGAACCAGTGAGAGAGCACATTGCCCCTACTTACCAAGGCCGCTTGCTTTTTTCATGTCTTCTCTGTAAAATGGTCAGCTGATTGGGTGTGTCCGTAGGAAGCTTGGTTTGAGGCCTTTTTTGCTTGTGTTGTAGTAGTTTTGCTTTCAAAGAAAGGGAGTTAAGGTGGAAATGTGTGCATTTTTTTTTACCAAGGAAAGATTTTCCTCATCGATCCATGAGCCACCCTCTACCTCCCTATACAGGGGGGGGGGGGTGTCCATAGAGATGATTCATGGGGAGTGGCAAGCTTGTTTCGCTGGATTGATGATGATAGATAGAGAAACAAGGTGGTCTTAGGTTTTTATTTAATTCTGTGTACATAACACAATTTTCGTGTGCTGTCTTTGTTGCTGTGATGATAATAAATGCTTTGGTTTGGTATACATGCGATGTGTTTTGCCTCCAAAACAAAAGTGCAGGCCTATACTGTATTGTTTTTGCCATTCTTGCAGCTTCAAATTCATCGTTATACCGTTCTTTAGATTTTACAGAAGCTTTCAGCTCTTCCGCAGCAGCTTCCTTAACTCGTTTTGTTGCCCTAATTTTTTTTGAATCGACTACTTGAATCAGTTAAATTAATATGTTAAATTTATAACCTCCATTTAAAATAATATTTCAATATAAAATAAATTAAAATAAATTATGAAGTTAACTCAACTTTGAAAAATAAAATTTTTAAAAATCAATTAAAAAAAAAGAAAAAAAAATAATTCAAATCAATTCGGGTTAACCTACTAAACCTACAACCTGGGTCATAAAACCAAAATAACCCCATTGAAAATAAATCAAAACAATTTAGAAATTTCAATTCTCAATCGACCCAATATTAAAGTATTAAATTGAAAAAAAAATTAATATAAAAAAAAGACAGTAAATCAACCCGAGTGATCAACCAACAAAATCCATGATTTGAGTCATGAGACCAACATAACTTTATAAAAATAAATCGAAATAAATCATAAAACCTAATTCTTAAACAACTCAATATTAAAGAATGAAATTAAAAAAAATTAAAAAAAAACAAGTCAATTATACTAACTCACCGAACCTGCAACACTGGTTATGAGATTGAGATAACTATATAAAAAACAAACCACAATGAATTAAATGTTAAATGATAAAAAAAATATAATTTTAGAAAGGGAAAAAACACAAAAAATAATATTGCAATGAATAATATTTTATGAAATAATGCACATAAAAAGCATCACCTTTTTTAGTTTTTTACTAATTAATATAGTCTCACCAGAAAATTGAAATAAAAAAACATGCCAAAATATTGTTTAGAAGAAAAATAATATTTTATTTTTTTAAAAAAAAATCAGAGTAAGAAAATAGAAAAATTGAAATATTTTTTAATGTGAGAAGTTTTTTAGTTTTTCAAATTTATAACTGAGTATGAAAAACATATTTTATAAGTCCTCTATGGTTTATTTTTATTTGATTTTTATTATTTTTCAAATGAAAAAAGAAAAAACTAAAATGATGAATAATAGAATATTTTTATTTTATATACAAGTGCTTTTTATAAATATAAAATATTAAAATTAATTTCTTTTCTAATATCATTTTTAATTAGTGTCATAAATCTATTCTTTGTTATAAATATATATAAAAAAATTCTTTGCTTTTTTATTTAACAAGTAGTAACCTTGCCATGATCATTTTTAATTTAAACCAAATAAAATTAATATTTAATAATTAAATTATCAAAGAAACTATTATAAATTATGGTTTTGATTTTTTTCATAATAATTATAGTAAGACATATTTCCTAAATGTTTTTTCAATGAAATTATCTTTCTCTATTCTTAACGAACATGTTTTCTGTTTTTTCCTTGAAAAGGAAAAACTAGAAGAAAAAAAAAGAGAGGAAAAGAAAAATAATTTTAAATCTCACATTCAATGAAATGCAAGCATCTGGGTTTTTTTTTTTCAAGAAAAGAATAATAAAAAAGAAGAAGCCCATCATCTGTACCAGAACATAAATACTTCATAGTCTCTTTTGTGTTATAAAGAATACAATCAAAGTAATCATCAGTTACTAATAGAGCAAGAAATTGCTGACAGCCCCAAAACCCTAAACCCTGCTAATATCCTATGATACTATTATATGATCATGTAGCTCTATTTTTACTTTACATTTTCAGATTCTCAAACAAAACAAGTACTGAACCCAACTATGAAGCAACAAGTTTAAGCACCGAGTTGCGAACAATGCCTTGTACCGGAACATGGTAAAGCCAGACACCACGAGTAAGCACGAAAGTACTTGTACATGTTTCATAGACTTGTACAAATAAGCACAAAAGTGTAACCACTCTTCGAGAAATTTCCAAACAAAATATCAAGCCCGATGATAAACAGAAATTGCTCTCGATAATCCCCTGGAAGGGGCAAAAAATGTTATATAAGGTGCCCGGAGCCAAGCTCTGTCAATGTCGACAATGGTTGTTGGCTACAGAAAGACAATTTTTTTTTTATGATTAAACCATGAAAGCAAACACAGGTATTCCACCACCCAGATGTGACCCATGTACATAATTCCACCAAGGAGTGACCAAGCAAGAATAAACACCAATCTAGACCGGTCTACAGAACAAGACCCTCTCCAACAATTTCAAGGCTAAGTGTCACAGTTGATCATCTATTATCTTTTCAATGGATAAAACAATATTTGAGTATCAAAACATGATTAAGAACTTTCCTGCAGCCTGTATATTGTAATTTCCTGTTGCTTAAAATAGCGACGATCCTCTTCATCAACCAGAACAAGGTTCAAATAATACTTCACACTAAATTTGTTGTTAATGTTGCGATGTGTCGGTGTCAGTTCATAAGGGCTAAGAAACAATCTGATAGGAATTGATTCACCTGAAACAATATTCATATGCTTGTATGAGATTGCTTTGAAAAACACAAAAACAAGGATATGTCCCAACTCAAAGATCAGAAAGTCATCAAAATATATGTAAATTTGAAGGGGGGAAAAAAAGATTATTTAAAAACTCGGGTCGGTATTTACTTGAAAAAGGTCGAAACATTGGTCAAAAGACTTTCAACTAACTCTTCACATAGATAATTTGTAAATCTAGTGTAGTAGTTTGTGCTACATTCATCATACTGTCTTGGTGGTTATGTAGGTTAGATTACAAGAAATTTCAGGAAGAATGCTGAACATACCTCTGACAGGAGCTCCATCCATCAACTCAAATTTAGCTAGCGTCTCTGTCTCAACATGTGTATTGGCCCCTGATCCTGTTGATTCTCGACGCCTGATCTCAAGATCCATATTTTTTATCTTAATTCTTACTAGAAGAAAGTATATCTTTCCGATAATCACATCTTTTAGATGATACCTGCAAAATTTAATTTCCAACGAGTCAAAACATAGCAGAAATTTCAATCAAGTCTACAGCTAAATAATTTAGCTCCCAATGGTTTAGCCACATTCAACTGGAAAGGCTCCTTTGCTGATTAGAAGCCACAGTTCAACATAATCCAGCAACCACAGGAACAAGAGTTTTCAAATTACAGATCTCATTATCCTGCCACACTTGGATTACTCGAGCCTAAAGAAGAACATAACAAACAAAAAGAAATTGACAAAAAGCCTATTCATAGAATCTTTCTTGTCTTACTTGCTTTTGTTGTATTCAAACTCAATGTGCAGGCAATCTTCAATGCCAACTTCCATCTGCACAGGTTGTTAGGAAGAACATAATGAGTTAGAATTACCAAAAGATTGCCAACCTTACAGTGAATTAGACATACAGGGCATAAAACTATCTGGTTATTGTATACAGTGGCTATTGCTAGCTCGCTGCTATTCATTACTTTGTACATTAAGGAGTTCCCCACTAAAACTACCAGAGCCTCACAAAGTGTTGAGACAACACTCCAGCTGAGATGCCAGGAACTTATAGTAGAATTTTTCACTTACCTTTATGCTGTTGTTGATTGGTGGAGGGGGAGAATAGTTGCTAACCTGATACATAACAATTCAACAAAGGTAAACATAAGAAATGTTGATAACAAAGGCAAGAGAACAATGTGCAAGAATTAACCCTGTACTGCATTAAACATGATGCAACTATTAGAAAACCATTTAGGTTAAAATATGTGAGAACAACGTATCCATTCAGTTCCCAAAAATGCAGTCTGCTATACAGACAAGTTCATAAACTAACAAGAAAATGCAACTTGATTTGTCCCATTTGCAAAATACAAGCCAAAAAATATGAAAAATATACTGATAAGCATCAAACATTGTGTGCGTGTGCACATGAAAGAAAGGTGGTACATTTCTTAAAAATTACCACGAAGTCCTGGTATTCAATTATGCTTCCTGCATAAGGACGGGTGACAGTCACTTTCAGAACATACCTGTAAAAGGCAAATGCTATTGTGACATGAGTTAACTATTATAACATCATTTACCTACTCCATTTCATAAAATCTAGTTATTTTAGATTTCCATACTGAGTGCTATGCAAGTGATTATTCCTAATCTAATCTTCCTCTACTGCTCCTTTGGCAACTCCACATTTATCTCTCTTCCCTCTATACTGAGTGTATACACTATAAAATTGAACTGGTAATTGTGAGGAAAAAAAAAAGGGAAAAAAATTCCTTTGTACATTAAAACAGTATAGATGAACAATAGGATGAACAGGAAACAACAGCTATTACTGCACAGGCTGAACTTCAAAGACGACAAAAATTAACGGTAAAGAGACATGAAAAGCCAACAGCGTGATAGAGATACCGTTATGATCAAGAAGCCAGTGATGCAAAGATACAAGATTGTAATGATATGTTCAATTGCTTTTGGCTTCAATAGTAGAGATAAGTAATCAACTGCTGCCTTTTATTGTTAAATAAAGTCATGCTACATATGGATTTGAGCCTTGATATATAAAACAATGCAAGGAGCTACGTGTTTATCACTAATTCCATATTTAATTTTCAAAAAAAGGACTAGTGCAATTGGATTAGGAAAACAGCAATTCAACCTCCATGAGGGGCACAGAATGCATCAAGGAGGGAATCTAAAACCACTTTCGAAACTGCTTACGTTGAAGTGGAAATGATTTGAGAAGGAAAACTAACAGCAGATTGTCCACAAAACACCCCTTGAAATAAACAACAGAAAGGATATGAAGAAAATATGGAACTTCCATATTTTAAGACTACATAAGTGGGGCATACCTGAGCCTCACATTCACCCCATTATATGTCTCATACGGCATTTCAACTGTGGAAAACTCAAACGGATACGTCTTTCTTTCATATATTTCTCCAGGAACATCCAATTCACGTACTGCAAGAAAGAGAAGCCAGAATCATGTCTGAAATCAAATGAATTATTATGTGGGTACAAATATGGCTGTTTACAAGGTCTTGAGCAGAGAGCAATGGGAGGTACAAGCAATCAGATAGCATTGATAATTAATAACACAATTGTTGATAGCAAATAAAAGTATGCAAAAGTACATGAAAATTTTAAAAATAGATAAAAGAACATGCATGGTATATACTTTTTTTCTAATGTTTATAAAACAAGGAGTAAAGAATTGATAGCTTAGTCGGGAACAGATTTCTCCAGAAAATAACACAGCACGCGTTTGGAGCACTGAACCAGTATAAGTTCAACCTTTTTATTCAGAAGTTAAATTGCAAGCCCAGAACATTGATCATTGTGCTTCCTCTTCAGTGACCAGTTTCATCACTGGTCAAAACAATTCACCAAGCATTTTATCAGGAAGGACTAGAATGGTAACCTAAACCAAATTAAAGGGTTTGCTGGTTTTCAAGTCAGGCCAGCTCATCCAATCTGGGTTTCAAAATTATTGCAATAAACAAAATAGAATTCCACAAACTACAAAGGGACCATTTATAGAAAAATCTAAAACTAAAGCAATAAATAACATGTATAGTATACTCACCAAGGGACGCGAAGTCATAAAAATTGCCTCTATCGAAATACATCTCTGTGAAGTAGAACAAAAAGTTCCTTAAATCTTAGGAAAGCAATTGAAGGACAACTAACACAAGTTAAAATGCACATAGTACAAAATAATCCAATTCCAATCAACTACCAAACAGAACAGTTCAAATTCACAGTAGGGGTGATAGCAAAACTCATAAAACTCACTGATGGGTATTTTCAAAAGAAGCAAAGTAGTAGCTATCTATAATAATTATTTGCACAGCTAGCATTACAAACTCATTCAGCACGATCTTTCATGGGTTAAATACCAGCTTTTATATTTTTACTTAGCAAAGATAAATTTAAAGACTGGTTTTGGCTTTGTATGATGCCTAAGCTGAAACCAATGTTATACAGTCCTTAGTTTATAAGCCTGGAGTGTTAACAAAACAGCAGCGAGGCCAAACCTAGGGGAAAAATATTTAATAATTTTGAACTGACCATTAAAAAAAGAAAGCAATATTTGAACTTGGGACTGAACTGCCACACGTGAAAGATAGCAATCATCGAAACAAGAGAGGTAAGTTTCACCAAAGAAGGGTTGCAAGAGCAACCATTTTATTTTATTTTATTTTTTTAAAAAAAGACTAACCAATTTGGCCAAGAAGTTCAACTTTAACACCAATGTGATCGACCTTTTTCCCTTGCAGTGGCTCTATAGAAATCTGAACAGGTCATCACTCAGCAAAGCAAATGGAATGGAAATAAATGAAGAAGCCACTTAACGTGAGCAAGCATTCGAAGATTCAAACATAAAAAATAAAGAATCCAAAGCAGAGCACCTTTCCAGCAATGTTTTCTTGACTATGGAAGAGCGGAACCATCAGCGTTTGGCCATTCTCCTTTTTCATCGGAACCTACGCCGGCAGGGAGTCGACAATTACAAACAATGATGAATTGATGGATCCAACCAACTTAATTAAAACATAAGAACATACATAATTAAGGAGGAGAAACCTGCTTGCGATTTTTTGCATCGGAAAAGGAGATGGAGATATTACATGAAGGCTTGAAAGCTCCAATTAGGTAATTCTGATCCATCCATTTGCCAGCATACTCTCAAATCTCATCACCAAACACACACCAAAAATACGAAAATAATAGTAATTTAATGAAGGAGGAGGAAAGAAAGAAGATACCATTCTGCTGAATTAAATTAAATTCTTCGAATCCAATCACAAGGACCTGCAGCCGATCAAGATCGCAAAAAAAACGACATAAAAGGAAGCACTCGTTAAGTAGTCAGCCGCAGCTTACTTCTGATGAAATGAAATGAAACCTGACTCACCGAGTGAGAAAGAGCGAGTCAGTGATCGATGATGGTTGAGTAAATAAAATGAGAATTTAATTTGGATTCTCTTCTCTAAGCAAACCAAGAAGTTTCCTTCCTGTTGTCTATTGTGCTCGCACGTACATTAATTTCAAATCGGTCCCCGTAACTAGGAATATTTTGGTTACAGCATCCAACGGATATTCGAGATTCAATTTAGCCCTTCTATTCTATTCCTTGCATGTCAAAGACACAGCCCGTTTTCATATTTGGGAAAGGCCCCCGCCTGGTATGGGCCATCTGATTCAGGCTCTGATATGATGGGCATTACTCAGTTGTTCTGTTTCTATTTTCACTGTTATTTTTTAAATGTATTTTATTTAAAAATATATTAAAATAATATTTTTATTTTTATTTTTTAAAATTTATTTTTGATATAAATATATTTAAAAAAAAATCCAAAAAAACAAAAAAATTTAATTTTAAACATAAAAATTAAATTTTAGACAAAAAAAGGTCCATCCATCCATGTCCAGCTCATGAAAATCATACCATATCAATTTATTGCTATTATGTGTGTTTTCTTTCCTTCTTTATATCTTATTAATAAGTTTAAAATTTTTTATCCTTGTTGAAAGGGCTTTAATACTATGCTAAAAAAAATCATGTGATCCATGAGAAGTTTAATTTGTCAATTAAGAGGCTTAACATGATTTTATACTATTTATTTAATATGCTTATTTATTTATGCTTAGTAAAACTGCTCCAAGACAATTTATTTTTATTTGTAAATTTTTTTTGCTTGAGTTGTACTTTTAGTTTTTAGTGTAAATTATGGAATGTTATTTTTATGCTTATGAAAGATTTTAATGAGTTTATGTATTAGATATGAAGTTTAAATCATGTTCCTATAGATGGAGGTATTTTTATTTAATTTAAACTTTAAAATCTGTTTTTTTTATATTTTAATTCGAGATAAAACTAAAATATCTTTACTATCAGTATTTATCCGTGCTCTGCAATTTCTCTCTGCTAGCCTAAAACAAGAAGAGAAGACGAGAGCCAATGCAATGCAAAGCTGCAGACAGCGGCTTACTATTGACTGATCACAACTGGCTTACTATTGGCTGATCACAAGGTCTAGGGAGCTGAGTGAGAATGCTAGATGGAGATGGTTGGTGAGGCTTCAAGCTCCAGAAAAGATCCAGTTTTTTGTTTGGCTAATGTTCCACAATAGCTTACTGACCAATATCTTGCGCTTCCATCGTAAGCTCACAGCGGATGCAAGATGTGGTAGATGTCACTTGGCGGAGGAGTTGGATATAGTTCATTGCTTGAGGGACTGTCCGATGGTAAGTCGATATGGGATAGATTGGGATTTCGAAATGCATGCTTCAGGCTTTAATTGTACTGATATAAAAGAGTGGATTATTTCCTTTGCTTCTGCAGACAGAAGTACTCATTTATTCCTAGTTGCGCTGTGGTGGATATGGGACAACGAAACATGGTAGTTCTTGGTGATGGCTGGTTGATGAGGAGAATATATATACAGGTTGGTAGATGATTGTGAGATGTCTTGGGGAAAGTGTCTTGTGGAAGCTGCTAATCTAACTCTCGTTTCATGGCAGAGATCGCCACAAAGAGTTTGTTAAGCTGGATGTGGACGGTAGTTCCATTGGCAATCCTGGTAGAATTGGATTTGGCGGACTTTATACGGTCTTCAAAAGGGGCTTTCTTAATGGGTTTTACTGGATTTGGAGGAATTGGATGTAACCTTCTTCCAGAGTTGTTAGCTTTAAAACATGGCTACAACTAGCACGAGGTCGGGGTTAAGACAGATTCTTTGTAATTCTGACTCCAAAGATGTTATTAGGTTGCTGTCTGCAGGTTATGCTAACTTGCTAAGTATCACAAGTATGGAGTTGATATCAGGGAGCTGCTTTCAAGGAACTGGGTGGTTCAAATTCCCCATACATACAGGGAAGCTAATACTACTATGGCTAAGTTTGCTGCAAGAGGAAACAACGGGTTGACTCCTTGCTGATTTTTAATGGGGTCATATGTGCTGTAGAATTAGCTAGTTTTTCTTTTCTTTTCACTGTACCAAAAAAAAAAATATCAGAGGCACACTGCTATCATATGGAATTTATTGCTTCTGACTGAAAAGGGCAGGAGGGGTGTGGTGATTGAGTTTGAACCAAAACTCCCTCCCTCCGCCATCGAATTAGCAGCTAACTGCACAGCCAGTTCACTGCATTATTACCATGGCATACCATACCCATCCTAGGTTAGGAGGACTAAACTAAACCAAAATAAATAAATAAAGAAGAGATACGGGGGCTATTTATTTATACAATGGATTGGATTGTACTGATGGCTACAGATTGATCAACTTGAAATTTCTTCTTTAGAAAATTAAAAACAAATTACAAAAGAATTATAACTCTATATTTATACACGTGGTTTAGCAAAAACACACAATTAATGTTGTCGTGGGAGTGGAACCGAAGCAATGGATCATCGCCAACGTTGTAGACGTACGCCAAAGAATATTAATTTCTCATCTCTTCTCACGTCTTTATTCTCAATGACCAGTGTCATCCACCTGCCACTTAGTAGTAGGGAATTACCGGGGGAGGAGGAGATGCATACGATACTCCTATAATCGGTGGAAGTGGAATGTTCTCTATTACTGGTGGTGGTGGCGGCGGTGGGGACGCCGTTGGCGATGGTGAGGGTGGTGGAGGTGATTGTGGGTGCTGATAGCTCGGCGTAGGTGATGGTGGCGGTGGTGACTGCGGGTGATGATAGCTTGGCGTAGGTGAGGGTGGTGGAGGTGATTGTGAGTGCTGATAGCTTGGCGCAGGTGATGGTGGGGGTGGTGATTCTGGAATTATACACCCAATTGATAGTGGAGGTGGGCTAGAAGCTGTTTTGGGGGGGTAATACTCTACTGGTGATGGAACTGGAGCCGCAGACTGGGTTGGAGGAGGGGGTGGAGAATGTGTC
>Ga0307510_10003987_pt1 | contig 17289 bp, 18 predicted proteins | sample 12_EM_MG_FD_207224 | JGI IMG/M metagenome (GOLD analysis project Ga0307510, IMG submission 207224) | Populus trichocarpa ectomycorrhiza microbial communities from riparian zone in the Pacific Northwest, United States - 12_EM | ecosystem: Host-associated > Plants > Roots > Unclassified | place...
GAAGCCGCGCTGAAGCAGATCCTCAGTTCCGTGCGAAAACATTCCGCGACGGCGGTCGCGATGCAGCTCGCCCATGCCGGCCGCAAAGCGTCGAGCGCGCGGCCCTGGGACGGCGGCCAGCTCATCCCCGTGAGCGAGGGCGGCTGGCAGACCGTGGCGCCGTCAGCGGTGCCGCACAAGGAGGGCGAGGCCGCACCGCTCGCGCTCGATGCCGCAGGCCTCAAGCGCATCCGCGACGCTTTCGTCGACAGCGCGAAGCGCGCGGACCGAATCGGCATCGACGCCATCGAGCTGCACGGCGCGCACGGCTATCTCATGCACCAGTTCCTGTCGCCGATCTCCAACAAGCGTACCGATGAGTATGGCGGCTCGCTCGAAAATCGCATGCGCTTCCCGCTGGAGGTCTACGACGCGGTGCGCAGCGTTTTCCCGCACGACAAGCCGGTCGGCATGCGGGTGTCGTCGACCGACTGGGTCGAGGGCGGCTGGGATCTGGCGCAGACCATCGAATTCGCCAAGGCGCTGAAGGCGCGCGGCGTCGACTGGATCGATGCCTCCTCCGGCGGCGTTTCGCCGCTGCAGAAGATCGCGCTCGGCCCCGGCTATCAGGTCCAGTTTGCGGAGGCCATCAAGCGCGAGACGGGGCTGCCCACCATCGCCGTCGGCCTGATCACCGAAGGCAAGCACGCCGAGGAGGTCGTCGCGTCCGGCAAGGCCGACATGGTCGCGCTCGCCCGCGGCATGCTCTACGATCCGCGCTGGGGCTGGCACGCCGCGGCGGAGGTCGGCGGCGAAGTCGAAGCCCCGCCGCAATATTGGCGCTCGCAGCCGTCGACGCAGAAGGCGCTGTTCGGCAAGACCACGTTCGGGGCGAGGTAACGCATCCGTAAATCTCCTCAGCTTCCACCCCCCGCAAAACTGGCCTAACCTCCGCAGCTTCAAGGCATCACGGAGGCCGGCCATGCGGTTTGGTGTTCGCAAGACTGCCCATGTGTTCGAGCGCGTGGGCCTCGCGATGGCGGGTGCCGCGTGCGGGCTGTTCGTCGGCGCCTATGTTGGCTCGGCGATCGCGCCGCTGACCACGCAGGGTTTCCTGCTGCTGATGATGGCGCTCGGTGCCGTCGGCTTCTATCTCGGCATCGACACGCCGCAGGTTCCCTTCGACGAGGCCCACAGCGCCATCGACGCCGCGGAATTTTTGAGCTCCGCCGGCACCCTCTGCGCCGCACTCGCCGCGCTCGCCTCCGTCGCCGTCATCGTGCTCAGGCTGGAGCCGCACATCATCTGGACCTGGCTGGCCCTGTTCGGCTGGATCGCCGGCGTCGCCATGCAGATCGTCGCGGGCGCGAAGGCGCGGATGCGGAAGTAGGGCTTCGCTTGCGCTTCACCCCTAAAACACCACGCCCACCCGCGTGCCGCGCTTCCAGGCGATGCGGCAGCGCTTCTTGGTGTTGACGTGCAGCAGCTCGAACCGGTCGGGGATCTTCACCTGGCCGCCGAGATCGACGCAGGCCCCGCCGGGCGAATAGTCGATCAGCGTGCACACGATGACCGGCGCGCGCGGGTCGGTGATGATCTTGGCCTGGCGGGACACCAGGCCGGCAGGTTTGACGCGGGCATGTCGGCGCGGATGCATTGGCACTCTCCTCCAATTCCGCGGATAGCGCGGTGGTAGGGGACAATGATCCACGGGAGATGATGCGATACGGCTAAGGCAGGGCTGAGAATTTTAATGAAAAGTGGCTGCGAATGCGGAAAGTGACGGTAGTCGGGTGGGGTGGCGGTGCACTCTCCGCTGTCGTCTCTGCGTTCGCAGGAACCCATACCGCGTGATCCGTCGGTTGCGAGCCCTCACCCCGTCACGATCTCATCCGCCTCGGCACCGCCCGGCGCCACAGGCATCGGCACCGTCTCATACACCTTCGGCATGTTCACCGGCCGATAGCCCGGCTCCACCGCCATCCGCTTCAGCACGCTCTCATGCACATGCGCGCCTTCGGGGATGAGGCGCGGCTCGCAATCGGGGATGTAGAAGCCCAAAAATACCTTCCGCTCCGGCCATTCCTTGTAGGTCGCGCTCTTCGGCAAGAATTCCAGCACGCGCCAGAGCGCCGTCATCGAATTGTGCAGCTCGCCCACCTTCCCCGTGTATTCCGGCGGAACATATTTGAACGGCGAGTTCTTGCGCTGGATGCCCCAGGCAAGCTGTTTCACCGTGCCCGGGTTGAAGTTCAGTCCGGCCTTCGCCGCCTCCTCGATCATCCATACAAGCGGATATTTGGACTCCCCGCTCTCCGCTTCCGGATAGCCGCCGCCGACGTCGCAATGCACGCCGGCGAACCACACCTGCAGAATGTCCTGCGGCTCCTTCTTCTCGTCCGGCACGTAGCGATTGCTCCAATAATCCTGCGGCTCTTCATACGCCTTGAGGCGGAACATGCAGCGCCGCTCGTCGATCGCGATCGCCTGCCGGAAGATTTTGACGCTCGGATTGCGCAGCGTGAAGGCGAGCTCCTCCAGGCTGAACACGAAGAAGAAATTGTCGCGCCGCGGCACGATCACGCTCGCCACCGTGTCCCACACGCCGATGAAATGGATGGTCGGCCAGCGGGTCGAGGTGATGCGCGCGAATTGGGCGGCGAGATCGAACGCGTCCTTCGGCAGCGGCCCCTGCTCGTCGGTGTCGATGTCCTTGAGGTCCTCGATGTCGTTGCCGCGCCCGGTGCCGGAATATTGCTTGTAGGCGACGAGGCCCGAGCCGGCGAGGTTGGCCTGCTCCGGTGAGATCAGCCCGATCTTGTGGATCAGCCCCGCCAGCACGCGAACCGTGTAGGCACCGCGCGAAAAACCGAACAGATAGATGCGGTCGCCCGGCGCGTAATGCTCGACCAGGAAGCAATAGGCCGACAGCACGTTGTCATCGAGCCCGTAGCCGGTGGCGAGCCCCAGCACCAGATTGACGTTGGCCTTGAGCCGGTGCCACGTCGAAGGCTCCGTCACCGTGCCGACGCCGGGATCGTAAAACACCATCTGCCGCGGCTGTGTCTTGTCGGTCTTGCGCAGGCAACGATAGAGCTTCAGGACGTTGGAGATGTTTTCGGAGATCTCGTTGCCGGTGCCGTCACAGCAGATGACGAGATTTTTCGGCTCGGTCGTGCGCCCGTGCTCCACAGTATGCCCCTCCCGGTGATGCTACCGGAGCGAGTATACCAAAAAAGCGCGACGGAGAAGAGACGATGGTGGTCGCTTACCCTCCAGGGGAGGGTAAGCGCGCAGTGCTCGCCCGTCGCCTACTTCTTCTTCCCCGACCCGAAATCCGGCTGCCAGCCGGCCTCCTTGCGGTTCGGTGCCGCGGCGATCACCTTGGCCTTGTCCTTCTTCGGCTTCTTGGTCTCGCGATTGCCCTTTTGCTGTCCCTTGGCCATGTCGTCGGTCTCCTGTGGGGGTTTGAGTTCGTCCAGTTCGTCCGATAGCAGCACGCGTCCGCGCGGCGTGCAGACGCGCACGTCCATGAAGCCGTCGCTCAGAAGCTTTCGTGCCAGCCGCAACGCGACGGTGGCGTTGCCGCGGCCGATATTGGCGTTGCCATATTCGCCGGTCGCGCTGACGAGATAGGGCACGCGCGCGGCTCTAGCCATTGAGGATCACCGCCGCGCAGACGAGAAGCAGAAGCAGCAGCGCCACTTCGAGCTGCGGAACGATCCATTCCGAGGCGCGAAAACGCGGCATCGCATGCTCCCGCACCAGCATGCGAATGCATGCTGCAGTGACTGGTGTCCCGGCGGGAGCGCTACGAACCCTCAGTCACCGGTCGATTGCCGTAGCGGAAGATGCGGTGATGCCATGAATCCTACGCCCGCCTCAGGCCAATAGCGAGGACTAAAACGCGCGCATCACCCGCGGCTTGCGCGCGCGCGGGGGCGATAATGCTGGCTATTGCCGCCCGATGAGCGCATGCTGGCCGGAAGCAGCGTCGGTTGGGGCCGCTCTCGCAGAAAGCAGGCTAGCATGACCATGCGCTCGCGGCGCGAAACCGTCACATTCAAGCATCCGGTCCACATCCGCGGCATCGCGCGCCAGCTCCCTGCGGGCCGCTATGAGGTCGTCACCGACGAGGAGATGATCGAGGGTCTGTCGTTCGCGTCCTGGCGCCGCGTCGCTACCATGATCACGGTGCCCTCCGAAGGCGTGCACGGCGCGACCGAGATGCTGTCGATCGGCTCGATCGACCTTGCGGATGCGCAAGCCGCCGACGCGCAGGCGCACGACGCGAGCGCCGTCCCATGACCGATATCCCGGTCGAGCTCGACAAGCATCGCGGCATGGCAGCCCAGAAGGCGACCGATCTGCGCCGCGCGCTGGCCGAGGTCGAGACCAATATCAGGCAGCTGCGCGAGCGCGAGGCCGATCTCGAGAACCGCCTGATGACCGTGCCGGCCGCCTCCTGGGCCGAAGCCGCGGTGAAGGCGCGCTATCTCCTCAATCTCTATGCCGCGAGCCTGCCCACCGAGGACACGCGCCACCGCGCGCTGGTGACGGCGCTGTTCGACGATTTCGCCCGGCTGTCGGGGGAGAGCTGAGGCGACCCACGGCCGCTCGCGTCCCGCCCCGCGCGTGTCGCGGACGGGACGCGGGCGGCCGGCCTCGGGCTGTCACCCCTTGTCGCGCCGAAGCCTCGGCGAAGGCGGATTGTCCCGCCGAAGCTTCAGCGAAGGCGGATCTCGCCGTCGAGCGTATCGATTGTAGCGACGGCTCCAGGGAAGCCATCGCGTAAAGGAGTTACCCATGACGCTCACGACCAGCCGCTTCATCGGCCACGACCAGGACCGCGGCATCGTCCAGTTCTCGATGCAGGACGGCGCCAAGGAGATCGCCTGCGCGATCTCGACCTCCGCGATGGACGACCTCGAGCGCGGCCCGCGCGCCCGACCCAGCGAACGCGAAGCCCAGTTCACCCGCCTGCGCGACCGCATCGAAGCCTGCACCGGACGGAAGTATCAGGCGACCGAGTTCGAGGGCACGCCGCCGGGGATCGTGCTGCGGAGCATTGATTTTCGGGGGTAGGGGGAGGGCTACGAGCGCCTCGTCTTCAACGATCCGCGACAATTTCGATTAACGGGAGCTGAAATGAATAGGCCTAGAGCCGCAATGCTTTTTTGATAGCTGAGCAAAAATCATCCCAGGCTTCGCGAACGGCTTGAGCAAGTTTCGCCCAACGGGACCACGAGCCGCGACCGAGCGCCGCAGCATCCCGGAAGTCGTTCGCCTGGACGGCTGCAATTACCTCCCGTGATAGCGCTCCAGCCCACTCGATTCGATTCTTTGTCAGAAAGTAGTGGGATTGGCAGGGGAAGCTCCAATTGCCCACCGAGGGAAGCAGAGAGATCGTGCCGTCTGGATTTTCGATCAGGCGCCACTTGGCAGGATTAAGCGGTGTGACCACCTCAAGTCTGCAGCCGCAGCAGCAAAGATGTGAGGCTGTCCGGTACCGCCGAGAAATATAAATGGTTCCCTCGGCGAGCCTTTCGGGAATGAACTCGACGAATTCGTGTCGGAGACTCCCTTGGAGCATTACAGTTTGCCCTCGGCAACGATTTCACCGGATGGAATTGAGTAGCCAGAGTAAAAGTCCTCTCGTGCATCCTGATAGAGTCCGAAAATTTTCTTCCAGCGGATAACTGCGAAGGCGGCATTCAAAGCATTCAATTCCGGGATCTGAATATTTGTAGCGTATTCGTTGCCTTGGCCATCGTCATCCGAGAAAGAAATGTGCGGCGCAGCTTGGTCGCGAGCCTCGGGCGTGCTCGTTGTTACTCGAACGATGCCTCCTAATCTCCCGGCGCTCAGCACCACGCCCATTCCCAAGTCAACAAAACTAGTACAATTGGCGACTAGCCGATCGACTATGGCACGCTTAGCGGCCCCGCGATCCATGCACAGGAATACAAAATCCAGACCATCAATGAGTTGAAGATTGGTGTCATCGAGAAAGACATCGTGGGCAACGATGCCACCGCGCATATTAGAATAAACCCCAGCGAAGTACGCAACCTTCTTGGGGCGCGCCGCTAGCTCTTCTAAGGTCGGCGCGCCCGGCGCCCGAAAAGCGTTGTGTTGCGAGAACACGTCGCCGTCAAAAATGTGAATCTCCGCTGCTCTGGTTTTCGCGGCGAGGTCAAAGACGTAGGCTCCGGTCCCGCCAAGCCCCACTATGCCGACCCGATGTCCGTCCAATCTCGCGTTGATCGCGCTGATACCAGCACGACTAGATGCCGTATCGACGTACTTGAATACATCAGTGTCTCCGTCGGCAGCGATCGGTGGATATACGCGAGCGCTCGCTTCGGGATCAATTTTGGTAGCTTCGCCCGTGATGCGGCCGATATAGGTGGTCATCTTGTGATGATAGTCGCGATAATCTGCCTTCGCCGAGAAGGTGAAATCTGCACGAATTTCAGATGTGAGCTGTTGCGGAAGAGATGGATTCTGTATCGACGCAATTGCTGTCCCGTCGGAATGACAGGGGTGCGCCCCGGTCCAATACGTCACGTGATCGTCAGGCTTTTCCGTTGCGTCGGCCGACAATCGCAGCTTCGAGATCAGAATGCCCTGTTGCACCGTTCGATTCGAATCGACGTACGGGACGCTCCTGACGAGCAGAAATCCGTCCCGCACGGCGATATCGTACCCCTCGTTCTGAAGGCGCAGAAGATCGGGGCTAAGATCGATTGGTCGACGTGACATCGAACTCCATCCCGTCCTTGACCTTGACGCTCTGGCCTTCGACCAACGTGCCAGACGGCTTGTGGCCCTCACCGCGCGTGTACTGCACGGTGTACTGGATACCATCACCAGTCTGTGGGTTGTCGAAGGCGAGCTTGACGATTTCCCAGTAGCTCAAGGTCGCGTTCTTCGGCACGGTCTTGGGACGACCGTTGACGATGATGGTCACGGCATCCGGCTCGTGGCCGGGCTTGCCATTGGGCTCTGGGGTGTGTCCCTCGCTATTGGGCTCGTTCATAACTGCAGTTCCTTCCTGGCTCAAGTAAGATTGCGAATCTGCAATCGGTTTGATATTCGTAATTTAGAATCTATATTATTGCAACATCGCAATTGATTGTAATTTCGCAATGGAGACGCCATGCCAGAAGATCTGTTCGACAGCGAAGCCTTCTATGCCGCCCTTAACGCCACCCGCCTAAGCAGGCAGAAAACCTGGAAAGACGTTGCGGAGGAAGCGGGTGTAAATGCTTCTACTCTTTCTCGAATCGGTCAGGGTGCTAAACCTGATGTGAATGGTCTTGCTGCTCTTTTGACATGGTCCAACCTAAGGGCAGAAACCTTTATCAGAGGAGCGAGCAAAAAGAGGAGTGAGCCGATAGCTGAGATCACGGCGCTCCTTCGAGCCGATCCCCAGCTCAGCAAACAAAGCGCCAAGTTAATTGAGGACATAGTCGTCAGCACCTACAACAAGCTAAGAGGCATGTGACTTGGGGTTCAGGCAGGGGTTCAAGGCAGAGTCGAATCGAATCGCTCTTCGTGTGCGCGAGCAGATGGGCCTGAGTCCTATTGATGCGATTGATCCCGCTGCGGTCTGTACTCACTTCGACATCGAGCTGATTAAACTAAGCGAGATTGATTCCGACTCCCAATTTTTAGGGGTGGACAATTCGCCGTTTTCCGCCGTGACAGTGCCGAGGGGCATTGCTACCGCAATCGTCCACAATGACTCGCATCACCCCTATCGCCAGAGTAGCAATATCTGCCACGAGCTCGCGCATTGCTTTCTAGGCCACAAATGTACACCACCACTGACTCCTGGCGGTGAGCGTGCCCGCGATGGCGGTATTGAGGCAGAGGCAAATTTCTTGGGAGGCGCGTTGCTCATACCGAACGAAGCGGCGATTTATATCCTGCGGTCGGGTCTATTGCCTCAAGCGCAAGGTCTCTATGGTGTTAGTGCTCAGATGTTAGAGTATCGACTGCGAATGAGTGGAGCTCAGCGTATCCTGGAGCGATCGCGGCTCAAGCGGGCGTAATGCCGAAGTTAGTGATGCATAATCGGAAGAATACTCGGGGCCGCGCAAAACCCTGAGAACTCATTGTACCGATCTTGCTAAAAGAGTGAGCTTTGAAGCTCATCAGATGCTTCAGTTATTCGCGAGGCCGGCTCCAAGATTTCCCCGAGTAGGAGAAAATGCGGAATCGACGGGTACTCAACTCTAGAGATTCTACCGGATTTTACTTCGTAGTAGTGCGCTCTGAGTTCCATGAGGAGCCGCCCCAGGACGTTCCTTCCCATCAGTTTGCCGTCCTCAATAGGTTTGGCTCCCCAAAAGCTATCCTTGTTTGACTCTTCGACAATTGCGCGCTCGCCAGTCTTTTCGAGTACCTGTCCAAACCGCGAGAAGTTGTTCTCCAGTTTAATCCTCAAGCACCAGCGCATTACATTAACACGAACACTTTCCCAGTCGGTTCGCGTCTGGTCCGTGTACTTCTTACTTTTCATCTTTGCGGTCATTGGACTCATCTGGTCGATGACGACGCGCTGTATCTCGGGATGATCGGGGAAGCGGCATGCTTGATAGAGTGCTTCAACTGTTAGGATTCGCAGGTTCAGGACAAACACAGGATAGTCTGGAGCCATATTGGACAGCGGACCAAACTCACCAGTGGTCGTGCGGAAGAAAACAACCTCTCGCTTGTTGTAGGTGCGCAGGTTCGTGTCGGTAGCCATTAGTTCGTCTTTCTTGGGAACAGCGGATACCATGGAGGTCCCACCCAAAAAGCTAGTGGAGCGTTGTTGGGACAATTTCTATAGGTAACAAACGTCGATCCAAATCCAAGTGTTTCGAGCACCGCATCCCCAAGCGGACGCGCGAATTTATTGAGATTGGGAGCTATCTCCCTGATATGAGCGCCCTTAATAAGTAGCTGTTGTTCAAGAATATTACGGCCGTCCTCCGAGGAAAATATCTTCAAATCGCCAACGCTTCCGGCCTTTCGGAATACCGGTGGATACTTCAAGGTTGCTGCGTACGCCTTAGCGCGGGCGTCCTCTGGGAGGCCTGTCGGTCGCAAGACGTCCGAGGTGTCAGTTTTGAATTTCCGATCTTCGAGATGAAGTAGCGCCCACCAAGAAAGGGCGATTTTCTTACCCACGGCAGCTGCGGCCTTTTGCAGGCTTGTTTCTGCGTAGTACCTCCCACTTGCGTGTCCAGCTATCACGATGACATGGATATTTGCCTGCTGGGGCGCGTCGCTCTGAATCCACTTGGTCAGGTCGCCGATCAACGTCATTCCAGTGAATATTCCATCATCTAGATAGACATACACGGCCGGCGTCTGACCACACTTGTCCAATTCGAGCCCTGTGGCCTCTTTTAGAGGTCCAGCAAACAACGACAGGAATTCGCTCTGGCTTCTGCCGCGAGTTTGCAGATTCAGAAATTTCGCATTGGTCCAGAAATTCGTTGGATCGCCGCCTGTCAGGTCTTGGCTGCTCGCCAAGTTCCTGAGAAAGCCCTCGGCAGTGTTCCTGGAAATGTAGGTCCTTCCAAGTGCATGATTTACCTCTCTTAGAAGAAGTTCGCGCTGGCCTTCGTCGAATTGGGCCAACCATTTCTGAACATGAGCTGCGTCCGGAGCGTTGATCTCACCCCGACGATAGTCCGCGATTAGCGAGACAGTTTCTGAGAGCAATTGATCGGTCACCGCCATCTATGAACACCTTCAACAACGAAAGGTTGTATTGATACTCTAGGTGCAAGGTTTTGTTGAGTCCCTGATTGGCCTGAAACGTACACAAACAAAAACGGCCGGATCTTCCGATCCGGCCGCCACGCAAAACTCTTCCTTGGCCAAGCCTACGCCACGCGACGCAAGCCCCCACCCAATCCCAAAACTCGCTTAGCTCGCCTTCTTCTCCGGCGCGGGCGTCGGGCCGACCTTCTTCTGGATGGCGCGCTTCAGATCGAGGGCGCGCGGCGACAGGACGTCGGCCTTGGCCTTGAGCAGGAAGGCATCTAAGCCGCCATTGTGGTCGACGCTCTTCACCGCGTTGGTGGAGACGCGCAGGCGCACATTGCGCTCCAGGGCTTCGCTGATGAACGTCACGTTGACGAGGTTCGGCAGGAAGCGGCGCTTGGTCTTGATGTTGGAGTGGCTGACCTTGTGGCCGACGAGGGGGCCCTTGGCCGTCAGTTCGCAGCGGCGAGACATGGTATCAATCCTCAGGTTCGAGCCCCCAACGAGTTGCGGCCGCCATCCGGGGCGCCACGGGGGCAAATTCTCTGTCCTTGCAGGGAGCGGGCGGACGTATAGGGGGGAAGGGGCGGGACGTCAAGGTTTTGGGGCGGGGTTTTGGGGCCGCGCTCCGGGCGAGGTGCGCCCCCTCTCCCGCATGCGGGAGAGGGTTGGGGTGAGGGTGCCTCCGCGATGGGGCAGTCGTTATCATGGTTGGTGTCCCCAAGGGGGGAGAGCCCTCACCCGCGCTTTGCGCGACCTCTCCCGCAAGCGGGAGAGGTTTCGGAGCCCGCGGCCATCCCTGATCACCAAAACGGCAATGATTGTCGCGCCTTACCATCACATAAAGGGCGTATTCGCCGCCGAAAAGTCCGGTGGAGTTCCCGGCTAGAGACGCCCGGACACATTGTTTGCCGCGGTTTTTGGCTTAAGTAACACCCGTTCGCGCCCCGATTGGACTGGTTCGTGCTCACATCCACCCTCCATCTGCCCCGGCCCCGTGCCGGACGGCTCGCCTTCGCGGTCCTTTGCGGGCTGGCTTTGGCGTGGGGAGCCGATCCCGTGGCAGCGCAGGGCAAGCTCGAGGCGCAATATGAGGCGACGCTGGCCGGCATTCCCGTCGGCAAGGGCGCCTGGAACATCGACATCGGCGACGACGTGTTTGCGGCTGCGGCCTCCGGCGGCACCTCGGGGCTTTTGAAGTCGTTCGCGGGCGGGTCCGGCACCGGCGCCTCGCAAGGTAGGGTGGTCAACGGCGCGCTGGTCGCGACCGGCTACCAGGCCTCCACCACCACCTCGAAGAAGACCGAAGAGATCCGCATCACGCTCGACAAGGGCAATGTGAAGGATTTTGCCATCGTGCCGGAGCCGCCGGTCGATGCCGACCGCATCGTCGTCACCGACGCGCATCGCCGCGGCGTCTGGGATCCGATGACGGCCTCGCTGTTGCGCGTGCCCGGCACCGGCGACCCCGTGACGCCGGACGCCTGCCACAACGCCGCCCCCGTGTTCGACGGCCGCATGCGCTACGAGCTCAAGCTCGATTTCAAGCGCATGGAGAACGTGAAGGCCGAGAAGGGCTATCACGGCCCCGTCGTGGTCTGCTCGCTGTTTTTCGTGCCGGTGGCGGGCTACATCCCCGACCGCCCCGTGATCAAATACCTCGCCGCCCAGCGCAACATCGAGATCGCCTTCGCGCCGGTGGCCGGCACGCGCATTTTGGTCCCGTTCTGGCTGAAGGTTCCGACGCCGCTGGGACCTGCGATGCTGGAAGCAACCAGCTTCTTGACGTCGGCCCAGCCCCCGAAGGTCGCAAAGACGCAGTAAGACCGTCGCCGCGGCGGCTGGTACGCAGGTCGAAAATTAACTTCAATAATTTCAATGACTTACCTACTTTGCATGGGGTTGTTTTCGCAAAAACGAGTTTGGGGCACTGCGATCCGGGAATCCATTTGACTCCTCCCCGATTCTGATTCGACTCCGCGCCGTCCCCAACTTAAGGGTTTTCGTCATCAAATCGTCGCTTGTACGGCAGGGCGAAACTCCATCTAGTGCGAGCTCAGATGGGTCCCGCGACATGTTGCGTGAACGTAACGGGACTCAATGGGGAGTCAGCGATTCGGCCGCGATTCGTTCTAGACTCGTTCCGAAGCTTAAGGACAACGGGAAAAGCGTCGCAAAGTGAGACAGTTGCGCGGGATTTTTGGAAGCGGCTCCCACTCCCGTCACCCTGAGGTGGCCGCTTCTTCAGCGGCCCTCGAAGGGCGACGGGCCCGGCTGGTGGCCCAGACGCCTGTGGCCGCAGCTCGGCCGTGCATCCTTCGAGGCTCGCCCTACGGCGCGCCGCGCCGCGCGGCTCGTACCTCAGGATGACGGATCAGGCGGCAGCCCGACGCACCCCCAAACAGCACTGACATTCGCCCAAATCGGCACTACCTAATCCCCCAGATGCCCTTTTCCTCCTCCCCCTTCGCTTCCGAGCGCGCACCCGGCGCTGGCGTCACTGCGGTGCTCGGGCCGACCAACACCGGCAAGACCCATCTCGCCATCGAGCGGATGCTCGCGCATCCCTCAGGCGTGATCGGCCTGCCGCTGCGCCTCTTGGCACGCGAGGTTTACAACAAGATCGCAGCAAGGGTCGGCAGCGAGGCCGTCGCGCTGATTACCGGCGAGGAGAAGATCAAGCCGAAGAACCCGCGCTACTGGGTCTCCACCGTCGAGGCGATGCCGCGCGACCTCGATGTCTCCTTCCTCGCCGTCGACGAGGTCCAGATCGCCTCCGATCTGGAACGCGGCCACGTCTTCACCGACCGCATCCTCAACCGCCGCGGCCGCGACGAGACGCTGCTGCTGGGCGCCGCCACGATGCGCCCGATCATCGAGCGGCTGCTGCCGGGCGTGTCCATGATCACCCGGCCGCGGCTGTCGCAGCTGGAATTCGCCGGCGACCGCAAGATCACGCGCCAGCCGCGCCGCACCGCCATCGTCGCCTTCTCCGCCGACGAGGTCTACGCCATCGCCGAGCTGATCAAGCGCCAGCATGGCGGCGCCGCCGTGGTGCTGGGCTCGCTGTCGCCGCGCACGCGCAATGCGCAGGTGGAGATGTTCCAGAACGGCGATGTCGACTATCTCGTCGCCACCGACGCCGTCGGCATGGGCCTCAATCTCGACGTCGACCACGTTGCCTTCGCCTCCGACCGCAAGTTCGACGGCTACCAGTTCCGCCGCCTGACGCCGTCCGAATTCGCGCAGATCGCCGGCCGCGCCGGCCGTGCCACGCGCAACGGTACCTTCGGAACAACAGGCCGCTGTGCCCCGTTCGAGCCCGAGCTCGTCAACGCGCTCCAGAACCACACCTTCGACAATGTGAAGATGCTGCAATGGCGCAATTCGAAGCTGGATTTCTCCTCCCTCGGCGCGCTCCAGGTGTCCTTGAACCAGTCGCCCGGCCATGAAGCGCTGACGCGGGCGCCCATCGCCGAGGACATGCGCGTGCTCGACCACGCCGCCCGCGACGCCGATGTGCGCGATACCGCACATGGCAAAGACGCCGTGGAGCGGCTGTGGGAGGCCTGCCAGGTCCCGGACTACCGAAAACTGTCGCCGGCGGCCCATGCCGAGCTCGTCACCACGCTGTACGGCTTCCTGATGCAGAAGGGATGCATTCCCGACTCCTGGTTTGCCGCCCAGATCGACCAGGCCGACCGCGTCGACGGCGACATCGACACGCTGTCGGCCCGGATCGCGCAAATCCGCACCTGGACCTTCGTCGCCAACCGCCCGGACTGGCTGAAAGACCCCGAACGCTGGCAGGGGATCGCCCGCGAGGTCGAAAATAAATTATCGGATGCGCTCCATGAACGCTTGACTGAGCGTTTCGTTGATCGCCGGACCAGTGTATTGATGCGCCGCCTGCGGGAGAACACGAGCTTGAATACTGAAATCGGCAAGACCGGCGAAGTCATCGTCGAAGGCCATGTCATCGGCCGCCTCGATGGCTTCACCTTTGCACCGGACGCTGCGGAAGCAGGCTCCGATGCGAAAGCCTTGCAGGCTGCAGCCCAAGCGGTGCTCGCCGGCGAGATCAACACGCGCGCCGAAAGACTGGGCAACGCGCCGGACGATCAGTTCGTGCTGACCTCGGAAGGCACCATCCGCTGGACCGGCGACGCCGTGGCGCGACTGTCCGCCGCAGAGGAGGCGCTGCATCCGCGCATCCGCATCATCTCCGACGAGCGCCTGACCGGTGGCCCCCGCGAGAAGGTGCAGGCCCGCCTCGAGCTCTGGCTCAAGACGCATATCGAAAAGCTGCTCGGGCCGCTGTTCGAGCTGTCCAAGGCCGAAGACGTCACCGGCATTGCCCGCGGCATCGCCTATCAGCTCGTCGAGGCGCTCGGCGTGCTCGAGCGTCCGAAGATCGCGAGCGAGCTGAAGGACCTCGACCAGCCCTCGCGTGCCGTGCTGCGGAAGTACGGCGTCCGCTTCGGCGCCTATCACATCTATTTCCCCGGCCTCCTGAAGCCCGCGGGGCGTGCGCTGGCCGCGCTGCTCTGGGCGCTGAAGCAGGACAATGTCGATCTGTCGGCGCTGTCAGGCGCGCAGCATCTGGCATCTTCGGGCCGCACCTCCTTCCCGGTCGACAAGCAGCTGCCGCGCGATGCCTATCGCGTGCTCGGCTACAAGCAGGCCGGTGAGCGCGCCGTGCGCGTCGACATTCTGGAGCGTCTTGCCGATCTGATCCGTCCGGCGCTGGCCTGGCGCGACAACTCGCCCGGCGACAAGCCCGCCGGCGCGTTCGACGGCCGCAGTTTTGTCGTGACGCAGGCGATGACCTCGCTCACGGGTTCGGCCGGCGAGGATTTTGCCTCGGTGCTGCGCGCGCTCGGCTATCGCATGGAGAAGCGCCCGCCGCTGCCGGTGAAGCCGGTGGTGGCTGTCGTAGAAACGCCGGCTGCTGAGGCGAGTGCAGACGCTCCGACTGAGGCGACTGCGACCGAAACGCCGACCGAGGACGCCGCAGCACCTGCGGACGCCGTGATCGAAGCCGCTGCCGAGCCGGTCACCGTCGAAGACGCGCCCGGCATGGAGCAGCACGACGAGCCCGCGCCCGAAGAGCCCGTGCTCGAAGCTTCACCTGAAACCCCCGTCACGCCCGAAGACGCCCCCGGCATCGCGCCGCCGGCGGAAGAAGAAGCTGCTGCGCCCACGAAAGCTGCTGACGCCGTTCCCGCTGAGGCCGCTGCAACGGAGGCTGCTGACGCCGCTCCCGCCGAGACCGCCGCAACGGAAGCTGCCGCGTCGCCCGATGCGGCTGCGCCGGTGGAAGCCGCCGCAGCGCCCGCCGAGCCGGAGCTGGTCGAAGTCTGGCGTCCCGGCGGCCGTCACGAGGATCGCAAGCCGCGCCACGAGCGCCATCGCCATCAGCGTCATCACAACAACCAGCGTCCGCAGGCCGGTGCTGAAGCAGGCAGCCCGCCCGCGGAGGGCGAGGCCGCGCAGTCAGCCGATGGCGAGAAGCGCGGCGAGCAGCGTCATCGTCATGGCGGCGGTCATCGCAGAGACGGGGCCAAGGATTTCCGCAAGCCGCGCGAAGGTGGTGCCGAAGGCGCGCCGCGTCCCGAGGGGCGCGACGACAAGAACCGCCGCTTCGAGGGCAAGGATCAAGGCAAGGATCGCGACAACAAGGATCGCGATCGCAACAAGGGCAAATTCGGCGGCGATCGCGACAAGGGCCGCGATAATCGTGGCCGCGACCGCGACAAGGGCCGTGACCGCCAGGGCGGTCCGTCGCTGCGTCCCTACGCATCGAGCGCCAACCCGCGCGAGCGCGATCGTCCCGTTGATCCGAACTCGCCCTTCGCAAAACTCGCTGCGCTGAAAGAGCAGCTGTCCGGTCGCAAGGAGTGATCCCACGACCGAGCGGCAGCGCATCGACAAATGGCTGTGGCACGCGCGGGTGGTGAAGGCGCGCACCTCCGCGGCCGAGCTCGTCGAGTCCGGCCACGTTCGCGTCAACGGCACACGCGAGAAATCGCCGGGCCATGCGATCAAGATCGGCGACGTGATCACCGTCGCGCTCGATCGCACCGTGCGTGTGTTGAAGGTGATTGCCTTCAACGAAAAGCGCGGCGATGCCGCCTCGGCCCGGGTGCTCTACGAGGAGCTGAGTGAAGCAAAGCGCAATTAATTGCGCTTTCAATTCATTTCTTGGCCGATCAAAGACGTAAAGCCGTCATGATCGGGTTTCCCGACCTTGCAGCGCCGGGCCATCCGCGCTACGCAAGCCGCGACTTTTAAAAGAGCTTTTCGGAGCGTTGGATGACTTACGTCGTCACTGAAGCCTGCATCAAGTGCAAGTACACCGACTGCGTCGAGGTCTGCCCGGTCGACTGTTTCTACGAGGGCGAGAACATGCTCGTCATCCATCCTGACGAGTGCATCGACTGCGGCGTGTGCGAACCGGAATGCCCCGCCGACGCGATCAAGCCGGACACGGAACCGGGCCTCGAAAAGTGGCTTTCGGTCAACGCCGACTACGCCAAGAGCTGGCCGAACATCACCCAGAAGAAAGAATCACCCCCCGACGCGAAGGAATTCGACGGTCAGGAAGGTAAGTTCGAGAAATATTTTTCTCCGAACCCGGGCTCGGGAGACTAATTCGCGCCCAAACTTAACCCTAATACCTTCGTTGCGCCCGAAAACCAGCCCTCAAGACCCCTAAACCATTGATTTTTGCGGGAAATGTGCTATATTGGGCACATTAAGCTGAACCCCCGTCAGCCCAGTTGGCCCCGTTGGGTTCCCGTGAAACCAGATGTCGAACAGGGGCGTGGCAGTTTCCGCGCGCAGGCTGTGTCACAGAAAACGCGTAAAAAGAGTACTTCAGCGAGGGCTTCCCATAAGGAGGCCAAAAAAGTCGCCACGGCCAGCCGTAGCGCATCCAAGGGTCGGGCCGCTGCCAAGGCGCCGCCGGCTGCAAAGTCCTCGAAGAACAAAAGAAGCGCAATGCCTCACAAGACTGCCAAACCGGCCGCGAAAGCGACCGTTGCCAAGCCTGCTGCTGCCAAGGCTCCCGCTGCCAAGCCCGTTGCTCCGAAGGCTCCTGTTGCTGCCGCCCCTGCCAAGGCCCCCGTTGCTGCTGCGAAGCCGGTCGTGAAGGCTGCTGCACCCGCGCCGAAGGTCGAGGAAAAGAAGGTTGTGACCCAGCGTCAGGGCTTCAAGGCCAACGAATTCGTCGTCTATCCCGCTCACGGCGTCGGCCAGATCCTGGCCATCGAGGAGCAGGAGATCGCCGGCGCGAAGCTCGAGCTGTTCGTCATCAACTTCATCAAGGACAAGATGACGCTGCGCGTGCCGACCGCCAAGGTCGCCAATGTCGGCATGCGCAAGCTGTCCGAGCCTGCGCTGGTGAAGAAGGCGCTCGAGACCCTGAAGGGCCGTGCCCGCGTCAAGCGCACCATGTGGTCGCGCCGCGCCCAGGAATACGAAGCGAAGATCAACTCGGGCGATATCGTCGCGATCGCGGAAGTCGTGCGCGACCTCTAT
>Ga0307510_10003988_pt1 | contig 17285 bp, 13 predicted proteins | sample 12_EM_MG_FD_207224 | JGI IMG/M metagenome (GOLD analysis project Ga0307510, IMG submission 207224) | Populus trichocarpa ectomycorrhiza microbial communities from riparian zone in the Pacific Northwest, United States - 12_EM | ecosystem: Host-associated > Plants > Roots > Unclassified | place...
AGTGGTGCTGGGCGCGGCGATGGTGACTGAAACCCTTCTCATGCTGTGGATCAGTTGGTCGAGGTTTGGGCTGAATACCGACAATAGCGCTCTGCACACCTTCAGCTTTTTGATGCTGCTTTACTTTGGGGTGTTTTCGGTCGTGTCCGCGCGCGAACGCCGCTGGTTCTGGGCAACCTTGCCGAGCAAAACCTTTCAGTCCGCGATAGCAGCCGATGCGATCATCGGTACTGCCCTGACGCGGGTGGGGCTGCCGGGACTGAGCCCATTACCGTGGTGGCAGACATTGACTGTGTTTGTCTACGCCATGGTCGCGTGCCTGATTGTGAATGACTCGATCAAGGTTGCGATGATCAAGTGGCGAATTCCCGCAGCCGCCGCCTGACCGGCGGGTGATCGTCACCTGCTGGTGCCCGCGATCCCGCCCACATCAATTCGACTTGATCCGGCGCACCGAGCACGCCCGGCCCATCTCAACGCGCCTTGCCAAACCCGGCATCCGGGCAGGGTTGGCAGAAGCCATCGCCCGACAGCGCCGAACAAGGGGTTCCGTCCCCAACGCGACAGTAATCTGATGAATACCGCGAGCTCATATTCGCGCAACCTGTGACAAGACCCGATAACAACAGACAGATTGCCCATTGAAGAGACATATACGCCTCCACCAGACACGGTTGTCCGGATTTTTGCCGATTTCAACGGTTTATAGGATACCGAGCGTTAATTAAAATCCGACGTATAGAAGATTAAGATGCCTGAATCGACAGGTGTATGCCGCATTTGCGCCGCAATATAACGCCCCGATCCCGGGTCACCGTCGTTTCCGATTATGTTCAGCAAACCGTTCCGCCTGATTTTAATGCAGCATTCAGAGGATTTTAATCGGCTGCGCGTATTGTGGGATTCGATGAAAAAGCAGCGGGGGTACCCCCAATGGCGACCGGTGACCCGAATTCGGAAATGCGGTTCAGTAACGCGCCCGGTGCATGGAAAGTAGATGGTCCTTGCAGAGCGAACGAGGGTCATCCTGTTTTGGCCACCCCAACTGCACGCCTGCGTGCGCTGCTTCCCGAAGATCGCGTGCGCCTGGTCGAGATCCTCTCCCAACATCTCTGCATCAACGCCACCATTGATGAGCCACACGCTCTGAATGCGGATGGTGCGCGTCGATGGATCGATGCTCGGGTTGCGGAAGAGAAAATGGGCTACGCACTTCATTGGGCCATCTGCCTGCTCAGCAACGATGAGCTCATCGGTTACGTAGGGCTGCACGACATTGACCTCGAACGGCGTCACGCGGAGTTGTGTTTCTGGCTCGAACCCTTTCCGAGCTCGGGTGAAGTCATGTTGGAGGCGGCGCAAACTGCGCTCGCATTTGCGTTCGCAAACCTGAAAATGAGTTCAATGCGGGCAGTAAGTGCGGCGGAGGCAGAAGCGGCCGCAGGACTCCTGGGCAGGATCGGCATGCAACTGTTGCCACCGGTTCGTGCGAAAGGAAGTCATTGGACACGCTTCACTGATGTGAATATCTGGACTCTGACGCGGCGGCGATGGGAGCAACGACTGTGGATTTCCCGCCACAACTAGTCTATTCGGGCGGCGGCAGTCGCAAATACCGCTGACACAGATTAGTAGCAAGCACGATGATGATCAGGGACCAGATAAACGGACATGCAAACACCAACAGGTCCGAGGTCGTGTCGAGCATAGGAGCATCGTCCCAAGCTGACTTTGCAATCGCAGGCAGAAGTGCCAGAATCGCCGTGGCGACCGCTGTTGACCGATAAAGTAGCGCGGTGGGGACGATGAGAGCCGAAGCGACTATTCCTCCCATACTCAATCCGTGCAGTAGTACCGCCGCGCACGAATGGTCGTCAGTCATGGCAATGCCATCGACGAGCTTATGAGCTGCCCCGCTAGCGAATAACGCGAGCAGACTCAGGAATGGGAATACCGAGGCACCAAAAACTCGGCGGCGTAGAGAGCCGGGCGTTGTCGATGCCACCAGCGTAATGACGGCGACATACGCTGCAAGCTTCGCCAGACCACGCAACGACTCTTCGGGAAAGCCGAACTGATGTTGCAGCACGCCATACCAGGTTAGATGGGGTATCAAGACCTCGGCCGCGAAGGGCAACCCGAGAAGGAGCAATAGGCAGCTCGCTGCCGGGTGGATCCGGGACAGCAGATATTCCACACGCATCGACCAGACGTAACCCAAAGCCCAGATCAGTGCTTCAATGTCCCCTTCAATGTGGCTAACTTGCGCCTCGCTCACCGGACGCCGAGTTGCTTGGTCTAAAGGCACCGCTGGTTGCGTGACGCAACAATGCGCGCACCCATGCTCGCAAAGGCCTCAGCGTCATATAATTTCCGCCTCTTTTACCACCCTACGAAAGCACATGAACATTAATCAGACATTAACGCCGCATTAAAAATGTCAACCGGGTTGCTCGCATTGCTTGCCGATGCTGCCCTTCGATAGGTACGCGGCGATGAGTACCTGTGCTGGGCCGGATTGATTCGGCAACACTTTTGTTAACGCACGATGTAACCTGTCTTCGACAACGGCGAGCGCGAGATTTCGGAACACGCTATGCGACTATCTGTCGGGCAGCCGTCGGATTTGCCACAGGCGGCGATTGGCTAGGGTATTCGTTGTTTTCCAAAATCAGAGATTTGGCTCGGCTGCCGCTGTCGCTCCTGACACGCCTGAGATTGATCCTCGTTGGACACGAGGATCTGGCCGGCATCGTCTTCTGGGCGGCACTGGTGGGCTTTTGTGGCGCGCTCGCCAGCGTCGGCTTCCGCGAAGGGATTCGTCTGTTCGAAGTGCTGTTCACCGGACAATCCATCAGCCTGGTCCATGCGGCCTCCGATTTGGTTTGGTGGCATCGTGCGCTCGTACCGCCGATCGGGGGCGCGCTGGCGGGCCTCGTGCTGCACGTTGCCGGACGCACACTGAAATCCGCCAAGCCCGTCGACTATATGGAAGCAATCTTGGTCGGCGACGGCAAAATCGGCTTCAGGATCACGTTGTGGCAGAGTCTCTCGTCCCTTCTGTCCATTGCATCCGGAGGCTCAATCGGTCGCGAAGGCCCGATGGTTCAACTCGCGGCGATGCTGGGTTCGAAGCTCGGGCTGTTCGCACGAGCACCCGTTCCTAGACTGCGATTGATGGTGGCTTGCGGCAGCGCAGCGGGCATTGCAGCCGCCTACAATGCCCCCATCTCGGGGGCGTTGTTTGTCTCTGAAATTGTCCTGGGCTCCACTGCCATGGAAAGTTTTGGTCCGTTAGTGGTCGCCTCGGTGACCGCCAGCGCGACGATCCATCGCTTCCTGGGGTATGGGCCGGTTTACGAAGTACCACACGTACAGTTCGCTTCCAACTGGGAACTCATCTTCTACGTATTGCTCGGGGTAGTTCTAGGTCACTTGGCGCCCCCGTTTCTGGCCCTGTTGGATGCCGCGAAATCCCAATTCGTGCGGCTGCGTCTGACACTATATTGGCAATTGGGGCTGGGAGGACTGATTGTCGGCGGGTTATCGATCCTCGCCCCCCAGGTTTGGGGAAACGGCTACAGTGTCGTCGGCAACATCCTACGTGGAGAGTTGATTGGCCTGTGGCTCCTGGCCGTGCTCTGTGCGAAGGTGGCAGCCACGGTGGGTTCAGGCGCCGTCGGCGGTATATTCACGCCCACACTGTTCATCGGCTGCGCGCTGGGTGCTCTGATGGGTGAAGGCCTGCACACGCTCATGCCTTCATTCACCTCCGTTCCGACTGCCTATGCGTTGGTGGGAATGGGTGGGTTTCTCGCCGCAACGACGCATGCGCCGCTCACCTCGATTCTCATGTTATTCGAGATGACGCTCGACTACGATATTGTTCTGCCTCTCATGCTTGCATGCGTGACAGCGCATTACTCGGCAAAGGTGTATCGCCGCGGCGAGTCGGTCTACTCCCACGCCTTAAATCACCGAATCCAGGATTCACAGAGCGAAGACTGGCGTCTGCAGACCGTAGAATCCCTGGTGAAGCCCGCCGCAGCGACGGTTGTGCGCGAGATGACGCTCGAAAGCATGTTTGGGTCTCTTCCCAAACGCCCCATCAATCGCGTTTATGTACTCGAGGACGAGGGCATCGTTGCCTGGCTCGACCCGCGCACTGTATTGGCTCAGATTGAGGCCGGAAAACTCGATGCCAATACCGTCGTGGGAAGTGTTGCCGAGCCTGTCACGCTCACGCTCAATCCGGACATGACGCTGTGCGCAGCGCTGGAAGGTTTTCTGCGCGAAAATGCAACAGTTCTACCGGTCACTCCCGGACAATGGCGCAACACCCTGCTTGGCGAGGTCTCGCGGAGCGATGTGCTCCTGGCTATCCAGGACAGACTAACCTTCCCAAAGTGACATACCGAGATTACACCGAGTCGCACGGCTTCAGCCGGTGTCAATGTCATTCTTGGACACGAACACGTCGGCGAAAGCATGCAATGCCCTCCTCCGGACCCGGTCGATAGCGCTTGCGGTCATGAAGTTAATGATCCTTACCGGGTTAGTTTCATACTCCAACACCAGTTGAGCCACGGCTGCGTCGATCTCGGGAGTCGCAGGGAGATAGATATAGCTGCGATCGGAAGCGGCCGGATCGACACCGATCAGACGCTCGAGCAATAAACTCTCTATGGCCGGAACCACGAGCGCGGTCGGTATTTTGAGTGCCGCGCTCAATTGCGCTTCGGACGCCCCCCGTGCTCTTTCGCGCCACAGGAACATCAGGATTGCCAGCACCTCGTAGGATTCAACCTGGGAACTGAGCAGCAATCGCACGTTCTCTGGCAGGTCATCCGGATTCATACCGAGTGTCTGAGAAATTGGAGCCTGGTTAGTCACCGCTACCGCGACGAATCCGTCTTCAACTCACCGCGGGCCTGCCAACCGACCACCTGCCCGTCCGGTAATTTAACCCAGCGCGGGTCCGCCCCAGGACTCTGCGGCACGACAGTGCCATCCAGCACCTTCACACCGCGAGCTTCGAGGTTATGGCGTTGCGATCGGAACATTTGCCATCCCGCCGATCTCATAGTTCAAAGCAGACTCTCGCATTAGCACGTCATAGCGGGCGCCGGTCTCCGCAATCCGCGCCGAAGTCAATTCGAGCTGTGCCTGACTCAGTTCGACTATGGAACTGCTGCCCGCTTTGTATCGCGCCTCCGCAAGTTGATAGGCATCGGCTGCGAAGGAGCTCAGTTGTTGTGTCGTGCGCAGTTTGTCTCGCGAGCTGTTGAGATTCAGCCAGGCGATCCGTACGTTACGGGTCACATTGTCCTCGAACGCCCGCAGCGTCTCGCCGACCGCCTTTGCCCGGAACTCCGCTTCGCGCTGGCGAGCCTGGTAAAAGCCGCCCGCAAATAGCGGGACACTCAACTGCAATCCGCCGGCCGAATATGTGTCGGGCAGCCGAACGTCGTGAGAAGGAGCATCGCCGGCAGCAATGACCGCCGAAAGGCTGGGAAGTCGTGCGTCCCGGAGCGAGCGCGCCAGCCGAAGCGCGGCGTCGCGCTGATCCCGCAGGCTTCCGAGTTCCGGGCGATTGCGCAAGGCTTCATCGACCAATGGGGGCAACTCGCGTTCCAGTCCCAAAGGGACCGGCGCGGCCTCCACTAGATCAAAATGCTGCTGCTCCTGAAATCCGAGCGCGGCGGAGAGCGATGCCAGCGCGGAATCGAAATCGTTGCGCGCGTTTTGCAACAACAGCATGCCCTCTTCCAGGGCAACCCGTGCAAAACTCACGTCGAGGTCGGACTTCAACTTGTTGGCGGCGAGAACGCTGACTCGGTCGAGCAGCAGCTGACGGGTATCCACAGTCTGCTGCGCCACATTCTGCAGCGCCTGCGCCTGCAGGACGCCGAAAAAGTTGCGGTCCACATCCAGCAGCACCTGCTCCCGGGTCGCTTCGGCATTTTGATTCTCCGCGCTGGCCTGCAAGCGGGCGCTCGCCGCGAGATTGCTCGTTCGGCCAAAGTCGGTAATCAACTGACTCGCTCCTACTCCAAATGCGGAACGATTGTAGACAGTGGGATTGTTGAGCCCCCCGGCCATGATGCGCGTGTTGGCCGATTCGGCCTGAACCACCGAGCCGTAGAGATTCACTTGTGGCAGCAGCCCTGACCGAGCCTGCCGGTAAACCTCACCGGCTGCCTGGGAGCGATAGTCCGCGGCGGCAATGCCTGGATGATTCTTCAGAGCAATCGCACGAGCCTGTTCGAGGGTCAGGGTCTGTGAGGGAATGGCATTCGGGGGCACTGGCAGAGAGCCGTCTGTGGGCTGCGGCGCCGCCTGTGCAAAAGTCATTGATCGCGCAACCATGGACGGGGCGGCCAGCAGGTCTGACCGCGAAGCGGCTTCCGGCTCCTGGGCCCGCGCGCTTTCGAAGGAGACCGCGGCGATCAAGGCAAGCGCAGTGAGCCGCAGGGGGAAATGTGGGTTCATTGCGTCGGTTCGGGCCGCTGAGGGTGGATTCGCAAGACCGGCTCAGACAGCCGGATCTGGATTCATCGCCGGTGTCTCGATACTCCCGCCCCCTTTGGTCGCATCCTTGCGATGCACGATGTAGTAGGCGGCCGGAACGATGAATACCGTGAGAACGACCGAAACAGCGAGACCGCCGATGATGGCACGCGCCAGAGGCGCGTAGGCTTCACTGCCGGTACCGAGCTTCAGTGCCATTGGAATCAATCCCATCAACGTGGCCAGGGAAGTCATCAGTACCGGTCGCAGGCGCACCCGGCAGGCCAGGGAGACTGCTTCGCGGAGCGAGTGGCCTTCCTCTCGCAGCCGGTTGGTGAATTCCACGATCAGGATGCTGTTGGAAACGACGATTCCCACCATCATGACTACGCCCATCAAAGACATGACATTGAGCGTGGTACCCGTCATGAAAAGAATGAGCAATACGCCGGTGAGCCCGGTAGGCACCGCAAGCAGGATCAGCAGCGGATCCACGAAGGACTGAAATTGGGCAACGAGGATGAGATAGACGAGCAGAGTTGCGAGAATCAGGCCAAACCCAAAGGCGCTGAACGATGTCTGCATGGCCTGCGCAGAACCGCGAACAGTTACGCGCACTCCCTCGGGCAGCTTCGTCCCGTGGATGATGTCCTGCACTTTGCCGAGCACGGCGCTCAAATCCTCGCCTGCCGGTGAGACGTAGACATCCATTTCGCGTCGCAACTGGTAATGATCCACCTCGGTGGGTGATTGAATGTGCCGCAAGCTGCTGACCGTATCCAGCTGCGTCGCGCGCGGCGAATTCGCGCCGCGCAGCGGCACCGCCGAGAGGTCCGCGAAGTTACGTATCAGGTTCTCGGGATACTGCACGGTGAGCAGATAGTCATTGCCACTCTTTGGATCGACCCAGTAGCTGGGCGCGATCATCTGATTTGAGGTCAAAGCGGTGATCACGTTGCCAACGACCTCCTTTTCGTTGAGACCCAGCTGGCTGGCGTGAACTCGGTCGACATCGAGTTTCAACGATGGGTAGTCGATATCCTGTGGAACCAGCACGTCACTGACTCCGCGCAGAGCACGGGCGCGTTTGGCGATTTCGGTGGCTACGCGGTGAGTAGATTCAAAATTACTGCCGCTGACCTGAACGTCGAGCGGCGCGGGCAGCCCCAGATTGAGGACAGCGTCGACCAGGCCACCCGTCTGGAAGTAAGTTACGAGCTGCGGCATCCGTTCACGAAGCCGCGTGCGGACGAGGTCCATGTACTTGAAGCTGCTCAACGTATGCTCATCCTCCAGTCCGACCTGCACGAACGCCGTGTGAGGGCCGGAATTGGACGTGTACATGGAGGAAAATCCCGGCGTCGTGCCGATATTCGACACGATGATCTTCAGCTCGTTGCGCGGCACGATGCTGCGCACGATCTGCTCGACCTGGTCGACGATCTGGTCGGTGATCTCGAGGCGAGTGCCGGTTGGGGCCTTCAGGTTGATCACGAACTGGGCGGGGTCGGTGCGAGGAAAGTACGACTTGCCCACTAGCGGATAGAGGCTGAGGCTCAGAACGAAAATGCCCGTGATTCCCAGCACAGTTGCCAACGGCCGAAGCAACGCGCGTCCGAGCACCCCCTCATAACGATCCAGCATGCGGGTGAACTGCCGGTTGAACCGTGCGTTGAATCGCTGTGCCCAGGACATGTTGGGGCGTGCAGAGCCGGACGACACCCCACCGTGCCCACCTTCATCCGGTGCACCATGGCTCTCGACGCTCTTGATGAATTTCGCGCAGAACAGCGGCACGACCGTCATCGCGACGAAATACGATGCAAACAGTGACAGCACAACGGAAAGTGCGAGCGCGGTAAAGAGGAACCGGCTCACGCCATAGAGGAAAGTGACTGGAAAGAAAACGATGGCCGTGGTGAGCGTGGCGGCGAGCACCGGCAACGCGACTTCCCTGCCACCCCGCTCGGCAGCAACTTGCGGCGTCTCTCCGAGCTCGATGTGCCTGAAAATATTCTCGAGCACCACCACGGAATTGTCGATGAGCCTGGAAAATGCCAGCGCGAGCCCCCCGAGAATCATGGCATTGATCGTATTGTCCCCGAGTGAGAGGGCCACGAACGCCGCCAGCGCCGACAACGGAATGGACAGAAAAACCGCCACTGTTGCCCGCATGCTGCCGAGAAACACGAGTATCATGATCCCGGTGAGGATCAGTCCTATCGCCCCTTCATGGATCAGATTCTCGATGGCGCTGCGCACGAACTTCGACTGATCAAACACGACGTTCGCAATGAGCTGCTTGGGAACATCCAGGAGTCGTGATACCCCTGCCCGGATGCCATCCACAACCGCAATGGTGTTTGCGTCACCGCCCTGCTTGAGAACCGGCAGATAAACCGACGGCTGTCCATCGACACGCACGATATTATTTTGAATCTGCGCAGCATCCGCGGCTTTGCCGACGTCCTGTACGAGAACCGATGCGTTACCGACCGTCTTCACCGGCAGCCGGTTGATGTCGCCGATGGAATTAACCTGGCTGTTCGCATACAGGTTGTAGTCGTACGGTCCGATCTTCACATCCCCGGCCGGGAGAATCAGGTTGGCTTCGTTGACTGTGCGAACGACGTCCATCACGCTCAACTGGTGTGCCTGCAGCTTGAGCGGGTCGACGTACACCATGATCTGCCGATACTTACCCCCAAAAGGCTGCGGCACGGACGCGCCAGGCACATTGGCAACCTGGTTGCGCACGTCGTACTGCCCCAGGTCGCGCAGCTTCGCCTCGTTGAGCCCGGCTCCTTTCAACGTAACCAGACAAACCGGCAGGCTCGAAGCGTCGAATTTCAAAACCACGGGCGGCAGCGTGCCTGGAGGCAGCTTGCGCAGATCCGCCATTGCGAGGTTTGCGATGCTGGTCACGGCGGAGTCCGCATCGAATCCGGGCTGAAAGTAGATTTTGATGAGACTCACACCCGGCAGGGAGCGGGACTCGATGTGATCCACGCCGCTCGCCAGGGTGAAGAACCGCTCGAACCGCCCCGTGATGTCAGTTTCAATCTGTTCCGGCGGCATCCCGGAAAAGAACGTTGCCACGACCACGACCGGGATACGGATCGCCGGAAAGAGGTCCACCGGCATCCTCACCAGGCTCGTCACCCCGACCACGCACGTGATCAGACAAATGACAATGACGAGGTAGGGAAAGCGAATGGCAAAACGTGACATGAGCAGCAACCGCCGTAAATCTATTTCCGCGCCTGGGCAAGGAAGGCACGCAACCTGTCGAGGGTAAAGTCTGCGGACCGGCACAGGCTGAGCAGCGCCTGTTCGCGTTGGGTGATTTGCGCCGCAACTTCGGGTATCGAGCTCGCGATGGCACGCGGTACAGACTGCACGCCGTGCAGGTCACCGTGGAGCAAGTCGCCCGAAGCGATCCGGAGGCCACCGACCTCGACGGGATTTCCGAACTCAACAATGTGCACGTAGCCGTGGGAGACTGAGACACTGCCGGCGAAGTAGTGAAATCCGGCACTGCGTGCAGCGGGGATATCCCGCACGGCCCCGTTGGTCACCACACCGACGCAATGTAAGGCGCGCAGTATGCTCATGTGTACCTCGCCGACGAGCGAGCACAATCCCGGTTGCGTAGCGGTGTCCTGGATGACAACAACACGGGGCGCAGGAAGGGATGCGACATAGTCGAGCCAATCCGTTCTGTCAGGATAGGCACAACTGGCTGTCGGAGGCGACGAACCCCGGATTCTGACGGTGGCGGCATAGCCGACCATGGGCGCAAGTTCCGGGAACAAGCTGCGCACCGTGTGATTGACGAAGCCCTCGTTACGCAATCGCGCATCGAACACCTCAATTGCATTGGCCAATGTGCAGGCGTCCAGCCGCCGCAACCTTTGCACGAGATCGTCGTCGAGTGCTTCTGTCATTGGCGCGCCAATGGGGCCGTAATGCGCGCCTCAACTTCCTGTCCAACTGTCACCTGCGCGGCGTTGCCGAGCAGGACTAGGTCTCCCTCGTTCAGTCCCGCGAGCACCTCGTACTTCGAGGCGGTCTCGATACCGAGTTTCACGGGCCGCTCTTCGACATGATGGGCAGTGTCGACAATCAGCACCGACTTGCTGTCCGACCCGACAGCCTCGACGGGAATGGCCAGTGCGTGCGCGCGCTGATCGACTTTCAACATCACCTGTGCATACATGCCGGGCAGAAGCTCGAGGGTTGGATTCGGAACCTCCATTTCCACGATCATGGTGCGCGTACTGTCGTCGATCTTGTTGGCGAAACGTGCAATCTTTCCCTCGAAAGCGCGATTCCCGAGAGAATCAACAACGACCGAGGCGGGAGCGCCCAACCGGATACCGCTGACATAGTCCACCGACACCGGGAAATCGAGGCGCAGCAGGTTGTTGTCAGACACCCGCACGAGGGGCATCGCCTGGGTAGATGAGGTGCCGGCCTGGATCAGAGCACCAGGATCGGCGTAGCGCTTCGTCACCACTCCACCGAAGGGCGCCGTGATTCGGGTGTAGCTCACCATGGTGCGGTATTTCTGAACTTCCGATTTCGCCCCCGCAAGAGCGCCTGCGGAAGTCGCGTCCTTGGCTTCAGCCGTGTCGAGGTCCTGTTGCGCTATCAGGTTCGGATGTTGCCTGTTGACTTCCACGAGCCGTGTATACGCAAGATGCGCGTCCCGGTACTCCGCCTCAGCCCGCTGCTGGGCCGCAATTGCATGGTCCAGATCGTCCTGGAGCTCCGGGACTTCCAGCAGTGCCAACAGCTCTCCGGTTGTCACCTTGTCACCGATGTCAACGTTGATCTTGTTGACGTAACCAGACACCTTCGCGTGCAACTCAACTTCGTTGTAGGGACGGAACTCCGCCGGGATGGTGATTTCCTTGAACAGGTCCTCCCGATCGACCTTGACCACGGCCACCGCGGGTATCCCAGCAGCGGCATCGGTTCCCGCCTCGGCGGCACCCGGCCACACGCGCACCAGCACGAGAACAGACACGATCAGAATGCCGGCAATGACGACCCACAGGTTACGTCGGCGCGAGACCACGCGATGCGCAGACAAGGGAGATTCGGTTGGCTGTAGAAGGTCGTTCATGAATGTGCCTGCACCGAAGCCTCGTTGACCAATGATTGCGTTATACGGAACAGGCTGCCCCTCCCCGGAGTGCTTGCAACATCGACCCGAGCGCCGTGTGCCGTGCAGATCGACTTCACGATTGACAAGCCCAGCCCGGCGCCACCTTGCTCCCGCGAGCGAGATTCATCCACCCGGTAGAACCTTTTGAACACGTGCGGAAGCGCGTCTTGGGGAATTCCCATGCCATCGTCGGCGACCTCGAGCACCGCGAGACTACCCTCATCAGCAATCCGCAGACGAACACGACCGCCGGACGGCGTGTACTTGATGGCGTTGTCCAGCAAATTGACAATCACCTGCTTCATACGCGCGCGGTCTCCTTCAACGAGGACAGCTCGCGAGGAGTCACAGATGACGCTGATATCCTTGTCTTCGGCAAGCAGGCTCATCTGGTCCGCGGTCATCCGGGCGAGATCAGCCAGATCGAAGGCAACCCACTCGGTGTTAGCGTCACCGGCATCCAGCCGTGATAGCGCCAGCAATCCCTCCACGATGTCGATCAGTCGATCGACCTCTTCCAGCATGCTTCCTACCGATTCGCACATCCGTGATTTGAGCTGTTCATCCTGGGCCAATGCTTCCAGCCCGCCCCGCAATACCGTCAGCGGCGTACGCAGTTCGTGAGAGGCATCCGCGACGAATTGCTTGGACGTCCGGATCGAATCTTCCAGCCGGCCGATCATGTTATTGAGTGAAAGGGAGAGTCGCTCGAGCTCATCCCCCGTGCGCAGCACGGGCAGCCGCTCGCTGAGATTGTGCTGCGTAATGTCCTCCGCCTTGTGCGCGATCTGCTCTACCGGACGCAGAGCGCGACGGACCAGGAAGAAGCCGCCGGTTACGGCGACGCCCAGGGTGATTGGGAACCCTATGACCAACACGCTCATGAGCCATTCCATGGTCCTCTTGATATGACTGTCGGAAACACCGACCTCCACAACGTAACGGGAATTGTCCCTGCCTCGCCCGGATACGGCCGCCAGCAGCAGTCCACCCGACCACCCGGTGCGCGCGCCTCTTCCTCCCAAAGTCGGGCCGGGCAAGGGCACTACGGATGGATCAAAACTGTCGCCCTGTGGAGCCCCGGAGACGTAAACGACCGCCCCATCGGCTCTCGTGATACGTATGAAGCGGTCGTTTTGCGCCGGGGAATACAACGCCTCGATCTGCTGGGCCAACTGCGAGTTACCATCGAGCGGCATCGCGCCGACCAGCGTATCGGCGATTTGCCGTGCCCGGCGGGTCTGCGTATCCAGGAGGTTGGTCTGCAAATAATGATGCAGTATGAGCAGGGTCAGAGCGCCCAACAGAACCAGCACCACTGTCATCAGCCCCGCGTACCAGGCAACGAGGCGGACACTCAGCGATCGGGTATTCAAGTTTCCGCGCCCTCGCTCAAACCGTAGCCGACGCCGCGCACCGTCCTGATCAACTTGATGTCGAATGGATCGTCGACCTTGCGTCTGAGGTGGCGCACGTAGACATCCACGATGTTTGTCAATCCCTCGAAACTTTGATCCCAGACATGCTCGATGATCATCGTCCGCGAAATGACCCGCCCTGGATGGGCTGCCAGGTATTCGAGCAAGGAGTATTCCTTCGGCGTGAGCTCGATTTTCTTGCCGCCGCGCATGACATGTTGAGAAAGTCGATCCAACTCCAGGTCGCCCACGCGTAACACGTTCGCCCGGGTCATCGTGCCGCGCCGCAGCAACGCCTTCACTCGCATGACCAGTTCCGCAAACACGAAGGGCTTTGTCAGGTAGTCGTCGGCACCCGCTTCGAAGTGTTGGATCTTCTCTTCCGTCTCATCCCGTGCCGTCAGTACCAGGATCGGCACCTCTTGGTTCTTGCGCCGGACTCGCCGCAGAATTTCAGTCCCGCTCAGATACGGCAACATCAGATCCAGGATGATCAGGTCATAGGGGTAGATATCGGCCATCTGCCATCCGGTCTGGCCATCCAACGCCGTGTCGACTGCATAACGCTCGGCCTCGAGCGTCCGGGCAATCAGCTCGCACAGTTTCTTCTCGTCTTCTACCAGCAATATTCGCATGGGATGATGAGAGGCTGAAGTTGAGGGCCCGGCTAAAATGCGGGCCGTTCAGAAAGCAGGATGAAAGGTTCAGGCGCAGCAGATCACACGAAGATTAAAATCCGGCGTACCGCGGATTAAAGAAAATTCAGAAAGCTGAATATTTGTCTGAAAATCAGGTGCTTCCTGCACCAAAATTGTTCAGTTTCTGCGCCCACACAGGTCCCGGTCGTCGTGGGAATCCGGCCGATCGGAGCCAGATCGACGCGCCTCGACCCGGCGAAACTGGCTTCGTCGCCCATCCCGATCTGCCTCGTACTTCTGATCCCGTGAGACCTAACAGCATCGCTCGAGTCCGAGGAACCTGACACTTCACGGTCCCAACTCAACACGATCATGCATGCCGCAGACGTGTCTGAAAATTCTTTAATCCGGTTTTCAGCGCCGTTTCATCTGCTTCGAATAGGCTCCATCAGATGTCTGTCTGCAATTTTTGGGCAGGCGAAGAGCCACCAGGGCTGGAGTAATGAAGACCAATGATATCTACGTCTGCACGTTTCCCCGCAGCGGCATCACTTATCTCGGATTCCTGCTGACAGCCGCCCGGCTGCATCACAACGGTATTGCGTTGCAGCCGACGATGTACAATATCGATTTCCTGCTAATCGATACCAACAGAATGCGCAGTGCGTCCATCGCCAGTATCTGGCGAGATGGCGTCGGTGACTTTCTGAAAACGCACAGCGCGTTTGTTGCGGTTCCAAACGTCGTCTATCTGATCCGATCGCCAGTCGATACTTTACGCAGCTATTTTCATTTCCGCAGGCAATTGGGTTCACAGGACTCAATGGCGGAATTTCTTCAAGGCGAGGACGGAATGCGAGCCTGGGTCAGGCACGTCCGCTCCTGGCTGCTCGACAATCGCTCGGCCAGCCAATCCTTGTTTGTTATCGATTACGATCAGCTATTTGCCCACCCTAAACAGCAACTGATGGCGCTCGCTGAGCAGCTGGGCATTCGATTTTCCGAAGAGTCGCTCAATTTTGCGCTGCAGGTAACCAGCCTCGAGTGCATGCGTCGGGCGGAGGCGTCCTTCCGCGCTCGAAATCCGGTGAATGCTCGCTTCAATCTGAATTTTGTGCGCCCAGGCGAGAAGCGTCGAGTGGATGAGTTCACGGCGGAACACATATCGATGATCGAAGAACGTGCAGGCCCGGTATATGCGGAAGTCCTGCAGAGTCTGGCTTCTTAAAAAGACTCGCGCATCGATCAGCTCGCGCGTCAGATCTCGGGTGATCGCCACTCAGAGGATGTTGACAGGTATCGAAAGCACCCGTACGTGCAGGCTGCGACGATCATGGCCTCACAAAACAACGTCGCCAATGGCCACCCAGTCACGTCCATTTGCACAGCACGCCCAACGGCAGACACCTCCTTTGCGAGAGCAGGCAAAATGACCAGGAGAACGACCGGCGCACAGGAGCCGCGAAACAACAAGGCGACCGGATACGACACCACGAGTCCCATCAGGACTCCCAAGGCGGTCGCTCGAAGCAAGACCCCCATGAGTGCGTGCTCGGATCCTGGGGCCCAGTTGATCACGGGAAGCGAAGCGTCATGGACGAGCATTGCCAGCAACGCCAGAAGCGGGAAAGCACAGGCCGAGAACAGGCGACGATGAAGGCTCCCGGGGGCAACCAAGGCAATCGCGGCGACCAGAATCAGGAAGATGCCCATCTTCATGAGCATCCGGTGAGATTCGAACACCCAACCCTGGGGCGCCTGCGGCACGCCATACCAGGACAGGTGAGTGAGCAAGAGGCTGACTCCCAGATAGAAACCGATCAGAAACAAGGCGCAGTTGATCTCAGGAGGTATTCGCGCAATCAGGCGCTCCAGGCGCAGGGTCAGTGTAATGACATTGGGCCCCCCGGGTTCGATTGGCGAGCGACTTACGAACCAGCTCATGATCTGCCTCCTACTACTGCGGAAAACTGAGGCGGTCCCGAATAGCCAGCAAAACATCTTGTCGTGATACTTCACCCAGCAATGTATTGCGCCATTGCCCGGCGGTGACGGGCAAGACCGTTGCCTGCTCGCGCAAAAAGCCTTCCAGTGCCACGCCCAGCGCCATATCGGCGGTCAGAGTATACGTGACTGGAGTGGCCACGGATCCAACCAGCGTTTCCCCATCGATTTGTTGATCCTTGACTCGATCCAACAGCGTCCTCGGATCCAACCATGAGACGATCTCGTCTCCTTCCAGAACGTAGACACGATTGATCGCGCTTTTGGGCAGGTGAGCGAACATCTCGCGCAGCGTTGTGCTGGAGGCCACGGTGGCCGCGGCGGGCTTGACGAGCGACTCGACCGTCGTCAAACGCCAGTCATCACCCATGTCGAAACGCTTGCGTTTGAGGGATGCCGAATAGACCGAATCTCCGGCTCTGTAGATCTTGGCCGTGTAGTGTGCAGTCACGCAGGCCAGCATCAGCGGTAAAACGATGTCGTAGTCGAGGGTCATCTCGAAGATCATGAGTATCGAGGTGAGCGGTGCGTGAGTAGTGGCTGCGAGAAAGCCACCCATTCCGACCAAAGCGTATGCGGCCGGCGCGGATGTGATGTGGGGCAACAGCAGATGCACAAGTTCCCCTACCAATGAACCCACGGCGCATCCGATAAATAACGTCGGTGTAAAGACGCCACCAACGGAACCAGAGCCCACTGTGGCTGAGGTCGCGAGCACTTTCGCGAGCAAAACCCCCACCAGAGCGAGACCGAGCAACTGCCCAGACAAAATTCTCCCCACAACGCTGTATCCGTTTCCCCAGACCTCGGGTACTCCTATCGAAATGACACCCACCACCAATCCGCCGAGGCCGAGCGTCCACTGAGGCTCGAGTCGCAGGCTCGCAAAGCGGGCTTTGAACAGATCCAGCAGTTTGAGGAACGGCGGCGCGAGGTGACCCAGCAGAGCCCCCAAGACAACATAGAAAATCAGTTCCCAGTTGGATACAAATTGGACATGGGGCACGTCATACACAGGCCCATAACCCAGGAAGCGGTGCACCGTCGCGCTGGAAGTGACCGATGCAACGACCAGCGGACCAAAGCTCTCCGTGGCCATAGACCCCAGGACGATCTCTGACACGAACAGGGCGCCGGAGATGGGTGCGTTGTAAGCGGCGGCAATACCTGCGGCGCCACCGCAGGCCACCATCAGGCGCAGCCGAGGCACGGGCGCCCGAGCGAGAAATCCCAACTTCGATCCCAGCATGGCCGACAGTTGCACCATCGGACCCTCCCGGCCGATCGAGCCGCCTGAGGCAATGGACATCAAAGAGGAAATGCTATTCAACAACGTCGTACGCAGGCCGATATTGCCGTCACCGACCAGGATGGCTTCCATATAGTCCACTGGCTTCGCTGCAGTCCTGCGCCGACCTGCAAGATAAAGCACATAGCCGGCAAGAATCCCGCCAATCAGAGGTACGAGCGCCCGATGCCACCATTTCAGGTCCGTAGCTGCATGCACCAGGCTGATGGATTGACCCGTGAACAGAATTTCCA
>Ga0307510_10003989_pt1 | contig 17283 bp, 11 predicted proteins | sample 12_EM_MG_FD_207224 | JGI IMG/M metagenome (GOLD analysis project Ga0307510, IMG submission 207224) | Populus trichocarpa ectomycorrhiza microbial communities from riparian zone in the Pacific Northwest, United States - 12_EM | ecosystem: Host-associated > Plants > Roots > Unclassified | place...
TAAACAACATTGGCTTCGCTTCTCCCTCGCAATCTAACTCACAAACAACCAACAATCCTCATTTTCACTCCGATCTCTCCTTTTTCTCTTTGTTTTTATTGAAAGAAAAAAAAAATGGCCTCTATTACTAGAGCTTCAATGTTGCAAGAAGATTGAATTCTGGACAAGGTTGTCAAAAACACATTTTTGACACGGTACGGAAAATGCAAAATAAACTCAGATCGTAAAAACGGATCGTAAAATTATAATGATTTTTTTTCATACATAGTTCAAGCACCTTACAATACATGGTTCAAATAAAAATTCATACATGATTTAAGTAACTTTTCATTAACTAACAATTAACAAACTTAAAACAAACAATCTACTGGTGTGTCATGTAAACTAAAATTGGCTTCATTGCCTTCATCTTGCTCATTATTCCTCAGACATTCATTAATATCATTATCATCAAGAGGATTATTAGTATCACTACTAGTACCAACACCAATATTATGAACATTAGTGCTACTACTAGTACCAACACTAATATTATCAATGTTATTTAACTCAAAACTGCTTGAATTCTCTAAATTGTCATCAATTTGAATCTTCAAATCATCTTCAATACCATGACTCTCCATTTCAACATCATTAGGAATTTCTTCTTCATCACTTTCATCTTCTTGATCATTTTTTCTTCGTGTTGCATTGCCAATAGCACCAAGCAAATCAAAGTTTGAATGTTTTTCTCCTTCGGTTATCCAATCATTATCAGATGAAAAATCATCTACTACACCAAAATCATCAGCTTGCTTTTTAACTTGGTTATCATTCAATTTCAGATTGCACATTACAAATACCAAGTCATTCATTTTTCTCGGATGCAAATGATTTCTTCGTTTTATATGAACCTAAATAAACAATTCAAATGTATAAGATTTTTATTAAATATTTCAACACTTAAAATAAAAAAAAAATAAAAAAACTCACTATTTCAAATGCACTTCAATTACGCTTACATCCAAATGAAGTACAAGTCAAGTTTAGAACTTAGATTGCGAACCTTTGTAATTCTGGACATTCATCCCCGTAAGAATCTCATCATTGAGCTGGAGTTTTTTTTTTTATCTCTTGCTGTCTTGGCAGCCTCAATGCCAAACAACCCTTTTGCACATTTCAATTGCATTAAACGCCATCCTTTCTAAGCATTGATATAATTCAATTTTAATGTTGGCGTTAACCTTAAAATTGGGATTATAATGATAATGAGGATTCAAATAATAAGTTGATGCATGTAAATGTATGTGGAGTTGAAGTTCTCATCTTGCATCAACAATATTCCATATATATATATATATATATATATATATATATATATATATATATAAAATATCATTACAATCTAGGAATATCTCAATTGGAAATATCTCTAAAGACATTCATATTAATAGATGAAAACATTTGAAATAAACAATTAGCAAGATATATACATTTTTTTCATAGAATCAAAATTCACTTGTATCTTCTCTTTTGCTTCATCCATTGCTTTATATATAAAACCCATAACTGATTTCTCATCTGAATCAACTAATTGAAGAACTTTAATTAGATGATATGCTGCCTTAATACATATAGTGACATCATGCTAAAACATGTTATCCAAAACACAATTTTGAATTTGTTTCCCTTCTTCTATTCTTGCAAACCTACATGAACTCCACTGTTTGGAAGTAAACATAGTCATCAACTGCATTTTATGATCATTCAAACATCTTAGAGTCAAATATGCAGTAGCAAACCGAGTGGCAGCATGCCTAATCAAATCCCTTCCTTTTGTAAAGTGCCTTAGCATGGAAATAAGAATAGTTCTTGAATAAACATATGAGGTGATTCTCCTCCCCTTAGCAATAATTACTTGATGAACCTCTAACTTCTTCTCAAAATCTTTCAATATCAAGCCAATACAAGGGGCATCACATGGTGTCCAAAACAAACTCTTTTGTTTTTCCATCAATAATTGTCCTGTTGCCTTATAATTTGCAGCATTATCGGTGACTACTTTGACAATATTTTCCTCCATAATCCTCTCCACAATGACATCTAACATCTCAAATACCTTATCAGTAGTCTTGGACATATTAGAATTAACAACCGATGACAAAAAAAATTGTCCCTTTAGGACTATTAACTAAAAAGTTACGAATACAATGCCTTTTTTTTTATCTGTCCATCCATTAAACATTATTGAACAACCTGTTTTTTTCCATTCTAGCTTGTACTCCTTAAGCAATTTCATTGTTTGATCCACTTCTTGCTTCAAATACTTCTCTATAATATCATGGTAGGATAGAGGCTTGAAACCTAGCCCATGCTTTGCAACCAATTCAAGTGCCTTAAGAAACTCAGGGTTTTTTACACAATTAAATGGAATTGCACTAGTGTAGAAAAACCTTACAATTTGTCGACATGCTTCTTCTCTAATATGCTTTTTTAGCAATTAATTTAGGGTTGTTTGTGTACTTCCACTCCCACTAGTTGCTCTCTTTTCTTTTTTTCCTTGGAGCTAATTTCTTTTATTTCATCGTCATCATATTTCTACTTTCACTATATTGATGAGCCTTTCTTTTCTTTTCTTTTCAGTTGCTTCTAGATTTTTCACCGAAACACTCAAAATCATCTGCTTAACATTTTCTGGTACTTGTTGACATGGCTCAACATCCTTACGAGCGCAAGCTAAATGCTGTTTGAAACGAAAAATACCTCCACTGATAATTTTTTGACAATACTTGCACTGAACTTTTCTAGAATTTTTATCAATATCTATACCATGTTGTCATCCCACATCAAGCCTATTACCAGAAGAATTTTTTCTAAATGCCATAAGTTCAACAATTCAAGAATAAACTCAAATTAGCCCTGTAATCAATCCAAACATGTTATGATTGTAATTAAATTCTTGTTAAAAAAGAAGTACCATAATACATGACCAGTAATATAAATCAATAGTGACAATAAAATTATCCAAGATTGTTCTATATGATTCAAGCAGCCAATATTATCCAAAACCTTATCAGCAGTTTGAAGACAATTATAAAAATTGTAGTGACAATTTAGAAGACTATAATCATGACCAGTAATATAAATCCCCTAAGCAGAGTGCATCTAGACTATAATCATGTTGCACCACCGAAATCTGGGCAAGAAAAAGAAGATATCCTCTCCGGTCAACAAGCTCAACTATAAACAAATATAATTTAACACTCAGACTATATAATTATAACACTCAGACTATATAGTTTAAGAAGTAAACTATCCACAAAGCCAAATTAGCCATAAACTGCAAATCCTGTTCCATTAATCACAACTTATTAACAGAGTAGAACCATATTGATGAAGAGGAAGGATGTAAAGTTCACAACCCACATATCAGCCCATAGCAAAAAATAATAATAATAAACCCATAAAATCCTCCAAATTTCTTCCTGATTTGAATAATTTCATGTTGCATACATTTTTTCTTATCACAGTCTACTTCTGGTCTATCAAAATCTAAACTTTCATCACCTCTTAATCATTAGCAAACCAAACTAATATTAAGCACAATAATTTATCAAGAAATTAATTAAATTTAGTTCAACTAATCAGCATATAACAATAAAAAGGTCACATCTTTTTCCAAAACTTTCTCAACAACCAAACAAAATGACATTATAAATGGAACAAATTACGGTGTAGACTGTAGAGGAAGTCGTTGATGATGGAAAAAAAAGACCGTTGTTGATGAAGGCTGAAGAGTAAGTCGTTGATGAAGGCTGAAGATGAGAGCATTGTTGATGAAGAGTGAACAGTATGAAGACTGAAGAGCGTTGCCGCTATTGATCAATAGCGGCAGCGCTCTCCTAGTAACAAAAAATGGTGTTTAGGTATTGAAATGGGGTTAAAAAATGACATAAAAAAACAACCATGATAAATTTGTAACAATGTTAATAAGGGTTAAATCAACACGAGATAACAAATGTTTAATTATTACTATTACTATTATTATTACTATCATCATTATCATCACCATCAATAATATTATTATTTTCATTTTTATTTTTATTTCTGTCACCATATTATTATTATTATTATTATTATTATTATTATTATTATTATTACCACAACTACTAATATCATCTTAATTATTATTATTATTATTATTATTATTATTATTATTACCATTACTAGCACTATTATTATAATTATTGTTATTGTTACTACCACTACCACTATCATTACAATCACAATTATTGTTATTATGATTATCATCAATACTTTAATTTTTATTGTTATTGTTATCATCATCAATAATATTATTATTATTGCTACTATTTTTATTTTTATCACCACTATTGTTATTGTTGTTGTTATTTTCATAACTAACATTATTATTATTATTATTATTATTATTATTATTATTATTATTATTATTGCTGTTGTTGTTGTTGTTGCTATTATTATTATTGAAAAAATAAAAACCATGAGCTTGATTTGAAGGATATAATTAAAAACTATAAAAACTTTGACAAAAAATCAAGAAAAATAATAAGAAATCAAAAGAATGGGATCAAACTGAAATCACCATAATTATCATTGAAAAAACCAAAATAAAAAAGTTGATTTGAAGGATAAAATTGAAAGCCATAAAAACTTTGTAAAAAGAGCAAAGGGGTAAAAATACAAAATTAAAAGCATGAGCACCAAATAAAAAATCATTATATATACAAATTAGAAACAAAGTGTTAAATTGAAAACATATAAAACTTTAACAGAAGGAAAAATGACAAAAATATACAAATCAAAAGTAAAATGAATAAATCTAAAATTCCAATAACACCAAGGACCATAATATATTTTTTGGGGAATGAGAGAGAAATGAAGGGTCCCCAGTGATAAACCAGGAATATTTGAACTACACACGTTGCCTAGGATGGAAGATAAGAAGGTGGGAATCGAAGTATACGGCGGAATCTCATTTTTTACCACTAGGAGACGTCGCACGCGCTACCCTAAAGACGAGACGTCTCCCACTCTCTGGCGCGCCATCAAATTTTTCTAATTAGAAATATTATTTTAATGGTAAATTACTGCATTACCCTCATGCAAACCAATAATTAAAAAAAAAAAACTAGATCTAAAAAACTCTAATACCTCTAACCATAATGTATTAAATTTCTTGGATCCAATGGTTCATTTGCAATTCAACTATATATAAAAAATGAAAAATACCAATATACCCCTACCCAATACAGCTATTTATTTTTTACTCCTAGGGGTATTTTTTTTATTTTATTGTTCATAAAATACTACATAGACAAAAATACCCTTACACAAATCAATAATAACAAATGATCCATGTGAAAATATCAAAATACCTAACGAGGATCAGCTCAACACCAATCTTAATCACGCTAGAGATCCATTTGCAGTGCCAAGTGGATCAATTACAGGAGCTAAAGTAAAGAAACTTAAAGAGACATTGAATGAGATTGTTTAAAATATATGGGTCAAGATGGACCTAGAGGAGCTTGAGGCGTCAAATGAGCATGAATGACAACCTCTAATTCATCTAATCTAAATCCAAGAAGAGCTCAATTCAAGTCTTAACGGGGGTTGATGTGTTCGGCCCAAAAGTCAACCTTATTTAGGCTTATTTTTTCTAATGTTACAAGGATTAAAAATTAATAATTATTCTCCTATTTTTGTGCAAGGTAATTCGGCCAGATCTGATCCTTAATGTAAGAGGATTCTTATCATTAAAAAAAAAAAAAACGTTTCCTAGTCCATTAAGGAAACTAATGGGCAGCAAATTTATTTCCTAAACTAGGAAAGATTATTTAATGATTTTCCTAGTCTAGAAAGGAAATTAATTAATTCAACAACTAAGGAGTAAAGAATCATTATTTTTATCCAAGAAAAATAAAGAAACCAAGCTCAACAAAAAAAAGCTAGAGGGGCAATGTGGACTTTTCTAATCTATTTGGAGTTTCTAAAATTAGCTACTCTTTCTAAGCATGAAAAGAATGCTTATTCGACTATAACACCTTATAAACTAGGGATATAATATCCTTCATTTTCTTGTTCTTCATCAATCAGAGTCATGCCTAATTTGATGGACACTCCTGGGATTTTCTTGCTTTCTTTTTAGTTAAGATTAGATTGTTGAAGTTTCAGTATATGAGTAAAATTGGGTTTGATGATATTTTTCATCCCTATATTATTAAGGCTATGAAACATTAAGGGGTGTTTGAAAATGTGGTAGCAATTATGTTTTCAAGGATGCTTTTCGCTCGGAAATGCGTTAAAATAATGTTTTTCTATTTTTGTTAAATTATTTTTTATATCAACACATCAAAACGATCCAAAAACATAACAAAATAATTTTAAGTAAAAAAAATTAAAATTTTTGAAAAAAACCGTCTGGAACGCAACCCCAAACTAACCATAAACCTTACACTTGTCAATCACAAGAATTTCATATTTTTGTTGTGTTCTGGAAAAGAAGGTTTAAGATTTTCACTTGTTTTCATTCTAGAGATAAAATATAAAATTGGATTGTCTTCTTCTCCAAGAACCAAATACATTAATTTCTGTCATGCGCATGTCTCTCTTATCTGATACTCCTAACCAAACTCTATCTTAGAAAGAATGTAACTCCTTTTATCTTTAGGTTGCACAAGAAGCTCCTGGATACCTACTATTTTCTGAGAGCTGCACCCCTCTTGTTTCTAGCCTTAAACTTTCCGCAGCTGGTTGAGATCAACAACGACCGTATTGGAATACAGGTGATATCCTTAGCCAAAGAACTCAGCTCAACTTTATACAGCTTAGCATTGCCATAACCAAATGTGCAACTCCCTTTTCCAGATCTGAACATATGTTTTGCTTAATTGGTTACTGATCCCAAGCTGTCATGTTGACTTGGTTAGACTTGTGTTTTCACTTGAAACACATAGGACAACCTTTTTTTAAAAAAAAGAACAATGATACAATGGACAGCAGATAAAAGCATTATTAAATTAATCGTGATTAGTTAACATGTGACAGATTTTTCGATAAATGATCACCTAATTCATAGTCCTTTTTGTGCTGATCACATGCACATGGAATAGAAATAGTTTGTTCCATATTGATCCGGATCAAAACCATGTGCCAGCAGGAATCCAATTGCTACTCCAGGAGGGGAAGCCTTTGCTGGCAAGAACCGATACTACATGCATCAAAACACTGACATGACGTAATTGCAGAGGCACTAGCTTCTCAAGAGATGCAGTTATTAAAGAATGCAACCAGTTCGTGACTTAAGATGGTCTACCTTGAAAAAAAATTTGACAGTCTATGGCAATGCATCAACTCATCAGAAGAATAATCAAGGAAAGATGAACATGGAAATACTAGAACTACAAGATCAATTACTCTTTTCAAAAGGTTCGAATCATTTAGCCAGCAAATGACTCACATTTTGAAAATCTAGATTGACCAATATGCTATACACCCCACAGCAATAGCAAAGTTTATCGAGTTTCGTGGCGATGCAGAGGAAGCCGGCAATGCTCCTAGGGGTGAGAAAGCAGAATCAGGCCCTGGTGCCACCACCTCATCTGGATTAGGCGGGCTTCGGGTGGAGGGAATGGTGGGAACCGACGATACGGTTGGGGAAGGTAGCACACCACCAGGAGAAGGCAATAGCGGAGCAATGTCCGGTGACAGTTCTTGGAAAGGAGATAGTGGAGGAGGATTGGTTAGGAATGGTGGTGAAGTATAGATAGGATAAGGCGAGGTTTTTGAATTTAGCTGAGTGGAAGAAGAAAGCAAAGGAAAGATCATTAAAGGCACAATGAGTACTATGAAAAAACAAAAGGAGGCCATTCTAATGATCAAGAAATCAATGTCACACTTACTTGGACAGAGTAATAAAATGTGGGGGTAATGAAAGTTTTGTTTGAGAAAAAAAGGGGTGCCAGTTGACAGTATGGGATCTTTTGGTGCCAGTTATGATGGAGGTATTTTAAAAGGGCATCATTAGGTGGGGTCCTGTTCCACGTGGCATATAATGAATGGGTGATGATGAGAATTTGCACGTTGGCATGTATGGGGAAGAGACAAAGATTGGTTGAATTTTGTTGTGATATGTTTGTTGGAGTAGATTCCTTTGTGTCCCGTGAATTTGGTTTCCCTAATTTTAGGATCATAATAATCCCATATATCTAACCCAAAGCAACTTTTTGGTCTGACAAATAATAGTGTACAAGTGATAAAACGCCTTGCATCTTAGCATACTGGCCAATTGACCTAGATGAAAGTTCTTTATGAAAAGGAACTATGCAGGAACAGGGTAAATTTGGTTGAAGCCAACCACTCAACTTACCAATGATGATTTTGCCAACACCAGCTGTGGCTGCATGTAGTCACTGATCCTGTCTATGCAGACAAATCACACACGCGTGGTTTCTTGGGACCACCATGCATGATTAGCAGTAGTTAGCACAGACAGCTAGGCTCAACCAATGCAAGCGGTCGCAGCTGTCCATAGCAAAGCTTATCAAAGATAACATGGATGAGTAAGGATACGACTTATCTCCAAAACTTCAAATGGTCCAAGACCGTATCAAGAATCAAATTGAACGTAACAGCATCTGCCGTCAGCATCCAGTTCCCTGAACCTTGCTACAATCTAACGCCACCGTATCTAAGGCTAGAAGCTATAATTTCAAACCTGTCATCCCGAGACTTCATTCAATTATGTTACCATGGAATCAGGTCAAATAATTTGATCACTTAGTGGCAAGCAAACTCAAATGAAATGGTTTTAATGGCTCAGCTTGATTGGTCCCTGTCTATTCACTTAAATAATAACTCATTGTCAATTGAAAAGTACAAGCTTTCAAATTCCAAGCAAGTTCACAAATTTAGGATGTCCATCTCCATCCAGGCCCCAGCATAATTAAAGGAAAGTTGAAGCTTGAGATTAAAATACTGTGATAAAGCAAAAAGGGCTTTCACCGGTGATTGGTGAACCAATGTAAGCGAATGTGTTCAATTTCCAAGTCATTAGAATAATCTAATTTCTTCACACGATGCCCAAGTATGTGCAGTCTTAAAGAAAAGGACAAGGTTGCGCAAAAATGATCTAGTTGCTTTTAAGCCGATTCTGAAGGTAAAAAATTACTTGATTACATGTTTATAACAATGATAGAAAGCTTACAAAGATTATATAAAAACAGGCCCGTAAGAGGAAACCTAGTAATATGCATTAAAGACTGAGCTCACCTCAAGACTGAGGGGGCAGGACCATGACCCTTTATATAGAATTCAGGAAACCTGACTTTCTCGTCCTTTTACAAGCCAACTAACATGCATTATACCTGTGAATAATAGGAAACCAATAGATGTCAGAAATCCTAAACTTTGCGAAACAAACCAAGAAGAGAAAAGAAACCAACAAACAACCTCAAGGACTTCAAATGCAACGAGGCAGGCGCTGCAACTCTGAGGCCGCAAGCAAAGCTGCACTGGCTAAATCAGGGGGGCTTGAATTTTTCAGCTCCAAAAGAATGACTTCAATCCTTGAAATCTCGTTTATGGATATGGATAGTATCATCGCATGTGACAAATATTGCTGACAAGAATAAGCAAGAGCATGTAGTATCCGCTGCAAAACTAAGTGAGGAACACCCTTGCGCGAAGACTCGAGGATTGTACTAACCTTCAGCAGATTAGTTAGAAAACCAGTTGTGGCTTCCCTTGGAGCTGCCTTCAGCAACAACAACACACATTCAGAAGCTATATCTCCAATATTTGCCTCACAGGACCTACTCAACTCCAGCAAAACACCTACATTGCTACCAAAGTCCATTACATCTCTTATGCATTGCTGTTGATCAACTGCAGTGCTTGCCTCAGAAGAATCATTCAGAAGTGCTGGCTCTTTTTTGTAGGCAAGTCCTCTTTTACTGCCAACCGAGCATAGAAGGAATGCCCTACACAGGCCAAGAGTTGGCTCAAGAAAATCTTCCATGTCCTTGGCATACACAAACTCTAAAAGGTTTCCAATCCTCCTAACCACTTTTAATTGAGAAAGCAACTTGGATTCCATTTCAGGAGCTGATGCCAAAGCCAGACACAGCTGAACATTATTGACATTTGCACTTGATAGGTCACCGAGCAAAAACTCAAAGCACTGTGAGACTGTCTTCAGATGTAGAATGTCTGATATTTTTATGTAATTAAACTCAATGAGCATCACAAGGAGCTTCTGCGCATACATGGGAATGGGATCTTCATCTTCAATAAAGGTAGGGTAGAGAGGTAGGAAATGAATAATTGATATGGACTTTAAAGCCTCTGATCTTTGGTCATCTTCCAAAGGTTCATTCAAGAAAATGATCATCACATCAAACAGAATTTTAAGGCACAAAAATCTGGCATCACCATCCTTGTTGCCCTTGTACAGAACAGCTAGACCAGGAAGGATTTCACAAATGAAAATGTTGGGGCTTTCAAGAATGACAAGGCGCTCCTCTGCAACAGATTCAAGAACTCGAAGAAGAGTTATTTGGAAGTCATCTCTGCCCTGGAAATTAAACAAAAAAATGTTTCAGTATTTGAATCATCATTTTGCTCCCTGTGGTGATCAGAAGTGCTCCATCATAAAAGAAATTTAATGTTTATTTACCAAAATAAGAAGATAATTGTGGAAATGTCCACTTAAGAAAGTCTACTCCACTCCATATCCATCTGAGCTACGCACAATCTGTTGGCGCAATTTGTTACCCTATACCTTGTTGTATAATGGATCACTACTTGTCCAAGCATTATATTTTACCAGCCATGCAGTTATCTTTCTTCAACAACTAAACATTTTCCATAGCGAGTTGCAAAACAATAAATTAACTCTAATTTAATCGAGTCAGCCAAAAGAAAAAAGGATTATTATACCCTATATATGGCAGGTGTATTAGGTTGCCACTTGAATAGGCATTTTGCCAACTATGTAATGCCCTAATTTTACTGGGTCAAGCCAACTCGTTCAAGCATTTGTACCTCAGACTTCATAACCGCATTTTAATTATTTACATCTAGACAAGGAAATCTAGCCAAACAATTACTTTGCACTTTATATCCTAAAGTTTTGTTCAATTAAAAGAAAAAATGAAAAATAAACGTAAAAATAAGAAATAAACAAGCAGCAAAAAATTACTCAGCTCCAGCTTCCTACCTGAAATGGTGTCTCCATGACTTTGACTAAATTTGCCAGCTGCTGCATAACTTGATGGCTCACCACCCTCAACTTAAAAGAAGTGCTTCCAAGAAGATGAAGAACAACTGGAAACAAATGAACATTGGTCTTTGGAGCAATTCGATGTGCAATGGCAGAGCTGTGACCATGGCGCCTTCCTCCCATCATTTGCTGAATATCTCCTGTTATAATATCAAGTAAACTAGGTATAGTAGATGCCACAGCATGCACAAATGCATCTAGACTTTGTTGGAGATAGATGTCCTTCTCTTTTGCTACCCTATCCACGGCAGATAGTAACCTCGGATTGCAAAAAAAGTGTGGTAGACATCTCCTAGCATTTTTACAAAGATGAGCAATGAAAAGAAGTGTCTTTCCCCTCAAAATGTCACTACCCTGCTCAGTAAGAGACACGAGACTTGGGACCAAATTCTTATCCTCCGCCAAGTTTGAAAGGTGCCGTCCAATATTTGTGAACATATGAATTCCAAGCATAGCCATGTTTAAGAGATTCAAACTTATTTGCTGCTCACGTGGGCTGCCCTTGACAAGGGTAGTTGCTGTATCCTTGAAAGACAGTTTCTCCATGACTGATTGAATGCTAGGAGGGTTAAATCTTGTCAGGCGAACTAAACATGAACCTGCAGTAAGCCTGATGCTCTCCTGTTTCCCTACAGCTCTATATATATAACAGAGGTTACTAATCACATCCTGGCTAGTGAAGCGAGCTGGCCAGTGTCCCCCTTGACTGCAAATGTTTTCAATTGTCCTCAATGCATAAAGTTGAGCTATATCATCCTCTCCTTTACGTAAAACGGATGACACCAATGAAATCAATGAGTTTGGAACCTGCTTCCAGTAAAAGAATATTATTAAATGAAGAAAATAGCAGAATAAAAGGACGCATAAAAAAAGACATTACACATCAGCAGAACTTCCTATCAGAGCATGACTTTTGAAACTCCGTGAATCATAGAAAAAGGAGTCTCTCCATTACACAGAATCTAACAGATGTGTACAGATGAAAAGATGGGGAAAAAACGAAACTTCATTGAATGGAAAAATCAAGTTTCATGCAATATAGCATGCAAAAAAGAAATTTATGAAAGTAAGGTAGAAAACTAACCTGCCAGCCAAATGTGGATCTGCTGTCCTTTGATGGAGATTCTGGCGGATTGTTATCTTTGCTCTGATCATTCTGGGTGGATATATAAAACAGCAACTCACCTAAAGCAGCCATGGAAAATCTCCTAACTTTTTCCTGCTTGTCTCTAAGGCCATCTGTTAGTGAGCCCAGAATTCCAGAATTAGCCAAATCGTCTTCAATAAAAGTTGAATGACGAATTAACAAGCCAATCAATGAAGCAAGTTGAACACGCAAAGCTGGGGTCTTGGACAGTCGAAGCATTTTAACGAGCATGAGCATTATTGGCCCATTTGTCAGGATATTGGCTGTGTCAGCATTGCTACTCAACATCTCAAGGTATCTAATTACATTCAACTTCTCCCCGATGCTAGTGTTTCCATTTAAAATGGATATGATCTTATTGGTGAGTGCATCGAGCTGCTCCCTAGACATCCTTACAAAATCAGATGGTTGCAAGGCCTCGAATGGAAGAGAGGGAATAACATCTGACACTTTATCAGCTTTTCTACTGGGCATTACAGGTCTGACAGACAGATCAGATGGATGCCAAAGGACCTGTGAAAGGTCATGGGATGATTTTGAAGAATCAAACTCAATGGCTGACACTAAACCTTCTTTATTTCTCTGATTCCTGAGCTGAGGACTAGCACTGAGTGGAGTAGAAACCATATCAACATGCTCTGAAGATGAATCCTGATCATTTGTTCTTGATTCATCTGAGGCAGGTGTGTTTACCACAGGAGAGGTTTCCGATTGGGGAATGTTATTGACCACCTCTTCTGCTGTACTGTTTGGGTTATCTAACCCATCAGGTTCATCATGTGTCTCGTCTTCAGCGTTCTCGTTAAAATCAAGCTCCATATCAGTGTTCTCAGTTTTGACCTCAGAATCATTCTCGGAGCCATTGGGCAACGGCCTCCTGTAGTTTTCCTTCTCATTCTCCCTCTGTAAATTTGATTTTGCTATCCTTGACAACCTTAAGAGATTAACACGCCTGGCAGCATTGGAAGGATCTTTCTGCTTCTCCTCAACCACCCTGCCAGAGGCCTTTGTTTGAGTTTTCCTGCCACTTGGCGTACCTTTAACTGGTGTCTCATGACCTCTTGATCCTAACATAGAATTCTCATCCAGTTTTGGGGTCCCTTTTGCATCTTTTTCACGATGTTTAGGAGGGGTCCTATTTGCTAAAGATCTGTCACCATTACGTTCTGAGAGGCAAGGCTTAGCACAAAGCTCAATCATATTATCAAAAGCCGTTTGAGGAGGTAATGGCACTGGAGAAATTTTAGACATCCAGAAGGCATGTCCACAAAGCTCGCTCCACTGGATTCTTTCAGCTGGATCTTTTACTAGAAGAGAACTGATTAAGTTGGCAAAGGGACGGCTTGGAGTGCCGGGGAGGGGTGGTGGCGGATCTGAGAGTATGGATTTCACTAGCTGTGTGAATTCTCTTCCCACAAATGGAGGCCTCCCTGCATAGCACTCATACAGTACACAGCCTAATGCCCAAAAGTCAGATGCATATGAATGGACACCCCCATCCTCAAATAGTTCAGGAGCCATATAACAGGGTGTTCCGCGTTTTGCTTGTGGCAACTAAGTAAATACATAAAAACAAAGTTAAGAGTCATAAAAAATTGTAACCAGATAATAAAAGGACAAGCTCCATGTCGTGATGCCACGTCAAATGTTCTGCAAATAGTGTGTTAAATGCTGAGCAGTTAGAACAACCTACCATGGACGAAGGAGTTTTTGTTATATCGCTCAATTTTCTTGCCAATCCAAAATCACATAGCTGCATTGCACAAATGAGCATGAATACCAATCATGTGCATAGAAAAAACTAGAAAATTACTCAACCATACATAAATAAAAATGCAAAATGCACCTTTGTATGTCCATTCTCATCTAAGAGGATATTTGATGGTTTTAAATCACAGTAAATGATTCCTTTTGAGTGTAAGAACCTGACAGAAGTGATCATTGTTAGAAAAAAATATTGAAAGCAGACAATTATTACAGACATCATATAGAAACAAAATTAATTGCCAATCAGCATTTCTTACTGCAAAGCTCTAACTAAGTCACGGGCAAGATCATGAATTGAGTCTTCAGGCAGCTGACTGTCCTGAAAGTCAATTATAAAGTATCTTGGTGAAATTATCATTCATTGGACGTTGCATATAACAAAATTTGAAATCATTTGCTTGATTGAACTACATGAAACAACAACAAATTCACAAGATGGGAATCCAGCATGTTACGCCGAAATTACAAGCCAATATCATTGGCAATTGTGCAACCTAACTTCCATATTTATCACCATAGGTTTAATGCATAAGATACCCAAATGCTTTGTGAGGCCAATGTCTCAGTTTTTTTGTCACCTTGAGTGTCAAATCAAAATTAGAAGAAAATTATACTGATATGCATTCCAAATTCTGTGCAAATTTCACAACATTTCCGTTCCTAACAGTAGAAAATTGGTGAAGATAAAACAGGATTCAGTGTAATTGACTATACAAACCTGTTTGTTGCCTAAAGACAAAACAAAACAGAAGGCATAAACACTAGTATATTGACGCCTAGTGTTCTTTTTCTCTTATTTAAGAAAAAAATGAACTCTTCATGAACGTCTCATTTCTAGACTATCCAGATTGCTATACTAGGAAAACACATATAATGATACAGCAACCTATGGCAAAGCCTGTAAGAAACTTGTAGTAACATAAACATGAATCATATTCATAATTAAAACAAATTGTGGATAATTGATCTCATTGAACCTTTAACTAATATTCACCTAATAGAAATTATTCAAATTAATTGTACGTGCTTGGTGAAATAAAAAAAGAAATTTAAATGACATATGCAATGGTATCAATGCGAGTATTCTTTGTTAAATGTGAGTGTGTTAAGCTTGTACACATTATATGTGAGTGGAAATATTAGTGTCTTAGGTTAATTATGTGAAATGTGAGTGTGCTAGGATTTAACAAATGTGAGTGTAGTTGGTAAATCAAAATGACATATGCAATGATGTAAATGAAGACTTTATGTTCCTATGAATACGTGGTGAAGTTGTGAAGAGATGATTGTTGTTTTTGGTGTGTGAAGAGAAGAGTGAAGAAGAGGAAGGAAAGAGTTCTTTTAATAACCTTTTAGAGAAATGAGTTAGAACTTTTGTGAGAGAAAAGAGTTAGTGCTATTGTGTAAGGAATACAAGAGATAGAGATCTTGTTTTCCTTGTCATTCTTCCCATTTGTCTGTAAAAAATTCTTAGAAAGATTTTGAGTTCACAATCCTTTGGTTCGAAGATTTTCAAAGAAAATATATCATTTGAAAGTCAAGTTGTTAAAATCCTGAAAGACTACTTGCAAGAAATTGTTTGCACCAAGTGACAAGCATTTAAATCTTAAGGACAAAAGTTTAATCTGTGACAAGAACATCATATCTTAGAACAAGAATCTTCAACAAGTTAGTGCTTTTGTTATTTGTTTGTTAATTTGTCAATCGAAAGGTTTTACCATTATATTAGACTTTGTTTAGTTTATTTTGTGAATATATATATATATATATATATATATATATATATATATATAGATTAATTTTTAAAGAGAATTTTAGCATGTTGAAAATTTAAGTTATAATTTAATTTTTTTTTAATTTGTTATATTCTCACATATAAATTTAATTTTAATTATATATGTTTTATCTATAACTTTTTTGTCTATTTTTAGCTTTATGATTTCGTTTATTTTTAATTTTAGAAGTTATTATATATCTTTTTCTTAAAGTTATAGTTTATCTTCTAAAAATTGTTTTTCATATTATTTATATGTCTTAATATGTGAATTATTGATGGTTTATGCTATTTTGCTTATATGATTATGCTTTTTTTAATTAACATGCTTGAACATTACATAATGATATGATGTAAAGGAACTTAAGCTTTTAATGTATTGATTTTATGTTGCATAATTTCATACTTTTGTTTACTTAAGTTGCTTTATTAAAAGTCTTATTTTATATTACGTGCTTATTGTAGAGTCGAAATAGTTATAAATATTATTGGCTATTGTTTATTTTATTTTATTTTTATAAATTACATCATGTCTTCTACTTTTTATACTCAAGACTTGGTTGTGCCAACTAATTTTGCTTCGGCAAGTTCTACTTTGATAGTAAGGATTGCACCATCACATTATGTGGTGCAGTGCATGGTGAGAAACCTGAAAAGTTTAATGGATTGAACTTTAAAAGGTCACAACAAAAAATATTGTTCTATTTGACCACTTTGAACTTGGCAAAGTTCTTGACTGAAAAAGTACTAAAGCTGTCAGATAATGAATCTGATCCCATTACTATGGTAGCAGTGAATGTTTGGAATCATAATGTTTTATATGTAAAAACTACATCTTCAATAGATTAAACAATACACTATATAATATGTATCTATTAAAAAGTGATGTTCTCAAAATGGTATTATTCACCAAAAAATCGCTCCTTATTCACCTCAACAAAATAGCATTACGGAATGTAAGAACTGAACTTTACAATAAATTATGAATGTCATGTTGATAAGTTCAGGAGCTCCTCATAACTTGTGAGAGGGCAACTTTGACTGTCAATTATGTACTTAACAAAGTACCGCATAATAAGCTAGAGAAAACACCATATGAATTATGGAAAGGTAGAAAATCTTCCTACAAATATCTTAAAGTGTGGGTGTGTCTTACAAAGTTAACAATGTCAATATCTCCTTTCCTTCTTGCATTTCTTTAATAGCTGTCAGTCTTTCTTTTGTAGCTGTCAGTATATTCTTCTTTTCTTTTGTAGCTGTCAGTATATTCTTCTTTTCTTATTCAATTTCTGT
>Ga0307510_10003990_pt1 | contig 17282 bp, 8 predicted proteins | sample 12_EM_MG_FD_207224 | JGI IMG/M metagenome (GOLD analysis project Ga0307510, IMG submission 207224) | Populus trichocarpa ectomycorrhiza microbial communities from riparian zone in the Pacific Northwest, United States - 12_EM | ecosystem: Host-associated > Plants > Roots > Unclassified | place...
AAAAAAAAAAGATAAAAAATAAGACAATATCAATTTAGAAAAAAAAAAAAAAACAAGGCACTTCTCTTAAACCTGGTTTAATCACATGAAATGTTTTACCCAAAATCAATTAAGAAGCGTAATTTTCAACCAATTTAATTCCAAATGATTAGATAAGTAGAAAGTATTAATAAAACAAATCTGCAAAAGCAACTAAAAGAATGAGGATAAAATTTGATGGAAAAAACCCAAGGAGGATGCAATTTAATGAAAAAAATAAAAAATAATCCAAAATAAAATAAAATATTAATTAAAAGAATAAGAACCAAATTTTAAAAATTAAAAAAAATAATACGTGGTGAAATTAAAAATATCTGTAAAAACCAAGCGAATCTGGACAAACATCCTAAACATGGTCAAATTTTAAAAAACTCGCAACTTATAAAACTTTAGATCCAATTCTCATCAAGAAATTTATCGTAAGCCAATTTAAAAATACAAATTTCAAAAACTTGTTAAAGAAAAAAAAGATAACAAAAAAAACCTCAAGCGAACCCGACAACCAACTCAGATCAATAAATCGAACACATGACCTAAGACATGAAATTGGGATAACCCTATAAATAGAAAAGCAAAACAAACACCAGAAAAAAATAAAAATAAAAATATTTTTTTAAAAAAAAAACATAAAATTAAACAAATGTTCTAAGAAAAGCAAGTAGAAGAAAAGAAAGAAAAGATACAATTAGAGGTAAAAGAGGCCTCTAGTTTGGAAAATCGGTGTTAATAGACATGGAAGTATTTTAAAGTGAAAGCAAAATGATTCCTTCCATATGATTAGAGAATTTTTGTTCCTTCAAAAAAAACCCAAAAACAATAATATAAACTCACAGTTTGATCACTTTGGATTTGATTAAAGAGGAGATTTCCAGAAAGCCATGATTATGGGAAAGAGATGATAGCCAGCCAGTACGTGGATAACAATAAGTTCAGTCAGTAGTCATTCTAATCCACCAACCTCCACCTCCACAAGGATAAATTGTTTGTGAAATTCTTTCACAGCCCTGTTAAAGTTTTGCTGTTGTTATTAAATTCCACATGGGTTTTATCTAGTATTTTTTAAGAAATTTAATTTTTTTTTGTTTAATGTTTTTTATATTTTAAATCGGTTTGACATGCTGATATCAAAAATTAAATGTATTTCCGAGCGAAAAATACTTTGTAAAGCAGCCACTAGCACACTCTCAAACACCTTCTAAATAGATTTACTCGGAAAATCTGCAATTCAAAATCTTATCTAGACTAAGTTTTAATTTAAATTGAAAATGATGGAAATTTTATTTTTAGCTAAAATATAAAATTGGAATTATTTTAAATTTTACTAATGTTTAGCAATTCTTTTTCTTGATGTTTAGCATTTTTGCTTGATAAATATATACACTCACTATCAAAATTAAAGAAAAATGTCAAGTTCAATGGGAAAATTGATAAGAGGATAAAAAGGAGCAAACAGCAAGGACTGGGGAGGATGAGAGTTGCTGGCTAACTTTGCCCCACCTGCCTCCACTTTAGCGGTTCCTCTTTCAGCTTTATATATCCCATCCATCCTTTCCTTTGCCTTTCAGGTCCCGTGTCATGTGTCACCACCACTTCACATCCTCCGAAATCCCATCGCTAAAACAAGCCATAAATCCCATCTCAACCTCCATTATATACCTTCCCGAGGTAAATACTATAAAAGAAAACATGCAGAAGATTAGATAGATAGGTACCTGCATTTGTTTCCTCAGCATTAGGTGGTGAAATCCTTGGTGGAAAAGGAAAATGTCAGCTGCTGTAAGGACTCGCTCAGCATCCCAAGAAGTTTCTTTCAGTAATGAGATGGAGAATCTAGGACTAAATGACCACAACATCAAGGCTGCTGCTGCTGCTGCTGCAGCTGAAGAAAAAGCAGAGAAGGACCATGAAGAAGATGATTCTGTTGATGACATTGAAGAAGATGGTTCGAAGCTCCAGTCTGATCATAAGGAATTGGATCTTGGGCCTCAAGTTTCCCTGAAGGAGCAGCTTGAAAAAGATAAGGCACGATATCTTTCTTTAAATATTTGGAGTAAACGCTATAAATACTTGAAAATCTTAGATTATGATCATACACCAACAATTTCTCTGCAGGATGACGACAGCTTAAGGAGATGGAAGGAACAGCTACTTGGGAGTGTTGATATGTCTGCTGTAGGAGGTATTAATCTAGCCCCATTTATTTTTCTTCTCCATCCTTGTAATTTTCAGGACACAAATCTTTCTTTCTGCCTTGACCTCATGAATTTTCAATAACCATCCCTTCAAAGTACAAATTTGTAACGACAGAGCAGCCAACTTGTAAACATTCGATCACTAAAGTTTTAATACCATAACAAAAAAATTATTTTAATTTAAAAACTTAAAAATTAAATCAAGTTCCGGGATATTATTTATATTATTCTCTAATATAACAACATATTAAATAAGATAATTCGATGGCAGCTTAAGCACCAAGTCATTTCATGCTTCAACTTAATTATAATCTTGAAATCTAGCTAAGCAGAAGCCTTATAATCTTCTCTTGCTGGATTTAATCAGAAAGCAAAGAACCAGAAGTGAAGATATTAAGTCTTTCAATCTTATGCCCGGGCCGTCCAGATCTTGTATTGCCATTTCCATTCAATAGTAATTCGAAGAGCAGTAGCCTCTTCACCCTCAAGGAGGGAAGCCTGTACCACCTCAAGTTATGCTTCACTGTCTCCAACAACCTTGTATCTGGTCTCAAGTACACCAATACTGTCTGGAAGACAGGCGTGAGAGGTGAGTTAAATAACCATGCCATAGCACACACATATATCAGTAATTAGTCTCAGAGGTTCTTCTGGCATGCAGTGGACCGTACAAAGGTGATGCTCGGTACCTTTAGCCCACAAAAGGAGCCTTACAGATATGAACTAGAAGAAGAAACTACCCCTTCAGGCATTTTTGCTAGGGGCTCTTATTCTGCTAGAACCAAGGTAATTAATAACAAATATTAGTATATAATTGACTGGTTACACAGATTGCTTCAAAAATTAAAGATTTTGACTGACAAAGTTGGTTTCTTCTACTTCTTTTGGCTTCAGATCGTGGATGATGATGGGAAATGCTATTTGGATGTCAGCTACTGCTTTGAAATCCAAAAACGCTGGCCTTCGAGCTAGCTTTAGAAGATTTTGCGCATCCATCACTATACATTATTGGCTCCATTGCTTAATTGCCACTAGTACTTGATTGATCGTGCATGTAACCCAATATTTTAGTTAGTGATATTTTGTTGCTTTGGTATGTTAGTTGTTGTAATATCTGATTAAAATCATCAGACAATGAGTTGTAACTCAAATGTTATTAATTCTTTTCTTATTTTTTAAGAAATTTTGACGCGGGTTTAACGGTTTATCTGAATGATCGAGATAAAACCTCTTTTATGATAAAAAAAAAAAGAGTTAAAAATCTCAACCCACACCAAATAATAAAAAGTACGGAAATAAGTTTCTTTTTGTTTCTTATTTGTTGATCTCTCCTTCTTTCTTTATATAATGATCATTGCTTTATTTGGGTGCATAGCCTTGAGATTCTTGAAGACATTGCTTTTTTACGCATTTTAAAAATATATTTTATTTAAATAAATATTAAATTAATATTTTTTAGTGTTTTTTTTATGGTTTTAATATTCTGATTTAAAAAATTTTAAAAAACTATTTTAATATATTTTTAACAAAAAAATACTTTAAAAAAATATCATCTATAACGCACGTAATCTAATATTGTATCTAGTATATTCCCCTTCATTGCATAGATCTCCAAGATTTGAATATATATATATATATATAAACCTTGGCCTGGAGGGGTGAAATTAAATTAAAGATGAGAAGAAAGTGGACCACATCAGATGCATGTGACATGATTAATGGATCCAACTGTTGCTGGGATAGTTTCTTTTGCTTCCAAGTTGATGAAAGGCATGCTGCCAAAGCTTAGGTCAATTTCTTGGTGGTCCAATCAATGCTTTATATATATATATAACATATGATGATCGCATGTTGGATGGATAAAACAAAGAAATAAGATTGAGAAAAGGAGTCAATTAAAGAGGCTACCATGCATGATTATTATACATGTTATGTATTCAATGGTTTGTTTGTGAAGATAAAGGGTGCATGTGATAGAAAGAGACTTTCTTGTCTTTTTGATTTCTTAATTCCCAACCCTAATATTGACTATAGGTTTATTACATATTAAAATTATTAAATTCAATTCTAACTCGATTCATAATCAGGTTCAAGACTCAGTCACAAGTTACAAGTTAGATAGGTTAATTCTGATTGAAAAAATAGTTTAAAACAATGTTGTTTTGAAAAGAAATTTAAAAATCAAACCGGGTTTTAATCAGATCGATTGAGTCGTGGGTTGATCCGTCAAGTCATTTGAGTTTGACCGAGTCAATTCTCACCAAGTTTTGTTATAAGTGTGCGTTTGTTATTGTAGTAACTTCTGCTTTTCAAATTGTTTTGTTATTTAAAAAACATCAAATCAATAATTTTGATGTACTAATATAAAAAATAAAAAAAATCTATAAAAAAAATTATCTTCATATATTTTTAATTAAAAAATTCCCCACATCATAGTATCAAAACCAGGTTTTAAATCAACTTGCAGAGCCTGATCGGGTTTAATAACACAGCTACGCACACGACTCTATCTGCATGTGGATTATTCAAGAAGAAAGGACATGGCTATTCATTTTGTTGCAAGGGATGATTAAACCAGGCGGGCGAAAATTAAGATTGTTAGCTCGTAGAAAATGCTGTGTCAACAGATGCCCTAACTGATTACGAATTGTTGAACAATCCAATTTCAGAGCTAACATTGCCTTGGAAGCCCCATTTAGCAGTTGTTGTTGAGCCTCGGCAATGATTGTGGTGGTTAAGAGACAGACTTAAGTTTTCGGTGTTCATAACTGTGGGGATATCCACAATCATTCGGGCACTAAACACTTAGCTTTAATTGATTATCTCCTAATTAGCTTACTCCACTCAATTTTTTTGGTTTGGCTGCCATTTTGGATTTTTGTTTGATTTATGACCATATTTTCCACACTTTATTGTGTTATATATATATATTGTTATCAACAAGAAATTAGAATCTAGTTATAAAATTCAAACAAAATCATCGAGTCAATCTAGAATTTAAGGTTTGGACCTATAAGTTTAAAAATATAAAAAAATAATAATTTGACTTGACCTGATTAAAAATATAAGTTAACCCACGATTTAATTAACTCAGGTTGATTCTTTTAATCCGTGACCCGAGCCTCGTTTTAGGTTGAATTTTAAAACTATAATTGAAAGATTACAAAAGTTATTCTTTGAGTTATTTTGATCTAAAATTAAAGGGAAAATCATTTTCCAGCCAATTAGCTTCATTCTTGAAAAAAGATTTAGATTTCAGTTTTAGAGATGTGGATCATTGATGCAGGCTATATTGTGAGACAGCTTAATTTTTTTTAATATAAAAAAAAATATTTAGAAATTACTAACATGTTTTATAGTAGAAAAAAAAAATTGCATGTGAATGTTAATCTGATCGACTTGAAAAATCTAAAAACAAATGACCTAAGTTAACCCTTCAAATATATGACTCAAGTCATGAGACTAATATAACCTAATAAAAAACAAACTGAAATAAATCATAAAACTTAATTTACTATCAATCAAATATTTTAAAATATAAAATTAATAAAAATTAATAATCAATAAACTTAATATTAAAATATCAAATTAAAAAAAAAAAAAAACCAAGAAGAGCTGTGAATTCCTGTACTCAATTACTGTTTCAAAGAGTACAAATTTACCACTACAAGTCTTTACGAGGGCTTATTTTTCTCGTAGAAAACGTAGTTTGTGCCTCAAGTAAGATTTTTTCTCCATAAATAAATAACTTTTCTCATGTTAACTTTTCTCAAGTTAGATTTACTCGAGTCGTAAATGCTTATGATTCATTTGGGCATTCCCTCCAGTCTCATGCTTCCACTCTTCTTCATGCACACTTTTCATTTATAAACCCTAACAGGTAAGACGTGACACCAACATGCATATGCAGTCCCTCTATTAAACGATTCATTAATCTTTTTTTTTTAATTTATTTACATTATAGACACTCATTACCCTAGTTGAAATCTTCTTAAACCACGAAGAAAACAGAAGGCTCCATTAACACAGACAACCAAATGTACAGCACGAATTCTAGCAAGTAAATTTATTCTGTCTCTCTCTGTACAAACCATGGCAAAACTCTTCGGCACATAAAACCAATTTGCTAGGAAAGGATTTTTAGACAGGAGATAACTAAATCAATCATTAAAACAAAATCCACTCTATGCACAGTGAAATCCATAGTCCAACAAAGCAAACTTCACATGCAAACCAATCTTACCACCATCTGTGACTAGCTTAGCAGCAGTAACCAGCCAGTGTCCTGGAGCATCATGTGGACCCTTCACAACCTCAGCCACATCCACATATTTAAGCAGCTTTTTAGAGCGAATTGGAACAGGAGGACCATCTGGATACACACCAGAGTTAATTGCGGCAGGACCTTGCTTTTCAGGAGCAGTGGTTGTTCGCTGAGTAAATGTGAATGTTGTGCTGAGATTTGTCAGAAAACTTGATTTTTGAGATGCTTCTGGAGCAGCAGCCCACGCTGTCTTCCGAATGGTACAGTTGGGTAAATGCGTAAAAAGAAGACGGAGGTGAAGTACTGTCTTAGGCCACCGCCCTTTGCAAAGGAGCTGCACACCGGTTACAATAAACACGCCACTTGTATCTCCCTGCAACCAGCTGGGATCATGCTTAACAACAGACGTGCACACCTTTGAGTATCTCCTCCATCTAATTGGTTCCAAAAACTGGTCGTTAGATCTATAATCATCAGAGCCTCGCCATTGACATGGCATGCATGTGATGGGGTTGGCTGATGGGAAGGTCATGATATTTGGAAGGCTTGAGAGATGTTGTAGATGCAGTGCTAATCGATTGCATTTCTTCCCTTCCAAGTACAAACGTAGGCCAACCACAGGTTTTTTATCACTTGAAACCTGAAATGATGTGTAAAATAGAGAAATTTAGGATGGTAATTGCTATTTCCATTTATTTTGCTAAATTTGAAATCTGAAATGTGATGATTGATTTCTCCAATTTATATGCTAAACTGATACAAACAAAATTCATCTGCAATAATTATGGAAAATATTTGGATTAGATTTGAAATATCCAAATGATATGAATCCTCATTAGATATTAATAAGCAGCACTGCTGGAGCAGCTCAAGTCCTAACATTTGCAAAATGAGCATGCAATTCTTTTGCTTAAAAGCAAAACTTTCCACACTAAACATTAATGAAAACTTTATTCAAAAAAAGTAATTATGCCTTTTGATCACTTCCTTTATTAGCATTAAAAAATATAAAAAACCCAAAACTTGGACGAGAGATCAAAATATTATAGAAGAACAGACCATATTTCTCACAACTTATGTAGGATCACTCAATACCGCATCTGACCTGCACACCAGAACAATTGATCTTGCATACAAGACGACGACGACAACAACAACAACAACAAAACAAAATGCAACAGTATACCAGCATCCAGTCCAAGAACTTAAGTTGCTAGATGGAGAGGCCAAACACCATATTAAGGTCACATGGAAACGTAAGCATTAGTGAACATTAAATTACTTGACACAATACGAAGATATCATGCTAAATATATATAGTGAAGTAAAATCAGAGGTAACACAACCGACTACTATATAGAGAATAATCTTTTTTTCCACTTTTATAGTACCTGGCTAGGGCTGACATAGATCTTATGTCCCAAAAAGCTGAACTGCAAGGAAGGGTAAGAAGTTCTCTTCCTTTGATGCCTTAAAGGCAGCTCGCAAAACATAGGTGCCCATTGCTTTGGAACTTGAAATTCCAAGAAGCATTGTAAATCATCTGGAGCAGGCTTGTCTGAACACACAGATAACGAATCCATGAGAGATCATTTTCAGTTTATGAACACGTGTGATCCAATAAGTGCAAGGAAATGGCAAATAAATCAAGAAGTTAAAACCCGTAGAGCTAGGATTGTATGATACAGAATAATAAAAAGAGGATGAAGAAAAAATAGAAGGGGTGAGGGAGATACAACACAATAGCTGTACATACAAAACATATTAAAGGATTCTAGCTAGTTTAACATGTAAGTCACTTGTGTCACGTGTTGCACAAAGTGACCTTGGTTCAAGACCTGCTCAAACCAAAGATGGAGGCTTATGGAAAGGGGAGGGTGATCGCCTGCTATGCAGCTCAATCCTATTGGACCTAAAAGAAAAGAAAAGAAACATGCATGGTCTGGTCTGTACCCACTGACCTTGGAAAATAATAAAACAAAACAAGGGACCACATAGAGAGAGCTTCAGCTTCTAAATTCTAACCCTGCTCTAATTACCATGAAAACAACTCAAAAGATCATGACCTATATAACCAGCAATTCCTCTTAAGGATTGAGATTTGGGTATTTAAGGTTTTATGTAGTTTCACCATTTCACCCACAAGGCATTTGCTGAATGTTGGATGCTTCACAGCACATTGAAAACCGAAAAGAAGCAGGAATTCATGATCACAATGCAGTTGACACTAATTAGTTAAGGCATCCTCTTTATTATGAAAATCCAATCAAGGTATCACAATCTTGTTATAATCTCTGCAATCCTAGCCTTGTACTTTTGCATAACCATCAATGGACTTCATAGTAGTTTCATTTTGAATGATATTTGTGTGACTGCCAAAGCTCTCATACATAGGCTAGTAACCCCGCATATATTATAATTGCTCTTCCCCCTGTTTGGTCTTAGGAGCACTTACAACGTAGATACAAGTTGATTGCATGACTAAGATAACCACTTCCAGGAATCCCAGTAAGAAGAGATGTTATAGGTACAAATTTGAATAGAATTGCTTCAGGTTTAGCTGGTACTGTCTGGAGCCAATTGGAGTGACTGTTTGAGAACACATCTCCTCCTCTTTTTGAACAAATGATGGTGAGGCCCTGTCCAACTTAAAAATGAGATTTCAGGAAAAGAAATATGTTTGTTACTCAGGAGATTCATTGTACATCTTGTTCGACTTACATCCTTGCTTGAGGTTTCTGTAATGCTAGTCAGCTGCATGGTGTTTGACTGCAAAATACGATTGAAGACCTCGGGAACCTATATCAAACCATGACATTCAGAAATTTATATATAAAACATCAAGAAATGAAATTCTAGTATGTAGAAGAACAAACAGTTACTTGTTTTTCATCTCTTGCATTCCCCTGTAGAAGGGACGGACTTCTTCTGTCTGAAAACAGATAATCTCCAAGATCTTCCAAGTGCTTTCTCACCTCAGCAGGGGGAATTGTTGAGGAAGGTTTTTGTTTAACACAAATTAAGTCTTGACCCCCGACAGCCATCCCTATTACTATGTGTGTGCCATATGTATGGATGAACCTGCCTAATAAAATTAATAAGCATCCATGTGCCAGAATAACACAAATCAAGTAGGAGTCTAAATTGCATCAGATCAACAAAAAATATTTTCACAGGCCATATTATGGCTAAAAAACAAGAACCAAGGAATAAGGTATTTCAATAAGCCTAACAAGAAAATGATACTCCCTCTGCCCCAAAGAGTTTGTCCACCTTTCCATTTTGTGATGTCCAAAAATTGTTGTCTGCGATAAAAAAGTTCAAAACTGTTTGATTTTCCAGTTACATCCCAATTAAAATTCACTTTAGTTCTTTAAATCCAACTACTTTCTCCCTCATTAACTTAAATTTAAAAACAAATCTTCAATGGTTGTATTCTTGAAACATAATTGTGGTGACATAAAGAGTAAGTGTCTCAATTTTTTAATTAAAATTTTAAGGCTTCACTATGATCTTTATATATGAATATTGTGAGTTATTAAAAAAAAAATTAGTGTGTGATATAAAAAAATATTGTGGTGCACATCATAAGGGGAAAAAAAAAGCAATTAATTGCTCTATCTTAATTTGTGTGAAAAGTAAAAGAGAACTAAAACAATGGGACATGGTGAGTATATGAAGGAACGGTATGATAGACATCATAAAATACTTTCTGAATTTCTTCTTTAATTACTTGCATGAAAGAGCATTAGTTTTGACTATCGCACACACTCACAAGAAAGGGACACAAAATCATATTTGCTTAGTAGCCTAGAATTTGTGGAGAACAAGTGTTTGTTTTCAATAGTGAATCATGGATGATTACCAGTGGGATGGAGAATTAATGATCTTTTTTTGGGTTTGGAAGGATTGCCAACCTAGGAAACACATGCTATTTAAGCAATTATTTTTTATCATGAAGAAAAATGACAAGATATTCAAGGATAGTATTCTTGCTTCTTTGTGGTGTAGTGGATTAATCAGCATTTCTTGTGGCTTGCTGGTTTGTGTTTGACCATAAACCATCAGTCAAGGGTTCAAACTTCAAAGCTGGTGGAGAGATGAGAAGATTAGGGTATTAAAAAATTACAAACTATGAAACTCAGTGGGATTGGAGTGCTTTTTTTTTTCTTATGTTCCTTTTCATTTTCTTTCACTTCTTGAAGGATGTCTTATTCTCCAAATATCATTTGTATATTCTTCCTCTTAATAAATTCCTTTTATTGAACAATTTTTTAGCTATCAGCTTTGTTCATTTTATCTTAACAATGCTAAATCAAAAATCAGCCTAAAATGCTAAACTAAAAGTCTTCGGATCCTAAAGTATCCATCCAAATTTATGGCTAGGGAAAAATCTTATCCTCGATTTATCCAATAAAACTAGAGATTCAACACAGTTACATGCTAAGGAATGGCCATTCTAGAGTCTAGAATGATGCCAAAGATCAGATATAACTATAAAAGCATCAGTAGAAGACAAAGCTGGAAATTTGAAGAACACAAGATTCCAAGAGCAGAAGAGGTAAACTTAAATTAGAACTATCATGCATTACATTGTCCATGGATGATTAAGTCTTATTTTGGTATCCATTAGCTTTTGCTTTTGATGTGGTTGCAGCTGTGAAAATTTTTTAATGTTTTTGGTAAAAAAAACTATTAGAATGATAAAAGTAGACAATCATGAATCAAGTCAAAATGGATGAAAAAATCATATGTTTATATTTATCTGTCTTATGTATTCAACAAAATCTTCAACATGTGGCTGATTGTATAGGGATTTCTATATAAAGAGTTTGTACAGATAAGAAATTTGGTATTGTATAATATTTGTAATGATCAAATTTGACTGCTATGTGAGACTTCTCTAGCTGACGGTGTTACTCACATTAGAAAACATGGTGGGAAAATCTGTTGTATTTACCAAACACTTCTAATAGTGAGGTTGAGGCCAAAAGCAGCCTCGATCGCACTACCAAACAAGCAATAACTGAATAGTGGTGGTGATGCAGTGACAACGTCATGGTTAGGGAAAGCATTGCGCTTTATGAGAATCTAAGGCCAAAGTTAAGGACCCTAGCATGAAGCATAAATCTTTAGTTCTAAATGTAAGTGCCCGTGGTTGCTTTAAAATAGTTTAGTTGAGTTTTCAACTTATTGAGGAAGTTATATGCATCCAAGTGATGAAGTAGACAATTTGAACTCTCCGTGGATGATGGCAATAATGATGAAAATCACTCCTGACAAAATTTTATCCATCACACATCTCACCAATGTTAGCTGAAAATCTTAATTTTATTTGTGCATTCCTTTTTAAAGTGGGGTTACAAACCTATATTTAGGGAAAGCAAGTAGGTGACCTAATAAGGAGGTGCCCCATAGGTCGAGCTAGCTGGCCAGTCAATTTCTTAAAGGTGAAGTAGTTGACTGGTCAACTTTACAAAATGACAATTTTACCTCCCTAAAAACAAAAATAAAAGAACTGTCCCTGGCAGTTGAAATCCCTAAAATCCTACAATACTAGCCAGCAAAATAATCCTATTTAGGCTAGTTCCAACTAGGAGTCTAGCCAAAAAGGCATGCTTGTTGTAGAATTAGGTTTCCTGTATCTAAGAAAATCACAAAGATATATGCATGCAAACAGTTTCTGCATCACCAAGTCAAATAAATTTAAGGTAATGTGCCACAGCAATGAACAAATTCAGCTAGTCTTGTCTTTTTGACACCTGCAATTTCTGGTGAAAATCACCTTGTGCCCCTTTGATCCACATTAGTCCTTCCATCTAACTACATCACTCATTCCATTGAGATTGACCTAACAACATCATTTGACTACCGCACAACTAATTTTGATGACACGTCACATATTAGCTTAAAATGAAATTTCCATCCAAGAGTAAGGAAAAAAATCTGAAAAATCAATATAATATCAGGTCTCATTAATTATATTGATTTTTCACCTTTTTTTTATTTTTTTCCCATTATTCTCCGCTGGAAATTACATTTTAAGCCAACAGGTGATGTGTCATCAAATAATTGGCTTTACATTAGTCAACAAACATCGTTAAGTCAATCTCAAAGGAATGTGTGATGGAGTTGGATGGAAGGACTAACATGAACCGAATTGTTTAGATATAGGGTTTAGTTTGGACAGAATCCCGTAGAGGGGTTAGAACAAGCAATAACTAATAGTAAGAGGACTCAAGGTGATTTTCACCCCTGTAATTTCTAGATTAATGTATGATTTGATGTTTTCTAGGCCTAGGTTTAATGTTGATGATTTTTAAAATTGGAGTCTCACTAAGGGCTATAACATTCTATTTCTAATTAGAGTTCTGATCTTTAAGTTCTGTTGCAGGCTATGCACCATGGGTTTAGTATTGTTTTTTCCTTTCTCTTCTTAATCCCCTACTTTCAATCTTCTTTATTCTCCCTTAATTGTATGTTTTTCTTGTTCTTCTATAACACAAGGAATCCAAAATGTTGTCTAGCATATATTCTGAACGACCTTGGTTAATGTCAAAAAAATGGTTTATTTTCATAAATACTGAAAAGCTACCTGGACAACAATGCAGGATCCCAACGAGGAGGGACAGACTTCTTTACTTCATCTTTCAGTGTTAATCGAGATGCTGTCAGGTGCAAATAGTACAATGAGATGAAGTAGCCATCAAAAGCAAGAAACTTGGAGTCTGTAGTATCATGAAGCCAGTCTCCACTTAAATCAAAAATAGCATTATGATAGCCAGAAGGAACTTTTCCTTGTATTGAAGATTTATGATTAAGTAGCTCTGACATCTGCAAGGGAAGATGAAGACAAAGAGAAAGAAAACTTGAAACAGATTGTGTTACTGATCCAGGACATGATGCTTATTATGAATTACTTCATTTAGACTTGGGTACAGATGTAAACAGAACAACAAAAACATTTCAATGACATTTAGTATGAAAATATACTTTTCAAATTGCATGCAGAATCCAGAATCAATTGCTTAAGTGAGGACAAGAATCAAGCATGATCAAATCAATAACCTCATGTTGCCTGTCACTTAAGTAATACGTAAGAGTACATAGTTCCAGAGATGCGATTTAGTGAGAAATATGGTTCACAGGACTTGTCGATGCAGACATGTAGGCATTAAGGGTACTGCTTATCCATAGAACTTACAAAAAGAAGGTGCTTATCAGAATTAAAAATAAACAAATAAATAAAGAAGAAGTTTTACTAGCCACACTGCTAATCTGTTTGTTATATTACCCTCGATTGACCACCTTTGCATGATTCATGTAGCTTTTATCAACACTATTCCAGAATAATTCTTCTATGGAGCACTATAATCTGATATTAGGCTTAATCCTTTATAATACTCTGCTCTGTGAAATCTGGATTTTCCTTTTGGAAAGAACTTTTCCATATGAAAAGTTGCTGAGCTAGGCTCACCGACACCTCATTGTGTCGGACTGCTTTGCTGAAGCTCTCAAATTTCATTTCACTACAAACTCATAACATAAGCTTTTCCAGGACATCATTTTCTTAACTACTACTTTTCTGACATCGACAAATTCAGTTGCAAAATGTCCATCAGTCAAAGGAAACCCCAAAGAGCTAGTATGGCATATAACCACTGACCTTCTGCTCTAACAGCAAAATAACCACCAAATACTTTTCTTGAGACCATTATTTTGTAAATCGAATAAGGCCTCTCATCTAATCATCTCAAGGAAACTCTATCCAAACCGAACCTTTATGACAAGAAATTATGCTTATACCTACTAGCATCTCTAAATCTCCCATTTTAACTGTTTATACGAGCATTAAGACTCCAAACCTAGTTCATAGATTCTTCATTTTAAAATACCAAATCATTCCAAGAGATCATCTGTCCATAGAGTATGGGTGGCGATGATGCCACTCCATGACTTCATAATGGCACTCCACACTAGCTAGTTTCCCAGTACATCTTTTCATTGTAATGTGAAGTGATTTAACAAACTCGTGGAGAAGCTTCATCATCACCCATAATCTATATTCCATCAAAATATCAGAGGTTCCAAATTCCAAACTTACTTCTCCTTTCACTTCAGTAGATTAACTAAGTAGTGTTTACTTTCTTCAATCTCTGTTGCCCACTCCACTTCAGTTATTCATAAATTGAATCTTATTATGTTCGCACATCGCATGCGACCACCAACCCCACCAAAATTTGAGTGCTTTTTAAATTACTAAAGCCACTAGGCCCTCCAAACAATACCACCCTGTCGCTTTAGTGGGGAAGAAAAGGACCTCTAGCAGAAGTTAAATCTAGTCTAGCATCAAGTGATAAAGAAGTTAGACCTCCAACATAACCCTCGATTGCTCATCGAACTTAATAAATTGAATTCCAATACTAGCAAAAGATGACAGCTTTAGTCCAAGACTCCAAATCCCCCTCAACAAAACAAACCCAGAATAGCAAAAGGCAAGCTTCATACTAAATGCCTAAAACACATAGCAAACACAGTTCAAACAATTATCACATAGAAAAACAGATCAGCCACTGCCACTCATGCAACAAAAACAACAGCAGGCTGGTTAGCCCAAAAAAGAGAAGAAAAATTATATAAATCACCATACAATAATTTACCAACTGAAAAAAAAAAGAAAAAAAATACAAAATCTGACCTGATTGAACTCAAGAACATCAGATTTGTATCGAGTCCTGTCACCTTTATCACATCTAATATCCTCAGAAACGTTAGAGATAGTAAGGCCACCAGGAAACACAACATCCCTTTTGTTAGTTTCATCCAAAAGCACCAATCTTTCATTATTACTACTCATTCCCTTAGCATATTTCAATCTGAAATCACTACTCAGATCGAACCCTTTTCCTAAAGCCTCTATTGCCCTCACTTCCACTGGCTTCTGTGCCCAGTACTCCATTTTTCGTATCCTTTTTGGGAAGCCAATTTCCCTTGAAAATGAAAACGTTACAGTCGTTTCGTCTTCAAGAAAAGGGAACTGGGTTGGTACTCTATTATTGAAGAAGATGGACGGTCTCAATATTTGACTATATAGAATGCTTGAAGCTGTACGTAACTTGGATCTTTCTGGTTTGTTTCAAAACGCAAAGGACATCAAGGTAATCAGGACGGTGGGTCCAGTTGGTGTTGACTGGTTAAAACTTAAATTAAAACCATATTTATCATTGAGTTTTTTTTTAGTTTTTAGCACGGTAAAAACAAAAAAGTTAAAAGTAAATAAAGCACAGTTTTAAAAATTACAATGCTACCTGCGACACGTGGAGTTATAGTTTTTATTTGCGACACGTAAGTTACAGTTATTATCTGTAACATATGAGTTAAAAAAATTATCTGCAGCCTTGAGAGTCTAGCTGCTGTGGTCAATCGTGTGATTTGTTCCGTCTCCGTCCTGGGTTCGACCCTTTATATGCATGTCTGTCACCCCCGCGGTGCCTTACCTGCTCCTGGGCTTGCAGGGTGTCCAGTGGGTCGTGAGGAATAGTCGTGGTGCGCGTAAGCTGGCCCGGACACCCCACGTAAATAAATAAAAAAAAAAAAATTATCTGCAGTTTTTTTTGAAAATATTTAAAAATGTTTTTTAAATATATTAAAATAATCTTTTTATTTTTTTATTTTTAATATTAACCTTTCAGAATTATTATAAAGCATTGAAAAATATTAGCTTGATGTTTTTTCATTAGGAATTTATTCGGTGAGATAGAACATAAATTTTTGAATATTAGTTATAGGACGGTCCAAAAATCACTCAATAAGAAGTTTCATATTCAAATCCCATTACTGAATTTTTCTTTGAAAGAGTGTATCTATATTTAATTATTTTAATTTATTTAAATATACCAAGCTTTTAACTTGACATATGAACAAAAAAAACCTCATAAAAAATATATATAAATATCAAAATAATATTGTTTTGATATTGAATGTTTAGATAACCTATAGTCATTTCTAATAAAAAAATTTAGATTAATATAAGTGTCCGGATCAACTTGTACGCACTTCAACTAATCTTATTGGCCATGAAGTTAACGATCATGTAAGCTTCCAGTAACTCTGAGATTGGTGAGACTCGAACTGGTAATCTTTAGGAAGCAAACACAAGACCTGACAAATTAAGCTACACCCTAAAGATATCATTTCTAATAATTAAATTAAACAGAACTCACCATAGGTGTATTTATTTTTCAAATTCTAATAATTAAATTAAACATATTATTGGTCAATTGTTTGCCCTACGGCCCCTACCCACTCTTCTTTTCTACTCCATGTGGCGATGAAAGAACAACTGCTGCCTAATACCTTCGGAGTGCAATTTTACCCTTTTTTTTTTTTTTTCCTCCTCCCTACTAGTCAACGTACGGGAGGTCACTGTCACCTTGTCAAGCCTGTTGAATTGAAAATAATCCATTTGGACCATTTCTATTCATAGTTTATTTCATGGAACTTGGACTCTGAATCAGTTTTACCAAGGTACTGTTTGAAAATTTTGTTTTAAATTATTAATTTTTATATTTTTAGATTATTTTTATCCAGTAATGTTGAATATAATATTTTAAAAATATAATATAATATTTTAATACATTTTTGAATAAAATATACTTTAACTATAACTATTACAACACTCTCAAACATCCTCTAAACCTGATTATTAAACGTTGTCAATTCAAGACCAAGATCACTCAATTTAATAACTCAACTCTTAATTTAAAATTTGATTTGGGTTTGGTTTT
>Ga0307510_10003991_pt1 | contig 17281 bp, 19 predicted proteins | sample 12_EM_MG_FD_207224 | JGI IMG/M metagenome (GOLD analysis project Ga0307510, IMG submission 207224) | Populus trichocarpa ectomycorrhiza microbial communities from riparian zone in the Pacific Northwest, United States - 12_EM | ecosystem: Host-associated > Plants > Roots > Unclassified | place...
TTCCATGGGGCGTACTTAACGTTCTCCCTGAGACACCCCGACTCTACGTTTCCCACACGAGTGTTTTAATCCTCTGCCGCCGCGTGAAGTCCAATATCCCCCGCTGATCGGAAGTTATTGTTCTGGATGTTCGTTGATATACGGTATCGCCTCCTTTCCCCATTCCCCACGTTGAGCCCCCTGACATGGCCCTTTCACTTGGGGCACATTTCCCACCCAACTGAGAGCGCCACAGAACACTCGTAATGTGGCGGTGCCTGAAGGGGGGATGTACGGGACAGATTCCGGTTACTCTGGTGGATATGCCAGTGTAGTGGTTCCTTCTTTCGTCCCAGCAGGTTGACGAGGCCAGGGCCCGTTGCCAGTGCAGTGGATGTATTCAAAGCCTATTGTTATCTGTGCAAATTTTCCCAGCATCGGCCAGTTATGAGGGCCCCCCCTGGATGCGCAGTCTCCAGAACTATAACCAAGTAAACCAACCAAGGGAAAGCCCGCTAGAGTTTGTTGCCTTGACAATTTATTTTTAGTCACGCAGGCTGCAGTGGCGGCTAACGAGATGGAACTGTGGACCTGCGGGTGGTGTCCCAGAAAACTTGTGCTAGTTCATCGAGTGCTCGATAGTGAGAGCCTACGGTCGTTGGCAACAACTACACGCCAATCCCCCAGCATTCGATATACAGTACTAAGACACTAGGCTGTACACTCATCCAGTTGCCGAGTCAGAAATCGCCAATCCCAGAAAGTTGTTCTAGTTGGTTCACACAAATATCGCTGCTCGGACGATAGGCTTGGCCTGTGGTAGCATAGCATCGATTCCATGTATGAAATTATAACCGATAAATAAGTAACACGGGCAAATTTGTACCAGAGTAGGTCGAAATAATATAGCAGAAATTAATCGGGTACAAGTAGTGACAATATGAAGAACGGCGTCGGAGTGTGATATAGAATAAAACTAGTCGGTACAACCCCTCAGTCGATGCCCAAGGGGGGTATTATTCAGAATGGCTGTTCCGCCAAGACCTCGTCAACTTTGATGACCAACTCATCCTTGCTCTTGAGCTCCGCAACCAAATATGCCTTCAAGCCGAACGTGCCCTTGGACTGGATAACTTCTGTAAGTCGATCGTATGCCGCGGGCGCGTCGCCCCGCACAATGTAGCAGAGCAGTTCACGCTTTGCATCGTACACCATTATGTGGCCGTTACTAGAGCCTGGAATTGCGGGGAGCTGGGCCTTGATTATTTTCTTCTTCGGGTACTGCATTTGTTTGTTAGATGACGCAGTCCTGGTCTCCGGGAGTTGAGAGGGACGCGGAAGCCCTGAAAATGCTCGCGTAACTTGCTGCATAGGTATCAAGCTCATGAAAGGCAAGCCTGGAATTTCATACAGTGGCTTGACGGTGACCGTGTTGGTGCCAGAAAAGCGCTTGCATGATTGTTTGTGCTCCTTCCAATCTTTTTCTAGATGTCCTATAAACAATGAGCAATACGTCTCGAAGACATGGTCGACGTACTCTGGCAATCGGGTGAACAGTAGCGAACGGAATGGCATGCCGCACAGAACAATAGCTTGCCGTCCTTTCCGCACAGGGAACATCCTTTCTCTCCGAGCGGGGCTTTCTCCCCAGCACGGCGGCGTTCCCACGCATGAATACTAGCAGCTACCTTCGGTCCACTCCGTATGTAAATATCTCGTGCGGATGATCCATCCGCGTCGGTGATGTCGAGATCGGCGCCATACTCCATGAGAGCATCGACAGCCTTCGAATGAGCAGTCATCGCAGCCCCAGAAATAGGAGTCATCCCGTAGATATCGCGATGATTCACGTCCGCACCATGCGAAATCAGGATACGAGCGAGATCCGCGTTACCTTCAGGGATCTCTGTGGCATGACTCAAAGCCGTCCGTCTGCAGACATCTGGAACATCTGGTGGACAGCCATTTTGAAGCAAGAACTTGAGGGTTGCTGAGTGAAGAGGCTTCCAGTCTTTGTCGGTAAATAATGATTTCTGGCTTCCGATCACGACCAGCGTGGCATACCCGAATTTGAGTGGTGTTTCGGTGCCGGTCAATGGAGGCGCTTTCCCAAACTCCACAGCCTAGTCGAAGTCTATGAGCGTTTCAATTCCAAGTAAAGGAGAGGTAATCTGACATTCTTGACGCCTTTGAGATCACCTATGACGCACATCATGGTAAACTCGTTGAAAGAGGCAGGGTGCAACTGAGCATTGGCTGTTTGCAAAGGGATGGAGTGGGTCGATCAGTAAGAAGGGGCAAAGAGTAAATGTATCCCGACCCTTTCTATAGAGTCCACGGAGCTCCTCTCCCCCGTCGGAGGTGGCCAGAACGCCGCTCCCAGCTTTGGCAATCAGGGCAGACATGCGGGGTGTACAGATGTCACCACTCCCTGCAGGCATCTCGGTCATCGTAGTACAGAAGCGCCGAGATAGGATTTAATGGTCGGCTTGATCCGGTTTACGAATTCAGGAATGCTGCGAAGTTGGATGGGATGGTTGAGAGCAAGGTTGAGAGAAATAGGCGGCGACTCGGAGGGGCTAATGTCAGAGCGAATCAATCACGTGACGGAAATGCAATGCACATGACGTCAAGATAGTGTGGCCTTGAGATAATACATCTTATCAGTGGGCATGCTAGTGGATAATCGATAATCGATAATCCTTCACACCGCGCCCACCGCCCCCATGTGACATGTCCTGCTATGTCGCAGCAGGTTGATGAGGTCAGTTTCGCTGCATTCGAAGATTGTTGTTATCTGTGCCCATTCGTTCAGAACCAACTGTCCCTGGTGCGCTTCCCCAGAATAGTCTCCAGAGTTCTAGTTGGTCAGTCACAGGCAGAACTGGTGATTCCTAGATGATGTCACGGAACAGCTACACCCCAGTTACAGTTACCGAGCGCTCGATACTGTACTGAGGACCCACGATCGTCGGCAAAAGGTCCATCCACATACTCGGTGCGGATCTAACGGAAATCACCAATCCCGTTTCTTCGTCGAAATTTGTCTTCGTCAGTTCACACAGGTATCTCTGTCCGAAAGTAGCGAAGCCTCAATCTAAAAAGAACTGATATTATACATGATTATCATGAGTACATCTGCATTATATCATGAACAAGCCCAAATATTTTGGGATCGATGCGGTAGAAATTGATCCGGTACGAGTAGGTGATACCATGGGAGTGGATGCTGAAGTGCGATGCCAAACAATATAGCACAACCCCATCAGCGCCCAACTCGTGCGTCCTCTAGAATGGCTGTTCCGCCAAGACCTCGTCAATTTTGATAACTAACTCATCCTTGCTCTTGAGCTCTGCAACCAAGTATGCCTTCAAGCCGAACGTGCCCTTGGACTGGACAACTTCTGTAAGTCGATCGTATGCCGCAGGTGCATCGCCCCGCAAAATGTAGCAGAGTAATTCGCGCTTTGCATCGTACACCAATAATTGGGCATTAGAGCCTGGTATCGCGGGGACCTGCACCTTGATGATCTTCTTCTTCGGGTATTCAATTGGTCCGTAGGATGGCCATTGTAAGAACTCCGAAAGGGGAGGAGGGGGAAGTCCTGAAACCGCTCGCGCGATTAGTTGATTGGGTATCAAGGTCGTGGAAGCCGTGTCTTCAAGTTCATAGTGTGGTCTAACGGTGATCGTGTTGGAGCCAGAAAAGCGCTTGCATGATTGTTTGTGCTTCTTCCAATCCTTCTCTAGACATCCCGTCAACAATGACCAATACGTATTGAAGACATAGCCGACATACTCTGGCACTCGGATGAACAGTAGCGGACGAAATGGCATGCCGCACAGAACAGTAGCTTACCATCCTTCCCGCACAGGGAACACCCTTTCTCTCCGAGAGGGGCTTTCACCCCAGCACGGCGGCGTTCCCACGCATGAATAATAGCAAGTACCTTCGGTCCACACCGCGTGTAGACGTCTCGTACGGTTGATCCGTCAGCGTCGATGACGTCGAGATCGGCACCATACTCCATGAGAATATCGACAGCCTTCGAGTAAGCAGTCATTACGGCCTGAAATATTGGAGTCATCCCGTAGATATCGCGATTATTCACGTTCGCCCCATGTACAATCAGCATACGAGCGAAATCCGCGTTACTTGCGGGATACTCTATGGCACGACACAAAGCCGTCTGCCTGCATACATCCTGAGTGTCCGGCGGACAGCCATGTTCAAGCAAGAACTTGAGGGTTTCCGAATGCCGAGGCTTGTTGGGATTATCGCTTGGCACTGATATTCTCTGACTTCCGGTCACGACCAGTAGCGCATACCCAAATTTGAGGGGTGTTTCTGTGCCGGTCAACGGAGGCGCTTTCCCAGTCTCCACAGCCTAGTCGAGGTCCGTGAGCATTTCACTTCCAATAAGAAAGAAATATTCTGACGTTTTTCACGCCTTCGAGATAACCTATAAAGCACATCATGGCAAATTCGTTGAGCATCTCAGGGTTGAACCAAACAGTAACTGTTTGCAGAATCATCGAATGTGTCAATTAACAAAAATGGGCGAAGAGTAGAAGTACGACAGACCCTCCCGAAAGAGTCCACGGAGTTCCTGTCCCCCCTCGAAGCTGGACAGAACGCCGCTCCCGGCTTTAGAGATCAAGGCAGACATGCGGGGTGTATAAACGAGACCACCACTCCCCGCAGGCAGCTCGGTCATCGTACAAAAGCGTCAGAGACAAGGTTTAAACCGGAAGCTCGATCCGGTTGACGAATTCGAGAACGTGAAGTAGTTGGAGGGGTTGAGGGAAAGCCAGGCGAAGAAGACAAAGAGTCAAAGGACGGCGACTCGACATGAGACTAACCAATTTAAACCAGCCACGTGACGACAATGCGCAATGCACAGCATGACGTTAACATTAAGCGTTTGTTGTTGCCCAGTACGAAGTACACCAAAGAGCCAAAGAAGGGATTGTTTGCATAAGCCCCTCCAGATGGAAGTGTATCAAGGTGAGGAGACCACAGTCAAGCGAAACTCAATGTGGCAAATCCCGAAAAAAAAAAAACTCAACTAAATAGCACTAAAATAGTACGAGCCTGAGCCCATCTGACTTGAGCCCTGAACTTGGGGGCTACTGGTGGATAAAAGAGACACCCGTAGGTGTTGTCAGTGATCCTCAAACACCGTGACGCGAGACTGCAATCAAGCCTGCCAGTGAGCCCTGAGACGTGCACATTGTGGGGCCAGTACTGCTAAGCCGACATTATGATGACTTATTGGAAAGAAGGATGAGAGCACAGTGGCACAGCACGGCTGCACGGGCCCGTGCGGTGCCGTAGTGTTATTTTTTTTATTTTTTTTAGAATCCATTATTGTACGCGCCGTGGTGTTCTTATCGGTGGACGTCTACCCAATGGAAATTCTTCACACTTCCTACCGCCCGTTCCAGTTGCTCTGAGTCCGCCACATGTCCTACGGTGCTTCTTATGTCCTAGTCGGTTGCTGAAGTCCGTCGGAATGACCTGTGTTCATTTATTCAACAACGACCGTCCCTCGTGCCGGGCCGGTGCCCTCCCCCTGGACACCCAGTCCCCAGAGTCCAATCATCAAAAAAACAGTAAAGGCACAACTGTTCATAGCTCGCTGGCTAGCGGTTGGTCAAACGGAACCGGTGCCCCTCGCAAGTGATGTCGAGGAACAACTACACATCAATTATCGAGCGCTCGATACTGCGAACCCACGATCGTCGGCAAAAAGTCCATTCCACATACTGGGTACGGATCTCACAGGTGATTGACCGGTCGGAAATCACTATCCCGTTTCTTCTTAGAAAGTTGTCCCCGTCGGTTCACACAAGTATATCTGTTCGACAGTAGCGAAGCGTCAATCTAAAAATAACTAAGATTATAGGTGCTTATCATGAGTACATCTGCGTTAGATCATAAACAAGCCCCGAATGGTTGAGATCGATGCCGTAGAAATTGATCCGGTACGAGTAGGTGATGATATGGAAGTTGATGCTGAAGTGCGATGCCAAACAATCTAGCGCGAATCCGTGAACGCCCAGGGCGAGCGACCTCTAGAATGGCTGTTCTGCCAGGACCTCGTCGATTTTGATGACCAGCTCATCCTTGCTTTTGAGATCCGCAGCCAAGTACGCCTTCAAGCCAAACGTGCCCTTGGATTGGACAAATTCCGTGAGTCGGTCGTATTCCGTCGGTGCATCGCGTCGCAAAAGGTAGCAGAGGAAGTCGCGCTTTGCATCGTACACCACTATCGGAGCGTCGGGGATCGGTAGTTTGGGGATCTGCACCTTGATGACCTTCTTCTTCGGGTATTCCATTGATCCGGGGGATGGTCGTTGTAAGAGCTCCGAAACAGGAGGAGAGGGAAATCCTGAAACGGCTCGCGCGAGTAGTTGATTGGGTATCAACCCCTCGATTGGCCAGCCTTCATAATGTGGTTTGACGGTTATTGTGTTAGCAGCGGAGAAGCGCTTGCATGATTTTTTGTGCTTCTTCCAGTCGCTCTCTAGAGGCGCCGTCAACAATGGGCTAAACACGTTTACGAGAGGGACCACATACTCTGGCACCCGGAAGAACAGTAGCGGATGGAGTGGCATGCAGAACAGAACAGTAGCTTGCCGTCCTTCCCACACAAGGCGCATCCTCTCTCTCCGAGTGGCACTTTCTGCCCAGCACGGCGGCGTTCCCACGCATGAATAACAGCAGCCACCTTGGGACCACACTGGATATAGGTATTTCGTATGCGTGATCCGTCCGCATCAGCAATGTCGAGATCCGCGCCACCTTCCATGAGAGCATCGACAGCCTTCGAGTGAGCAGACATAACAGCCTGAAATATTGGAGGCATGCCATAGATATCCTGGTGATTCACGTCCGCGCCATGCGCAATCAGCATACGAGCGAGATCCACGTTATCATCAGGGATCTCTGTGGCGTGCATCAAAGCCGTCTGCCTGGAGATATCCTCAATGTCTGGTGGGCAACCGTTTTCAAGCAACAACTTGAGGGTCGCCGCATGGAGAAGCCGATATTCACTTGGTAGTGGTAGTCTCTGACTTCCGGTCACGACCAGCGTGGCATACCCGAGTTTGAGTGGTGTTTCGGTACCGGTCAGCGGGGGCGCTTGCCCGCTCTCCAGAGCCTAGTCAAGGTTGGTAAGCATTCGACTTGCAAGTGAAGGAGAGGTATTCTGACATCTTGGACACCTATGAGGTCACCTAGGTAGCATGCCTTGGCAAATTCGTTGAGAAAAGAAGGATCCAACTGAACGGTGGCTGTTTGTGAGGGTATCGCATGGATCAACCAACACGAAAGTGAATAAATTAAACGTATTACGGACTCCTTTGATATAATCCACGGAGCTCCTGCCCACCCTCGAAGGTGGACAGAACGCCGCTCCCAGCTTTGGCGATCAAGGCAGACATGCGGCGCGTACAGAGGAGGCCACCACTCCCCTTTAAGTTAGGTGTTTCGGTCATAGCATAAAAGCGGCAGGGTGAAGATTGGAATGGTCTGCTAGGTTCCGGATCTGTGAACCTGGGAACGTCGTGGTTAAAAGGAAAGCGGAGGAAAAGCCACTGGAAAGCCAGGTGAAGATAAGGGCGCGGTGTCTTTCAAGTTGAATCAACCACAGGAACACGTGACGACAATGCAGCGATCGCTTGCCAGTGCGTGCCTGGACGTGATGACCACAGTACACTGGTACATATCACAAAAGCCCAATGAGCATAAAGTGTACCACAGAGCCTCGAGTGGCTTGGTTGCATCAGCGCCTTTGGGAGGCGTGTCAGGATAATGAGATGCTTTTATTAATAAGTGGTTGAGGATAAACGCAAGTGCGAGGATAGTGAATATGGATGGGAGCGCGAGCGAGATCACACATGGTGGTTGAGAGCGGGATTACCACTCTGCTGAGGTATCCTTTGTTCTGTACTACGCAGACTTATATACGGGTGCGGATAGGAATATAATCAGGAGGCCTTGGTAAGGCGGGTAGTGATCCTATCTAAATCAGGCTGGGCCCTAACAGATGCGGACTTTGGTTCGGCAAACAGATGTCCATGAACTGGCGTTACATGCCACTTACATGCCTAATCTCGGGCATAACATTTGGGAGGGAAGACAGTCTTGATCCCTCCGAGTCGGGCTCTGTGGCACCAGCCTGTCACAACTCACTGAACTCAAGGCCGATATATCGGTAAGTTCGAGTAATCGCGCAGGGTTGTTCAAGTTGTCTGTAGAAGACGACACATTGAAGTGTACTCAGTAACTGCGCGCGCAGATAGCACGAGAACTAAGGTGGACGTCTATGAGACTAATTATAAGTAAGAAACTAGTGGCGCGAAGAGAAACATAGCAACGAAGGGCCGCGTTTGGGGCGTGCGCCGATCGATGTCCGAAGTATGTGATCGAGCCACCTTAACGATGTCCGAAGCGCCCGACGGCGACACAGCTTGGGATTGGGCCTGCGCTACCGTACGCAACGCGTGCTCAGCGCTCAGCGCCCAGCCGCCCAACATCGATGGATTATTCTGGAAAGAAGCATGAGAGCAAAGCGTGTACTTATCGATGGACGGCTGCCAATGCCGTCATCACTTGTGGACTTGGCTATTCCCGCGTTCAGTGGACAGTATCCGTGGTGTATCCATGCGGACATTATTGCCCTATTATGCCTTAATTTTTTTAATTTACAATTAAAGGGCCCCAAAATATCTCACTCATCTCGGTGTAGGTCGCTTTGCTGTCCACATTGTCAGAGCGTGCAGTTCCTACAGTAGTAAATTTGCAGCACTACGACCGCGCAGTCATTTATTCTTTGTTCACCTAATAATCGGTTATAGACTCATTGGGCCGCCATCCATGTCTATCCTGATCCTGACCGTTGTTCGTATTCTGCTGCTGATTGTCAACACAATACTGGCAATTGTCTTCAGAACATCAGAAATAGGCCAACAGAGGATAGTACGATGATGAATGAGCAAGTGTAGAGTAGAGACGGCGTCTACGTGTTGAGTTCGAAGAAAGTGTCTCCAGGTGTGAGGTGGAAGGGTGTGAGAGAGGGAGATGGGTCCACACGAGCCGCTTGACTGAGATAAATGAGATAGAAAGAGGGGAAACGCGTCGCAAAACCGTGGCACGGCTGAGGCTCTACTCGCCTGCCGTTCACTGTCCTGCGCGTGGGTTTATATACTTTGTTTCTATCTAATTACAGTCTAGCTACGTGTCCCTAGTAACAAGGGAAAAGGGTGACAGTTAGGAATGGAGAGGGCAGCAACGCATGCATGCACTGTCCTGTGGCGTCGGAGGTTTCGGGCGAGTTTGTCGGATGCGTCGGCGATGAGGAAAGAGACCGATTGCAAGGCCAGCGCGCACGCACGCCTTACACAAGTTCGGGCGAACTTGAACTCGCAGGAGATAGCCACATACAAGAGAAATGAAATGCTCTGTAAATCCACGCGGCGGTAGGCCCTTGAAAATGAAGGATTCTGCATACCGGCGATCCTATCTCAACCGTTCAATTTAGCAGCCCTAATCGCATTTCGGTGGCCGACCATCTCGGTAGATCAGGTTCCCTCGATGGTATTCAATAATATTCGCAAGGGCCGGTCCCGCTCGAGACGCAGATGGAGGACGCTCCGCATAGAACTCTCGGTTGCGAAGTACAAGAACGCAGATAGTACGTCACGGAAACCGTCATGAAGCTTCCCTGACCCCGGACTGACGTAGCCTGAGTTCAGTCGCCCATTGAGCTATCCGCTAACTCCGTGGCTTGCATCTGGCCCACGGGTCAGAACCAGCGCGTGGCTTCGAACCCGAGCTTGCCGGGTCCGCAAAGCTACCGCTGCCGGGGCTGCGTCGCGACAATTCCAGGTTTGGTAACATAAGGGGACCATGTCAAGCTTCCGTGCTTGTCTGATGAGGAGCAGCCTTCGGACCTCGATGCCAAAAGTCGGGTATTGAGTAGTTCCAGCGGGAGTTTCATCAGCTCGCGATGAATGAAGGGAGGTAAGTTAAGAAAACAAAGTTCGAGATGAGAATTTGGGACCTCCGCACCACTGCCATTTTCGGCAACGGTAATTATTTGGTCAACCTAAACGAGGCGTTCTGCGCCGCCGAATCCCGAACCTTTGGCAGACGCGTGGCCTCATCTCCATTTCGCAATTACCGCGTATGCTGAAATAGCTCAATGGACTCAGCTGCCGTTGGCGAAGGCACCACCAATTTTCTCTCTGCACTGGTGATACAGTACCGAAGTTTATTCAGTTGTTGCCCCACCTCGATTTAAAGAAAGGGAAGCTATTGAACAAATGCCAGCGCTCCCTACTCTCCCTCCCCCTCCGACGTAAGACTCGGAATTCCTGGTTCCAAGGCCACCTTCATACCTTCGACCCCATTTCTCGATAAAACGTGGAATCAATATAGAAGCGCGCCACTTCCCCGCCTCTCTGCTGGACAAGCGACCGACCGATAATCCTCGCAGACTCATCATGGTCAATTTCCACGATCCCAATGTGATCACGAAGGAATATGGTAGATTTTTCCTGCTTTTGGATTCACGCGCGGTCTGACTTCAGAGCGAAGCTGCCTTTATCAAATTCATGCATTGCCATGATGGGATCTTCATGTAGGTTGCAAAAGCCTGCCGTCAGCTGTGCCGAGCGCTGACAGCGTCTAGATGGGAATTTTTAATATCGTTGAAGTTCGACTGGGAGCACTTAACTGGAAGAAGGAACTTCAGATGGTCATATGTGGTGCGTCTAGAGGTTCCCTCATGCACCCTGTGGCGGTATCCTAATATATCCAGCTATACGCCCTCAGTCGCTTAGGCGGCTTGGGCCTTGTAATATGCAACTTCGTAGGCTTTGATGCTACCCATGAAATTAATTGCCAGGTAACATATATATCTCATGACGTCTGCTTCCCCCACTGAACCTTAGTTAGTTATGGATAGTCTGCACTCTTGTATGTTCTGGGAACCTGTCCCACACGGTCGCTCACTCGCCTCGCGTGCTCAGATACTTGGTTACACGAGTTTTGCCTGTGCATCCTTGCTCATGGCCCTAAGAGTGTAAGCGTGGCTTTGGATACCATTATTCGAACCTCGGTGACTTAGAAAAGATCAGAATTGCCATCTGGGGTATGAACCGTATTGTGACAGCAGTGGTGGTTGGGATGAGCTTGACCAACATAGGGTTCCTCATATACGGTGAGTAGTGCCCCGCGACGGTGGATAGTTTTCAATGTCGTGTTCTCCTTGTGGTTAATGACTCCGAATGACCCCGATAGGCATCGCAACGGTACGTTCAACATGGTCAACCGAAGTATCAACCTGCCTTCTCGAAAACACCTACCAAAGCCGGGACAACATCACCGTGACCGTCTCGACTGACATTACTCTGCTGATCCTGATGTTGGTCGGCCTCTTGCACTCTCGCCAAAGTAATTTTGGCATTGTCCGGTATTTATGGGTCCAGGTAGGTGGAGCGACGTTCCGCCGCCAGGACGGACTGAAAGGGACGTGCTGAAATTGGGACTAGGGCTTGATATGGCTTATTGCCGCGACCATAGCGGAGATTCCTGCTGCCGTAAGTTTCTAACCCAATAGATACTTGCAGAAGGTCTAACCTATTACCCCACCAGGTTTTTATCAATCTGAATCTCAATGGTACGAACAGCTATCCCACCAACCGGTGTTCTATTATCTAATCTCTCTCTCTGTTGATCCCGTTTTTCAGACGTGTGGAATCTGGTATGCAGACTGTCAACACATCATTTTCGCTATCGGTGCTCATCCTTGGATTTAGATGTTCCAGGAATTTGCTTGTTCGTCGTGTTATCGCCTTACATTAGAGCTACTGATTCAACCCCAATCGCCCATGCACCAGTTTACACGATGTGCGTTATATCAACCTGATTGCGAACAAGTCGTGACGTTCTTTCTTTACAGGGTAATATGCGCGACGCGAATGTATCGTGCCCTGATTGATAACGAGATGGAAAGGTGCGGAATAGATATCATCGCCCCATGACCCATACGATGACTAAACAACCCCCCAGACACAAGAGCAGCGAGGGTGAAAACGTTCACAGCCAGTTGCGCTTCGAACAGGTTCCCCCCAGAGGGGCGTCGAATGGCACCAGCACCAGCACTACCCAGAAGAGTCGTTTCGACACCACTGATGACCCCTTTGGGGACGTAGAACTAAGTCGGACAGAGAAAGCGGTACCCGTCGGAGACGAAGAGGCTCAGTCGCACAAGATACCCGGGTAGTTTCACGTGATAGTTCGTAAAGCAAAAGATGGATCGAATGGCTTACGACAGCACCTCGGATAACTGGGACACTGGCATAAAATTGTGTATTGGGATTCGGAGAATTCACGCTAGGCTTCCTAGTGTTCTCCATTCTCCCCCCACGTCATGACACCGGACGTACTTTACGTACAATCTCCTTGGGTGTCGTCATGTTATTGGTTCTGGAAGGTTTCTATACGATCCCCCGCCCTCACACCTGCCGGGTTGTATTCAGTTTTTACCAGCAAAGGCGATCGAGCATCTAGCTTGGTTTCACTGTTGGCATTCTCGGGAGGTGCGTGCGCATTCCATGACCCACGCCAGCCGCTATGCGGCGCTGTCTATGCGAACATCAAGCTTAAAGAACCGATTTTCGTAATGCGAGAAGTCAGGACCTGCTGTCAGCCCGAGGATCGCACGAACTACAGAGGTACATGCCGTCAGGCTGTCGGAATAAGAAAAATAATTGCGCATACCAACCGCATTCGCGAGCCGCGACATCGGCCATGGTAGCCCACGTGTGGATATGTGGGTTCCAACTGCGGAACCTTCAGTGGCATTCAGCCGACAAGCGCGAACGACCGTCTCCAGTCGCCTCGCGTAACTTAGAAGGTCATGAACGTCCGCGGGGAAGACACAAAACTCAAACTTGACATGTGTCAAAGAGGATGGCAGGCTGTTCCTGTGTATGTGAAGATGGGTGGAGATAATAGATCATATAAATGCGATACAGGACGACTTCTGGGAAGAGGTGTCATGAAGTATCCATCGTTGTCACACATATTATCTTGTTACAGAACAAGTGTTAGACCACTTGCAACATGCAGACATGTCGGTTAGATCCAGCAAGATCGGATGAGATACAGTCGAATATCTGGTCACGTGCGCGAAACTGTCATTGTGCGACAGTGCCTTGAAATCCTTCAACAGAATCAAGCTTTAGTCTATCGCCAATAGGATAAATGTGTGACCAAATCTGCTGGTGTCACATACTACGACAGTATTGGCAAAGCACGGCAGAGTAGGGACGTCCCGCTGGAATACCGTACGGTCATCGGCTCGTCAACACAAAAAAAAGAAAACCAGCACGGGAACATTCGCCGTGTTTTAGCCTCGAAAATTGCCTGCAATACCCAGGGTCCATTACGTTTACGAACGCTAGAGCATACTGTATCAGCCACGCACCCTGTCACGAACTCTTTACTTCTTTTAAAAAAAGGTCTTTCGCTATCGCCACATATGCCGGGGGTCAGCCGGTCAAACTCGCAGTTTTGAAGTCACTCCGAGTATTCTCCCCAAGCGATGAAGTCCTTGTCACAATGTGGTGGACCGACGACGCCGGTAACCCCGTGGTGCCAGCCCAAGTGATGAGCCTCAGTACGTACGGTTACTGAGAGTCATCACTTGAACTGGCTGAGGAGCAGGGTCGCCGGGAGTGGGAGGGGTTCGAAGGGGTAAGGTATGACGGACATCGAGGATTGAGGCCATATTGAGAGCTGTCCTGATATGATACGGATGTATCAGTGATGTGTCGTCTCAAATGTGAACAATGTTTTGAAATGATCCAGAAGGTATCGTAGCGGTCCGGCCGTTACACAATTTTCAGTACCCTGTCTCCATGGGCTGCGACGGGCATTCTGCCTATGCAGGTGTCACAAGTCAGTCGAGGGGGGCCCGACAACCCATCATCGCGTCAACGGGCTTCTTATCACACGGAACGTCGATGCCGTGCTCAAACTCGAAGGGGACATTGAGAAGGGGCGGGGTGCAAGAAACAAGCAAAGGTAAGTTAGGAATCGCGCATCGACCAAGCACGCACAGATATGGAACGGGCCTATCTCTTGGAGTTTCAACACGTGGGCGTCTTGAAAGCGTCGAAATGACACCTCTTGTCGTGACAACCTCCACGCGACTGATCGATGCAGGGAAAAGAAGGGGAACGCCACTGGACTGGATTTCGTAAAGTACCAGTATTCAGATACACATTCACTCACGAGAGATGGTGGTGGGAAGAGAGTGTAGCTCTTGTGTTCCATTAAAGTTGTTTGAAAGTGCGGCGGTCGGACTGGACTAACGAAAGTTTGGGTCATTTAAATTCATCGAGATGGGGTTTCAACGTGGTGCGTCCGTTCGTCGTCGGCGTCAACTTTTTCTTCGTTGCTTACCAATCGGTCCAATTCACTGATCGGCTCCTCCGAATGAGGTTAGCAATTTCTTGATAACTTCTACTAAACACACCAAAGTCTTATATCTTTATTATGCTCTGTGGGGTGGTGAAAACTATGTGATCCAATGTGTTGCGAGATTAGTTTAACCACAATGACACCGTCCGCGTCGTGCGTCTTGCGCAACAGAGATAACTTGGGCCATCGTATCAGCACAACTAACGTGTCAGTGCAACGTAGGTCTACCGCTCCCTATAAGGGTCTCGTCCAAGCGCAATGCGTCCCTGTCTTTGTCAAACTATTCTCTTTCTGTGTCCCTTCAACTCGGGTATGGGCTTGGGCTTGCAAACGCGATAGAGAAAGTAAAAGCTCAAATGGATGCTTTTCCTTGGGGCTCAAAAGGAAGCAACAGCGCAAGACCACCTGCGCCTATGGTGATCGCGCCGGCGACGTAGACCGGAACCGCAGTTTTAAGGTTCGCATATAAGGCAATTACAGGAGCCTGCACGGAGACAGACGCGCGGCGCCGTCAGTATGGAGCAGGAAAGCGGGTGGGGTGTCAGAAAGGAGACGCACTAGGACACCAAAAACGCGAGCCGCGGTTGCGGTGAGACCGTTTCCTGTACCACGATGCTTGGCGGGAAACACCTCAGGGGAGGCAGCGTAAAGTATGCCGAACATCATCTGCGAAACAAAAGGGTATGCCGTGGGTACGAAGGTAGGGCGTTTTTATCATCTGGTGTCGGGACAAACCCACGTTACTGCAAAACCCGTACGCGCAATTCCACCCCAGAAGCGCACGAGAGCTACGGGCGGTCGTACTCGCGAACAGTGACACCCCCGTGAGTACTGGATTTGCGTCGGAGGTCGTTGAGTAAGGTCAGTCCCGGGAAGCAGGGATTCACTTACCCGCGGAGCCGGCCAGCGACCCACGCCGCCCGACGAATGGAAGCTCGACGAACCACCCGGCGATAAACGCGCTAGGAAGGCTGGTTACGGAAATGATGACTTGCTGTGCGTTGGTTGGCATTCAGGAATAATTCAAACGAGTTTTCGAGAACTGACGTTGCGGTAGACGGTGGCATACGTCGCATCTTGGAACTTCGCTCCGCGACTGGCGAGACTGAATTGTACATTGACGTGAGCGAGTACGCAAGGATCGGGAAAGATGCAGACCCACAGATATGGCAGGAAGTTGTTGTAAAGTGTCGACGCGAGGCCGATGAGCCCTAACGATATGCAACTTATTTCAGTACCATGCACCCCTCGAAACGTAATACATACCCCAAATCCAGATCAAGAGGCTTGTTGACCACGCCATCTTTTTGGTGGAAAATAACGCACGCACGTGGTTCGCCTTCCATGCTGAATTGTCGCTCAATACGCGCCACTGATACGCGCCTTCCTTCTGCTCAGCGCTCCGAGCCGCCTCCTTGAGGTCTTCGACTGTGAGGCTTGATTGCGTTCCATTGTATCGCGCAATCTTTTGTACGACGGCGACGGCAGCTTCGTCATGCTCGCGTCCGAGAAGATAGCGAGGTGACTCATACAAGGGGAACGCGAATGTACGTAAGATGGCCAGGAGAAGCATGAGACCCCCAAGCGCGAATACTACATAACGCCAGCCCATATTATCCGAGCGCGAGCATGGACCAGATGGTGCGCAGGAGAAGTTTGCTATGAGTGGCCAGGCAACCTACGGAGGGAGTTGAAGGGGGGAAAGGTCGGGAGACTGGCGTTGAAACACAAAACTAAACTCACCAGAGAGCCAAGCAGCTGCCCAATAACCCACCAAATGGAAAGTATCGTGAGGAGATACTGGTGAGAGCAAGGCAAGAAGTCTACACATGATTAGCTGGAACTTAGCACAGCGGGCGATGACTCAACAACTGGCAACTGGACGCACCTAGGAAGACGGCAGAATCCACGGGGATATTTCCGCCGATCCCGACGTTGGAAGCCGCCGCGAGTGCTGCGAGCACCGTGAACCTGTCAGAGCTACCCATCGCGATCCCAAATATGCTTCCGGTGAATAACGTGAGGTTGAACGACCATCTGATGGATGAAAGATGAAGCACAGGTGGAAGCAAAAGAGAGTGGAGCGTTACTGACCTTCTACCCCAGATATCACATCCAAAGCTCCAGAGGATGGTGCCAACGAGCAACCCTATATTCGTCGCAAGTGACAAAAGCGGGCCGTTGAAGTGGAACTCGTTTATTGTCGGGGAAAGGATGAGCCCGGTCATGAGCTGTATGGGTTCATGTTGGCCATCTGTCAGAGAGCATACGGTATGCTAAAATCTGAACCATACAGGCCAGACGCTGTCTCTGAATTGCAAAAAAAATAAAACTTTCGTGAACCTCTTTGAGAAGAGACAATTTATATTGCGGTCACTCACGAAAACCATCCGAAACCTGCAACGGCAAATAAACCCCACTAAGTTGAAACGGTATGACGTTCAAGACGGAAGGCAGGCATCAAGATACGCACCTGATACTTGCCCATCCCAATTTCCTGCAGAGCTCGGTTGAGCACACGAGCCTTTGCCTGATACACCGGGTCTACTGACCCTTCGTCATAAATGTCTTCCACTCCCAGGACAGTCACGGTGGGTTGCATGCCAAGGTGTTTCGCTGTGGCGATGGAAGGAGACTTTGCAGACATGACAGCTGGCACTGGTGACCACTGACCACCATCCGATATATACAGTATTTTATGGCGCCATCGTATTATGGTAGAGAACGGAATTCCTTCCTGGACCAACCACGTGGTCGTGTTACACAAGCGCCATCAGCTTCTAGGTCTGCCGCGGAGGAAAA
>Ga0307510_10003992_pt1 | contig 17281 bp, 19 predicted proteins | sample 12_EM_MG_FD_207224 | JGI IMG/M metagenome (GOLD analysis project Ga0307510, IMG submission 207224) | Populus trichocarpa ectomycorrhiza microbial communities from riparian zone in the Pacific Northwest, United States - 12_EM | ecosystem: Host-associated > Plants > Roots > Unclassified | place...
ACTACACGCCACTCGACAAGCGGAAGATGTCCTACAAGGAGTTCATGCTGGAATGGATCGTCGACCAGCACGAACGGGTGCTGGAGGACTACGGGTTGAAGCGCCCGTGGTACTGGGACGACTTCCTGTACTCCCTGGACAACGGCCAGCACGCGATGCAACTCGGCCTGTGGTTCTACCGGCCCACCCTCTTCTGGAACACCAGCGCCGGTGTCTCGAAGGACGAACGGGCCTGGCTGAACGACAAGTACCCCCAATGGGAAGAGAACTGGGGCGTCCTGTGGGACGAGATCATCCGCAACATCAACGCCGGACACATCGACCGCACCCTCCCCGAGACACTCCCCGCCCTGTGCAGCGTCACCCAACTGCCCCTCGGCACCGCGATGTCGCGTGAGCGGCTCAACCCCGTCTCCCTCGTTCGCGACGGCCGGATCCACCACTTCGACAGCGAGATCTCCAAGTGGTGCTTCGAGCAGGAACCCGAGCGCTACGCGGGCCATCGGACGGTCGTCGACCGGTTCATCGGCGGCGACATCCAGCCCATGGACCTGCCCGGCGCACTGGCGTGGATGGGCCTCACCCCGGACGTCATGGGCGACGACACGGACGGCTACCGCTGGGCGCGCGAGTACGCCGACGACCCCAAGGCATAAGGGGATTCATCCACATGGCACTGTTCCCCATCGTCGGCAGACTGGTCGGCGACTTCATCCCGCATCTGGTGGCCGTCGACACCGACGACACCATGGACACCGTCGCGGAGAAGGTGGCCGTGCACAGCGTCGGGCGACGGGTGGCGGCTCCGCCCGGCGTCCCGTCGTACGACGTGTATCTCGACGACCGGAAGATCGACCCGGCGGTGACGCTCGGCGAACTGTCCCTGCTGCCCCTGCAATGGCTGGACGTGCGGTTCCGTGACTGAGGAGGCGCCCGACTATGTGCCGGTGGCTCCCCAGGACGCCCTGTGGGACGGCGAGATGGAGCCCTTCGAGGTCAACGGCACGGAGATCCTGCTGATCCGCGTCGAGGGCGACTACCTCGCCTATCAGGGCACCTGCCCGCACCAACGGCAGTCCCTCGCCGAGGGCGATCTCGACGGCACGATCCTGACCTGCGCCTTCCACCTGTGGGAGTTCGACGTGCGCACCGGCCGGGGCATCAACCCGCGCGGCTCCTGCCTCGTACGCCACGCCACCCGCATCGCCGACGGCCAGGTGTACGTCAGCCGCCGCCCGTCCGACGAAAGGCCGGCACCCACCCCATGACCGTCTACGAACTCGACAGCGACGCCCCGCTCGACCCCGTCCTCGTCGGCCCGGTGCTGCGCTCCGGGCCGCTCGCGGACGCCGTCATCGAAGCGGTGTCCGACGACAACCCCGACCGGGACGTGTACGTCGTGGACCGCGACGACTACGTACGCGTCCACACCCCGCACGAGTGCCGGCTGACCCGGCGCAGCCTGGAGGAACACCTCGGCGGGACCTTCCAACTCTCCGCCCTGGAGATCGAGATGCCCTCCTTCAAGGGACGGATGCGCTCCCGGTCGCAGGAGTACCTGTGGTTCCACAGCGAGTGACGAGGCAGCCGGCGATCAGGCGGCAGTCGGTGACGAGGCAGTCGGTGACGAGGTCAGGAGAAGCCATGGCACAGCAGCGTGACCGGCAGCGCGGGACCCGCCTGCGCACCTGGAGCGCCTTCGGCGACCTGGGCCGCCGGCCCAATGAGTACGAGGTCCTCACGCACGGCATGAACCACACCATGGGCGCCACCCCGCTGGAACTCCCGCCCGAGGCGCACGGCAACCGCTGGCTGCGCGACCACCGCGACGGCATGGCCCTGACCGTGCCCGACTGGGACGCCTTCCGCGATCCCGACCGGGTGACGTACGGCAGCTACGTCGCCATGCAGGACGACCGTGAGACATACGTCGAGGGCCTGCTCGAACGCTTCGACAAGGAACACCACGACGAACACCTGACGGCCCGTCAACTCGACCTGCTGGCACTGGCCGTGACCCCGGCCCGCTATCTCGTCCACGGCCAGCAGATGCTCTCCGCCTACCTCCAGCAACTCGCCCCCGGCAGCTACATCGCCACCTGCGCCGCCTTCCAGACCGCCGACCAGCTCCGCCGCGTCCAACTCCTCGCCTACCGCACCACCCAGCTCGCCCGCACCCACCGCGACCGCGCCTTCGGCCTCGCCGAACGCACGACCTGGGAACACCAACCGGACTGGCAACCGTTCCGCCGGGCCGTCGAGGAAGCACTGGTCGCCTACGACTGGGACGCGGCCCTGGTCGCTTTCCAGCTCGTGGTCAAACCGGTCGCCGACGCCGTACTCCTGCACGGCCTGGCCCGCCGCCTCGACACCGTCGGTGTCCCCCTCGACTCCCTCATCGCCGACGACCTGGGGCGCGACGCGCACCGCGCGGCCCGCTGGACCCGGACCCTGCTGAAATTCCTGACCGACGCGGACCCCGGAAACCGGGCCGTCCTCCAGGGCCACCTCGACACCTGGGCCGCGCACGGCACCGCCATGGCCGCCGCGGGTGCCCGACTGCTGGGCGCGCCGGACTTCGAGGCCACGGCGCTGGAAGCGTGGGACGAACTCCTGGCGGCCGGCGGACTTGCCCGTCCTCGGACGCCGTAGGCGTGAACTCCCGCGATCGAGGCATCAGTTGAGGAGCTGACAGGAATCGGCCATGGCGGTGGTGTCGAGTGGATCAGGAGGGTCGGCCGCCGAACTGCCAGTCGTGCACCTCGATGTCGGCGTACCGGGCCCGGGTCAGCACGGCGCGCGCCGTCTCCGGGTCCGGTGCCCGGAGCAATGCCGCCGTGCCCAGCCAGGTGGCGCCGTCGTCGGACAACAGGGGCCCGTACGCGATCAGTTCGTCCCGGCCGGGCGGCACCACCAGGTCCACGGCCTGCCCGGCACCGAAGCCGAGCACCAGATACCGGTTGCCGCCGGTCCGGCCGCCGGGGAAGTCCCACATGGTGCGCCCCAGCGTGTTCCGCCACCGGCGCAGCAGTACGTCCCGGTAGACGCCGGCCTGATAGTCGGGCTCGTCGAAGGCGAACGCGCGGGCGGCGGCCGGATCGGGCAGGTCGAGGATGTGCACGCTGCCGGTGGCGGTGTCACCGTCGTCGGCCAGCGTCGGACCCCGGGCGATCATCTCCTTGGCGTACTGGTCCATGTAGGACCAGTGCCGTTCCACCAGTTCGTCGCGCAGGGTGAGGGAACCGGGCCGGTCGCGGTGGTAGCAGAGGAACTCCATGTCCGAAGGATTCCTCGTGGAGGCGACCGGGTCGAGCGGGTTTCCCCGCCCGGCCTTGCGACCGGCTCATGCGGATCGGACGGTCACGACGCGTCCGCTGCCGTTCCCGGGCCACCGCCGGCGGCGCTCTCGCAGGTCGTGAGGAAGTCGATGAGCGCCGCGTTCACCTCGGCGGGGCGTTCCTGCTGGGTCCAGTGGCCGCAGCCGGGCAGCTCGATGGGTGCGCATACCAGACTGGGCATGAAGTTCGGAAGCTGGGCGATGATGTCACGCGCGCCGGGGAAGGCGGGGACGAGGTCGCGGTCGCCGAAGATGTACAGGGCGGGCCGGGTGACGACGGCGTTGTTCCAGGGCGCGGTCAGGTCCCAGTTGCGGTCGAGGTTGCGGTACCAGTTCAGGGCGCCGGTGAAGCCCTTGGAGAAACTCTCGGTCAGCGTGTCGAGATCCTCCTCGGTGAGCCACTCCGGCAGCACCTCGGGGTCCTCCATGTCCGCGAGCCAGCCCTTCTCGGGGTCGACCAGAGGCTGCATGATCTCGCCGGAGGGGGAGGCCGAAGCGGAGGCGGAGTAGAGGAACTTGCGGAGCGTGGTGCGGGTGTCCCTCCCGAACTCCGCGTCAGCGACGCCCGGTTGGTCGAAGTAGTTCCAGTAGAACCTGCCCTGGAAGATCTCCTGCATCATCGCCAGCGGACGCTGCGCCCCCCGGTACGGCGGCGGCACGCTCAGCCCGGCCACCCCGAGCACCAGGTCCGGCCGCAGCAGCGCGGTGTGCCACGCGACCGGCGCACCCCAGTCGTGCCCGACGACGTACGCCTTCTCCTCGCCCAACTCCTGGATCAGACCGACGACATCGCCGACCAGGTGGAAGATGGTGTACGCGTCGACCTCGTCCGGATGGTCACTGCTGCCGTATCCCCGCTGGTCGGGGGCGACCACATGGAACCCCGCGTCGGCCAGAGCGCCGATCTGGTGATGCCAGGAGTGCCATGACTCCGGGAAGCCGTGCAGGAGTATCACCAAGGGGCCTTCACCCTGCTCGGCGATGTGCAGACGGATGCCGTTCACGTCGACAAAACGATGCTTGACCATGCGGACGAGGCTACGTGTCGTGCCTGTCGAGCCGCGTGGCGGGTTTCGGCCTATCGGCCGGGACGCTGTGCCTCGTCGCCGTCCTGCTCACGGTGGGAGTCGCCCTGCTCCTGGTAGGAGTAGCGCTGCTCTTTCCACGGGTCGGCGATGTTGTGATAGCCGCGCTCCTCCCAGAACCCGCGCCGGTCCTCGGTGAGGTACTCGATGGCGCGCAGCCACTTGGGGCTCTTGTAGCCGTACAGATGCGGCACCACCAGCCGCAGCGGGAAGCCGTGTTCGGCGGTGAGGGGCTCGCCGTTGTGGTGCGTGGCCAACAGGGTCTGCGGGGCCGTGAAGTCGGCGAGGCGGAGGTTCGTGGAGTAGCCGTACTCCGCCCACGCCATGACGTGCGTGACCTCCGGCGCGGGCGGTACCAGCTCCAGGACGGTGACGGCGGGGATGCCGTACCACTCGTGGTCGGTGGAGGTCGGGCCGGACGCGCAGTGCAGATCGGCGACGACCGTGACATGCGGCAGCGGCGCGAGCTCGTCGAACGTCCAGAGGTGCTCGGCACCGTCGGCCGTGGCGCCGTGGACGCGCAGGTTCCAGCGCTCGGGACGGAAACGGGGGACGGGCCCGTAGTGCGAGACCGGCCAGCCGTGCACATGACGCTGGCCGGGCGGAACGGGACGGGACGCGTCGGCGGCCTCGGCCGTACCTTGTCGGTCGCTTGCCACGGGTGGCGCCCCTTCTCCGCTGGTCTCCTGGTTACGGCTGCCCTTCCCGAGCAGCGTAGGCGCTCACACGGGACGGGGCCGACGCCGGGTCCCGGTGCGCGCCCACGCGTCGCCCGTCCCTCGAATCGCGGCTACGGCGGCCCCGCGTCAGACGGTCGCCAGGGACACCTCGGTCGACTTGATCAGGGCGACGACCGGCGAACCGGTCCGCAGCCCCAGGTCGCCGACCGCGTCCTTCGTGATCGCCGCGGTCAGCTCGCCCCCGTCGACCGTGACCTTGACGACGGCCATCGCCCCGCCGGTGGCGACATCGCTGACCGTGCCGGGCAGCTGGTTGCGGATGGACACCCCCTCCACCCTGCTCGTGGCGAGCGCGACCTCGGTGGACTTCATCATGGCGCGCACGGCCGTGCCCTCGGCGAGTCCCAGGTCCTTCACGGCTTCCAACGTGATCGCCGCGGTGAGGTCCTGGCCGCCGTCGAGGCGCACCTTCACGGTCGCCATCACCGCGCCGGGCGTAACGGCCGTGACGGTGCCGGGGATCTGGTTGCGGATGCTCAAGCTCATGACGGAACGCCTCACAGAGAAAGGTGTGGATTGCCGGATTTATCACCAGCTGTGAGTCCACAAGCTAGCCGCTCCGGTCCCGCCCGTCACAGACCTCGTCGCAACCACCACCTGGGAGTTTGCTCCGTCCTGGCAAATCAGAGGAACCCCGCGGACAGCGACGCCGAGGATCAGGATCCCGCCGTGGCGAATCACGTTGCCGAGAACGATCTAGCTGGCTAGGTTCGCCCCATGGCTGATGACGAACCCACGCGGGCCGCAGGCCTGCTCGATGCCCAGGCCAAGGCCGCGCTGCTCTTCTCGGAGGTCGAGGAACGCGGGTTGGTGGCGCCCGGCGAGGAGGAGCGGGCGGTCAGCGACCGGGTTCGTGACCTCGCGAACGAACTGTTCGGCACGACCCGGCACTGGCACAAGCGGATCGTGCGCTCGGGGCCGAACACGCTCGCACCGTACAAGGAGAACCCGCCGGACCGGGTGATCGGTGCGGACGACATCGTGTTCGCCGACTTCGGGCCGATCTTCGAGGAGTACGAGGCCGACTTCGGGCGGACCTTCGTGCTGGGCGACGACCCGGTCAAGCACCGGCTGCGCGACGGCCTCCCCAAGGTGTTCGCGGCCGGCCGGCGCTTCTTCGAGAACACCCCGGACATCACCGGCGCACGCCTGCACACCGAGGTCGCGCGCCTTGCGGACAAGGCGGGTTGGGAGCTGGGCGGCTGGCATGCCGGGCACCTGGTCGGCGAGTTCCCGCACGAGACGATCGAGGGCGCGCACGTCGAGTCGTACGTCACCCCCGAGAACGACACCCCCATGCGCCGCACCGACAAGGCCGGCCGTGCCTGTCACTGGATCCTGGAGATCCATCTCATCGACCGAGAACGGGGATTCGGCGGTTTCTACGAGGAACTCCTCACCCTCTGAAGGTAGTTGGTTCGGCGATAGTTGATCCATGGGGACTGTGACGGCGCTGTACCGGTATCCGGTGAAGTCGATGTCGGGCGAGGCCGTGAGCGCCGTTGCGGTCACGGAGAGCGGACTGTCCGGGGACCGGGTCTACGCCGTCCTCGACGGGACGGGTGCGGTGGGCAGCGCCAAACACCCCCGGAAGTGGGGCGAGTTGCTGCGCTGCCGGAGCCGGCTCGACGACTCCGGTGTGGTCCGGGTCGTCCTGCCCGACGGTACCGCCCTGCCGGTCCAAGCCCCCGACCTGGACGCGGAGTTGTCCAAGCTGCTGGGGCGGCAGGTGTCCGTCTCCGGCGTCGTACCGGAGCACGGCAGGCTGGAGCGGGCCGTGCCGGAGTACGAGGGCGGTGTGCCGGACGTCGTACGGGAGTCGGCGACCGTCGACGCCACGGGGGTGAGCATCACGACGGGCGGTGTCGCGCCGGGGACGTTCTTCGACTTCGGCCGGGTTCATCTCGTCACCGCGGCCGCCCTGGACCGGATGCGGAGCGTGTATCCCGCCGGGGACTTCGACGCCCGCCGCTTCCGGCCGAACCTGGTCGTCGACACCCTTGGCGGGCCCGGCTTTCCGGAGGACGACTGGGTGGGGTCGCGCCTACGGGTGGGGGAGGCGCTGTTCCGCGTGCTGGTCCCCACACCCCGCTGCGTGATCCCCACCCTCGGCCACGACGAACTCCCGCCGGACCCGGGCCTCATGCGCGCGGTCGCCCGGGAGCACCGCATCCCGGTGTTCGACCTGGGCCGCCTGTCCTGCCTCGGCGTCTACCTGGACGTGCTGGAGTCGGGGACGGTACGGGTGGGTGACCCGATCGCGTTGGAGGAGACGGCCGCGTGACACCCCCCACGACGGGTCAGTCCTCGGTCCTGCCGAAGCGGTACTTCAGGTGCGTGGCGAGGGGAGTCTCGACCACCCTGACCGGCTCGACGCGCCGCGGTCCCGCGCCCGGGCCTTCGAAGAGCCGCAGGCCCGCGCCGAGGAGGGCGGGCACCACATGGAGTTGGAGTTCGTCGATGAGACCCTCCCCGAGGTACTGCCGCACCGTGCTCGCACCGCCCGCGATGTCGACGTTCCGGTCACCGGCGACGGCCTTCGCCCGGTCGAGCGCGCTGTGGATGCCGTCGGTGACGAACGTGAAAGTGGTGCCGCCCTCCTTGACGAGGGTCGGCCGGGGGCGATGGGTGAGCACGAAGACCGGAGTGCGAAAGGGCGGGTTGTCGCCCCAGAACTCCTCCCCGGTGTCGTACATCATCCGGCCCATCACCACCGCTCCGGTCGCGTCGAACCACTCCCGCATCAACTCGGAGTCGCGATTCTCCTCCCCACCGGTCATGCCCTGGCGCTCCCGCCAGCTCGCCAGATTGTGGATCCACTCGAAGAGCGGCTCGGCGCCGTCGCCGCCCGGGTTCTCGATGCTCACGCCGGTGCCGGCGATGTAGCCGTCGAGGGAGATGGCCAGATCCGCGGTCACGGTCACGATGGTGCTCCTGAGTCGTGGAGGTGCTGCTGCTTCCACCTCGTTTTCTCGCAGGGTGCCCCGGCTTTCAGGCCGGGGGTGAATGCGAGCCCCTGCGGAGCAGGGCGGGAGTAGCGGCTATGCCCCCGGGGTGGAACGGCGTTCGTTGTCCTCGGCCTCGCGTCGAACGAGGGATACCAGCCATGAGTTGAGGGAGCGGTCGTCTGTGGCGGCCAGCATCTTGGCCTTGTCGTACAGGTCGTCAGGGAGTCTGAGATTCAGCTTGATCATGCGTCAAGTGTGGCCCTAAAGTAGGGCCATGTCACGTTTCCGGATGTATCCGACGAGTGAGCAGGCGGGCATCATGCTTGGTCACTGCGCGCACGCCCGGTACGTGTGGAACCTGGCCGTCGAGCAGCACTCCCACTGGCGCAGGGGCAGGAAGGCGGCGCCGGGTTTCGCCGAGCAGTGCCGTCAGCTCACCGAGGCCCGGCGGGAGAACGAGTGGCTGCGTGAGGGCAACGCCGATGTGATGCAGCAGGCCCTCAAGGACTTCGCGCGGGCCAAGAACGCCCGCTTCACGTCCGGGTTCGGTGAACCGACCTGGCGCAAGCGGTTCCAGCACGAGGGCTTCCGCGTCATCGGCACCGACCGTGTTCCCGAGTCCGGACCGGACGGTTCACCGAAGCTGAACCCGAAGTCGGGCAAGCTGGTCATGGGGCGCTCGGTGGTGGTGCGGAAGCTCAACCGCCGCTGGGCGCAGGTGAAGGTGCCCGGCTGCGGCTGGGTCCGCTTCCGGCTCACCCGCGCCGGCCTGCCGGACGCGAAGACATTCCGCGTCACCTTCCGCAACAACCAGTGGCACATCGCCTTCGCCGTCCTCCCCGTACCAGTCCCCGCGCCCGCCACGGGCGAGATCATCGGCATCGACCGGGGCGTGGCCATCACGGTTGCCCTCTCGGACGGGCGCAGGCTCAACTGCCCCCAGCTCACTGTGAAAGAGCGGGCGCAGATCCGCAAGCACCAGCGCCGCGCCGCCCGCGCCCCGAAAGGCAGCGAGCGGAAGAGTGCCGAGTATGCGAAGGCCGCCAGGCTCAAGGCCCGCGACGCCGACCGGCGCAAGGACTGGTGCGAGAAGACTGCAACCATGCTCGCCCGGACCTACGGCCTGATCCGGTTCGAGAAGCTGAACATCAAGAACATGACCGCCAAGGCCAACCCGAAGCCGGACCCGGGGCAGTCCGGTACGTTCCTGAAGAACAGCCGGGCCGCCAAGGCCGGACTGAACCGGGCCATCCTCGCCCAGGGCTGGGGCCTGCTGCGCCGACGCACGGAGGACAAGGCCCCGGGAAGGGTCGAGGACGTACCCGCTCCTTACACCAGTCTGCGTTGCTCCGCCTGCGGGTGGATCGAGAAGAAGTCGCGCAAGAGCCAAGCCGACTTCGTCTGCGTGTCCTGCGGGTTCACCTGCAACGCCGATGAGAACGCAGCAGTCAATGTCGCGGCAGGACAGGGCGGGATCCCCCGCCCCCGGCGTACCGCCGGTGCCGGAGGGGTGACAGCGGCCACCAGCCGTTCGAACGCCCGTGAACCTCAACCCACCCGGGTTGGAATCCCCCTCTTTTAAGAGGCGGAGGATGTCAATCTCACGTCGATCGGGAGCCGGCGAATTAAACATGTCGCCCCTCCTGAGAATGGGGCGGCATTGTCCGCTACTCGACGGTGACGACCATTTCGACCGGAGCACACTCCGGCGCCGAGGCGGTCAGACGGATCTTGCCGGGGCCGGTCGGGCGGAGGACGGTGAGGGCGCGGCCTTCGTAGGTACGGCGCTCGGTCGCGTCGAAGCGCTCCTGGGTGGAGGGGTCGGCGCTGCCGAAGCCCGACAGGACGCCCGCGCCGGAGACTTCGAGGCGCACCGGGCGGTCGGCCGCGGTGTGGAGGGTGCCGTCCGGGTCGGTCAGGCTGAGGGTGACGTACGCGAGGTCCCCACCGTGTGCCGTGATGTGCGGACGGTCGGGTTCGGCGCGCAGCCGCACCGTGCCGGTCGCGGTGCGCAGGACGGTGCGGCCGGTCTCGGCGCCGTCGCGGTAGGCGATCGCGAGGAGTTCGCCGGGTTCGTACGACGTCTCGAACTCGGTGTGGAAACGATGACCCTCGCCCACCGGTCGGCGCCCCAACGAGCGTCCGTTGACGAGGAGTTCGACCTCCGCGGCGTCGCCGTAGACCTCGACCGTGACCGGTTCGCCCTCGGAGCCGGGCCAGGTCCAGGTGGCGACGGTGTCGCTCCACGCCCACGGTGTCCCGGCCCAGGTCTTGCCGTGGTGTTCGGGGCGACGGACCGCGATGTAGGGCTGGGTGCGCAGGCCGAAGACGATCTCGCGGTAGTAGGAGGCGGGTCGGCGGTGGCCGGTGATGTCGAGGTCGCCGCAGCCCGCGAGGAGGTAGGGGTAGGGCGCGGTGTGGGAGGGGTGGGGGGCGTTCGGGGTGAGGTACTGGGGGCGGCCGATGCCGACCTCGCCGAGGTAGTCCCAGCCGGTCCAGGTGAAGTCGCCGATGACATGGCCGAGTTGTTCGACCAGGCGCCAGTTGCCGTCGATGCGGGTGGGGAAGGTCTCGGTGCCGAGGATGACGCGGTTGGGGAACAACTCGCGGTCCAGCGCGTAGCGGGCCTCGGCGTAGTTCATGCCGGCGACGTCGAGCACGGCGAAGGACTCGGCTGTCTTCTCGGTGACGAGACCGGAGGCGCTGATCGCGTTCATCATGTCGCCCGCGTCGGCCATGAGGGTGTTGATGCCCTTGTCCTCGCTCTCGGCCGGGCCGGCCGCCTGCTCTGCCTTCTCCTGTGACTGCCGGCGCAGTTTGCCCAGGTCGGACATGACGGCGAGCATGCCGTTGACCGCGTTGGTGACGTAGCGTGTGGGGTCCAACGAGCGGACTTTCTGGGCGAGTTCGCGGCCCCGCGCGGCGCCGGAGGGTGTACCGGTCTCGGGGATCTCGTTGCCGATCGAGTACATGATGACGCTGGGGTGGTTGAAGTCCTTGGCGACCATCGCCTCGATGTCGCGTTCCCACCACTCGGGGAAGTCGAGGCTGTAGTCGAACTCGCTTTTCCCGGACGTCCACACGTCGAAGGCCTCGTCCACGACGAGCATGCCGAGGCGGTCACAGGCGTCCAACATCGCCTTGCTCATGGGGTGATGGGACATGCGGAGCGCGTTGAACCCGGCGTCCTTGAGGAGTTGGACCCGCCGTTCCTCGGCGCGGGCGAAGGTCGCCGCGCCCAGAACTCCGTTGTCGTGGTGGACACATGCGCCGCGCAGCTTGACCGTCTCACCGTTGATCCGCAGCCCGTGCCGGGGGTCGAGGCGCAGTGAGCGGATGCCGAAGGTGACGGTCTCGGCGTCGAGGTCCTTCACGGTCACGGTGGCGGTGTACAGGGCGGGTGTGCCGGTGCTCCACAGCAACGGGGCGTGGACGTACAGGCGTTGGCGTACGACCGCGGGCTCGCCCGGCAGCACCGTGGCCTTCGAGACGTCGCTCGCGACGACACTCCCGTCGGCATCGCGGACCTCGGTGACGACGTCGACCGTACGGATCGCGATCGAGTCGTTCTCGACCCTCGTCGCGACCTCGACCACTGCCCGTTCCGCGTCGATGTCCGGGGTGGTGACACGGACCCCGTCGGGCGCGATCCGGACCACGTCACCGACGAGCATCCAGGTGTCGCGGTAGATGCCCGCACCGGTGTACCAGCGTGAGTCACGATGGGCGCGGGCCTCCACGCGGATCTCGTTGTCGCCGTCGTCGCCGTAGCGCAGGAAACGGTCGGCGTCGATGTGGAAGTGCGAGTAACCGAAGGGGCGTTGGCCGGCGTAGTCCCCGTTGATGTACACGACGGCATCGCGGTAGACGCCCTCGAACTCGAAGAGGATCCGCTTGCCCCGGTGCTCCTCGGGAACGGCGAACGTCTTGCGGTACTCGTAGGTCCCGCCAGGGAAGTACGCCCCGGCGCCGCCCTCCATCGTGGCCTCGCCGTCCGGCGCCGTGCGCTCCTGCCCGATCAGCGCGTCGTGCGGCAGTGTCACCGGCCTGAACGGCACCTTCGTACCGGACAGTTCGGCGAAGGGATTGACCTTGGGGCGGGTCAGCCAGCCGTCGTTGAAGGACGTGCGCATCATGGGGGCTCCGTGAGGTGAGGGGCGGTGACCGGTTCCGGGGGCGAGGCTCAGGACCCGCCGGGTGCCGTCGAGGTCGGTCCGGCCACCCGTGCACGCAGCCAGGCACGGCCGCGCTCCAGCAGCGCCCGGGCGATACGGGTGCCGGGAGCCCAGGTCTCGAAGCCGTGCGGAGCGCCGGGCACGAGGTCGAACGCGCAGTCCACGCCCGCGTGGTCGGGGGCGCGGGAGGCGCCGGGCCCGGTACCGAGATAAGCGGCCCAACCGGTCCGGTTCGCCGAGTTGTGCCACACCCGGTGCCGCACGTCGTCCAGTTCGCGCCGCGCGGCGGTGCGGTCGTCGAGCATGGGGGAGAACAGCCACTGCCCGGCTGGCCGGCCCCCGCCGGCGTCGTACAACCGCTGTGCCAGACACGCGGCCAGACCCGCGCCCGCGCTGGCACCCCCGACGGCGATGCGCGCCGGGTCGACCCCGAGGGATCCGGCCGACTCCCGCGCCCATCGCCACGCCGCGGAGATGTCGTCGAGCGCGGCCGGGTAGGGGTGTTCGGGGGCGAGGCGGTAGTTCGTCGAGACGACGACGAGGCCCGACTCACGGGCTGTCAGGGCACAGAACGCGTTGTCCTGGACGACGTCGCCGATGACGTACCCGCCGCCGTGCACCCACAGCAGCGCCGCGCACGAGCCGCCACCGGCGGGCGTGTACACGCGCAGGCCCCGGCCCTCGTCGAGGACGCGGACGTCGACGCCCTCGACCGGGTCGCCCGGTCCGTGCCGGACGACCAGGGCGCGCACCACGCGCCGCCCCCACGTCCGGCGGACCGGCAGCCGCGGCATCCGCGCGACGGCGCGCCGCAGTTCCGGGTCGACCGCGTCGAGCTTCATGGGCGCCTCTCCTCGCATCAGGTCCCCAGCGCGCATCCCGCAACTGGTAAAACGTATTACCACCTGCCTGCGGTACGGTATCCAGCGCATCCCGCACCGCACAAGCCCCAGATCACACCGCACGCAGGAGACCCGGCCGCCGGGTCCCCGTTCCGAGGAGCGAGAGAGTGACCAGGTCCACGCGCGCGACAGCCAAGGACGTCGCCCGGGCCAGCGGGGTCTCACAGACCACGGTGAGCTTCGTTCTCAACGGGGCGGCCGGGCACGTCTCCGAGGAGACACGGGAACGGGTACGGCAGGCCGCGCGCGAACTCGGCTACGTCCCCAACGGCTCGGCGCAGGCGCTGCGCAAAGGGGCGTCCCGCATCGTCCTGCTCAACATCGAGGGCGTGCCCACCGGCAGCAGCCTCGGCAGCTACATCCGGGGCCTCGACGCCGAACTCGCCGCGCACCAGCACGTGTTGCTGGTGCTGCACGGCCATCTCTCCTCGCAGGCCCTCTCCGACGTGGCGCAGGCCGTTTCCGCCCGGGCGGTGATCGACCTGGGTGACGCGGGCCGGGCGGACGACATCGTCACCGACGCCGAGACGTCCCTCGACGCGTTCTCCGCGCAGGCCGACGTCCCGGTCCGGTACCTGGTCGACCGAGGCCACCGGTACCTCGCCACCGTCATGCCGGACACCCCGGAACTCCAGGCTCTGGCGGGTCTGCGAGGGCGGCTCATCCGGCAGGCCACGCACGCCGCGGGCCTGCCCGCCTGCCCGGCGCTCGTCCTGCCCGGCAGCCTCGACACCGCCGAGGAACGGCTCCGGGCCTTCCGCACCGACCACCCGGACGTCACGGCCGTCCTCGCCTACAACGACGACGTCGCGCTCGTCACGCTCGCCGCGATGAGGCGCCTCGGGCTGCGCGCACCGCAGGACCTCGCGGTCGTCGGGTTCGACGACACCCCGCACGGAGCGCTGTTCTCGCCCGCCCTGACCACCGTGCACATCGACGCGGAGGCCATCGGCCGCAGCGCCGCACGCACCGCGCTGGGCCTGCCGGCGGCGGACGCCGCGTCGCGACCGGCTCGGGTGATCGTCCGCGAGTCCGCCTAGACGTCCTCGTCCAGATGCCGGCGCAGTTTCGCCGTGACGGCCGGGATCTCGCGGCGGAACGCCGCCTGGTCCAGGCCGTCGTCCGCGACCACCGCGAGCAGTGCCCGTTCTCCTACGGCCGTCACGATCACGTGGCCCGTGCTGCAACGCGCGCTGATCTCGCGGAGGTGGCCGGTGCCGCCCTGATCGGCGAGGCGGTGGCCCAGAGCGAGGGTGGCCGCCGCCACCGCGGCCATGGACTCGGGGTGGGTCTTGGCCGTGTCGCTCGCCACGACGAGCCCGTCGCTGGTGGCCAGCGTGGTTTCGGTGACTCCCAACACGTTGTCCCGCAGGGCGATGAGGAGGTCGGTCACGGGGTCGCTCATTGGAATCCTTTCGTTGATACCCGCGGCTTTGGCCGGGGTCGGAAACAGTGCCCCTGTGGTGCAGGGCAAGGAGCTGGGAATCGTCTCCAGGGTGGATCCCAGTGCCGTGACCGGCAGGTTTGATGTTGGCGTGGAGGTCTCACTAGTTTGTGCGGGTGACCATGAATCACGTGAAGCGGGCGTTCAAGTACCGCTTCTATCCCACCGAGGCGCAGGCAACCGAGTTGTCGCGCACGTTCGGGTGCGTGCGGAAGGTCTACAACTTGGCGCTCGCTGCCCGGAGTGAGGCGTGGACGCTGAGGCAGGAACAGGTCACCTACAACCAGACCTCGGCCATGCTGACTGGATGGAAGAGGACCGAGGAACTCGCCTTCCTGAGTGAGGTGTCGTCCGTTCCGCTTCAGCAGACACTGCGGCATGTGCAGACGGCGTTCACCCACTTCTTCGCCAAGCGGGCCAAGTACCCGCGCTTCAAGACGCGGAAGAAGTCCCGGAAGTCCGCCGAATACAGCCGCAGCGGTTTTCGCTTCAGGGACGGACGGCTGACGTTGGCGAAGATGACGGAGCCGCTGGACATCGTCTGGTCGCGGCCATTGCCCGAAGGAGCCCAGCCGTCGACTGTGAGCGTGTCGCAGGACGTGGCCGGTCGCTGGTTCGTCTCGATGCTGTGTGACGACCCCACCATCGGGCCGCTTCCAACTGCCGATGCGGCTGTCGGGATCGATGTCGGTCTTATCCATCTGCTGACCCTCTCCTCGGGGGAGAAGGTCGCCAACCCGCGGCACGAGCGCCGTGACCGCGGCCGTCTCGTAAGAGCTCAGCGGGAGCTGTCCCGTAAGGCCAAGGGCGAGGGAACCAACCGGGCCAAGGCGCGGCGTAAGGTCGCGAAGATCCACGCCCGGATCGCCGACCGGCGCCGCGATCTGCTCCACAAGTTTGACCACTCGGCTCGTGCGTGAGAACTGTGAGAATCGGCGGGTGCTGTCCCGGGCTGCGGCTTGACCCGCGTGAGAACGGACCGTGGTGTCCTGGTTTGGATCTGTCGGTCGTTGGTCCGGGGTGGTGCTTGCTGTCACCGGGCCGGCGGGGTGTGTCCCGATAGGGGCCTTGCCGTGAACAGGGCGCCGTCACAGTTTTGACCGCCCCGACCGGTCCGGTGTCGGCCGACCGACACTCCAACAGACCGGGAGCGGATTGACCGTGGCCAGTATGCCCAACCGTGTGCACGCCAGCCAGCGACAGCCCGACGGCGAGGTCGTTCTGGGGGTCGATACCCACAGGGACACACACGTCGCCGCCGTGGTTACTCCTCTCGGCGGAGTCCTGGCCACCGAGGCGTTCCCGGCCACCTCGGTCGGCTATCGCGAACTGCTGGACTGGGCCCGGTCTTTCGGGACACTCACGCGTGCCGGAGTCGAGGGCACGGGCTCCTACGGAGCAGCCCTGACACGCCACCTCCTGGCCCGAGACGTCCAGGTCTTCGACGTCAACCGGCCCGACAGGACGGCCCAGCGGCAGCAGGGCAAGACCGACACCGTCGACGCCCAGGCGGCCGCGCGGGCCGTCATCTCCGGCAGAGCCACTGCCCAGGCCAAGACCGGCAATGGGCCGGTGCAGATCGCGCGCATGTTCAAACTCGCCAAGGACTCCGCCATCAAGGCCCGCACCCAGGCCATCAACCAGCTCAAGGCCGTCCTGGTGTCCGCCGACCCAGCCCTGCGGGAGCAACTGACCCCTCTGACCAACCCGGCGCTGATCCGTACCTGCGCGAACCTGACCTCGGATCCCGGCTACCTCGGCAGGGACGACGTCCTGGACGCCACAGTGGTCACGCTCCAGCTGCTGGCCGAGCGCATCCAGCAGCTGACCGCGCAGATCGACGAGCTGAAGCGACGCCTGGCAGGCCTTGTCCAGTCCCACGCTCCGCAACTGCTGGAGCGCGTCGGCGTCGGCCCGGACAGCGCCATCACGCTCCTGATCACCGCCGGTGACAACCCAGAACGCCTGGCCGACGAGGCGTCCTTCGCCGCGCTGTGCGGAGCCAGCCCGGTCGAGCGCTCCTCCGGCAAACAGCAGCGAAGACGCCTCAATCGCGGCGGCGATCGACAGGCCAACGCTGCGCTCTACCGCATCGTGCAGAGCCGCCTGCGCTGGGATCCACGCACCCAGGACTACCTCAAGCGGCGGACCAGCGAGGGAAAGACCCGGCGCGAAGTGATCAGATGCCTCAAGCGTTACGTCGCCCGCGAGATCTTCTCCCTCCTCCCACGTGCCGGGCTCACGCCCGTCCTGGCATGACTGCTTGACAGTCATAGGGGCGTCCAAACGCTCGTGATCGAGGACCTGACCGTACGCAGCATGGTCAAAAACCACCCGCTCGCCCGGGCCATTTCCGACGCGAGCTGGAGCGAGTTCCGCTCCATGCTGGAGTACAAGGCCGCCTGGTACGGGCGCGAGGTCATCGTGGTAGACCGGTTCTTCCCCTCTTCCAAACTGTGCTCGAACTGCGGCAGTCTGCGACAGGAGATGCCGCTCAGCGTCCGTACCTGGACGTGCGACTGCGGGACGACTCATGACCGTGACGTGAACGCGGCACGGAACCTTTTGGCCGCCGGGCTGGCGGTGTCTGTCTGTGGAGTCGGTGTAAGACCTCAACGGAGTTCTCCGGGCGGGCAGTCGGCGACGAAGC
>Ga0307510_10003993_pt1 | contig 17280 bp, 13 predicted proteins | sample 12_EM_MG_FD_207224 | JGI IMG/M metagenome (GOLD analysis project Ga0307510, IMG submission 207224) | Populus trichocarpa ectomycorrhiza microbial communities from riparian zone in the Pacific Northwest, United States - 12_EM | ecosystem: Host-associated > Plants > Roots > Unclassified | place...
TTAAATTAATCAGAATTTAAATTCCACAGATCTACGTGATTAAAGAATCACGAAATTCAGATCTAAATGAACGGCGAGATCACCAGACAGGTCTGTTTGGTTACCGAGAAAACGAAAGAAAATTAAATGTTCAAAGTTTTAAAATCTCAGATCTGATTTGCGTTATGAGATATTGAATTGAAATTCGATGGATCAATGCCCGATTTGATGTCGAGAGAGAGATCTGACGGTGGAGATAAAATTGAGTTACCTGAAATTGAAGCGGAGGGAGATACGATGTGCTTGGGTTGTGTTTCGGGGAGTGACAGATCGAAGGTAAAGAGGAAGAAGGAGAGTAAACGAATTGGGTTTTATTTTATAGTGGGTTTTGGTAATGGGTTTGGGCTCATAATTAAAACGTGGCCCAATTATTCTGGAAGTTTTTGGGGTTTTTAATATAGCCTATGGGCCAAGCAACATGTTTTGCAGTCCATAATTTGTTTTATGGATTATAAACAGAGATGGGTAGATTAATTCAAAATTAATGAAATTATTCAAAATATTTATAAAATTAATTGAATTGAATGATTTTATAATTCAAAAAATTTAATTGATTTTTTTAATATAAATTGAATCATTTAAACTGATACACATTGTTAATTATAGGGAAAAAAAACTATTAAATTCTTTTATTCGGTTGTTAAGTGTATCGTCCTGTATTGTAATTGTAATGAAAATAGGTGCCTTGTCATTTTATTACGTTATTGTCATGAAAATAGATGCATCGTTCATGCGGATTGGTTGTTTGAAGTTATTTCTTTTTTTTTGTGATTTAAAAAAAAATACTTAAATTTTTTTATTTTTATATCATTTTAATATATTAATATCAAAATTAATTTTTTAAAAATTAAAAAATATATATTATTTTTATATATTTTAAAATAAAAAATATTTTAAAAATAACTAGTAATTTCAAGACGGAGGAACAAAGGGTCAACATCAGCTCCATGTTAAAGCGATTATCTGCAGGTGGTTTGGTTCGGGATCATGCCGTGGCTTGTGTAGCTAAGGGTTCGGATAGGATCGAGTACCTGCGGAAGCTCGAGAATCATATATTTGAACTTGAACATCTTCTTTTTCACATAGGACTGCATGCCAACCCAAATCACTGTGCTTGTGGAATCAGTCTGCGAGGACCATGTGAGCACTGGAACAAGTTGAAGTGGACGTAAAACTGCTTCTAATTTTAGACAAACAATATGTACATAATCTTCTTTTCTCTGGATGCTCTGATTCGGTCAATGATGGCTTTACAGTAGTCTTCCCTTTGTAATTTACTTATCCTTGAAAATAAATCAAATTAATTGTAAGAAAATATATATACGTAAAAAAAATATATAGTTTTCCATTAGTTAAGGACCTAGCTAGGCCTATTGTGGCTCTGGTTCCATCTTTGCAGGGTGGCCTTTATGCCTCCTTAACTCAAGTCCATGAATACATAATTGTGCGTTCAGGCTGAAAGAATAACAGCTATACATATATGTGTGTGAACGATTATTCAATGTATAGGGTAAGATTAATTAGATACAACTCAAACTCATGAATTTGGCGTAACGATTATTCAATGTGTGTGAACGATTATTCAATGTATATTAAAAAATTAAATATTAATTTAAGTATTAGAGTATCTATGAAAAACTTATTTTATAAATACAACTCAAGGCTCAAAACTCATCAATTAAAAAAAATCAATATTTTTCTATGAAGTTTTTTCACAGCTTCGTGAACACGTTCATATAATAGTGCACGAATCTGGTTTTATAGGGAGGATGATATTCTTTGTGTCTAGAAATGTTAACGCGTTTTCTTTTTTCTTTCTTATTTTGACAATCCAGCCATGTTCGAAGGTCAGAAGCGAGGCTAAAATTCAAGGGCGGTTTCTCCTTTCATGGCAAATAAATAGATTAATTACTAAGTAGAGAGTTGGGGTTATCGAGTTGTAGTAAACAAAAATAATAATTAGGACAATCTTCACTGACCACACCCACAAGAAAACTAGCATGGGAGGATTGTGCAAGAAAGTTATGTGCCATTAGATTTAAATTATGATTTAAATAAAAAGTCTTGATTTTGAACCATGGCATTTGCAGCGCAGTCAAACGGGTTCTAACTTCTAAGTGATGGAAACGAGTGCTCTGATTTTTGCCAGGCATTTGCCAGGGATACATGCACCTTGTTTTTTCCACAGGGAATAGGGTTTCTTTACATGGCAAGCATGCTTGTGTTCATTCAAAACTTAGACCTTCCCTAATTTGGCAAATTCCAAAAGCTAAGGTCGCATGCATGACAGCGCTGGAGTAGTTAACAGTCACGAATCACAACATGCCGTAATAATTTTGTTTTTCTGTGCCAGTCCATGAGAAAGCAATGGAAGACTAGGGAAGGTTATAGCATGGCCTATATATAAAGTTGATCGAACTTGAAGTTAAGGAAGCATAGACGATAAAATAAAGGTAAGAAAAAAAAACAAAAGTTTTCCTCCTCCTCCTCTACCTCTCTGATTTTCTGATCTCTTCCATCTGCTACCAAAAACGCTCACTGTCGTCTTTAGGGATTTTAGAAACTAATTTTTCCACTTCTCATTACAATTAGTTCTTCATTTAATAGTTTTAAGTACTGCACATATAGCATGCATCCTAGTTAACATTTTTTTCCCCTAATTAAATCATAGCCCATTATTTCTGTGCCATCAAGCAGTTTTTAGTGGTGCTAAATTTTTATGTGTTTTTTTCCTCTTGACATTACCAGGAAATTAAGTGAGGTATACCAGAGAGGATAGGATTTCCTTTTCATAGTATTCTCCTAACAAGAGAAGAAGACATTTTGAAAAATGGGAAGAGGAAAGATAGCAATAACTAGGATTGAGAACCGCACAGCCAGGCAAGTCACATTTTCCAAACGCAGAGGAGGGCTTTTCAAGAAGACCCATGAGCTCTCTGTGCTTTGTGATGCTGAAATAGGACTCATCATCTTCTCGAGCAATGGGAAGCTTTATGAATTCTGCAATGAGTCGTCCAGGTAAAGAAGAGAAAAAACAAAAATGACCATAATGCTATAGCATTAAATTTAACAAGTTCCTTTAATAAATGATTTAATTTGTATCTATCTAAATCATTAATGGATTTAAGGGGGTCAGCTAATGATTTCTTGGAGCAAAAATGAGTTCTTTGATGATATAACTTTTACGATCGATGAGATGAATAATATTTTCTATGAAAATGTTGACTTTTATGCTGTTTTATCATGTTTTTATCATATGTTTTGACCGCCTTTTGCTTCTTTTTTTAACCCTTAAAGTGCTCTTTCCAGTGCTGATATAACAATTTGTCTTAATTGATAAGTTTTCTTGTTAGCTTCTTTAGCCTCAGCAAGGTCCAACATTTGGCCATCCTTGACTCTCAATCTTCTACCTCCAAGTTACTATAGGTCCATACATATATATCACTATAAAGCAGCTTCATGATGATCATCTCTGCCTTGCCACAAGTGTAATATGACTTATGTTTAATTCTGTCTTGTTATTAATTTCTACATAATTTAGGGCTTAGCAAGCCCCAAATGGTAATTGTAGAGTAGATTCCTTAATTGTGTATCTGTTGGTTCTAAAAGCTTTTTTTGCAAGGAATTCTAAGAAAGTTGTTACCTTTGCGCGCATATGAATATAGTCTTGTTCTGTTTGATGAAATCATATTTTACTGAGCTAATAAAAACTATCATCATTTTATATTTGACACATGCAGCATACCACACATCATCAGAAGGTATGAGATTTCGAAAGGAATGCGTGTTCTAGAAAGCAATGACTGGGTACAAACCTTCCCTTTACCTTATCGATATGACTCTATTAACCAGATTAAGGTTGTGATGTTTTGATCTTAATATTTTAGGAACAAATTCAGAAGGAATCGAAAAGAATCAGGAAAGAGACGGATGATCTTCAGTTGAGTGTTCGATGCTACAAAGGCGAAAACCTGAGTTCCTTGCACCATGAGGGTTTGGTCGAACTTGAAAAGCAGCTAGAGTGCTCGGTTAACAAGGTTCGAGCTCAGAAGGTATTAATTCGTTTTACCGTACTCTTCCAATCATTCAATAATAATAATACATGCCAAGCATAATTATTAAACTCAACTCGTGCTGATAAATCAAGTTTATAATCTGTCGACCTAGAACCTAACTTGGGCTGACGGGTCAAGTTTATAACTTGGCATGGGTTTCATTGCAACGATTTGAAGAGAGAACCAGATTGAGTCATAAAACTTGTTAACTAGGTCTTGGGTTGGGTTTGATAATTATAATAATTATGATGCTCAGTTGAAGATTTTGATGATCTCTTGATTGGAAACAGAATTAAAGGCATTTTTAATGCTTTATATATTAAGCAATGGCAACATATACTAGGCCAAGAATTTGCAAAAGTATGAGCTAATAAAACCAGGTGAAACAAATGGGAAAAAAACAAAATATGCAAGTCAATAATTCATGCCTGGTACCTCAAAATTGTTATAGAATTTTATTGATTCTGATTCATTATTATGCAAGTCGATCACCCAAATCCATCAAGCTTTTTCTGCATGTAAATATTCGAGTCCTAGAAAGATGTCTCAAAGTTCCAAAATCAAAACTCTCTTTGTATTTGGAATGCAGCTTGAGCTTTTGCAACAGCAGGTGGACAATCTGCGAAGAAAGGTAAATCGTTTATCATCTATATCTTCCAATGAAAACTTTGTTATTTTCTTGTATCACTTGCAAAAAAAATTTCTTGTGTTAGGAGAAAATGTTGGAGGAGGAAAATCAACAAATACAGTACCATCTGGTAAGTAAATCATTTTTTTTCTCTTAGGTTACATGGAGGCTTACTTACAATATTGTCTTTCATCTATATAGTTTGATCCGATAATATATTTTTAAGCATGGAAGAAAAATCTTTAATTTTGATTCATCAACTCTAGTTTTCGATGAATTTATACTTGAATCACTTGACTGACTATCAATGTCAGATATATCATTCTCTTTTGGCATTGGGATATTGCAGCATCATGTTGCAATGTTGGAGCAACAACAGGCAGCTGCAGCAATGGTGAAGCCAATGGAACAGCAACGAATGCTCGAGCAGTTTCAGTTTTCTGATGAAGATCAGCCAATTAGTAGTCTGCTTCAGCTTGCTCCACTCCCTCCACAGTTCCAGCCTTACCGTGTCCAGCCTACACAGCCTAACCTTCAAGATTTCAGTCTCTCCATCCCTGATCCCTCCAATTATATATGGTAACACAAAGCATGCACTAATCTATTTATTCTTAATTTCTTGGACATATATACTTGATTAAATTTATTGGATTATGTTTTGTGCAGATAGGTTCTGTATTTGCATGAAAAGAGGAAGTGGGCAGGAAAAAGTTAGGATGCTAAGACGCACATTAGCATGGAGTTTATCATGATATATATTTTATTTTTAATTTCCATATTGATTTTTTTTTTCTTTCTTTTGAGTGTGTGACCTTACTGTTAGTGAAACTTGATTAATTGGAATCAAAAGCCTAGTTATATGCAATTGTTAGGAAGGGAAGTATTTATCAGAATTTTCTCCTTTTTTTTTAACCAGACACAAGGTTTTACATATAGGTTGAAAGAACGAGCATAATCATATTATCACCCTCTTTCTATTTATTCGTGCAGAAAGAAAATGGCAAAATCAAAATTTCGTCATATCAATATCAAGATTTAAGAAAAATTAAAGGAATGTCGTTTTAATTAATAAAAAACAATTAACAAAAATTTATCTAATAATTCATTTATCAAGATCCTTTTTCGATCAGTCCTTCAACTAAATCTAACATCTATGCTAAAACCTAGTAAACAAAACACAATGTTACGAAAATTAACTCAAGTCATGACAGTTGATGCACATGTTCCTCGACCAAAATCCCAATGCCAAATGTTGAGAGAGAAAGAGAATGGTTGAGATTGCTTTTTAAGACACTAAGATTATGAGAGATTATGGGTTAAAATCACCAACTAATTTCATGAGAACATGGCTTCATGAGAGAAATAGGTGTTCAAATCATGGAGGCATAGCTGCTAAGCACGAGAACATAGCTGGGATTGCTTCTCAAAACATTAAAATTATAGAGTCATAAGTTAAAATCACTCACTAAGTTCATGAGAACATGAAGGAAAGTACACCTCTACTTCTTAAAATGTAGTGATGGTAGTTTTATGCTTTGTAACCTTCCATATGCTTGTCTATAAATAAGCTGGAGTTGTGTAAAAGATTACAATTTGGGTGTATAATATACTAGTTTTGTGTATAGCATGCAATTTTTATTTCCTTTATTGTTGAGATTAATAAAGGTTTGGATTGGTTCCTGTAATAATTTGTGTGCTTTTATACGTTGTATCCTTTTTACTTGTGTGTTCTGCTTATCTTGTAACAGGGGAAAGTGTGGGGAAACCTCTAGATAAGGGAAAACACTTAGTTGCTAGGCAAACACTAGTGGATAAAAAGAGAAAAGGCTGAGTTTGGCAGGGGTTATACTGTTGCATAAGGGTTGGAAAAGTTTGATGAGAAATTGACCCAAAAAACTTGGTCTGGCGAACATGTCAGACCCAAAGAGCTTTGATTTGTCAGTCAATCAAGTCTAAGGAAATGTGGGTCTAGTGAACATGTCAGCCCAAAAAAACTTAGACATTACCAAGTTTTAAGGCTATAGGTCTGATCTTGGACGATCCTCTACAATATAAGTATTAAAGACATGATAAATCATCATGCATCTTCATCTAGAATAGTCGTTCATGTTATGATAATGATTTATCTATGTTTATAAGTGTATACAAGGTCTCATGAGGGACCTACCATAATTATTATCTCATTAATGATATGTAAGAGATATTTGTCTTTCATTAATTTCACCGAAAGTATAGGACATTCTTGTCTTTTTTTTTTTCTAAAAACAACATGGTTCAAGGGGTATAATACCCTATAAACCATTCAGGTAAGGAGTTCATAACTTTTCATCTTTTGAGATAAAGATACATAGATTTCAAAGTATTTACCAATATAAAACTCAAGAACAAACATCTTTGTTCCTTGAATTTAAGGTTCTTTTAAATCATTTATTACTTTAGGTTAATTAATATATTTCTCATAAATATACTGACTTTATCATCAAAAGGTTTTTAAATCTCCTCGACTGGGATTGATTTTGCAAGTATTCAAGCTTCTATTATAAGCCTAAAGTTCTTTAGATTAAGATGAAAAAATCTAAACACTTGAATATATTAATTAACCATTATCACAAACTCTAAATAATTTTTTAGTTATATACCTTGGATTTTGAGACATTATCGGTTTGTAAATTGCAATCCTTTTATCTAGTTGATTTTGGTATGGTCTTTGCTAGCAACATATCACAAGGTTTACTGTGGACTGCAGCACAGACATTTGCTGAACCTTAGAGGCTCAGAAACCTTTACTGACTGACCATGTCCAATTGTCCATGGAGACAACATTTCTGATTAATAAATCATCAGCTGATGAGGCTGGAGGAAACTACTTGCCGTCCAGGAGATTCAAATTAAAACCATAAAGTCTGTGCTCTGCGAAGAGACTGTCAAGTTGTGGAAGATTGCAGGTCCAATAGCCTTTAATATAATCTGTCATCATGGTAGAAACTTGTTAACCCTATATTTGTCGGCCATTTTGGAAACATTCACCTCTCTTCCGTTTCCATTTCCCTTTCTGTCATTGGCACCTTCTCTTTTGGTTTCATGTTGGGAATGGGGAGTGCATTCGAGAACATTTGTGGTCAAGTTTTTGGTGCTGGTCAAGTCGACATGTTGGTATTTACTTGCAAAGAACATGCATGGATCATCTTATGGATGATCACTCGCGTACTCCTCTTGCTCGTTTGCATATTTGCTACTCCAATCCTAAAACTTCCTGGCCAAGAAGATACCATTGCTGACCTCGCCGGAGAGAATCCACTCTTCTGGTAATCCCACATTTCTTTTCACTTGCTACCAATTTCCCCACCCAAAAGTTCCTTCAGGCCCAAATCAAGGTTAACGCGCTTGCATGGATTGGGTTTGGGGGCTAATTAATGATACACATCCAAGCTCATTGGAGACATTATTATTACAATTCTGCAGATTCCACACTGCGTGTATAAACTTCTAATTATACACATCCAAGAGCTGCAAGATACTGTCTATGTACTGTATTTCAACCTCTTCTCATTAGGCTAATTTCCATAGTTGTTGTGTTGATAACTAATGATTATTTTGTTATCTTTAAAGCAAAGTTGAGAGTGACGGCTGCAACAAATTTTTAGAAATAGAAAAAATTAATTAAAGTGTTTGTTTTAAAAATAGTATTTCACTCTTACCCTTAACCATACCACGCTTGCCTTGCCGGTGGCAACCTGCCAGCCTGTCAGGGGATCGACAGAGGTCAGAAGAATAAATTTAAAAATATATATTATTTTAATATATTTATAAACAAAAAAAAATATTTTTAAAAATAATTATTATTATAATATATCTTCTTAAGTTAATGTGGCATGGAGTTCATAATACGCATTAAATATGTGAGAACTAAGCATACGTGAAAAATGGTTGAAACTCGCTTGGTATCCATGATGCTCGCTTATATATTATTTTACCTTGGAGTTCGGGTTTTCTAAAGTATTTTTTTAATATTTTTAAATTATTTAATAAAAAAATATAATTATAAAACTCAAACTAATCTAGACTAGGTTTAGAATGGTCCAGACACGATCAAAAACTTAAATTTAATCCAGGACCTAACTAATTCAAGTAAAACTGATCTAAAAAAAAAAAAACTGATCTAAAAATCTGTTAACTTTCTAAAAAAAAATTATAAAAAAAAAATCATTTTGAAATTATTTTTTTGAATTAATTGCCTCAAATCGATTAGTTTTTAAACTGGGAAAAAATAATTTAATGTCATCAAACTCGGACGAAAAAAAGAAGGCAAATGCTAGTTCACATGTCAAAACATGATCACATCTCTTTTACTGCACCAGATCTACCCTGTGTATGAATCAAAACCAAACAAAAAGAACAATAAAAATTCCAAATCCACCAAATCCAATAAAAGAAATTAAAAAAAATTCAGCTACCTTCCTTCCTTCGTTCGCTTCGCAAATTTCCAGAACCCATCATCACCGACACATCTCTTCAACCTCCTCCACCGTCTGTCTCACTCTCTAAAAGCTTTGATCTTTCTTTCAAGAAACAGAGAAGAAGCCCGCCATGGATCTTGCAACAGAAGAGCTACAATTCTTGACGATACCAGAAATCTTAAAGGAATCTACTTCAATCCCAAAACAATCACCAAAAACTTTTCAGCTAATCACCGTTGCTTTAATCTTTCCTTTATCTTTTGCAAGCTTGGCGCATTCTCTTTTTACCCATCCTCTATTAGACCAAATTCAAGATCACCCATCAAGCCAAAACACTCATCAATGGACCCTTCTTTTGGTTTTTCAATTCTTTTATTTAATCTTTTTGTTTGCCTTCTCTCTTCTATCAACTGCTGCTGTTGTTTTCACTGTTGCTTCTCTTTACACTTCAAAGCCTGTTTCTTTTTCCTCTACCACGTCTGCTATCCCTCAAGTTTTTAAGCGTTTGTTTATCACTTTCTTGTGGGTTTGTTTGTTGATGTTGGTTTATAATTCTGTTTTCTTGCTCTTCTTGGTGATTTTGATTGTTGGTATTGATATTCAGAACACTCTCTTGGTTTTGTTCTCCTTGATGGTGATTGGTGTGCTTTTCTTGGTTGTTCATGTTTATATAACTGCACTTTGGCATTTGGCTAGTGTGGTTTCTGTCTTGGAGCCAGTTTATGGTCTTGTTGCTATGAAAAAGAGTTACGAGTTGTTGAAAGGGAAGATTCGAGTGGCCGGTGTTCTTGTTTTTGGGTATTTGTCTATTTGTGGATCGGTTTCTGTGGTTTTTGCAACTGTTGTGGTTCATGGTGGAGATAAATATGGAGTGTTTACAAGGATTGTTGTTGGTGGTTTCTTGGTTGGGGCTTTGGTGATTGTGAATTTGGTGGGATTGTTGGTGCAAAGTGTGTTTTATTATGTTTGCAAGAGTTATCATCATCAAGGGATTGATAAGACTGCCTTACATGAGCATCTTGGTGGGTATCTTGGAGAGTATGTGCCTTTGAAAAGCAGCATTCAGATGGAGAACTTGGATGCCTGAGCTGGTGGAAACACAGAGGAAGACAGAATTGGCATAATTAGTAAGCTGTTATGTATGTAATCTTTGAGATGGTTGTGTGGAAACTTGTTTAAATTGGTCTCCTTTTCTTTGAGAATGTGTATCAGACTGTCAATTCAACGATGATACGATGTTCTTTATTCCACTGGTTGACATTGCTTACCACAGTTCCTGATTAATTTTATTTATTGGTTGTGTTGCTTTAGTATGATATATAGTTGATACTTTGTGGCTTATAGTTTCGTGTTTGAATTAATGGCTTGTGTTCAGTTGATGGTCGCAATAAGAAACAGGTTATGCTTGTCACTTTCAGGGTTGGAATTTCCATTTTTTGGATTTAGTCATTACAAGTTTTGCACTAGCTTGACTTGTTGGCGGTCCTGTGATTGGCTTGTTGATGATTAACTGATAATATTTGATTCCTTGACATGGCAAAGTCCGAAGACTTGGTAAATGTTTTGTTCACTATTCCATTTTCATCGTTCGTTGATGTCAGTATCATGTCCTTATGACTATAAGGACAGAACTAAGCTTTGATCGATGCCCCTTATTTAAACATTTAAACAAGTTCATCTTGAAGCTTGATAACGCCATTTTCTTTCTTTTGCCCTCTTTTTCTTGGATTCTTTTTAGTTTTGGATCTTGTTTTAGTTGTGAGGTGGGACTTCTTTTGAACATCTTAGAAGTGGAGGCCTTTTCCCCTTCACCCTGTATATTTTCAATGACTATACAAGGGTGAGTGGGGGGAAATGGTCGTGTATTCAACTGCATGTCACTGCTATTTAGAAGCAGAAGTCTTTATGGAATTAAGTTTGTTATGTTTATAAGTGATCTACAAACCATATTTAAGCCATCTTACATCATTGTCTCTCCCCATGGTGTTCCTCAAAAGGTTCCACTTTATTCTCTCTGTGGAGGGTTTTTTTTTTTTTTTTCATCTTTTTAACGCTTTGTCTTGAGGTTTTTTCTGGGGTTCTTTGTAATTGTTTTTGGTTCTTGGGATCTGGTAAAAATGGCGTTTTGGACATTTGTGTTAATGGGTTTTGTTTCTTTCATGGTGTACTGCAGTAGTTTGAGGTTTTACTGTAACTTAAGTAGATTAAGATAATGATTCTTGGTTAGTACTGGATGTTTTCACCATGTGTGTTTATTTGGTATTTCTTGTTTCTTGTAGTTTAAGAAAAGGCACCATGGTATCCATTGGAGTTGAGTGACTTCCAAGCCATAATATGACAGTCTAGACTAGTAATGTAATTCCCTCAAAACTTTCAAAACCAGTCTGAAATTCTGTATTATCGATGCTTTGATTTCTTAAAACAGAATTATTTCATTTATAGGAAGTAGCGACTGCGCTTAATTTGCGATCTGATAGAAGAACAAATCTTCTGGCACGAAATCTAGTTGAATTCCCTGTTACCTGATGGTGGTTATAGCTTGCTCCGAGGAATTCCTGCCGCTGCGTGCCTGGACCTCTTCTCCACCACTCGGGACAGTTGCTTCACTGCGTCTTTAGGAAAATGACGATGTTTGCTCAGCCATTCACCCCCATCAACAACCAATGTTGTTCCATTGACATATTTTCCTAAACATTAAAATGATTCATAACATTATTCAAAAGTACAATAAGAAAATTGAGTAAACAAGACAGGCAGAATTCTCTCACAAAAGATGCAGCAATTTAATCATACGAAATCGGAGGAGCAAAAGGCATCAGACTGGGAAGGCAATGAGGTAGGCGGTGATAACTTGGATTGCTATATGATTTCCGGATTAACTTATTGCAAATATATAAGGCGGTTCAAGTTCAACAAAGGTGTTCATAAGATCTTTGATTGTAGTGAACTCGAAAAAGCTCCTCAAAAGTTTATATCATGGAAAAAAAATGAAACATTCATATTTTGCATGGATGCATTCTTCCTCCCTACTAGGATGCTTTGAGTTAATGATTAAGGGTGGGTCTGATTGGCTGAGTGGGAAAGTGTTGTTGCAACTGTATTTTGCACAGTTTTAAAAGTATTTGATTAATCAAAACACTAATGATGAGCCAAATTTTTATCAATACATCTTTACCAAAAAACATCAAATCAAGAAAGATTTACTGAGTATAAATTTTTGGAAAAACAAGCACACTTCAATGAGGTAATGTGGGTTTGGCGAACATGCCTGACCTAAGGTACTTGGACTTTGCAGTCAGTCAAATCCCCAAGATAACAATCATCCTCCCTTGAGCACGTCCAATGAATGATCATCCTCCCTTGACACATCCAAGGAAATGAGATAATATGATTCTAGCGAACATGCTAGACCTAAGACACTTGGACTTGTCAGTCAGCCAAGTCTAAGGTAATGATCATCCTTCCTTGGCACGCCCAAGTGAATGAAGTAATGTGAGTCTGACGAACATGCTAGATCCAACGCACTTGAACTTGGCAGCTAGCCAAGTCCATTGCAATTGGACTTGGTAGTCAACCAAATCCAAGATAACATGGGTCTGGCAAATATGTCAAACCCAATGTACTTGGACTTGGCAATCAACTAAGTTCAAGGTAACGTGGATATGGAAAACATGTTAAACTCAAGACACTTAGACTTGACAGTTCAAAAAATCCAAGGTAACGACCATCCTTCCTTGGCACGCCCAAGGGGATGACCATCCTACCTGGGGCACGCCAAATGGGATGACTCCTTTTTTGGGCCTAACTCAGGGGAAGAACTCAATCTTTATGGGCTTAGCTACATCGGACAACTTAAACCATAATTTCTCTATACCTTTTAGGTGTATAAAAGTCCTTCACAGACCCACCATATTTCTATCAAACATTAATATAGATGTAAGGGATACTTATACCTCATTAAATGTTATCAGGGTAAAATTACACGTCAGATCCTCCTTTTCACAAAAAGACAAAACTCATAGGCTATAAATACACCATGAAACCTTCAAATCAAAGGTTCACAATCTTCATTCTCTACTGCATTTATATTTTCAGAGTGTTTCTCTCTAGAATATTCTTATAGTTTCTCTCTCTAAAAAGAGTTCTCACCTTCACCAAATAAGACCTTTTACGAGCACTAGCCACAAGTCACCTTGGTCTACCAAACACCTACCTTGGCTAGGAAGAATTGATAAGATTGTTAAGACCAATTAATTAACCAATTATCTAACTCAGGAGCCCTATTCCTAGGCTATTTGGGTTTTTGGGACTTCATCAACTACAGTTTTACATGGATCCCATTAAAAACTCTCTTAAAACCCTGGGTATGAAAAAACTACAATTTATAACTTTTTTTATACCACAACTGCAAAAGCTACTTAGGAGAACACCCATCTGCCTGCGGAAAGTGGCAAAGGATACCTTTCTTTTTCTCAAAATGGTAGCTGGGGATTTGTAAAGTGTTTGTGAAGGGCAGTGTAAAACATTGCATAGAATTACATAAAAGGATCAAGTAATAGACATAGTACTAGTTCGATGCCCGTGTTATGTGGCAGGTTTATTCTTTATTTTTATAAAAATTACTGTAAAAATTTATAATATAAAAAATAATAATATTTTTAATATTCATAATAATTGTTTTTTCAAATTTATTAATTATAATAAAAAATAATAATATTTATAACACAAATGATAATATTTTTAATATTCATACTATTAATTATAATAAAAATAATAATATTTATAACACAAATAATACTCTTTTTTATATGAATATTTAGAATTCTAATAAAAATAATAATATTTATAACATAAATAATTATATTAAGAATTTCAAGGATGCTTACAACACAAATAATAATAATTTTTATATCAATACTTTTGAGTTATAATAAAAATAATAATATTTATAACACAAATAATAATATTTTTTATATGAATACTTTGAATTATAAGAGAAAAAATAATATTTATAACACATTATTATATTAACACACGAGGTTGGGCATGGACGCGTCCAGACCCAACTTGGAGTTGGGCATGGACCGTCCAAACCCAACCCCAAGTTGAGCGTGGACGCGTCAGCCCAACCCTAAGTTGGGAGTGGACGGGTCCAGCCACGTGGTGCTAGGCGATCCTTCCCTTGCAATCAGACCCGATGGCCCTTTGGCACTTGGGAGTGCTTGGGTGAGCCAGGCCGCGCCAACCACACGTACAAACCCGAGCGCCACATGGCGTTGGGGCTGCCATAGCCAATCGGGCTTTTTGCCAAGACCCAAGCGCCAGGTGGAGCTTGGGTCTACCCCGTGCATTAGAGTCGCCCAAGCGCCAGGTGGCGCTCGGGTTTGCCCCACGCAAGGGCAGGGCCGCCCATGCACCATGTGGCGCTCCGGTCTGCCCCGCGCAAGGGCTGGACAACCCAAGCGCCAGGTGTCCTTTCGGAGGCAGATCCAGCGCCAAGTGCCCACTCCCCATGGCCTGCAGCCCTACCAAAACTTGTGCTGGCCATTTTCTTCTCAACCATCCCTTCAATGCCAAATGCACCCCGGCAAAAAGACAACCCAACCCCTCCCTTGCTGCCCTTGCAACTCTGTGTCAAGGGCTGGGCTGCCATTACACTGCTCCAATCCACAGTGTTTTGTGTCTATGCTTCAATCCACAATGCTTTGTGTCTATGTAAACAGTAATAGGGACACTGAGCCCTTTTAGTATATTGTGTAATGTAATGTGTAACGTAATGTAATATGCAACCCTAACCTGCATCAGATGCAAGATAGACAGCAGCCATGGCTATATCCCATTTCTCTCCCACTTTAAACAGAGGCATCTTCTCCATAGCTTTGCTCAATATCCCTTCAAGTCCAAGTTTACTCATGCCTGCAGTGTCTCCAATAGGACCTGGAGCAATCCCATTAACTCTGATATCATAATCTGTTCCCCACTCCAATGCCAAGTTTCTTGTAATGCTATCAACTGCTGCCTGGACACCAATAAAAAAAACGTTGGGAAGATATTGATACACATTTTAGAGCATAAACTTGATAACTTACAGAATTAACTTACTAACCTTAGCAGCAGATACATGGATTTGATACCATGTTGCTGTATAATGCAGAGTCGCACTTATGTTTATTATCGTTCCGCCAGCGGTAGATGGATCCTTCCCAAGTCCCCCTTTCTTTAGATACTTGAGTGCTTCATGGCACATTGTGAAAGTGCCAACAGAGTCTATATCCATTACTGCAGAAAAGAAGAAAAGGGTTACTCAACTTTGCTCCTCTATCAATGTGAGAGATGAGACTTCTGTTACGTTATTGGAACAACCGATACAATCTTCACTACTATTAAGCTTAAATTCGTCAAATAACTAGAAAAAAATTTAACAATCTAAAATTCAGCTGAAATAATCGTACCAAACTCCAAAATATATTTAAGAAGTTCTTAAAGTCAAAACCAACTGCACAGATTATGCTTGTGCTTAAGAATAAAAACCAACCTGTCCTGAATCCATTGGAGGATAAATCCTCGGAAGGAACAAGAAAATTGCCAGCTGCAGCATTTACAAGAATGTCAAGCCTACCAAAATGCTTGAAAGTAGATTCCACGACTCTAATTGCATCTTCTCTCTTGCGAACATCTCCCTCGAATCCTATTGCCTGCAACGTACACAATAACAAAAAAGTTTTCACTTCTACACAGACAAAACCAGATCCTAATACTACCAATTATCCAGCTAAATTAAACATGAGAAACAGATTGCCTTCAGGGGATTTGAAAAGGTATGTAAACAGCATTCAATGCCCTCCTCCATAATCGAATGTTTGAAACATCCGGTTCAACGTAGTTTCCATGCTTCTTCAATCCCTTGGGATTTTTCAAAGGCACTGAAGAATTCACTTTTCTAATAATATACAGTGCATATGACTATCATCGTCTTCGTACCAAACAACATGTCGTTTCAGTATAAAACTCCTCATTGCAAGCAAAACGGGAAGTCGTTTCAAGCAGTTGACCGGCCAAAAAGGAAGCCTTTTTTCAAAAAATAAATAATAATAACTGGAATTCCCTAGACCTTTCCTGTGCTTTCTCAGCGACCAAACAAATCCAAGAGTTCAAAAAATCACCATACACACGGAAATGAAACAAAATAAAGATAACCCAGATGGTCAAACAGATGATATCATCAGAGAGACTTACAGGAATTCCAAGCGAGTTAAGAGAGGAAACAGCAGAGTCAACAACATGTTTACGTCGACCCATGATGGCAATAGATGCTCCATGTTTGCCAAGCTGTAGAGATATCTCATACCCGATTCCTGACCCACCTCCTGTCAATAAAGCTACCTTCCCTCGTAGTATCTCTGGCTTGAATGGTGACTCTACCATTGATGCCTTCTTCCTTGACTTCGTTTGCAGCTCCTTGCTCGCTTTTCTCGATGTAAAATTCGGTTGATCGTAACTCTGTTTTATAATATTGTTGGCATGTGATGTGTATCGACAGACAAAATTCAGCCACAGATTCTGTCTTTCTTTTTTATTTCTTTTTATGTGCTCAAAAAATTATAGTATCTTTCCTTTTTTGGTTTTACATTTACATTGCCTGAGTGATGGGGGGTGTGATAGGTTTTGCAGTTTTTATTTATTTATTTATGTGTTTTAAAATTATATTTTACTTAAAATATATTAAATTAATATTTTTTTAGAGTTTTTTTAATGATTTTTATGTGTTAATGTTAAAATTAAAAATTTTAAAAAATATTTTACACAACAATACCTGAACACAAATTTAATATTTATAATATCCCGTTCAAATCTAAGTGGATTTATTGGGTTAATTTGAAAGTTAATGAATTAATTCAATATTTGTTTATCAATATGTCAATTTTTGTTTTTGACATGGAACTCGGTTTATCAAAGTGTGCTCACGCTTTTTGTATGTCTTCAAGTGTTGTATACATACCTGTGTTATATATATATATATATATATATATATATATATATATATATATATATATATATATATATATATATATATATATATATATATAATATATTGTCATAT
>Ga0307510_10003994_pt1 | contig 17279 bp, 21 predicted proteins | sample 12_EM_MG_FD_207224 | JGI IMG/M metagenome (GOLD analysis project Ga0307510, IMG submission 207224) | Populus trichocarpa ectomycorrhiza microbial communities from riparian zone in the Pacific Northwest, United States - 12_EM | ecosystem: Host-associated > Plants > Roots > Unclassified | place...
CGGTGTAGCAGTTCGGTGCAAGCGGATCTACCTCGTGGGAAGCGGAAGAGGGAGGGCAAGCCAAAGACCAAGAAGTACGAACGCGGAGGACCGAGACAGGGTCACGATCTGTCAAATGCCGATCGTACGGACCGAGCAGCTCAGGAGAGAGTGCAATACCAGAGTGCAGGACAACCAGGGCAACTACTTCGCCGATAGTCCGAAACTAGCGACCGTGTGTTGACGGAGGAAGGAGGGTCGCCGACCGTGCAAAACGCAAAGAGAGACGTGTCGCGAAGTGCGGGGTAAAGTGTAGGAACATCAACGCCAGCGTGGTCAACGAAGACGAATGGAACCAGGAAGGAATCCATAACCCCCGGCAGGGGAGACCAAAGGCCCCGGAGAGAGTAGAGAGAAGAAGGCGGGATCAACCCCCAAGCAGTTGCCACGGACGGGGAAGATCAGAGGCGGAGGACGCTCTCACGATGATTTTCCATGGTGTTGAGATTTCAATCGCTGGAGGTGGAGCGGACGAGAAAGATGACAGGAAATAGGAGGCTTTATTTTCTTCTTGTTTTTTCTTTTTTTTTTTAATCATATGTTCGTTGATTTCTAGATAACTAAGGTACAAGAACTCACGTGGAGCACTAGCTATGGCGTGAACAAAACCTTTAAGCAAACCAACGACCCGCTTCACCCCCTCATGGGAAAAATCAAACCCCGCGAACCCAGCCCCCATCCCCCCCCCTCATAGCACCTAAGACGAAAGCAAGAGGAAGCAATACCTTCCTCCAGACACGTAAGGAAAGACAAGTATAGGAACGAAACCAGGGCAAGACACAAACCCTTCGGCGGGCCCCCCAAACCAAAGGAAAGAATCTTCACTGCAACAAGTCCCGACAGAAAGGAAAGAATAAAACTAGTATTGCTCAACCTTAAACGAATAGTGGATCGTACCCCAAACCGAAAGGCTACAGGGGCAGGCTATATCCCAACAAGGCAAAAGCCAGGGGGCGGCAGCGCGTCGGACGATATCATGGGCCAAGGAGGTAGTACTATACCATGACACAGCGTAACCTAATGCGAGGTTTGCGTCCATCGAGTAAAATCGCAGGAGCAGGAGGAGGACGTCGGGAGTCACCCAGCGAGGCGAGCCACTCAGCGGTGGAGGTGCCAGCTATCGTAAGGGGCAGTAGGGTGTCAGCCAAGAAGGCAGATAAGATGCCAGCTAAAGACGGCGTAGCAGTACGGTGCAAGCGGATCTAACGTGTGGGAAGCCCGAGAGGGAAGGCTCGCCAAAGACCGAGAAGTACGAACGCGGAGGACGGAAACAGGGTCACGATTTTTCGAATGCCGACCGTTCTGACCGAGCAACTCAGGAGAGAGTGCAATACCAGAGAGCAGGGCCACCAGGGCAACTACTTCACCGATAGCCCGAGACTAGCGACCGCCTGTTGACGAGGAAAAAAAAAGGTTTGCCAACCGTGCAACTCGGTTAGCGAGAGGCGTCGCGAAATGCGGGGTAAAGGGTACGGACATCAACGAGAGCGTGCTCAACGAAGACGAACGGAACCAGAAAGGGATCCATAACCCCGGGGCGGAGAGGCCAAAGGCCCCAGAGAGAGGAAGGAGATGAAGGCGTGATAAACCCTGGAGCAGATGCCACGGGCGGGGAAGATCAGAGGCGGAGGACACTCTCGCGATGATTTCCCATGGTGTTGAGATTTCAATCCCTGGAGGTCGAGCGGACGAGAAAGATGAACAGGGAATAGGAGGCGGACCCCCCTTATATGGAAGGAAATCCTAACACAGCCGTTTGCCACCTGACTCATACCCCAGTATGAGTCACATATCTGCATAACCAAGGAAACAATACAATTTGTCGTAATCCTTACCAAGAAAATCCCTCAGAACAACCATGTAACAAAACAAAGAACACCAAGGTTATCCCAATAAGTATCTGACAAGGGGACAGTGAGATGTACACTCCTCCTCTACGAGAGCCTACGCACTACGAACCCAGAGACTGTTGTGATAGTCTCGACGGGCCGCCTGATCATAGGAATGTTGTGATAGTTCTACCAAGTATGAAAGTCCACTCATCTTACTATCTGACGAGATAGTATCCTTCGCCGGATCACTTAAGACAAGCAAGCCAGTTCCGTACTATCTGAAGAGATAGTACCTCCCAACGCCGTGGGGCAGAAACGTGAGACTTGCTTACTCAGGAGACGACGCTCGTTGCCTGTTGCCTACCTGCTCAACAATAGGATTGTTACATTTGGTTGCGTCACTTGACAACACCCAACGACACAACGGATATCGATCCTATCGAGCACAATTGACCGGCACAAGGATTAGCGACCCCAATCCAACTTGATCTACCAGAAGAGGGAGCACTCGACCTAGGATCAGCGCTACAAGAAGAACTAAACACCGCGTTATCCCACGAGAGATCTCACAGAACCGCAGGCCCAGTCACACACGGAAGAAGAATCGCCTGAGGGAACACTATCCTCAACAACCCCCAAGGCAAGCAGAATCAGTACCGTTCCAGGACCACCACCGGTGCCTGCGCCAAACCCACTAGTGGGATTAACGGGAGACCAACTTGGGGAATTGGTAGCTCAAATACCAACTAGGACCGAACAACGACCACGAGTCCCAGAGCCATCCTATTTTGAAGGAGAAAGGAAGAAATTAAGAATATTCCTGGTCCAGCGAGCAATCTACTTCGAGGCCTTAGGATGGACTGAAGATCAACACCACAAGAAGATAACATACACCAAATTACTCTTAACGGGAGCAGCCGGGCAATGGCTAGTCTCCTACGTCGCAGGATGACTCGCAGAGGACTGGGAAACATGGGGGCAATTCATGGAAACCCGCAAGCCACACTTCGGATACATGGATGCCAAGGAAACAGCCCGAAACAAGATCACGGGCATTACCCATAGCGGAAGAACAATGACCGAATATGCGAACGAATTCAGGATGATTGCGCCGGAGACCGAATACCATGACGGAACCTTGACCAGACTCCTATTGGGTGGAATGTCACAGAAACTACAAGACGCCTGGGAGGCAGGCAAAATAGACAATCTCAAGACTACGCTCGACATTACCAGATGCGCAATTGCGAAGGAGAACAAACACAGCATGATGGACAATAGTTGGAAAGGAAGACCAACGGGGAAGTTCGACACAACACCGTGAAACGTCAATGGAACGTTTAGACCTATGCCAGTCAGCCAAAATCGAGGCGATCCAATGGAATTGGACGCTACCCGAAGAAGCCCAGGATTCAATATCTCGGCCAAGGAATACCAACGAAGAATGAGCGCAAATCTATGCCTCAAATGTGCTAAACCAGGACACAGAGCAGCGACATGCGGAAGCCAAGCAAACAGCAAGGAAGGAGTGACCTGGGAACCAAAGAACGACAACAAAAAGGAATAGAGGCCACAGGCCAGGCACGACAAATGGAGGTGGAAACAGAAACTGAAGAAGAGTCGGGAAACGATGAAGGTCTCCAGTAAGCAATGGCCTGAGGGACAAGACCAAACCCAAGCCCATTCAGCGGAGGAACCTATACGCGACACTGAACAACACGGAAACATTGGACAACGAGAATGACCATATCATAATCCAAATACAGCTACATGGCACGAAAAGACAAGTTACGATCAATGCGATGATCGACTTGGGCGCAACCGAGGACTTTATCCACAAAGAGTTCTGCAGCAAATACAATATCAGAACAACGCAAGCAAAGGGGACAAGAGAGGTTTACCTTGGGGACGAACAACAGCGCGCTATGGGACCAATTACCCATACAGCGAAAGTACCTATCAACATTGGTAGTCATAGGGAATCGGCAACCTTCCAAGTGGCTAAACTACCCAACCATGAAGTTATCATGGGGATGGCATGGTTAAGGCAACATAGTCCCCAAATTGACTAGGGCCAACGAAAGATTAACTTCGAAAGCGAACAGTGTACGACATGGTGTTTAAAGGAATCACCAACAGTATACGCAATACCTGAAGACGAAGTGCGAGAAGAGAACTTGAAAGTCGAGTTCAGCACGACTCAAAGCAAGAAAGATCAGTGGATACGAGTTAGGTTACTCGACCCTCAAGCAAGATTACCGACTCGAGGATCAGCAAGGGCGGCGGGACATGACCTGTACGCAAACGAAGAAAGGACCATTCCCGCCAGTAGACAAGAAGTTGTCGCAACCGGAATTTCAATCACACTACCAAAAGGAACCTATGGACTGATAGCACCACAAAGCGGCATGGCCATTAAACATCATTGCTGTCGATGCCGGTGTGATCAACTGCGACTATACTGGTGAAGTCAAAGTCGTAGTAGCGAATATGAGCGACAAGGACTACCGAATCCAAAAAGGCGATCGCATCGGCCAACTCATCGCAGAGAAAATAGTCGAAAGCGACTGTTACCAATCCCTAAGCTAGGAGAGACTAATAGTGGTCAACCAGGATTTGGAAGCAGGGGAACTTCCAAAGCACAGATCTGCGAGATCAGCGCATGAGCTTTCGGAAAGTTCTACCGACGACCCGACACGACGACGGGGATCCTCAAATATGTAACATGTGTACATGTTCCGGTAACGGTACACAGGACCGGGCAGTGCAGGATCTCCTATGTTTAGTTGATTTATATTTGGTTTATTTGATTTGATTTCAGCTCCGCCACTGTCTCTGAGTCAGATAGGCTATGCTATCGTATTGCTATGTTTAGTTTGCTTTGCTGGAAGTTTATATTTAGGATTCAGGGTATGGAATGGTCATGTAGCACTGGTAGAGGCTGAGCTATGTTTCTTTCTTTGGTCTTGCAGGATTACAGGACTCCGGTATGTGCGCAGCTACTGGTAATGATCGTGATTGCAGGAAGGTTATCGCTCTTGGGTTTTTTGTTTTTAAACCAGTCTCCTGACTAGCAGGAGACAGCAGACTTCGACAGACCTTCAGTCTAAGAATACACTTGGTTGAACGGCAATCCCAGAGTTCAATTTGTCCTTCAACTATTATCTGTGACCTCCGGTCCCTTGAAGCCTCCCGTAGTACCAGCGCTAGCAGGTCTATCGCCGGTCCTACTGTATTTTCGTTAGACAGGAATAAACCTGTTACAAAATACCACAGAAAGGAAGGACGAATAAGCCTTGATTCAGTAAACATTAGCATCGAGCTACCCAGAAAAAGCGGAAAATACCAGAAGAAAAGAAAGCTAGAGTAAATGGTCCCTCAAGAATACCATGGATACTTGGACGTATTCGAGAAAGAAGAAAAAACAAGCTGCCCCCTCACTGACCAGGAGTAGACCTGGACATCAAACTTGAAGATGGACAAGGACTACCTGTCAAAAAGATATATGCTCTGTCCCAGGACCAACTGGAAGAACTTTGGAACTAGATCAAGCAAAACGAAGAACGCGGATGGATACGAGAAACCTACTCTGACAGAGGATCTCCTTTCATGTTCGGCAAAAAGAAAGACAGAAAACTTTGACTCTGCATTGACTACCGAGCACTCAACTACATCACCAAGAAAGACCGATACCCCCTACCCCTGATAGGGGAAGCCTTGGACAGGCTACAAACTGCCAAGTACTACACGAAGCTGAACATCAAGGATGCCTATCACAACGTGAGAATCAAGGAAGGAGATGAATGGAAAGCAACACTCATGACGAAATACGGCACGTGCGAATACTTGGTTATGCCCTTGGGGCTAACCAATGCACCACCGTCGTTCCAAAGATGGATCAACAGGACCCTACAGTCATATATTGACATATGCTGCATAGTATATCAGCATGATGTCCTCATATATTTGGACAGCCTGGAGCAGCACCAAAAAGATGTGGCAGCCATCATCCGCGCCATACGAAAGCAAGGGAGAAAACTCAAACCATCGAAATGCGAGTTTCTTCTACGTGAAACGGAATACCTAGGATTCATCATCAACAACGAAGGAGTCCAAGTTGACCCTATCAAAATGGCAGCTATATGGGATTAGAAACCACCCACCAACATGACAGGAATCCAAGAATTCATGGGATTCTCTAACTTTTATCTACAGTTTATCGAAGGATTCAGCAGGACGGCTAAACGCCTATTCGACAGAACCTAGAAAGACTTCAAATGGGAATGGGGAGACAAGGAACAAGCAGCGTTTGATGAATTACGACAGAAGCTATGCTCAACCCCACTGTTAACATACTTCAAACCAGGAAGACCACTCTTGGTTGAAACCGACACTTCAAAATATGTCTGCTAAGGCATAATATCTCGAGATGACCAGGACGGAAAATGCAGACCGATAGCATATTGGTCAAAATCGATGGCAACTGCCGAATGCAACTACGACGTACACAATAAAGAACCATTAGCCATAGTTCAAGCCCTCAAGCAATGGCGACAATACCTCAGAGGATGTGGACAATACTTCAAAGTCCTAACCGACCACAAAAATCTAATCAGGTTCTCAACAATGAAATACCTGACCGACCGACAAATCCGATGGAGCTAAGTCTTAAGTGGCTTGAACTTCAAAATCTAATTCAGACCTGGAAAGGAAGAGGGCAAACCGGATGCCTTGACCAGAAGAAAAGCAGACATGCCCCAAGAAGGGAATGAAATGCTCATACAAAAAGAAAGGATCCTTTTACCGAAAGAGAAATACTTCAAGACCAACATCCACGAAATGGAAACAATAGAGTTTGAAGAAACGAGCCACGACGAGCTTTGCAAGGAATTAGCACGAGACGAAGAAATCGAAAAGATAAGTAAAGCCTTAGACAGGGGAAACAAAGAAATGCAGGGTGTGGCCCTAGGACCATGCCAATGGAAAGCCGAATACCTGTGGCACCAAGGAAAGATATGGGTTCCAAACAACGCGGAGATACGAACCGATCTTATACGACGACACCATGAGATTCTTCAGGCCGGACACGGGGGAACGGCTAAAACTACAGAACTCATCCAACAAAAATACTATTGGCCAAGGATGCGAGGAACAAGCAAGCAATACCTCAAGAACTATGACATTTGTCAACGAAGGAAAGTCGTAGGACACGCACCTTATGGGCTGATGAAGCCCAACGAAGCCCCCGATCGACCATGGAAGTCAATATCAATGGATTTCATCACAGATTTGCCACATTCAGAAGGATCGCATCCCCTCCTAATCGTTATTGATCGGCTTACAAAAATGGGTCACTTTATACCATGCACAAAGGAGATGGATGCAAAGCAATTCCAGGAAAGATTCCGGAGGGAAATCTTCCGACAACATGGACTACGGTGGGATATTATCACCGATCGAGGCTCGATATTCACGTCGGACCTATGGAAAGAAACAACAAACAAGTTAGGAATAGAAAGGAGGCTCAGCACGGCCGTTCACCGGCAAACTGATGGACAAACCGAACGGACAAATTCCCCTTGGGAACAATACCTCCACGCCTATGTCAACCATCAGCAGGACGGCCGGAAAGAGCTCCTACCAATGGCCGAATTCGCCTGCAACAATGGACATCAAGAAAGCACCAAGCACACGCGGTTCTTTGCAAATTACGGAACAAACCCCGAATATCAGGCCATCGGACACCTGATCCAAGGAAGAAAGAGGTCACCTGATGATATGAGTCAATTACATGACACACGGCAAGCAGAAATGAGGGAAGCCCAGATGCGACACAAGGAATACTACGATGCATAGTGAAGACCCGATCGCAAAGTACAACTAGGAGATAGGGTGTGGTTCTACCAAGAAATATCAGGACCACCAGACTATGCAAGGGGCTTGGTTACTGGAAAGTTGGACCATTCAAAAATCTGGGCAAGAATAGGAACCAGCGGTATAAGCTGGACCTCCCGGCATCGATGAGAATACACAACACATTCCACATCTCTCTTCTCGAGCTCTATAACGACAACAAGATTCAGTCACAACAATTGGAACCTTCTCCTCCTATAATCATCCAAGGAGAACCAGAATACGAACTCGAAGAAATCAGCGACTCACGTCTACACTACAACAAGGTGTAATACAGAGCTAAGTGGACAGGATACTCACCAGAACACGACGAAACCTGGGACTCCGCCGATAACTTCCAAAATGCAGACTTGGCAAAGCGGGAGTTCCACTCCCGCTACCCAAACAAGCCGCACCTCAATCAAACTAGAGGAACAAGGGAACGGAGACGTGCTGGTCTCTGTATGGCAGACACAAAACCAGGCGGAACCCTCTCCGCGTCCACAGAAAACACCAACCCCTCAGGAAAATTGGGGAATGACAATAGGCTTGGCAGAGATGACGCCAAACAAGCCCGCCATACCGCTAACCTTCGGCCTTGGAAAAAGAAGAACAAAAGCAAAACACACACGATGGACTCCACGGGACGGGGTGTTACAACAACAACTGGTGGGTATACGACAGCGAGAAACTGGCATGAGGATGGTACCCCAAGAAATGCAAGGCTACGCAATCCGCCTGGATCCAGCCATTCGAAACAAAGGCACCAGCACAGGAGGACCAAACGCTCCAAGTATCAAAAATCCATCAACGAAAGACGAAGCATGCCACCAGGAACTGGAAGGAATGCTACAACGCCAAGTGCTCAGTACATGTCCAATACAAGGTGGACGCACAGTACTACCCTCAGAAGGACGGAACGAAGAAGGACCTCTCGCATTGTAACCGGTACCCCTGAGATCCAAAGTTCCGCGTCGGAGGAAAAGGTGTCGTGGGGACACGACAGGAGAGGGAGGGGAGCAAAAAAACTGAACCTGACCTCGATGCCTTACACTGGCAGATCCAAGAACTGTTGGACAGAAGGGAGCAATCCCAAAAAAGCGAGGACGACTGCCCAAGGAAGATAGCGGACCAACAAGTCAAGATAGAACGACTGCAGGTAGAGGTCCGAGGATTGCGCAGAATGGTTGCAGGATTGGGATTAAGCCTAGGAAGTTTGAAGAAAGAGGTGGAGGACGGAAGGAAAGGGAACCTGGAGCTCGAGCACCGGAACGACGGGCTTCGAAAGGAGTTGAGAAAAGCTGGACGGAGCTGGCTCGACTAGCACAATTAGTATCGAGGGACCGATACTTAGAGTTCATTACGGGGCGGAGGGCGCCCCCGAAAACACCGGGCCACAGCCCTTTTCACCGCCCTGCCCGGCTCAACAGCCTGGGGCGCGGTGTCTTTTTCGGCATTCCGTGCCCCTGTCCCCGCTCTGGCCCCCACTCCACGCATACCCCGGATGGGTCCCCGCTAAAAATAGGTTGTAACAAATGGCGCCCCACCCAGGGAATGAGTGTGGCTGGGCCCCGGGCAGTGGCGGGGTGAGGATTACCCTAAAAATACCCCCCCCTGGCCCAGTGTAAGACCGTGGCCTGGCGAGTGAAAACCCGCCCTGTCCCGCCCCATAACGAACACTACCGATGCGAGGTCAGACGGGAGCTAATGTCACAAATCGTGCCTAAGCAAGGCACATTTTACATGACTAATATTTATTAGTAATAAGGTATGTGGGGTTTTGCACTATGATCTCGTTTGACTCATAGCTTTCACATGACTACGCACTTGCGAGTCATTGTTTGATTATAATTGGTTGATGGTTTCATGACTCACGATCGTGATGTCATATGAAGTAATGATTTTCGCACATGACTCATATTATGAGTCATGGGTTTTATGCATGCGACTCATCTGAGCATATGATCGGGTTTATGGGTTTGGATCGATTAAACAGGATGTGCGCAGTTGACTAGTACGAGTCAACTGTTGGATTTCACACTATGACTCACTATCACTGATAGAGGCTATGTTACGCGAGGTGATGAGTCACCAGGGTTAGGATTGTGGGAAGATGCCTATAAAAGGAGCTTGGTTCCCACCAACAGATAGAGACGAACCATCTCCTCTCCACCTCCGGCGATTGAAATCTCAATAGCACGAGAAATCATTGTCACTATCCCCCACCCACCTCTCTTCTCCCACGATGGCTACTGCCTAGGATTTGACCTTAAGCCATCTTCCCTCCTCTTCTGAGGCCTGTCGGCCTCCCCTCCTTGGGGTTCTCCTTCTTGTTCATCGTTGACACGCTCATGGTGTTCAGTTCTCCCCCTTACCCGGCACTTGCTTTACACCTCGCTTAGGCTTTGCACCATCGGAAAGCTTCTGGGTTTGGTCACGGTTGGCGTTACCGTGTCCGGACTCTTGGTCAAAGTAGTTCTCGGCTTACTGGGCTTGGACCTCTGATGGGGAAAGCAACGGTTAGTACCATCTCGGTCCCGCCTCAGTATTGTCGTCCTCCCACAAGGCATTGCTATTGCCTGTTTGTCAGTTGTGGCTAGCCCGCTCGCGATCCTTCCTTCTCCCTCCTCCGGGTTCTGTCCACTTGCACCGTTACTGCTACAGCAGCTGGCATCTTACTGCCTCCTCGTCCCCCCCGATAGTTCGTCCACTCCTCGGTTATGCCGAGTCGTGGTATTCCACTACCTCTGTTGCTGGTGTCCAACGCCTTGGATCTTGGTAATTACCAATGCAACCGTATGTCTATGGTTACAAATGTTGGCCCACAAGTCCAGTGGTTTTCTCTCACAACAGCGATCACACATCCTCCCACTCAAGCCCTATGGGGCGTTTACGCTTAAATCATTTGTTTTGTTTTAGGGGAGCCTTCGGAAGGGTTTCGGTCTCTCTCCTATATGTTTCTATAAATTGTTTCCTTATGTGTATGAGGTATTATTGTCTTAGGTGCTAGGCGAGGGGGACTTTTCCTATGGATTTGGGGTGTTTGATTTTGCCCATGAAGAGGTGAAGCTGGCGGTCCTTTGGGATTAAGCTTTTCTTTACGCCATAGCTAGCACTGCATGCGAGTTCTTGTACCATAACAATGAATAGATGATATAAATAAAAATCAAAAACTAAATAAACCGACCATCAAATAGGATCTTCACACAATCATCTAAGTCCTTTTCTATACTCAAGATATTGCAATCCGATTACAATTTACTGTCTTTATAGACACTCCTCCTCTACGAGAGCCTAGGCTCTAAGAACCCGGAGACTGTTATGATAGTCTCCACAGGCCGCCCGAATATAGGACTATTGTGATAGTTCTATCTAGCACGACAATCCACACATCTTTCTATCTGACGAGATAGTATCCTCCGCCGGATCACTTCAGACAAGCAAGCCAGTTCTGTACTATCCGCAGAGATAGTACTTCTCTACACCCTGGTGCAGAAAAGCGAGAGTCGCTTACGCAGGAGACAACTGTTGTTGCCTGTTGCATACCTGCTCAACAATAGGATTGTTACATGACGTTCCCAAAAGGGCCTCTTCTTTGAGGTTGTCATTGTTTTTCCTGTCGTGCGCTCCCTGTTCTTTTCATGAATCTGCTTACAGCCACTTATAACCTTGCCCCCCCTGTCCATATCACGTGCACCGAAGCAAACCGCTCTCATCCACGATACTAGCTCTCTAACTACCTGTAAATAAGAAATCATATATAAAACAAAGCGAATAGTCATAAATACAATTTCTGACGCCACAGATGAACCCAGAGCCCCTTAGAACATCGACCTGATGTTTAAAACAATCCACTATGAATAATAATTCCCCAATAACCACCTAACTTCGTATCTCCCCTCTTTCCCATTACCCCCAATGACATCTGTCAGATCAAAGCCACGCTGCCCAATCGTCATAGCCCCAACCATCTGGCCTATAGCATCTCGACTGTAGTGAACCGCTTGGCCAATGCTATGAGTAGGCTAAAGGCAAGGGAAATCACTGCCCCGTGGAACAAAAAGAAGTAGGTCATCGAAATGATAGCCCTTGGTAAGTGCTGGAGGATCGTGCACTTGCGGTACATGAGCTGACACTCCCAAATTGTGATACCCTTTCCATCAGTCTTGGTGTCGACAATCTTGTATCGAGTTTCCCTCCTGCCTCCTTTGGCGGCTGAAAATCACGGATAAGAACCAAATCGCTTGGTTTTGCTATTCTGTACCCAGGGCTCTTTCTCAGCTGGATGGCATCTTGTTTACCAGCTACTCTCTTACGCGCTAGTAGACTCCGTTCTTCGCGTGAATCAATATAACGTTGAATGCTAGATTCCCCTGGTATAGCAATTCTATCCTGCATACACGCCAGGCCCTGCTTAATCACGTGATCAAGTCCATCTTCCGGGTTCCGAGTCAATGAAGGATTAAATCCGAGTAGTATTTCGGCCGGTGTATACCTAGGAACTTGCACAAAGCGCGTATTAATGGCCTACACTACATTTCTTATCTCGCGACTCCACTCTTCTGATAATCCTAGTGACGAACACGGTAGGCGTATTCTTCCCATCAACATTTGCACCTATCGCTTGCTCAGTCCTACCGACTGGGGATGGGAGATAGCGCATGGAAAATGCATAACGCCATAGTCCACCCACATCTTCCAAATCAGTGCTCCCGCGAAGTGACTTCCGTTGTGGGTATAAACGCTGAGTGGCCATGCTACAACCGGAAACACCTAATCCAAGAGAGTTTACATTGTCAAGACTTGATCACCCTTCCGGGCTCCGACAGCCCATTAAAACCGACAGATGTAGTCGATAACGACAAGTACATAGGCATATCCAGTCGCTTCGCACGGTGGGTTGATTGGTCCAACACACCCCATTCCAATCATGTCTAGTCCCTTGAACTGTAGAATTGACCTTATTTCTCCCGCCTTTTGTATTTTCGAAACACGTTGACAGGGTAGGCAGGAAGTAAACCATTGTCCTATATGCTTGTCCGGTGATGGCCAGTAAACCTTCCGATGGGCTCGCCCAAGTGTAATTCGAGTCGCGAAGTGCCCATGGCCCTGATGGAGGTTATGTAATACCTTTGTCACATCCTCCACCAACACACAACTTGCGAGTTCACCATTTTTCTCCCTGTAGAAGATCTTGGAATCCCTCCCATCAACCATCATATACTGCCTCATTGTGCGCTCCAACATCCTCTTCTCACTCTGGCCCAGCTTCATCCCGTTTCCTCTCATTAAACCTTCCCATTCGTCCAGTCTTGCTTGAACCACCGCTCCATTCATGCCTGACTACAACCACTTTCCCCACCTCCTTCCCATCATATCATTTGCAGCTCTCCTTAACCCCTCACCCTCCGTTCCGCTACCCCTTACCATCTCCTCCACTCCCTCCTCTCTCACTTCCCCTGAATTCAAACTCATTACCCACTCTGCCCTTGTATTCCCAATTATGAAAGTTGCCTCCTCTTCTAAAAGCTGACCCTCAATGTTGCAGAATGCTTTCTCACTCCTTACCGCTTGTGCAGAAAGGGAATTGACCATCTCATGTGTAGCGAGGCCATTTACTGGAATGATTGATGAGATGACTGGTCTAGGCCCCTCCATATCTTCAGTCATTGGAGTTGCCATCAAGTATGTAGGTAATCGTGAAAGCTCATCCGCAATTCCCATGCAAGGAATTCTTGCCGAACAAGGAAACAAACGTACGTCATACTCCTTTAGTCTTTCCTGCTACCGGGCAATCGGCCCGTGTGCATCATTATCGAGACCAGTTAAAAGTGTTTTCAAAGCTGAATGATCGGTATAAACTAAAACAGGGTAGTCAGATGCTATGACCATCCACTTAATCTCAGCTGGGCACCTTATAATGGCTAGAGCCTCTCTGACAGAATTCGAGTATCGTGTTTCCACGTCAGTCAAGCAGAAAGAAATAAACATAATTATTCTCTCAGCCGATCAATGCAGAGTTGTATTTCTTGCTTCGGTTCTTGGCTTCACACCATGTAGTACGAACAAAACACATCCAATACCTTTCCTACTCGCATCCACAGCTAGGTGATACTGCCCTTGTGGATTTGGTAAAGCCATAGAATTACCCGCTATGGCTCTCCTGATAGCCTGAAAGGCTATCTCCTTTTCCCTATTCCAGTAAAACTCCCTTTCTTCCATCTGCCTATTGTGCTCCACCGCACCATTGTTTTCCTTCTTTACTATTCCTTTCGTAACGTCACTCATTCTGTACTTAATAATTCGTACCAATTCTGCTCGGCCAGGAATAAATCATCCAAGAACAGGTGTTAAATAGGAGAAGGCCTCAACGTCCGCTTGACAGGTAGGGGTAGGCCACTAAAGCATCCCCTCCCCCTTGCGGAGTGACAGCCGCAATCTATTTGGCCCCGCTTCTAATCCGACAAACTAGAGGGAATCACAGAAGAAAAAGGACTTTGAGTTCTTTAGATACATAGGTGCCCAAACGTATTGTGGAAAGAAATGTTCGTGAAGAAACCGATCCCTGTGAGCGAAGGTGGTAGAACTCCCACAACTGTCATCTATCATCCCATCAAAGGCCACATCACCTTTATCCCCGATCAGCGAGTCAGATCCCTCAAGCAAGTCTCCACTACTCGGATCCACCCCACTTGGTATCACCCCCAATTCAAGGTCCCAGAATCGACTCTACGTATGAGTTCCACCAGTCAAACCTTGCCCCATCACATTGTAACAATACATGTCATACGGTGTTACTAAAGCCAGCTTTGTCTCGTCTCCTGGTTGAACTGGAATCGCCCAGTGAGAGTTCGCTGCATCCGTCGTGAACAAAAATGGCTTTCCCTTTTTCGGTATTGTATATACAATCTGCTCTAATCCTGGGCATGGGTACTGTGATTTCTCGGTAACGTGGTTCAATCGAACAAAATTGTGAACCATTCTGAGTCGATCCTGCTTGGGCAAAGTATCCGCTCGAGGCTTCAACGGAAACTTTGTTCTTGCCCACCATTCGGAATTGCACAGAAATATTAACCTGGCTGCCTACATCTTGGGTAGAAGTCACCCACAAAATGCTATCCCCTCCTCTGTATAGAGCGGAATTCTCACCCTGTAAGGCTTTGCATTCGGCATTGGAACAATTTCGTGTTCTATCAAGTCGCTCTGTCTAATTCGAAGAAGGTTTGTCCCAAATACATTCTTCCATGTATATAGTAATATTCGCACACTTTGCTGCTCGTTCAAAGTCAACTGATGCCCAACCTGCAAGGATGTTGTTGCAAACCACTGCTCAATTACTGCTTGGGAAACTCAGTCCTCGGTTATCTGTCGGGTTGCTGGAGGGCGAGTGGTAGGCAAGCGCTGCGCCTTATTTCTTGTTAATGCAGTACTACACAGAACCTTCGCTGTTTCCAACTTCCTTTGTTTCTCATCATAACCGCATTTCACCTCTTCACTTCCACCAGCTTCCTTATCCCCCTCCTGCTGACTCGAACCCTTCTCATTTTCCTTGTTTCTCTCTTTTATCCTATTCTGTATCCCACAATCATCACTTTGCCTTCCTCCTCATGTAGATAATTTCCTCCATTCATATTCCCTCTCTGTAGCTCTCTCAGATTTCTCCTTCCTACAGGTTCCACAAAATACCCAGTCCCTCTTCTCATTCCCATCCTCCTTATCCACTGTTCCTCAAGGGGCATAAATGCGTCGCCAAATCCCTTGCTATGAGAGCGACGCAATTAGTTTTCCAAAGGAAGAAGTTCGTGTACTCCCTCCTCCCAATGGTCCAATTCATTCAGAAGGGTCTCCACTAGATCTTCTGCTTCATCATCATCCACATCAAAGATGGACGGCTGCTCAATATTTTCCATTTTTACCCAAATCTCCCCACTTGGAACTGCAACCACCTTCCTTCTCGCGCGATTGATTCCCTCAATAAAAGCTGTGCGGGAATTGTAATAGTCAACTGCTCTCACTCGCTTTAGCCATCTGCATGAGAGTAATAGCTGGTAGGTTTGCGAAACAGAAACGGCATAAGCCTTAATTCTAGCCAGAACCCCTGCGACAATGACATCGAGCCAGACATAGCGGCGCAAGACAACCAGCCGATCATCAGCTAACCTCATTTCCAATTGAGTGACTGGAACCCTTTCCAACCGGTGTTTTTCCACGAGTTCTGACGAGATTAAATCTAGCATCGCACCGGCGTCAACAAGGACTTCCTGAACTCTAACCTTACCAATCCAAGCCTCAATGTAGAGACACTCTACATTATCATCTGCTACTTCCCCCGCTTCACTTAGAACCTCTCTTCCAATCGAAAACTTTGAGAAGTGGAGCGTCATAGGTTCAACTCGCTTCTCTGTAGCAGAAACTCGTTTCTTCTCCGAGCGAGGAACTGAGGATCACAGGAGTTCTGCTAGATCTCGTGGAGGTCAAGGCAAGCAGTCGAGAAGTTGCGGTAACGTAATCTGCAAATATGAAGAAGGACGATTCAAAGCATCGCGGATCGAAAAGGACTCTCACCCTGCATCCAGTTTATGGAAGCTGTGATCAGTTGTTCCTTTGTCTTTTTCGGGAGTGTACTTACCGGGAATATTCTCTCAGAACGCGTCCGCTCGACCTCCTCAAATCGATTACCCACTCTTATAACTTCCTCCATCGCTTCCAGTCCATCATCCACAATTTGATCTTCTTCCTCTACCTCATAAATCTCAGGTTCCCGGCGATCAGCTAAAGGGTTATTCGTACGGCAGAAGGAACGGTGCACGTTGGTGTTGTTCTCCATAGGCTCCACATTTCGCCTTGGCACCTTTGGAGCCCTATGACTACCGACGATATCTGACTCTCTGTCGTCTACCTTCGCACGCTTCTCCGCCAAAGCGTTTTCAAAAATAGTGCAGACGGCCGGAATTCTGGCTGCAACCACACAAGCAATTCCCAGCCTTTCCTGACTAACAGAACAAGAACGAAGACAAGTAACTGGAGCTGAACAAACTGTTCCTACCTTTGAGTGATCCAAGGGAGAAAGAGGAACCACCGGTCTAGAAGGGATCTCAATCGAATTGCCACCGGAGAGCGGAGGTGCCGGATTGGTGTCAGGGCGACGAAATTCCTCCATTGTTATTTCTCTCTCCTGGCGAATTCTTTCTCTGACTTCCTGTTGTTCGTAAGCAGACAGCGGCTGATTCACACAAGTATCAGAATAGTGGCCTCTATTTCCACAATTAAAACAAGTAACTCGGGGATTAGGACAACAGTTATTTGCTGGATTACCAGCAGAAGAAAACGGAAGAGGCGAGCCTCTTCCCATCATTGCTTCATAAGAGGACATGAATAGATTGAATTGCTCCTGTGTCAAGCCAAGAGGCATAGCGAGATTCCCAGCGGATGGTTGAGCAATTTCAGTCTTACAAACCAGGTTCACAAGAGGCATCATTGGTGCAGTATAATACGGTGCAGGTGCCTGAGGATTAT
>Ga0307510_10003995_pt1 | contig 17277 bp, 10 predicted proteins | sample 12_EM_MG_FD_207224 | JGI IMG/M metagenome (GOLD analysis project Ga0307510, IMG submission 207224) | Populus trichocarpa ectomycorrhiza microbial communities from riparian zone in the Pacific Northwest, United States - 12_EM | ecosystem: Host-associated > Plants > Roots > Unclassified | place...
GAGAGGCGACGGAGTCTGACGGGACTGGCGAGGAGAACGATGGATAGCGATGCCGAGGAAGGCGTCGTTGGTTGAAATGAGTCCGGTGAAGGTGAAAGTTTTTGTTTTTCGTTGAGTGTGTCTCTTCAAGCGGTAGGTTGAATGAAGTATGTGTGGGTTGGGCTAAATGACGTTTACTATCTATGCGCTGACCTCGAATCGAATGTCATCTATGGACTCTTCGTTTTCTTCGCCCTTGCTAGGGGCAGCTACTCTGCTTATTTATCTATGTCCTCACTTCCGAATACGAATGAATATGATCTCCTAGGACACGAGTGCGTATGTATGATTTGAGCCCGCCATCAACGTATGGCTCCCGGACCTGTATCCGGCCCAATGGCACAGCCACCGGGCACCTGCAACATCGGAGCTACGCGACTTGTCTTGTGCTTCAGCTCCCAACCAAACTCTTGACGCTCAATATCTCATGGCAAGTGCAACGAGGTCCCTCATTCCTTTCAGGAGAGACAGTAGAGGGGCACAAATATTCATTTTCTCTTCTCGTCACACTTTGCCCGCTTCCGCCGCTCCGCGGCACCGCCCAAAGTTGACTTCTCTGTCTGCCTCTGACTGATCCATCCTTCGTCTCCCCCTTTCCTTCCCGGAGTTCTTCTTTTCTTAGTCTGTTCATCCATTTCCATCCATGTCTGACACGTCCTCATGCTCTTCCCTTATAGCTTGCCCGCATAGCGGCCATCCCCGCCGTCTTCGCTCAACAATCCTGTTCCTGCCGTTATCAGAGACACCCACCATAGCGCCATGATGGCGTGCTCCTGAGTGGCTTCCATCGCTTTGTCACCGGTCCATGACGGATGTTTGTTCGCAGCCCGATGGGGTCTATATTCTCTACGAGTGTGGTCATCTAACATCAAGTTAATGGTCATTCGGTTTTGCGTCGTCTGGATACGCAATCCTTCAATTCCTCTTACCCCTCCACAGTCTTATGCTTCTTGTTTATATTGTACAAAAAAGAGGCAGTGTATCGTGTCTGGTAATACTAGTAGAAGCCTTGACCAATGGTCTCTACGTTGCTAGCGTGCATCCTCCCGATACCTCATTCACCCTGGACTACGATGGCACGCAAAACTGTCCGAGTCTGTCGTCTCATTTCGCCTCGTCATGGAGCTATCACTGCGGCTCCATTTTTTTGTATGAAACAGTATACTGTAATTCCCTAAACAGTCTCCATACATTCAATTCCGTTGTATCCTGCTGCTGAGGTCTTGACCGATGTAAATTGGTGCTTCACCTCCGGGACTTACCTCAGCCGCACCCTCTATCGCGGACTATGACGTCCTGACACAGCACTGCCAAACAAAACGTCATCCGTGACAGGCTCTCGAATCAATTTAGGGTGAGAACAATTGTATTCAACTCGCATGCCCTGACCTATCTGAGGATATGCTGTCTGGTAGATTACTTGACCAGTCGTATTGACCTGGTCTGTCCTTCCCTTCATAGCGTTTACTAACTGATAAAACCTCATTGGGACTACAAAACTAGTACTGGGACTGCGCTCCCTGACATGCCGGACAGGACATGGCTGCACTGAGAAAGGGAAAGGTAGATGTGGGTCGAAATTCCACAAAGTACCATCATGCTTCAACCCCAAACTTCACACAATGACGGCTCATGGGTTACATGTAGTCACAAACTGGAGCGCCTATAAGGCTACGACGCAGTGGAGTACAAAAAGGCAAAAACAAGAAGTCCACTAACACAATAGGAAAAAAAGATGCCGTCTCATCCCTGACGCGGAGTGGCACATGTACAACTGCTCAGTTTAGTGTCGACGAACAGTGGAGACTCTTATATACAAGAGATGATGAACCACTTTCATATATGCAGGGACACCCATAATCTATCGGGGTCAGGACGAAGACCGTAGGTAGGGACTCGAGACTAATGGAGAAGTAGCAGTCCTTGGGAGATGGATCTCTCAGGCAGGGAGTCAAAGTCTATGAATGCTGTGAATTACTGGTAAGATAACAGTGGGTTTAACAACGAATGGGGGCAGTAAGATAAGTCCATGAATAAAATTGTAGGGGTGATTGACCAGTTAATACAGTGAGTGAATTATCGAAGTCAGTGAGTAGGAAAACAATAGTCGTGTAGACAAGGGGGTGGGGATCGGGCGTAGTGGCAAAAGTATCGATGAATCTGAAACCGCAACAACAGGATTCTTAAGGATCATACCAACGAGAAATATTAACTAGGTTCATCTTGCGCCGAGGTGGTCGACAAGGCTGAAGTGAGAGGTGGACTTTCTGCTGCCATATCAGATTCGGCGTCGATGTTTCAAAGGCAAATACGATTATGTACCGAGGCATAATGCCCCTGAGCAGTGTGTTCGGGAGTGACTGCATAATACGGTAATATCCTCCAGCTGGCACTTCCTGGGATAAAAGTGGTTCACGTTCTTGTGGTCGGTTAGATCTAGATGGTACAGTAGGCTACAAGGAGTCGGGCAACACATTCGTCATGTCCCTGTCGCGTGCTCAGTGCAACCAAGTCCACCCACGCTTGGTATGGGCTATCAGATCTGTCCCGCTCTCGATAGGACGCATGCGACTCAGGGCTCGATAAGGAACCGCGTAACCTACCAGATGTCCTTTGCGCGACGACAAATGCCACAGAGTCCCCCCACCTTTGCTCGCGCTACTAAGTGCCCCTAATTGACTGAACAACTTGCACATGTCCATTTCCTGAAAACGAGTGCAAACAGGCCATCCAATCCTTGTCCTGGGCCGTAACGTCTGCACCACGCTCGACAAGGAACTGTGTGACTTCCATATATCAGCTTTGGGACGCCACATGCAGATGAGTCTGCCCACCTTTGACCTGGGCCGTCGGATCTGTACCATGCCCAAGAGAGCACGACACAGGTTCGACATGTCCATTTTCCAACGCACAATGCAACGGAGAGCACCCATTCCTATCCTAGACTGTCGGACCTGCGCCATGCTCAACGAGAAATTGCACAACTGCAACGTGTCCGTTTTGCGATGCGCAATGCAAAGGGTCCTGTCCATCCTTGTCACGGGCTGTCGGATCTGCGCCTTGCTCAACAAGAAACTTAACAACTTTGATGCATCCGTTGTTCGACGCAACATGCAAAGGGGTATCCCAATCATTGTCCTGGGCCGTTGGATCGGCGCCATGCTCAACAAGGAACCGCACAACTTCGACGTGTCCGAGGTGCGACGCTGAATGCAAAGAGGTCCACCCATCCTTATCCTGGGCTGTCGGACCTGCGCCGTGCTCAACAAGGAACCGCACAACTTCGAGATGTCCGTTGAGCGACGCAAAATGCAAAGGGGTAGTCCTATCCTTGTTCTGGGCTGTCGGACCTGCGCCATGCTCAACAAGGAACCGCACAACTTCGGCGTCTCCGTTAATCGACGCTGAATGCAAAGGGGTCCACCCATCGTTGTTCTGGACTGTCGGACCTGCACCATTCCCAACAAGGAACTGCACAATTTTGACATGTCCGTTTTGCGATGCCAAATGCAGAGAGGTCCACCCATCCTTGTTCTGGGCTGTCGGATCTGCGCCATGCTCAACAAGGAACCGTACAACTTCGAGGTGTCCGTTGAGCGACGCAAAATGCAAAGGGGTCATCCCATCCTTGTTCTGGGTGGTCAGATCTGCGCCATGCTCAACAAGGAACCGCATAACTTCGACATGTCCGTTGAGCGATGCAACACGCAAAGGGGTATCCCGATCATTGTCCTGGGCTGTTGGATCTGCACCACGCTCAACAAGGAACTGCACAATTTCAACATCTCCGTGTTGTGACGCCGAATGCAAAGGGGTCCACCTGTCCTTGTCCAGGGCTGTTGGATCTGCGCCATGCTCAACAAGGAACCGCACAATTTCGATGTGTCCGTTTTGTGACGCAAAATGCAATGGGGTCCACCCATTGTCATAGTGGGCCATCAGATCCGCGCCGTGCTCAACAAGGAACTGCACAACTTCGACGTCTCCGTTGGCCGACGCTGAATGCAAAGGGGTCCACCCATCGTTGTTCTGGACTGTCGGACCTGCGCCATTCCCAACAAGGAACTGCACAATTTTGACATGTCCGTTTTGCGACGCCAAATGCAGAGAGGTCCACCCATCCTTGTTCTGGGCTGTCGGATCTGCGCCATGTTCAACAAGGAACTGCACAATTTCGACATGTCCGTTTTGCGACGCCAAATGCAAAGGGGTCGACCCATTGTGATTCTGGGCTGTCAGTTCTGCGCCATGCTCAACAAGGACCCGCACAACTTCGACGTGTCCGTCTTGCAACGCCGTATGCAAAGGGGTCCACCTGTCGTTGTCCAGGGCTGTTGGATCTATGCCATGCTCAACAAGGATCCGCACAACTTCGACATGTCCGTTTTCTGCCGCTGTATGCAAAGGGGTCCTCCCATCCTTGTTCGGGGCAGTTAGATCTGCGCCATACTCAACAAGGCACTGCACAATTTCGACATGTCCATTTTGCGATGCTATATGCAAAGGGGACCACCCGTCCTTGTCCATGGCTGTCGGATCTGCGCCATGCTCAACAAGGAACCGCACAACTTCGACGTGTCCATTTTGCGACGCTGAATGCAAAGGGGTCGACCAATTATTGTTCTGGGCTGTCGGATCTGCACCATGCTTGAGTAGGAGCTGCACAACTTCTGCCTGTCCCCTGCGCGGTGACAAACGATTCAACTTGCTTCTGTCCCCAGCCATCCGGTCCGCCTGGCGCGTGAAAAGGGAGGGTGAGGGTCCTATATATCTATGCCGCAACGCCACGTAGAACAAACCGACACTTTGCGGTGTCATATCTATTCTGCGCTCAAGATGGAAGGGGGAGGCTTGAAATTGAAAGCTTGAAGATGGAACACCTGACCTTTGGGCCAATAGATAAGATAAATAGTCGATTCGTAAGGCTCCAGACGACTGTGCCATCCCATTCTGACCCTCATGTTCGACCCTCGCATCTCCACCGTTGTTAGGAACATGTGGGTCTTCTCCATCTCGAGGTCGCAACGCCAGATGGAGTGGGGTTAACCCGTCATAATCTCGGGCTGTTGTAGATGCACCATGCTCAAGGAGGGCTCGCACGACGTGAAAATGTCCTTCTTTTGACGCCACATGTAACGGAGTCTGGTCGCCATAGTTTCGGGCTGCCACATCCGCGTTACCCTCTAACAGGACGCTAACGACCTCCTTATGTCCCTTGAGTGACGCCATGTGCAGGGGAGTCAAGTTGTCGAATCCCCGAGAGTCCACGTCGTGTGGGTGTTCAACAACCAGCACTTTTACCAAGGCGTGTAAGCCACAAATGGTAGCATAATGCAAGGGGGTTCCGCTGGGTGGCAAGGGCCTTTCTCTTCGTTTGAATAGCTTCCAGGAGGGCAATTCTGTGTTGTGTAGTGAGACCCAGACAGCAAGATGCGGTTTGTTTGAATCAAGTAGGATTTTCATCCCATCTTCTACATTTCGTGACACACCCTCGAACCGGGCATGGTCTACCCAGTGTAGGGCAGCATATGGAGCGAGAGGAAATTTCTGGCGGGTGTCTTTGGCGACGTTTTCATCTAGGTGAAGGAGGATTCCGAGGCAAGCTTTTGCAACGAGGGTATGAGCAGGGGTCATAGATACATGGTAACGGGAAATCTCTTGTTTTGATTCGGCAAGGCGGGAAGAGGTCAAGAATTCCTTGACAGAAAAATGGGAAAATTGGACAATTTGGGAACCTCCGATATCCACGACGGTAAGAAAACTGGGGCAAGTAGATTGTATCGCATCGATAGGATCTTCCATACGCCATCCCTCGTCGAATCTTGGGGTTGGCTGTGCGTCGAAATCGAATGCGAGGAACTCCGCCAATTCTTTGGCACGGAGAGGGCGGGAAGCCACAGTAACACATTGAAACAGTCGATGCGCAAGGTCCCAGTCTGCCTTATTGATCTCTCGCAAAGTACGCTCATACGTCTCATCGAGTGTCTCCGGTAATTCGGCCAGAGCACGCCGGATACGTCCTGCGTGGCAGCCACGAAGATAGAGCACCTGGCAATACACCCACCGGAACCTACATTACACGTATCAGCGAGAGTCTTCAAGACGTTAGCTATTGGTGGCTTACATCCCGCCGGCGTTTCTTGTGAGAACTTCTATCACCATCTGCTTGTCCTGCACTCTCCACCTTCGGTTCCTTGGGTCATTCTCAACGGCCGACTTGATGTAGTTCTCGATGTCCGCCATCTGACCCTTTTCATCCTGTAGAGAAATTGACCGGAAAGTTAAAGGTTTGAGAACATCCTTGATATCGACCTCAGGCCGGCTTGTCACGCATATGCGAAGGTTCGAAAGTTGCGAGTCGACTAGCTTCTTCAAAAGTGCCAGGGCTGCCTCACGGTGTGACGGGATAGGGGATGTATTCGAGCACTCGTCCAATGCATCCACAATCAAGAAAATCGGGGTTTGTCCTGGGACGTTCAGTATGTCTTCCAAACAATGGGCAAGTTCATCGTCGCTAGGATTTTGTGCACCGTTGCGGTGTGTTGAATAGAACTTGGAAAGGATCTCGTAGAAATAGTCGGACTGGTCGCAAAATTGGAATAAGACAGAAGAAAGCAGCCCATGCAGATCTCTCTTTTGATCTTCCCTGAAATCGTGGTAGAAGAAGGCTAGGTACGCGCGCCCCCATTTCCTCATGGTATCGATATTCTCTATGATTGTGGAACTGGCCGGCACCATAAGTTCTTGAGACAAAGTATTGGGAGGTTTACGTACCAGAGAACACTTTTCCCTGCTCCGGCTAAGACAAAGGAAAATAGTCAGCATCGGCAAAGGTGTAGTGCAGGGCATCGACTGACGCTTCCCATGTATCCAGAGCAGAGAACTTTGCCCGGATGATTTCCATTCCGAGAAGGTATCACCCTGAACGAACCATGTCGCTGTCCCTTCATGGCACGAACTGCGAGCGATGTTGTGGTTTTTCCAAGGATTGGGAGGGGAGAGCCAATTTCGAATATCTTGCACCAATTTGTCACCTGGCACGCGATCTCAGCATCTCCAGATAGCAATGGCAACATCAAGATGTCACCGACGTTTTGATTTGTCTATACCGCTTGCCATTTCATGTAGGATTTCTAACGCTCAGTCAGGTTTGAAACCAGTTCGCCGTTGCCAACAAAACGTACCAAGGGCTTCCCGGACATCGTCACCAGATGCTTTGCCATCTAGCGGGAAGGTAACTCAATAGCCAGTAAGAGACAGGTACAGTTCGTTTGCTTACTCATGTCTTGGACAAGACCGTAGACAGCTTTAAGAACCTCCGCTGCAGTCGTTCGAGCCTCGTCAATGGTGAGCCGTTCTAGCCTCTGTAAGACGAGCTCGGCATCCTTTTCCCCTCCAAAAAGCTTTTTTACGAATTTCTCTGCGTTGCACTGAGAAAGAGAATACCTCAGCGAAAAAAGGACTCACTCGGCCGCCCCTGCTTGAGTTCTGCTGTGGCCAGTGCAAGGGTGGAGATCAGCTCCACCATTATTTTGACTAAAATCTCGTCCAGGGCGGGTGTCGGAGGGATCTTGGTATATATATCGAGGCGCTTAAGGAAATGTTCAATCGACTCGAACAAGTCGGCAATGGCATCGTAGCTCGCGATCACGCCATTGGCTACCTGTGTACTCTGGTGTCACATCGATACGCACGAGGAGCAATAGAAAGGCACATACAGTGAGCAGAACACCAAGGCCAGTGTGTAATGCCTTCGCCGGTGGAAATGCCTATAAAACAATATCAGAGACATGGAAGACCACCATCAACGTCTTCTGACGTACTAGGCCTAAATCATCACCGAGGGCAGCGGTGGCCGAAAGCTTATATAGAAACGATACTGTGCTCTTGATTGATTTCGTTATCCTATCTTTTCCTCGAGATTCACCGAAGGTCTTCGCCTGATCTTGAAGGAGGGTAGTGATTAGCTCGACGGAATGGCAATTCTCGAGTTTCTGAACGAGTGGGTGCTTCTCCAATGATATGGTTGTCTTTATTTCGTAATCCTCCAGAGCTGACTCGAAAAGCGTCCGGAAGCGAGAGGATACTGACTTGTCAGTCATTTTGAAATGGGAGAAAACCGTAGACTTGAGAATTGGAATTGGTTGGTTGTGAGGAAACGATAGCGAGATAGTGGGATGCTGTGCTAGAGGGTTTGGGGTCCGTGCGTCCTTCGCTTCGTTGTGTTATCTAATGGACGCAATCCGTTGCCTGAAACAGACGGGCGTAAGTTTGGGTCGAGCGCTAAGTTGTATTTGTGGCACAGGTGGGAGTTAAATTAACACAACCGGCGCCCTGGCAGTTTGTAAGGAAAGTGTGAGGACGTTGTTCGAGGCAAGAAGTAGACAACAGCGAGACGATGAGGCTCTGAGAAGAAAGAAGGTCTTCTGGCAGTTGATCGCTTAGCGTGGCCAGACGGAGGACGGACGGAAAAGACCTAGAGGAAGCAGAAGTAGCATTAATTCGGTCAACGATATGAGGAAGTGAAATAATTATAATTATAATTATACGAGACAGCAAGGCGAAGCCACAGTGCTGCCAGGAGGTATACAACCCACGTTTGGGTTAGGTTTTTCCGGGGACACCCGTCGCCGGACTTCCCGTGACTTCCCGGCACCCCAGTACAGTATCCGATCTGATATCCTCCCTCGGCGCTCGACATCAGATACCTACATGCTTGATGACACAACAATCGACTTACCCTGTGCGATATAAAACCGGGTCAACATCTACTCTAGTTGTAAGTTATACGACCGGTAACAACCCTTCGTTGACCATATGACTGCAGACTGGCTGGCCGCAGTCTGGATTCTCTTCTCGATTAAGCGACCCCTGCTGTAGGACTGCCGGACAGCTAAATCTCAGAAGTAGGGTCAGGATATGATCCCACAGGCGACGTGGCCTGACTTATGGGAGGCACTCTCTTACGGACATTCTTGGTGGTCACAAGGTGTTCGGCTTTCCACCAAAGAGGTGTGTGGAAAGAATAAGAGGGACGCGTATGCGATATTTCGACAACAAAACGACGGAATACTTCCAAACGATACCAGCACTCCCGCCTGTGCTGGAGATATGAGAAAAGTCACAGATAGCGCTGCTGAATGCGACGCAGGCCTGAGATCACCGTTTCAGAGAGCTCAGTTATATAGAGCATTAGTGCTATATCACAACTGCTGCCACGTAACTACGGCGGGTGGAATTCAACCTCATCAGCATACATTATTCCTGCATATTAGTCCCTCTCCATGAACTCACGCGTTAAGGGAACATGCTTGCTTGGCCACGGTTTAAGATGTATCGCCCAATTTATGGGCAAACTCTTGAGCTGTTTAGAGAGCCTTGACACGCAGATAAGAAGTACAGGCGGTCCAGGAGATGGTTCGAGGATAGTAAGGGGAGTGACTCGACAAAGGAGTCTGTGTTGGTGTCCCCCAATGTGTGTGACTCGCTCAGGCCAATGGATTCGTTGCCGAGGGTACCCGATACGAAAGAAGCTGCGATGTGCTACCAACCTGAGCGGTGATGGTATCAGGCGACCCGCTTGCCGCCAGGGCAACAGACGAGGCTGGGAATGAGCGCAGGGAAGAATGTTTGAATGTAGATCCGGAATCATTTATGAAGGGGGGATCGGTTCCCTAAGACGAGGGCTCAATACTGGCCGAAGGAGGGTCGTCGAGGTTGGTTTAGTCCCTCGTGCGTTTCGTGCTCATTACGGGGGAAGAATTCGGGCCCCTGGCATATTTAACGGGATTAGTCAACCTACTTAGTAAGAGTGTTCCTGTAACTCACCAGTACTGTATTTGAGAGCTTCATATTCAGCCCTGGAGCTCTTCCGGGCGCTGGTTCGCGAGGCACATATCTTCTCTTGCACTGTCGAGGGCAACATGCGCTTCTTTCACCCTTTCCAATGAGACTCGCACCTCATGGTTTACCTTGTCGGAGGGGAGGTGCGCAGCAGTTGAAGTAAGGCGAGGAACAGCCTTACGTGCTACCAACAAGCCTTAGGATTTCTTTTCGTGTTCGATAGTCAGGGCACGTGCTTTCAGGGTGCAATCTCTAACTTGAGGGTGTCAATTAACGCCCGGCTACGGTCTTCCCCATCTTCCAAATAAACGGGACGAAGAGCGGGAGAAATAAGGGAGTAGGTGCGACGACAACGACGGCGACGGCGATGATGATTCCGGAGCAAGCGGCGGCACTAGAAGCGTGGAATAAAGCGTGGACGACGCCCGATGAGATAGTGTGCGAGCCGGCGCCGCGCGAGCCCAATGCACGCATTGCGATGCCATCGCCGGGCGACGAGCCGCGTGGTATTTCCTCGGTATGGAGGACAAGTCGGCCTGGACGGATGTTGTTGAGATCAGCAGAAGGACAATACGTGATGACAATGAGTACACAACTTGTTGGAAATCGGACATGGCATGTAGGGCACGTCGCCTTGTGTGCGTCGTGACGATGCGGGGAGAGGCGAATATGCCGCTCGATACAAGGTTCACAAGTGACGTGGCCTAGTTGACCTGCATCAGGGATCTATACAAATGACATTAGAGTGATGTCTGCAGCTCACCACATGGGGCAACTACGGGATTGCGGAGCTTGTCCAAACATATGGGGCACTCTTGTGCTGAGGTTGTAGGGGACAAGATGAAAGGAGCGTGACGGTTAGCCGTCTTTTGCTTTGGAGTTGAAGAGGTGTATGTATGAGACATGGTGAGGGCAGATAGGCTTCATGATACTGGAAGTGGAAGGACAAGGTATTGTGTGAAAGACGCCCTGTGGAGGCGATCGCGAGTCTCAATGACACGAGTCAAAACGGTGTCTGTCCGAGGCTCCGTAACTGTCCCACGACAAGGGATTGGATTGGGTTCACCTCACTCTCATTATTTCAGCGTATCCTCTCTAAGTCTTCTTCCTCGGGCTCGAATCGTTCGCATACTTTTACACGGCGTACGAAGTCCTTCATTAATCCTCGGTGACCCAGGTCCGTAAATCCGTTCTTTCGATCCCTCAGCACACATTTTCTACTGACGGCCGGCTAGACAGTTTCTATTCGCCATCATATGTCCAACGAAACACAGCATTTGATATCGGGAAGTCCATCTGCAAAGTCTGGAGAATCGTCTCAAAACGTACGCTGCGCATGTCCGTGTCCATATTCATCAGCTCTTCCAGCACACCATCCCCGTCGCCTTTTCTACGCCCAACCCATGTCTTACTCCCTCCCCTGTCGCTTCAGGTTTCTCCAGAGACCCTAGTCATCAAACTCGCCGACACCCCTGGGCCTCTTGAACCCATCATCCTAGCCGACCGCTCGCTTCTACACACGGCCCTTTCTGAACCCCATGCGCCTACATCCTCTGAATTGAAGCTATGACATGTATGCTTCCCAATTGTTGGGGAGTTCCTCTGCATTACAGAGGAGGAGTCCGTCGGTTTAATGAGAATGTTCAAGGGTTCTGCGGGAGCTTTGATCGCGCAGAGCGTAAAGGCCCTGTGCGAGGCATGGGAACCCCGGAAACGCTTTTGAACCCGTAGACGACCAGCTCCGGCCAAAGGCGTTTGAGTTCGGCAAACCCCAGACCAAAAAGCCCCGCACTCTCCCTCTTGTCGCAGGAAGCCTTCTCCGCACGTCCCAGTGCCTTCCTCAATGTTGTTTCCGACGCGTTCTCCACAAATCCAAATGCCGAGTTTTATCACGAGTCTTCAAGACCTGAAGAGTCAAGCCGATGCGGCAGATCCCAAATACCATGTCGCTGTGCGTGAACGTGACAGGCGGTGTCTTGGTCCAGAGAAACATATCAAAGATGCGCTCAACGCTATGGTGGCGCGCTCGTAATGGAGCTGGTCACTATCTTCGTCGCTGATCGATGGCAGGTGTTTGTGGGTAGCCGTGATAAGGTGTACGCTCTTGGCGATCGCGTCCTCAATTGGATGTGTAGTTCTTTATGTTTTGTGTCCCGTCAAAATGTGTAACAGAGACAATTTACTTGAACATCGATAGATTCCTAGATCAACGTGTTCTCTACGCTCCTAGCCCGCACCTTCCGACCCGACGAATACCTCTTACGTCATTTTCAGTCCTTAATAGATGGATATATGGAAATGCAAAGACTAAGAAGTCGAAGCCTAATGAGTGCCGTGGGCGGGCGGTAAGATAACAATGAGTTCAGGGCAGACAAGGTGGACAGATAGGTTCACGAAGAGGGACATGATCAACGAGATGACATAATGAGGGAAATAACGAAGCCAGCGAATGGGGCAACGATAGTCGCGTAGATGAGGGCTTCAAAGTTAGTCTCACGAAAATACTGCAGCGGCGGAGAAGATCGAAATGGAAATGGAAAGCGCCGCTGTCGTGGCCAGAGCGCCATCGAGGCGTCGAATCACGGCTTGTGCGGGGGTGGGGACCATGTAGCAAGAATTACGGTACGGGGTATTTGTTTAGGAGCACAACCCTTACAATACAGGTGAGTACTAGCTGGGTCTTCCGCTATCAGATTTGGCATCCAACTTCAAAGTTTCAAAGGCGAATACGAATACATACCCGGCATGATACTCCTCAACTCTGTTTGAGAGCAGCTGTATAATACGACGAGATCCTCCGGCCGATAAGTCCTGAGGATGAGACGAGATTCACGTTGTCGTGGGCGGCTAGATTTGAACGTTTGAACGGTCACTGATACTGGGAAGGACCCGGAGACGGAAACACATACCTGTCCTTGGTACATGCCTGGTGTCATGGAGTCGATCCAAACTTCCGGGGTTATGACATTTGCGATGAGGATCCACGCGACACCGGGTCACGGCTCGACAAGGAACTGCGGGGCTTCCACATGTTCTTTGTGCGACGCAAAATGACACGAAGTCCTCCTATCTTCGTTTGGGTTGTCGCGTGCTCCACAAGGGGCCGAGCGACTTCCACATGTCCACGTCGCTGTGTCGAGCGCAATGGGACCCTCCAGACCTTCTTCCGGGCCGCTGCATCTGCATTGGCACCACGCTCGACAAGGAATTGTGCGACTTCTACATGTCCATTTCGCGACGCCAAATGTGACGGTGTCCTCCCACATTTTGTCTGGGCTGTTGCCTCTGCACCATGCTCGACAAGGTATCGCACGACATGTACATGTCCAGTTTGTGACGCCAAATGTAAAGGGGTCAACCCGTCCTTGTCCTTGGCGGTCGCATCTGCGCCGTGCTCGACGAGGAATCGCGCGACTTCCACATGTCCATTGGACGATGCCGAATGCAAAGGCGTCCTCCCATTCTTCTTCTGGGCTGTTACATTCGCACCGTGCTCAACAAGGAACTGCGTGAGTTCTACATGCCCATTTTGTGACGCCAAATGCAAAGGGCTGCACCCGTCCTTGTCTTTGGCTGTCGCATCTGTGCCACACTCAACAAGAGACCACGCAATTTTTACATGTCCATTCTGCGACGCCAGATGCAAAGGCGTCCACCCATTCTTGTCCTTGGTTGTCGCATCTGCACCGTGCTCGGCAAGGAGCCGCACGATTTCCGCATATCCCTTTTGCGTTGCCCAATGCAAAGGGGTCAACTCATCCTTGTCCTTGACTGTCGAATTTGCGCCGTGCTCAAGAAGAACCCGTGTGACCTCCTCATGTCCGTTGGACGACGCCACATGCAAAGGAACACATCCGTCCTTGTTCTGGGTTGTCGTATCCGCGCCGTGATCAAGAAGGAATCGCGCGACTTCTGCGTGACCCTTTTGTGACGCCAGATGCAGAGGGGTCCAGCCATTCTTCCTCTGAGCCGTTGGATCTGCGCCATGCTCGACAAGGAAGCGCGTAACGTCCATATGTCCCATGAGCGACGCCAAATGAAAGGGTGTCCACCCATCCTCGTCCTGGACCGCCGCATCTGCGCCATTCTCGACAAGGATCCGCGTGACTCCTACATGTCCGTTTTGCGATGCTAAATGCAAAGGGGTATTCCCGTCCTTCGTCTGAGCTGTTGGATCTGCGCCGTGGTCGACAAGAAGACATGCGACTTCCACGAGTCCGATGGATGACACCAAATGCAAAGGAGTCCACCCATCCTTGTTCTGAGTTGTCACATCTGCACCGTGGTCGACAAGAAATCGTGCAGCTTCCACATGGCCGCCTTGTGATGCCGAGTGCAAAGGGGTTAATCCACTGTCGTCCATGGCTGTCGCATCTGCGCCGCACTCCACAAGAAACCGCATAACATCCACATGTCCGTTGGATGATGCAAAATGTAGAGGGGTCCAGCGGTCATTTTTCTGGGCTGTTGGATCTGCGCCGTGTTCGACAAGGAACTGCGCGACCCCCACACGCCCATTTCGCGAAGCTGAATGCAAAGGCGTCCCCCTGTTCTTGTCCCGAGCTGTTGGATCCGCACCATGCTCGACAAGGAACCGCGTGATCTCCACATGACCATTTTGTGACGCCGAATGCAAAGGGGTCCTTCCGTCCTTCTTCTGGGCTGTCACTTTCGCGCCGTGCTCAACGAGGAACCGCACGACGTCCACATATCCGTTTCGTGACGCCAGATGTAACGAAGTCCACCCATCCTTATCCTTGGCCGTTATGTTTGTGCCACGTTCGACGAGGAACCTCGCAACTTCCACATGTCCGTTTCGTGACGCCAAATGCAACGGAGTCCACCCATCCCTGTCCCGGGCTGTGGCATCTGCAGTGTTCTCGACAAGGAACTGCGCGACTTCTACATGTCCTCTGAGAGACGCCAAATGTAGAGGGGTACACCCATTCTTGTCCTTGGCCGTCGCATCGGCGCCGCGCTCAACAAGGAATCGCGCGACGTCCAAATTTCCGTTTCGCGAAGCCGAATGTAAGGGCGTCGACCCAAACTTGTTCTGGGCTGTCGCATCGGCGCCATGCTCAAAAAGTAGTTGCACGACTTCTACATCCCCATCTTGCGAGGCTGAATGCAATGGTGTCCACCCATACCGGTCCTTGGCAGTTACGTCTGCCCCGTGCTCGACAAGAGCCCGTGCGACTTCTCCGTGTCCATTGAACGTTGTTAAATTGTTCCACCCATCCAAATTCTCGACCGTCGCATCAGCCTCATGCTTCGGACGGAAAGCTACTGTTCCTACGCGCCTGTGACGCAACGCCACATCCAATGGAGTACTGCCGTCGTGGTCTTGCCCCGTCGTAGGATCGCGGTGCTGGACAATCTCGCAAGCGGTTTGGAGAGGTATCCCTTGGGAAAACAAATACGATATATGGTCGATTTGCAATGCCCCATGTGGTGATGACTGCCCGTAATCATCCTCATCTTCGGCTCCCGCATCCGTGCTATGGTCGAGGAGAACACGTGGGTCTTCTACATGTGACTGTGGAGCTCGGAGCGCCAGCTGCAAAGGCGTCGACCCGCCCTTGTCTTGGGCTGTTGTCGGCGCACCGTGTTCGAGAAGGGCGCGCACCACTTGCAAATGTCCCTCTTTTGACGCCACATGTAATGGGGTACGCCCGTCTTCATTTTGGGCTTTTACATCTGCACCGCCGTCCAAAAGGACGCGAGCGACTTCCTCGTGCCCCTTCAAAGACGCCATATGCAACGCAGTCAACCTGTGGGAGCCTCGGGAGTCAACTTGGTGTTGGTGTTCAACGACCAGATCCTTAACAAAGGCGTGTAAGCCACAAATAGTGGCATAATGCAAGGGCGTTCCGCTAGATGGCAAAGGTTTTTCGCCTCGCTTGATGAGCTTCCAGGAGGGTAATTCTGCATTGTATAGCGAAACCCAGATGGCGAGATGTGGTTTTCCCGGGTCAAACAGTTCATTCATCGCCTCCTGCACGCTTCGCGACACGTCCTCGTACCGGGCATGGTCGACCCAGTGCAAAGCAGCGTATCGAACGAGCGCAAATTTGTGGAGGGCGTCCTTCGTGACATTTTCATTTAGGTGTAAGAGAATGCCCAGACAGGCTTGCGCGACGAGGGTGTGAGCAGGGATCATAGAGACATGATAACGGGAGATCTCGTGTTTTGCTTCGGTGAGGCGGGTAGAGGTCAAGAATTCTTTGACAGAAAAATGTGAAAATTGTATAATTTGGGAGCCCCCGACATTCACGACGGCAAGAAAACTGGGGCAAGTCGACGTCACCGCCTTGACAGGATCTTCCAGACGCCACCCCTCGTGGAACTCCGGAATCGGCCGCGCGGTGAAATCGAATGCGAGGAACTCGGCCAATTCATCGACACGAAGAGGGCGGGAAGCCACAGCCACACATTGAAAGAGTCGGTGCGCAAGTTCCCAATCTGCCTTGTTGATCTCCCGCAAGGTACGCTCGTACGTCTCATCGAGTGTCTCCGGTAATTCCGCCAGAGCATGCTGGATGCGCCCTGGGTGGCAGCCACGAAGATAGACGACCTGACAATACGCCCATCGGAACCTGCATCAGAGGAATCAGTGAGTACTCAAAAGCTTAGGTAGTTAACTATTAATGGCTTACATCCCGTCGGCGCGTCTTGTGAGGGTGTCAATCACCATCTGCTTGTCCTCTACTGTCCAACTGTCGTTCCTCGGGTCCATGTTAACGACTGACTTGATATAGTTCTCGATATCTTCCCTCTGTCCTCTCTGGTCATGGAGGGGAATTGAACGGAAAGTTAAAGGTCCGAGAACGACCTTGATGTCGGCTTCCGGTCGGCTAGTCACGCATATGCGAAAATTTGGAAGTTGTGAGTCAATGAGCCTCTTCACAAGCACCAGGGCTTTCTCGCGGGGGGACGGCATAGAAGATGCGTTCGAGCACTCATCCAAGGCATCCACAATTAGGAAAATCGGGGCTTGTCCTGGCAGTTTCACTATGTCCTCCAAACAATGAATTAGTGCGTCATCGCTAGGATTTTCCGCACCGTAGCGGTGTGCCGAATAGAAATTAGAAAGAATATCATGGTAGGAGTCGGACTGGTCGCAAAGCTGGAATAACACAGATGATAGCAGGCCACGCAGATCCTTCTTTTGATCTTCCCTGAAGTCATGGTAAAAGAATGCGAGAGACGCGAGTCCACGTTTCCTCATGGAATGGATATCCTCTATAATCGTGGAACTGGCCGATACTATAAGTTCTCGAGACGGGGACACTGAAATAGCTACGTACCAAAGTACACTCTTTCCTGCTCCCGCTACAAAAAAGAAAACAATCAACATCTGCAGAGGTATATAGGGTTGGGAAATGGCTGACGTTT
>Ga0307510_10003996_pt1 | contig 17277 bp, 3 predicted proteins | sample 12_EM_MG_FD_207224 | JGI IMG/M metagenome (GOLD analysis project Ga0307510, IMG submission 207224) | Populus trichocarpa ectomycorrhiza microbial communities from riparian zone in the Pacific Northwest, United States - 12_EM | ecosystem: Host-associated > Plants > Roots > Unclassified | place...
ATAAAATTTTAATCCAATAGGAGAAAGGGCCTTCATAATCTTTTATCAAAATATCAACTCGATCAAATGGTTAGATTAAAAGTTATACTTGATTTACCAAACTATATCTTGGACTCTTTTTAAACCCATCAAAACATAAAAATCTTAATCATTAATCAAATAGTGTAATAAAGATTATTATGCCAAGAATAATGAAGAAATTTCCCTACATTAGAATTGACCCGCATTGAGATTTTATATAGATAGATCACTTGTGTCTATAGAAATGCTTATGTGGTAGTTGTGTAGAGATATTTAAAGTTGAGATGACTAAGTTATCTTATATAGAGAATATTATGTTTTGATCTGGACTATATGTTGCCTTAATAAAGGGTAACAAATGGGCAAATATTATATATAACATGAATTATATAAAGATATTTCAGTTATTAAGAGATTATTTATTATCCTAAATGAATTAGAAAAAATGTTTTATATGTTTACAAATAGTATTGATTGTGAAACCTTTGCGCAAGGTAAAATAAGATTTGAAAAGGTTTAAAAATCTTATTTAAAGAATCGATGATTATGATGTTGAAAACATACATGATTTTACAAAGTAGACATATTTAATGCTCCAGTGTCTAAATCGAAACATTATTAATGAAGAGATAATAATTATACCGAGAAACTAGTCGTTAAAATGTTAAGCCATATTGGTTATAAATTTTCTAATGTTTGAGGGATCATGACACTTTGTTAGTTACTACACTTGATCTTCAACTATAAATCAGTTAATTTTTTAATTTATAATAAGTTAAATTATTTAATCTTATTTTGATTAGAATTGTGATTTATATTTGATCTAGTATATTAGGGAGCCTAATGAGTCATATACATTAAGAACCAATAGTAATAAATTAAACTGTTATGATTAATTAAATATGACTTTTTTATAAACAAGTTTTCTAAATTAAAGACTATAATGTAATTTATAAAGGAGATTATAATTTTAGAACTAGAAAAATCAAGTTGGGTTGATTGCATATATTTTTAAAACTATCCTCAAATAATATATATGATATTTTTTAGGGAGTGAAGTGATAATTTATCACTTATAAGGTTAACAAATTTTCTCTATAAACAGGTTATGTCTCATATTTTCTGTCAATGTTCAACGTTGTGGTAACTAGGAAAAAGAACAAGTATTTGGTGTTCTTTGGGAAAATGTCTTGTTTTTTTTTTTAAAAAAAAAAGGTTGTCAACTAGCATTATAATCACTAGAAACCATAACTAGTATGTAGAGATCTAAAGTAAGGAATTAGTTATGCTAAGGGAAGATATTATCACCATTAAAACATCATATCTAAGGTAAGTTACATTGCTGGTCTTATCTTAAATTGTTAATGGTCTGGTTATGTTTAAAGTAATGATGATCTATTTATTAAATGAATACAAATTTACAACAAAAAGTTAAACCCTGGTAAAAACTTTAACACTTAACCATTCTAAAGATCTTGGCCAAGTATTTTAAATTGATCAAACTAAATCAAGAAGCCATAAAAGGTTTCACTTATACTATGGTACCTCAAACATTCATAAATCTAGTGAAGTATGTCCATGAATGCACTAAGAGACTTATATGGGGTCTTTGTAAGCTAGCCCAAGTCATATGGCATGTCAATGAAAGATGCCTTAAAAGGGTGTCCTTGTACCTAGGGAAGGTTCATGGTAGGTTTCGTAAATGGTTTCACCTATCCTATGGTACCTTAGATATTCTCAACTCTGGTGTTATGGGATATGACATTGAAAATATCTTTAATTGGTGAGTATTTCAAGAAATTCAATTTTACCTTTAATAAAGAAATTCATCATTACTTTTTTTAGGAAATTATAGTAAAGGACTAATCATTCTAATATTCAAATATTAGGTCACTATGAGTCCATACACTTAAATATTAAAAGTGAATAATAAAGCTTTCTTTTAATTGGATTTTAAAACGGGCGTTGGACCCGTAATAATTTTCAATGAATAATATTTTAAAAATATACACATATATCATCAATCATATTTTCAAAATCATGATTTAAACTTACAAGTTTGTCAAGAATTTATAGATCTAACAATTTTAATTTACACATTTATAGATGTAACAAATTCAAAATCAAAGTAATGGTGCCTCATCTATTTTTTCAATTCTCTCACACATGTTTAATAAAGATATCAAACTCAAAATCAAGTTATTTATTCATCATTCATCAACTTAATATCATCCAAACAACACTAACAATTTCAATAACACCTTTCTTCATTATGTCAGCTTTTAAGAGAATGGTTATTTGATTTTTATGTAGGTGAGTTTTGTAATTGGTGAAAATACGTGATAAGATGACCTGCTTTTAAAGTAAGAGGCTCGAGTGAAAGCTTGGGATTCTATTGAGAAAAATTTATCTCCTTTTATGAGCACTCATTTTATCAGCATGAATAATAATGAGTAGCTTTTTCGCGATGTTACGACTCTTATGAAAAAGTTCTTCGTATTTTGATAGCGCCACTTATTAGTTCAGGTTGCTTGTTTATCTGATTAGAAATGATTTTTAAAAGCATGTAACATAGGTTATAGCTCTTAACTATAAAAGAAAGGGATCATAAGCTCAAAGAGTGTTTCAGCATTTCAAAAACTTAGAATCATTGTTATTTGCTTGACTCTTTGTATCTTTTTAGTTTTTTTTTCTTTAGCCATATTTCTTTTATTTTTTTATATTGCTTTAGTGAGGTATCCTCATTTATTATGATTTTTATTTTGTCATTTTTATTTTTTGATTTAAGCATGCCTTAAATGTTTGAGTTTCTTAGGCTCTATTGGTTTTTGGCTTTCTCATGGCTTTTCATCAACTTTTAATCTTTGAATTTTCACTTGCCCCCAGTATAAAGTGTGATCTCAATCAAGGTTTTTATGAAGAAAATCTCTTTCAAACTCAAAAGGGATTGTAAGAGATATATTTATTTTTTAATGTGAAAGGAATAACAAAGATGGTGTTTTATCTTTTCAAGCGCAAGCGGTTAAAATCGATAAACTTTGACCTCATGTAGTATAATGGTTTGGACTTGCAAAAAACCATGTTTTGTGAGTCTATGACTATTGAATCCCCTTTAAGTCATTATGCATACAACTAAAACATGACTCAAAAGGCATGGCGTGAGGGTAACTACACATTTTTCATTTTATGTCTTTTGGCTTGAGATTGTTTAGTCACCTCGGGATGAGAATTGCTTGAATGATTCATTTGTCACCCTACAAAAAAAGATGTCAAAATGTTTTGAACAAACATCGAATTATTTCCAAAAAAAAAAAAAAGCAAATCCAATTTTTCAAGATTATTTTAGCAAGTGGTTTTTCCCAAAACTGGTTTAGTAATAATGTTTTTGTAAGAAATATATTTATTTTTTAATGTGAAAGGAATAACAAAGATGGTCTTTTATCTTTTCAAGCGCAAGCGGTTAAAATCAATAAACTTTGACCTCATCTAGTATAATGGTTTGGACTTGCAAAAAACCATGTTTCGTGAGTCTATGACTATTGAATCCCCTTTAAGTCATTATGCATACAACTAAAACATGACTCAAAAGGCATGGCGTGAGAGTAACTACACATTTTTCATTTTATGTCTTTTGGCTTAAGATTGTTTAGTCACCTCGAGATGAGAATTGCTTGAATGATTCATTTGTCACCTTACAAAAAAAGATGTCAAAATGTTTTGAACAAACATCGAATTATTTCCAAAACAAACAAAAAAAAGCAAATTCAATTTTTCAAGATTATTTTAGCAAATGGTTTTTCCCAAAACTGGTTTAGTAATAATGTTTTGAACAGAGACACCATATTATTTACGAGGTTCAATTTTATGAGTCTCAAAAGGATAGGGATTGCCCTTCAGTTTCTTACATGGCACACATTGAGGTTCAATTATTTTTACCATTATATGTACCCAAGCATAGACAATAATAAAATATCAAGTATTACTTTTAAAAAAAAGTTCTTGATTTCGAAACAACAAAAAGACAGAAAAGACATTAAATCAAAAGAATGTGATGTGATGCCAATTCATATGAAAAACATACTTAAAAACAAAAAATACAGAATAACAAAGTTTCATAACAAAAGGATTGACAATGCATCACCCCTTTTTAGGTTAGCTTCCTTGCAATATTTGTGTGTTGTTAGCGTTTACCAACCACTCGGTATGTTGAATATGATCTAGTGACAATGTGGTAGATATCATTATCCTTCACAAACTCAATTTTCCCCTTACTCACTAGTTTCTGAACTTAATACTTGAGATTTTTGTAATTTTCAATTAAATGGCCTAAGATTCTTTCATGATATTAACATTTCTCATTTGGATTATACCATTTAGGTATGGGATCTAATGAAATTGAGGTAATATGTTTAGTGTTCAAAAGATGTTAGTAAACATCTTTGAGTGGTATGCCAATCTTTGGCAATGGCACTTGGGCAGTTGGTGATGCAATGAGATCTGATTGGACAAGATTCCCAATCTAAAAGCTACTTTATGGCTCATCTTTCATCATGACTCTAGAGCTTATAATTGGACCTTTTATTTTCCATACTTCGATAGCCCACTCAATCCTCTTGATTACAATCACTAAGTCAGTAAAGCATTGAGTTGCACTTACAACAAGACACTTGAAGTAGAGTGTCTTAAAAGTGTTGGTGAACAAGGTGACCATCTCCTTCTCTAGCAGTAAAGGATTCACCTGAGCAGCTACTTCATGCCACCTTTAGGCATACTCATGGAAAGACTCCTTGTTACCCATTTCTAGAATTTACAGGCTCACTTTATCAGGTGCAATATCCATGTTGAATTTATACCGCTTGACAAAGACACCCATTAGGTCTTTCCACTTTTAATCTTGGTGTTATCCAACCACATGTACTAACTTAAAGCAGTAGCACTTAGAATGTCTTGAAAAAAATGGATCAGTAGTTTCTCATTATAGACCATCTTAGTCATTTTATTATAGTACGTCTTGAAATGAGTCATTGGGAATTGTGTACTAGTATACTTAACAGACTCTGTTACTCTAGATTTCTTTGGAAAAACCATATTGGGGGTCAAGCACATTCCAGTAGCTTTTACAAGATAATAGAGATCTGTCCTTTCCATTGCCCTCATTCTTTCTTCGAGAGCAACCAATTTATCAGCAGTCAAGTCTATAGTTTGTGGCACTTATTTTGAGGGAGCGGGTTGAGTGAAAGTGATGTGGGCAGCAAAATGAGATTCAGATAAAAAGCCATATGCCCCTAGATTTTGTTCGAATAAATTGGTGAGTTCGTATCTGACAAGGATTCTTTCCTCTAAGGATGTAGGATTTTATTTTAAGAATTTTCTAATTTTACAAGGATCTTTAATGAACTGCAATATAATTTTCAAATGTGGCAATGATTCATTAATGTTCAAAAAAAAATTTATACAAAGATACCTTATCCATCCTAGCTACACAAGGAAAGAATGGCTGGTGGTATTTAATGACAAATTTGTTAGCTTTTTTTAGAGAGTTTCTTAATTTTATAAGGAAGGTTAAAAGAAGGCAACAAAGATTTTCATACTTTGAGATGATTCTTTAAAGCTATAATTAATTATCTTAGACAAACAAGAAAGCTAAAGGAAGGACAACTTCAACAATCAATTTTCTAGCTTATTTTGGATATTTAAAGGTGAGAACAAAGATCCTAATATTTCTAGATGAAAATTTCATTCATGACATTATTTAAACTATAGAATTTATATATTTTAGGATATGTTGTTTAATTAGGTGCAACATCTTTAGTTTAAGTGTTAAATTTGTTATTTTTGTTATTTTCTTCATGCTTGAGCTTAATTAACATACTTTGGGTTTATTGTAAGTGGATAAATATTAACCCACAAGTTTTGAGTCCATTAGGGTTATTAGTTGAACTATTATATAACGTTTTGTAAGTTGGATTTTTCAGTAGCCATGGATTTATGAAATAAACTAGTATTTTGCATGATGCAACATGTTTTCTTTGCTAGGACAAAGAACAAATTTGACTTATCAAAGACTAATTGTTTTCGTGGCGTCATCCTATACTTCGTGAATTGCTATTTGTTGGGTGAGGGTTTCAGATTCCAATAATGTTGATGTCTTGGAATGGGTTTTCATTGCGTCACACTCCTATCAAACTTGATTCTTGAGCTTTTAAGGATTTTTCTTTCTTACATATGGGCTGCGTGATCACGTGATCATGAGGTTCACGTCATATCCTGAAGTTTAAGGTTTGTGCTCTCATAAAAAATAAAAAAAAAAAGTGATGCATAAAGACATTAATCCATATCTAATATACATGCATGAGCAATTATGAATAACATGCATGCTAAAACAATAAATAAATCATCCATATAATGAAACACAACAATCACATAGGAATTATGAGACAAACGTCGTAGTGATCGAGAAAAAGAAGTATATGTTCTTTGGAGAAAAGGTCTTGTTTTTTTAAAAAGTTATCACCTGGTATTATGATAACTAGAAACCCTAACTGATCTGCAGATATCTAAGGTAAAGAATTTGTAATAAGAAATTATATTATCACCCCTAAAGTATCATACCTAAAATAAGCTGTATTACTAGTCTTATCTTAAATTGTTGATGGTCTGGTTATGTTTAAACTAATTATGATCTATTTATTGAATGAATAGATGTTTACTATAATGAGTTTAACCCTAATCAAAAGTTTAACACTTAACCATTCTAGAGGTCTTGACTAAGTATTCTAACTTGGTCGAACTAGATCAAGATGCCTTAAAAGTGTTTATCTGTACCTAGAAAAGGTTCATGAAAAATGCCTTGAAAAAGGCTCACTTGTACTATGGTACCTCAAACATTCCTAAGTTTGGTTAAGTATTCTAAGTTGATCAAATAAGATCATAACTTTTGAGTTATGTCCATAAATATATCAAGAGGTTTATGTTGGGTCCTTGTAAACCAACCCAAGTTCTATGGAATGTCTATAAAAGATGCCCTGAAAGGGTTTGCTTGTACCGAAGGAAGGTCCATGGAATTGCCTTGAAAGGATTCCTCTATCCTATAGTATCCGATGTACCATGAAAGTTTCATGAAAGATGCACTGAAAAGAGCTCACCTATCACATGGTACGTTAGATATTCCTAATTCTAGTGTTATGAAATATAGAATTGAAAATATCCCTAATTGGTGAGTATTCTAGGAAATTTACTTTTAATTGATAATTTCATAATTACTTTGATTTGAGAAAATTATGGTGCAGGATTATTCTTTCTAATATCCAAATGTTGACTTGTTATGAGTTTATATATCTAAATATTAAAAGTAAATAACAAAAAAATTTTTGTTTTAAAACAGTTATTAGACCCGTAACAATTAACAATCAACAATATTTAAAAATACACACATATTATCAATTATATTTTCAAAATCATAATTTAAACTTACAAATTTGACAAAATAAACAATTTCAATTTACGAACTTACAAATTTTATTTTTTTAGAGTGAGAGGCTACTTTTTTTTTTGTCAATCTCATGATGCTCTTATCCATTCTCATTCAATGAGGAAGGTTTAGAGGGAAAGAGAAAATGATTAAAGGGGAGAAGTACAAAAAAAAAAAATTACCCTCACATCAAGTAAGGATAATCAAGATGACTTCCTCCACGTCAAGGCAATCCTCTACCTGAGTTATATCCTTTCCATTACCCCTGAGAAATAAAACTAACTAACCCTAAGTCAAACGGTCAAGAAACCAAGAATCTCATGAAGAGATTCTAACTCAAGATGAACATTGGTGGCACGCTGTCAAATAGGAAGTGGCGTTTCCAGTGGAGGACATGTTGAGTAAAAAGAGGAATCCATAGGCATTGCTCCTCTCTCAATTCAATATAAAGATATATAAAAAAAAAATTAATATTTTACATTGCTAAAAAATGCTTTTATATAAAAGAATAAAAAATTATATTGTATATGTTTTTTCTTTCATTTTAAATACAATAATAAAAAAAAATTATATTGGGAACATGTGGAAAACCTTTATATTTAGTTTTCCAGTTTTCTGAAAGAAAAATATTACTTGGACAATAAATTTCAATTTTACTTTTTCTGACTAATCTTACTAAAAGATTAAAGTGTTACTTTATGAACAACTCCAAAGCTTCTCAAACAAATCCAAATACTAGGTAGGTAGCTCATGATAGCGAAATTGCAAATCCAGGAAAAAGAAAGAAATTCAACAACGTTCTTCACACCAAATTTGCCGAACATGCACTTGACGTCTTATCCAATCCATTCGTCAAATTTGACTACCAGCGATTATCATAATTTCCCAGTAAAAGACGACCATTCTGCCGTCACCATTTACTCTTTTGATCTCTTATTGATGGAATCGCTCTCAACTTTGGGAGGCAGGTCGAGCAGGGCCCAAGTAATTTGTAACCAATCCCATGATTGCAAACCTAGTTTTCGAACATTAAATTTGAAACCAGTTAGTAAAATCACGAAGGAAAAGAAATGAATTCAGAATCTAATTCACTGACTTGTACTGCTGGATCTATGCTAACAAGGGACGTAAAAAAAACATCGGACCGTTACATGTAGCCTAATTCTATTTTCCTGACAGCATAAACTTGTTATCGTCAACATCACCTTGTCTTCTCAGCTAGGCTGATATTTTATCAAGCACATATGCAGAATGACCTTGCTTTTAGAATAAGCATAAAATGAGGTCTGGGTACCAGCAATAACTACAAGAGATAAACACAGCTGCAGATGGTCCTCCTAAAAGGTTATAGGAAACGAAACTCCATTGATCATGCTTTTGCATTAGTTGTTGATAGGACAGAGAGAACCCAATAAAAGCAACTTGTAATGACTCACCACTCACATAAACAGCTGTACCATTGCAGATGGTGATATCCAATTTTAAAACAATCTTATATGAGAATCCTCATTTTCTTCACTTGCTCAGAAAGCCCAGGGATGGAATCAGCAAGTGAAATATGTTATCAAGGTCACAAATCACGTGCATGTCCAACCTTACTTGACCCCCCTTCAAACTACATTATGTTCTTTCAAAGGGTTTGATTGTTGAAAAGTTCAATCCAGATAAGAAACAACCAATGTTAAAAGTTAAAAGGCATTCCGAATTCCTTTCCGCTAAACTCTAATTATAATCAATGACAACTACTTCATCCTAATGAAACTTTGAGCGCCTTTCTGAGGATAGACATGAAATGGTTGTTATTTTATTAAATCTATGGGCTAATCCAGGGATGCATGGAACATCTAAACTAATAGGAACATCAAGCTATTCACTTTAAAAGTGAAAAGGTTAGGCCAGAACTCCACTTATATACATCCAGGTAATTGATAATTTATGTTCAAAAAAAAAAAATGTTCATCGTTTTATTTAAAATCACTTGGTAGCAATTGCAATATCGCAATTGTACTCCTTTAACTTCAGAAAATTGTAGTCAAAGTATAACTATAAATTGAAAATCAAATTGGACCACATCCAGCCAGTTTAACATAAACCAAGAAATAGATCACAGTACTAGAACTTCTCCTGTTTTGTATCAAATTAAATATGAAACTACAAAAAGAAAAGGCATAAAATGAGACAAAGGAACAGTGACAGAAAAGCCTTGCAAAACTCTACTTGCCAATTTCCAGAAAAAGAAGCGTGTCATACCCAATTCACAAAGGATAATAGAAATATTCACTGAATGCATCTGCATCCCTACTGTCGATACACGACGTCACTTTTGTTATTTAATAAAAGGTTTACTCGATTGGGGAAAATGAAGATTTTATTGGAGTCGTCATCTAGTAATCTCAAATTAGACACTGGTCCCAGAGATTCAGGTACTTGGTTAGTTATGATTAAGGGAAGGTAGTCACCACCCTTAAAACATCCTTTCAAAAGAAAGGTTACCCTTACTTGTGTGTTTTTTTTATTTGATTCAAATGCTATTACATTTTGAGCTTATTTGCAATTTGTTTTTTAAAGATGATTAACGTCAGTCCCTAAAAATAGAAGACACGTCAAAAAATAACACCAGACCCTAAAAATAGGAGACTCGTCTAAAATGTTGACGTTTTAACCCTAAAAGGGAGAGTTATAAAAGGGAGAGTTAAGTTTGAGTTACCAAAAAGAAACAATAGACATAATCCATATTTTGTATTTAAACTTTTGGCATCGGTCCTTTTCTGTAAAAAAAAAAGAGACGTGTCGACAAACAATGTTCATAGACACGTAAAAAAATGACATCAGTCCCTAAAAAATAGAAGACTCGTCTAAAATGTTGACGTTTAACCGTAAAAAGGAGTGTTACGTCTGAGTTATCAAAAAGAAATAATGGACATAATCCATATTTGATATTTAAACTTTTGACATCGGTCCTTTTCTGTAAAAAAGAAACGTGTCGACAAACAATATTCATTCATAAAAAATTATGTTGGTATCGTTGAGAAATGGGTATAACCATACTTGAGAATTGGGCTTTGGACCCACGCACGATGACATGATAAGATGGGTGTTGGACCCGCGTCGTTATTCTTTTTATATTTATTTTGGTTTTACAACATACAAAGAAAATTTTACAAGTACTTATATATATAAAAAAAATTAAAAATACCACTAGGAATCCCAAAAATTACCTGAGTGCCACCGTACATGTAAAAGACTAAAATACCCTTGAATTTCTCAGAAGATTACGAAAATACCCCTGGTAGCTTACGCGGGTGTAGCTCACGCGCGGTCACTGTTGGAGGGGGTGAAATTCTTCGACGAGATTCCCGGCCAAAAAGGGTTGATTCTGGTAGATCCGAGGGCGAGGATTCTGATGACGGTGGTTTCGGTGGTCGTTGATGACTGATGAGAGAATCGACGGTTTGAAGCTTCGGGTGGTCGGAGAAGTCGCGACCTTTTTCCGACCAGATGAGGCGGAGAAAGCGATGAACACTGCCTGGGTTTTGCTTTAAAGGAGGCGAGTAACCTTTCTGTGATGGTTCGGAGGCTTTAAGCGACCGGAGGTGAGAGAGAATCGCCGGTTGGAGGAGAGAGAGAGCCTCTGAGATTTGCTAAAGTGTGAATGTTAGCATGGTAAACAGGTGCAGCTAAAGGTTGTGAACCGTTGGATTACGAATGAACTGATCCTTCGACTATGGTTGGCTTGATCTGCAAGTTGATCGGACAGTCCAGATGGACTAAGCTTTGTTGTAGTGTAGGGAGATGCACCGATAGCTTGATACACCAGGTTACGTGGCACGACAGAATCGAAGGACAGATTGTTTTAAGGGCTGAGATGGATTTGGGTTTTAATCTAGTATGGTAAGCCCTATTAGATCCTATTAAATCAAAGGTAGAGAACTAAATACTATTAGATCTAACGGTTAGGATATTTTTAGCATTTTCAAATTGTTTTTAAAAAAAATCAATATCTTACTAGTGTGAAGGAATAGTAAATAAATGCTTAATAGCGATATCAAATCTCTTTCTTTTTTCTTTCTTTTCTTTCCTCCTCCCCCCTTACTGGCGAATTTTCACTGCTATTTATAGCCAATGAGAAGGGGACATGAAAATCTCATGACGGTGGCACAAATCTATTTTAAAGAAAAATTACATCGCCCCAACTGCACCGCCTACTCCACCTATTATGACAAATTTCTGCATTATTGATTTTGTTTTATTATATATAATAACATGAGTTTCAAGCCATTTTGGGTCAAAACTATTATTATATATAATCACCACAGAAAGTTTTTTTAGTGTTTCAACATAATTTTCGGTAATTAAAATTAAATTTTAGCGGTTGAAACAGGCTTTTTCTAATACTGATTTGAGTTTTTAGTTTTATCCATATAAATATTTATTATTATTATATATAATAAAACAAAATCAATAATGCAGAAATTTGTCATAATAGGTGGAGTAGGCGGTGCAGTTGGGGCGATGCAATTTTTTTTAAAAATAGATTTGTGCCACCGTCATGAGATTTTCATGTCCCTTCCTCATTAGCTATAAATAGCAGTGAAGATTCGCCAGTAAGGGGGGGGGAGGAAAGAAAAGAAAGAAAAAAGAAAGAGATTTGATATTACTATTAAGTTTTTTTTACTATTCCTTCACACTAGTAAGATATTGATTTTAAAAAAAATAATTTGAAAATGCCAAAAATATCCTAACCGTTAGATCTAATAGTATTTAGTTCTTTACCTTTGATTTAATAGGATCTAATAGGACTTACCATACTAGATTAAAACCCAAATCCATCTCAGCCCTTAAAACAATCTGCCCTTCGATCCTGTCGTGCCACGTAACCCGGTGTATCAAGCTATCGGTACATCTCACTACACTACAACAAAGCTTAGTCCATCTGGACTGTTCGATTAACTTGCAGATCAAGCCAACCATAGTCGAAGGATCAGTTCATCCGTAATCCAACGGTTCACAACCTTCAACTGCACCTGTTTACCATGTTAACGTTCACACTTTAGCAAATCTCAGAGGCTCTCTCTCTCCTCCAACCGGCGATTCTCTCTCTCATCCGATCTCTCACCTCCGGTCGTTTAAAGCCTCCGAACCACCACAGAAAGGTTACTCGCCTCCTTTAAAGCAAAACCCAGGCAGTGTTCATCGCCTTCTCCGCCTCATCTGGCTGGAAAAAGGTCGCGACTTCTTCGACCACCCGAAGCTTCAAACCGTCGATTCTCTCTCATCAGCCATCAACGACCACCGAAACCACCGTCATCAGAATCCTCGCCCTCGGATCTACCAGAATCAACCCTTTTTGGCCGAGAATCTCGCTGAAGAATTTCACCCCCTCCAACAGTGACCGTGCGTGAGCTACACCCACCACCAGGGGTATTTTCGTAATCTTCTGAGAAATTCAAGGGTATTTCAGTCTTTTACCTGTACGGTGACACTCAGGTAATTTTTGGGATTCCTAGTGGTATTTTTAATTTTTTTTATATATATAAGTACTTGTAAAATTTTCTTTGTATGTTGTAAAACAAAAACCAAAATAAATATAAAAAGAATAACGACGCGGGTCAAACACCCATCTTATCATGTCATCGTGCGTGGGTCCAAAGCCCAATTCTCAAGTATATGGTTATACCCATTTCTCAACGATACCAACATAACTTTTTATGAATGAACATTATTTGTCGACACGTCTCTTTTTTACAGAAAAGGACCGACATCAAAAGTTTAAATACCAAATATGGATTATGTCCATTATTTCTTTTTGATAACTCAGACGTAACACTCCTTTTTACGGTTAAACGTCAACATTTTAGACGAGTCTTCTATTTTTTAGGGACTGATGTCATTTTTTTACGTGTCTATGAACATTGTTTGTCGACACGTCTCTTTTTTTTTACAGAAAAGGACCGATGCCAAAAGTTTAAATACAAAATATGGATTATGTCTATTGTTTCTTTTTGGTAACTCAAACGTAACTCTCCCTTTTAGGGTTAAAACGTCAACATTTTAGACGAGTCTCCTATTTTTAGAGACTGATGTTATTTTTTGACGTGTCTTCTATTTTTAGGGACCGACGTTAATCATCTTTAAAAAAACAAATTGCAAAGAAGCTCAAAATGTAATAGCATTTGAATCAAATAAAAAAAAAACACACAAATAAGGGTAACCTTTCTCTTGAAAGGATGTTTTAAGGGTGGTGACTACCTTCCCTTAATCATAACTAACCAAGTACCTGAATCTCTGGGACCAGTGTCTAATTTGGGATTTCTAGTTCCCTCAAATTACTAGATGACGACTCTAATAAAATCTTCATTTTCCCCAATCGAGTAAACCTTTTGTTAAATAACAAAAGTGCAGCCGTCGCGCAACGTCGTGTATCGACACCTATTATGATGCATCTCCCACCACAATCAATCTACTACGAACATCCACCACAACCACCAACAAGAACAGAAACTTGGACACTTCACTAATATTCACCATTAATGCCACTGAGGGGAGACAACTTAATCAAGAAAATAACTGCTTGACCAGTTTGCTAGCCTTCTTGAAGTATAGTATAAAAAAGAGTTAATTGTAAATTAGTCCCTCTAGTTTATTGAAACAAATTAATTAGTCCCTCTACTAGGATAAATTATTTGATAGTGTCCCTTGACCATCAAATGGCTAATAGATAAATTATTTGACATTGTCCCTTGACCATCAAATGGCTAATAGACCTCTTAGTTTTAACCTACCCATTGATGCATGGATAAGTACTGGTTGACAACAGTTGTTAATGAATAGTGTTCAAATATAAGAACTTAATTGCAATATTTGTGACACTGTAAGGACTAAATATTACTTTTTGCTGAAAATTCCAGCAGCCTCCCACTGCTGCTGTCCAAGGCCAAATCACCACCCTCCAACCTCGAAACAACCCAAAACATCATCAAATCAATCATTTTCATCTACCAAACAACAGTTCAACTTTAAAAAACATTTCAAAACTCAAATTAAATGCAAAAATTCAGAATTTTAACTCCTAGATCCAATTTTTTTCATGTCTTAGAACACATAAATTAACTAGTGTATAGGTCCAAATTTGGTATCAATGAACTCTTGAAGATGAGGAGTTTAATTTGATTATGGTTTCACAAAAAAAAAAAAAGGATGAAGAACCAGTAATTTCTCTCTTTGTTTTTTTCTTTGATTTTTCTTTGGTGAGCTTTTGTAGTGATGCTAGAGCAAAGAGAAGAGGAGAGGTGGAGGGAAAGGGAAGGAGAAAGGGAGGAGAGAGAGGCAGAGGAAAGGGCAGGAGAAAAAGTAGGAGAGAGACATGGAAGAAAAGGGAGAGAGATGTGAGGGAAGGGAAGTAGGTGAAAAGGAAAATTTGACAAAAAAAATAAAATAAAGGGTGTTTTTGGAAAACAAACTTATAAATTGAGAACAGCTCGTCAGTTTATTAACGGATAATTGACACAGGGACTAAGGTATTGACAGAATACAAAACTACAAGGATTATTTAATTATTTATCATAGTATAGGGTAATAATAATTTGTTTTCAAACATCATAAGGACAAATTTATAATTAACTCTATAACTTATGCAAAAAAAAGAAGCCAATTGCATTCAAAACAACAAGGTTCTGGTATCCCCCATTTAACATTCCAGTTCAGCCTTCTCAGGAGAAACAACATCTAAGATATCTCATTTCCATTTGAAGTCCTTGAATTCAATCAATCTTCGAAGGAAACTAAAGGTTGGAACCACTGGTTCTCAACAGAACAATGCTCTCAGTCCTGTAGATGACACCAATCTATGATGAGTGAAATTTCAGAAATCTTGCCAGAATTCCGTTTCATCTTGGATAGTTTCATAGTGTGAAGATATGAGAATCAACAAGGCTATAGTACTACCAATTAGCCTTGTGCAAGAACTCTTGTTATAATAAGCCAGTATCTATAACTAGTTTTTCTTTGAAAACCAACCAAGCACCAAGATTTGGGTTCTTATATAAATTGTGATCATCTTTTGGTGAGAGAGCTCTTTGGGATGCAATATGTATTGTTCGAAGTTCTCTAGCAAAATACATTAATGGATGCAAAAGAGCAGGGTTCTCTAGCAATCCAAGGACTTTACATTGTTTTTCAGCTGTTAACTCGTTACATTGTAGCAAGGAAGGCAGAACTTAAAGCTAGAAAGCATATCTAAAAAGTCAGATGACTCGCATAGCTTTTACAGAAACAAACCAACTTGTCATGACCATTTCGTGAAAAACAGTAGGAATGTGTTCCATAAATAATGATCCCTGACAACTGTAGACAAACCTTTCCTACGATTAGGCAAAGATCTCCAATTATATGATAATTACATTGTGCCTTTCCTAAATGCTGTATATGCTGTATCTCGATCTATCTGTCTATCTAGAAACAGTAAGGAAAAAAAATTCCATAATCCAAACAAAATAATAAAATCAAGGGTGAACTTACATGGATGCCATGGAAATCTGCTTAAGATCATTTTCCATATTCCTCATGTTTGAAAGTGATTGGGCACAGAATATGAGAGCAAGCCACGAGCAAAGCTTGTACTGCCACCCAGCCAGCACCATACATCAATCAACTTGTTAATATCTGTATTAGATGAATAAATAAATAAATAAATAAATTTAATTAATTACCCTGAACATGACGCCAGCCACGCCAAGGATAACCGCAACGAAACCTGAGTAATCAACGGGTACATCCTGTGGTGAAACCATCGGTGCCAGGAACGATTTCGACGCTGACGGCTGCCGTGGATCGTTCGCTGACGCTGGGTTGTAGTTGTGTGACGACATCTCTCTCTCTCTCTCTCTCTCTCTCTCTCTCTCTCTCGATCCAGAGAAATTAGAAACAACTTTCTAGTATGATGGCTATAAAAATCGTAAATTCAAAATGGATAATTGGTCGAGAGCCCCCAATCTTTAGTTCAAATTCAACTAAGCTCATAAACTTTTAATTGTTTTATTTTTATCCCTATTATTATCAAATCTATGTTTGTTTACGCCGCCACTTATTTTTTTAATTTAATTTTTATTAGTTTTTTTATTAAAAATAAATTTTAAAAAATAAAAAATATTATTTTAATATATTTTTAAATAAAATATATATTAAAAAAAATATTATTACAATAATAAACCTAAACTCCACTTCTAAACCCTAACCGGAGTGAAACCCGTGGAAACTCATGGTTTGCAAACAAGATAAAATAAAATAAAAAGATAAAAAATAATTATTTTTATTAATTAATGTCCTGAAAAAAAAAATCCCCCCTCTTCTTTTATTTATAGGTATATCTATTTCTCCATCTATTTTTTTATGGTAATTCTCAAAATCATAAACTCCATAAGATTATCCTATTAGAAACAACCACCACCATTATAAAAACAAACTAATATCACTTGATTTTTTAGATTTCAAGTTTTAAAAATACTATAACTGCACGTTTTTATTTTATTTTTTATATATTTTATTAATGTGGATGTTCGGATTAACTTGTGCGTACCTTAACTAATTTCCTATATAAACCTCTAATAATTATCATATTAGTAATTATAGAGCTTGAATTTTACTAAAATTAGAAAAACAATTTTTTTTAGTCCTAAATATTATTAGACGAGGGTTGAATGAAAGTTTATATTGATTCATGACATCATAACTTTTACTGTTGCTGATGTACCAATCAAAGGTGTGTTTTCGCTTGATTCATTGCTTGT
>Ga0307510_10003998_pt1 | contig 17276 bp, 25 predicted proteins | sample 12_EM_MG_FD_207224 | JGI IMG/M metagenome (GOLD analysis project Ga0307510, IMG submission 207224) | Populus trichocarpa ectomycorrhiza microbial communities from riparian zone in the Pacific Northwest, United States - 12_EM | ecosystem: Host-associated > Plants > Roots > Unclassified | place...
AGCGCCCTGGACAAAGATCGACCACTTGGTCCGCTCGACCACCTTGTCACTGTAGTAATGCGCAATGCGCCTCGAGGCAGATACATCGGAAGCCGAGACACCTTTATTCACAATCGAGCAACCAACCAAGTATATATAAAAATCGCGCTATGTCTCACAAGACCGTGCTAGCACAAAACCAAAACCCTTGCACTCCTCCGCTGCACTTTCACCCTTTCACTTTCACTTTCGAATGCCACGTGAACCTTCTGATGCCCGGGCGGCACTGATGGCGGTGTACTTGTCACAACGACCCTCTTTTCTTTCCCCATCTGACATGCCTACTACATCCACGAAGAAACTGAAAACCGCGGAGCGCCCGCCTTACCGAAAGAAGTACGCGAAAGATTTGGCAACGACGACGATGTTCAAGAAAAATCTTAAGAACATACCACATCGGCGGAGAAGGGACGCCGAAGAATGCCTGCATCCGATGCGGCCAAGCAGCTCCGGACTCGGACTCGGACTCGGACCCACGGGACGGACAATTTACGGCGTGGGTGAAGCGAGCGGCGGGGTGATCCGAAGACAAATGAGGAGGAATGTTGTTAGCAGGCCCGGAATGTCAACTTCTCCGCCGTCAAGGACGTCACAGGATGGCCTGAGAAAGGCCCAGCTTGCGGTGATCAAAGTAGGGGAGGAAATCGCATGGCGAGAGGCAGAGGTGCGACGGGTGCAAACCCAGAAGGAGGCGAGGAAAAAAGGGGACGGCACGTGTGGTCAGATGAAGGAGGCAGGTGACGATAGGATTCTATTGGGAGAGGTGGGACGGACAGATAGTGACGGTGTGGGAGCGGAAGACGTGGCTCACGCAGACAGGTACTTTGATTTGTATATTAACGCAGAGGCGTGGGTAGTAAATTAAGTGGAGGGATCAGAGGTAGCAACGAGTGAACCAGAAAGGGTAGAGTTTATGATGGACAGGAGGTGAGGGACCACACGGAAGGGGCATGGGGTGAGTTGATAAAAAGAGGGAGAGTGGTGAGGGAGACTTAGGAATGGACATGAAAGGAGAGAGCCATTTCGGACTGGTGAGTGGCCCAAAGACGAGATTGTATGTACTGTAAGCGAGAGAAACCCAGTTGGACGTTCTGTTGCCAAAGCCGCGGTTGACCAAGAAAGGGAAAGACAAACAAAGCCAACGGCCAACCGAGGTCCCTTCTTTCCTCCCTCCAGTCGTCCTCGACAACTCAAAAGTATTTTTTTCCCCTCTTTATCCCTCCTTTCTTTACTCGACTTTTCGCCTTATCCCTTTTTCTCCAGATGACCGACTCGTACATCTCCTCTCGCGCCGGCGACCTTTCTCCAAACACCAATGGCGGCTCGTTGCCAAATGGTTCAAATCCCTCCCTCCCTAGCAATATTCATGGCATCACTCCAATCATCCGCAAGAAACTCATGGGATACGTCGGCTTTGCCAACCTTCCCAACCAAGTCCACCGTAAGAGCGTGCGGAAGGGCTTCCAATTCACCATGATGGTCGTCGGTACGTTTCATCATTCCCTTTTTTGCTAGCCGCGTCACTCAAATTCTAACTCTCTCATAGGCGAATCCGGCTTGGGAAAGTCGACCTTGGTCAACACCCTCTTCAACACCATGCTCTATCCTCCCAAGGAGCCTCCCGCACCGAACGCAGAACGGCCCCAGACCGTCGCCATCCAGAGCATCAGCGCCGGTAAAGAATCCCCGTCCTTCTCTATTACCACGACGCCACATTGACCACGTGAGTCGGTTTTCAGACATTGAGGAGAACGGTGTTCGCCTTCGCCTTACGGTCGTTGACACCCCCGGTTTTGGTGACTTTGTCAACAATGATGACAGGTACGTGGCACCTGTCTCATTCTCCATCCCCCCTCACGCAAATGTACTTTGTTACAGCTGGAAACCCGTTGTCGAGAACATTGAAGCCCGGTTTGACTCTTATCTGGAGCAGGAAAACCGCGTCAACAGGCAAAAAATCGCGGATAATCGCGTCCATGCTTGTTTGTACTTCATCCAGCCAACTGGGCACGCGTAGGTGTCTTTCATTGACACCATATATATGTTCGTAACGACGGTGTCCTATAGGCTGAAGCCTCTCGATATTGAGTTTATGCGCCGGCTTCATACCAAAGTCAACCTTATCCCCGTCATCGCCAAGGCGGATACTTTGACCGATGACGAAGTCGCGGAATTCAAAGCTAGGGTAAGCTGACGGCAATCACCTTGGTGATATACCCCCATCGCTCACTTTTGCCCTAGATTCTTGCGGATATAGCCTATCACAATATCCACATCTTCCAGGCACCTACCTACGAGAACGAAGATGAAGAGACCATAACAGAAGCGGAGGAAATTACGAGCAAAATTCCTTTTGCTGTGGTCGGTTCCGATAGGGTCGTCGTGGCGCCGGGCGGCCATCATGTTCGCGGGCGGTCCTACCCTTGGGGTATCATCGAGGTTGACAACGAGGACCATTGCGACTTTGTCAAGCTTCGCCAGATGCTTGTACGGACTTACATGGAGGAACTCAGGGAGTATACCAATGACGTCCTCTATGAGAACTGGCGGACGGAAAAACTACTCAGCATGGGTGTGGCACAAGACTCGAGTGTCTTCAAGGAAGTGAAGTATGCCACTTTTGATTTTTTTCTTCCTTTGTCCTGTCTTACAGTCCATTGTGGTAGTCCGGCCTTGCGCATGCAAGAAGAGCGTGTGCTCCACGAAGCCAAATTGGCCAAGATGGAAGCCGAGATGAAGTTGGTCTTCCAACAGAAGGTGCAAGAAAAGGAATCCAAGTTGAAACAGTCGGAGGAGGAGCTTTACGCGAGGCATCGGGAGATGAAGGAGTCTCTGGAAAAGCAACGACTGGATCTCGACGAGAAAAAGAGGAAGGTCGAGAATGGCAGGCCGTTGACGCCCGAGAAAGGGACGGTGAGATACAATCCAGTTTTCGTTGCACGACCACGAGTGACACCGATTTGCGTTTGCAGCAGAAAACAAGGAAGGGTTTCCTCCGCCCTTGAATTGTCAGAGAGGTGTCGTTTTTCTCTTCCTGGAAGTGTTCGCCGTCATCCATGCATTCCATTTCATGGCGTGTCTATTGCTATCTGCGCCACCTTGTCTAGCTCTTAGTATCCTACACTCCCCTCTCTACTTCGTCTATTACGTTCCGGCTCCTGTGCAGTTGGCACCCGTCACTCGTTTGCACGGATATCCCTGGCATGTTTCGCCATAGCTTCCTTCAGTATGTGTACCTCTTGTTCTCGTTTTTGCTGGAGCTCCCGTCGCATTGTCGTTAAGGACCGTGATGGGCTTTTATTTTCCGATTCCGATGACAATTTTATGATACCATAGCGCGCCAGTGCTGTCCGATCTTTATCTTTTGTGTGAGATGTGTAGAACGGGTGCAGTGTGGATTGTGGTGTGACTTGACGACGAGAAACCTTTAATAAGTTGTTGGTGGCAGTGACGACGCTCAATCGGGCGCCATCCCAATTACCTCTTGCCTCGAACCAACTACAACACCAAAAACTTCATCATCTAGCCATCCATGGCCGACATCCAGGCTCTCCTTGCGGCCTTGGATGTCTTCACCCGTGCCCCTGACAAAACCTCCTTGGAAAAGGCAAACGCCTGGCTGCAGGACTTTCAACACTCAGTAATTACACTTTCTCCAGTGGCCACTCGACTACGACTTCTGACTCGCCACCATCCGCCCGTTCTCATAGTCTGAAGCATGGACGACCTGCAATCTCATCCTAAGATCACCAGACGCGCCCCCGGCTGCAAAGCTCTTTGCCGCCCAAACGTTCAGGGCTAAGGTTGGCCCATCCTTCTCTCATCTATCCCTTACGACTTCACGTTTCGGACAGGTTACGTACGATCTAGCACAAGTCGGCCCTGCGCAACTCTTCCCTTTACGCGATACCATCATTGCCGCCCTCGAACACTTCAAAGATGGTCCTCGCGCCATCATCCTACAGCTGTGCCTGGCTCTCGCGGGACTTGCGCTTCAACTGCCCACCTGGACGAACGCGGTGGAAGGTTTGATCGACTCTTACGGGCAGAACCCGTCCATGGTCCCAGTTCTGCTGCAGTTTTTGACTGTCTTGCCCGAGGAGCTCTATTCGAATACCAAAATTCCCGTCACGGTGGGTCGGACCCGACATAATTTCACTTGCTCTCGGTGTTGAAGGAGACCACACCTCTGTGTAGGACCAAGAATATGCAGAGAGGAGCGCGCAGCTGTTGAGTTCTTGTTCAAAGCAGGTTCTTGAAGTGCTTTCGGTGTACCTCCAAGCCCCTGGTAAGTGGCGAGTCATGCGGCTCTGACGACACCTACTCACGATATTGGGTGGCATCTATCACAGGCGTCACCCATGCTATCCAGAACCAAGTATTTGCCTGTCTCAGAAGCTGGCTCACCGCAGGCGAGATGGTGGCTACTGACGTTTCGGAGTCTCCCATCTTCGAGTTCTGCTTCCAGGCGCTGGCCTCCGATCAGCTCTTCGAGTCCGCCACCAACGCCGTCTGTGACCTCATCCATGAAACCCAAGAAATTGACGACAACATGGCGGTCATCGAGCGCATTGTTCCCAAGGTCATTGCGCTCAAAGCCGCTCTGGCCACCGCAAAAGATGATCCAGAAAGGATGAGAGGCTATGCGCGGATTTTTTCAGAGGCGGGCGAAACCTACCGCTTTCTCATCCTGCAACACACGGAGACCTTCTTCCCCATCGTCGAGGCCATCGGGCAATGTTCCGCGTACGAAGACTTGGATATCGTACCCATCACCTTCCCTTTCTGGATGCGGCTTGCGCAAGGCATCGGCAAGAGAGCGTCCATACCTCCGCTGTTGCGCGATGCGTACAAGTCATTGGTGTCTGTCATGATCGAGCACCTCCACTTCCCCTCAGACTCCTCCACCCTGACCGGACGAGAGATGGACGACTTTCGATCATTCCGCCATGTTATGGGCGACACTCTGAAGGATTGTTGCTATGTATTGGGCGCGGAGCAGTGCTTGTTGGAGACTCTGCAACTAGTTCAGGCGGCCTTGGCCAAGGGCCCTGACACCCCTTGGCAAAATGTCGAGGCGCCCCTGTTCGCGATGCGGTCTATGGGCGCAGAAGTCAACCCAAAGGACGAGCATGCGGTGCCCATAATCATGCAGCTCATCCCGACGCTACCAACACATACCCGGATACGTTATGCCGCCCTCTTGATAGTTTCTAGATATACGGAGTGGATAAGCTGCCACCCCGATTACATCAGTCCGTCACTGCAGTATATATCTGCGGGATTCGAGGATACGGATCAAGATGTCATCGGGGCTGCTGGGCAGGCTCTCAAGTACCTCTGTCAGGACTGCAAACAGGTATGTGTGTCGACCTGCATGTCACTGGTTATATCTAATTGTTTCGGAAGCATCTGGTACCCTTCATCTCGGAGTTGCATACCTTTACTGCCAACATTGGGACGAAGCTAGTGCAAGAGGACAGGGTGGTTGTCTACGAAGCCATCGCCCATGTTATCTCGGCAATGCCCATGGACGAAGCTGCACAGTCTCTCAAGACGTTCGTAACTACCATTCTTGCAGGTGTGTTTGCTAGCGCGAGCAAGCCAGGTGCTGCGAGCAAGCAAGAGCTTCGAGAAGTTGGCAGTGCGTTCGCTTTCTATCTTTAGTAACCATTCACTCATACAAGATCTCCGTTCAAAGATGGCCTGGCTAATCTAGAAGTCATGCTGCACGTCGTCGGCTCCTTCGGGGAACATCTCCCGGCTTCCTGTCAGGGCACTTGTCAAGAGGTGTGGCCCGTCTTCGATGCGTTCCTGGCCAAGCATGGCTCGGACTATGACAGCGCCGAGCATGTCACCCGTGTCCTTCGCCATGCCCTCAATCTCTTTGGAGAAGCGGTGTTACCGATTGCGGCAGATGTCCTGGAGAGAATGTCCACCTCTTTCGCATCATCGGGACACTCTTGTTATCTCTGGATCGCGGGCAAGGTACACAGCAGGTTCGGTAACGAGGAGGACCCTGTGCTGCGGGACGCGGTCAGGGATGTTTATGAGCGATCGACGCAAAAGCTTTTTGCTATGTTACAAGAGAAGTCAGCGGCTATGTTACCTGACGGTGAGCACTTACTACTTCTCTTCGCCATATTCAGGGCTGACTGGTGGAGCGTGTAGTGCTGGAGGACTATATCCGAATGCTCATGAACATGGTGGAATTTGCGCCCGACATATTTTTCGAGTCCTCCGCGTTCCCCGTTGCTTTCCACATCACTCTCGCCGCCCTCACACTCATCCACACGGACACCATATTCGCATCATTGGATCTTGTCCGCATGATTTTGACGCATGACTGTCTCACGCCGGAACCCCTCAAACACCCACCTCCAAAGTTTCTTATCTACGCCCAGACCATCCACCAGACCATCGATAAGGAGGGCTTCGACTTTACAAGCCTCCTTCTGACAGGCCTGGTCGGAGACTTTCCTGAAGAAACTGCATCTATCATCGTCACCCTCTTTCGTGTTTTGGCATCCCTATGGCCTCGTCAGCTACAGCAATGGGCGCCTATGATTTTACAAGGCCTTCCAGTGACTTCTGCCCCTGAGGATGCTAAAATACGATTCATGAAGGACCTTAACGAGTACGTGTGAATCATGTTATCCACGACGGTGCAACTATCGCTAATGATTTTGAAAAGTGCAATTCGTGCTAAGCAATTCGACAAAGTGAAGTATGCCGTGCTCGGAATTCATCGCGCGTCGCGCAAGGCAAGGGATCGCAGGAAGGTAGTTTCACTTGATTGATGGTTTGTGAGAAGGATGGATGAAGTGGAAAACGCATTGATTGGTTCTCCGTACGCTGTGCTTGTAAAGACAGTAACTACATAATAGGTAATAATATCGTCTTTTTATAAAAACCGAAATTACATAATATAGCTATCGGTTCCTGTCCTGTCACTGGATCAGGTTGTTTCGTCGTCTATACGCTCCCTACTGCTCCATTCCTCTACTGACATGCTATCTCGTGTTAGTCATTCACTGGCAACTAGCGGTCCGTTTTCAGCGTTCTGTGGGTCTGTTCTCTATGCTGACGTTGATCTCAGCGGGACGCCGGGCATTCTCTCATTCTGCCACCCGACGGAGTTATGAGAGTACCATCCAGAATCTCCTCATTCATAAGGACACCAAAGTTCTCTGCCAAGGGTTCACAGGAAAGACTGTGAGTGCAGCCTTTGCTTGAGTAACTGCGCGTATTATCGTCTCACGTTTTTGGTGAGAACAGGCAACTTTCCACGTGAAGGAGGCGCTAGCGTTCGGGACCAAGATGGTCGGTGGTGTCTCCCCGAAGAAAGCCGGCCAGACGCACCTCGGCCTGCCGGTGTTCGGGTCTGTGAAGGAGGTATGATTATCCTGTTCGCGGCATACCGGATACACGGCGTTGAAACCCAAGTGCGCGCCTTTTCTCTCTTGCCTTCCAGGCCGTTCGCGAGACCAAGCCGGACGCGTCGGTGTTGTACGTGCCGCCGCCGAGCGCTGCAGACGCCATCATCGAGGCGATCGAGAACGAGATTGGCCTGATTGTTTGCATTACCGAGGGCATCCCCCAGGCGGACGAAATTCGGGTATGTCAGTTCTTTTTTTGTTTTTGTTGTTTTCTATTCCTTAGTAGTACTTGTATGGCCGCTGCTCCTTCGTGGGACTTTTGCTCATCGACACTTATTTAGGTCGTGAATGCGTTGAAAAGCCAATCAAAGTCGCGTCTCGTGGGTCCCAACTGCCCAGGCGTCATCAACCCTCTAGGATGCAAGATGGGCATCCAACCTGGTCACATTCACAAGCCCGGCCGCATCGGTACGCGCGCAGAATCTGCCCGTGCAGCACCTTCCTTTTTACTTTCGTTGGTCTGATCGTGTTGCGCGCGGACAGGTATCGTCTCGCGTTCCGGGACGCTGACCTATGAGGCGGTCGCACAGACTACTGACGCTGGTCTCGGACAATCTCTTTGCGTTGGGATTGGTGGCGATCCTTTCCCCGGAACGCAACACGTCGACGTGATCAAGGTCCTCCTCGAGGACGACAACACCGACGGTGTGTGTTCCGCCATGAAACCAACCCACAAAAGTTTTGTAGGACTCAATCAGAGCAGGTATCGTGGTTATTGGTGAAATCGGTGGTACCATGGAGGAAGATGCTGCGGAATACCTAGAGAAATACAACCTAACACGCGCAAAGCCAAAGCCTGTCGTCGGTTTCGTCGCTGGGCGCACTGCCCCACCTGGTCGTCGCATGGGCCACGCAGGTGCCATTATATCCGGTGGAAAAGGTGATTTTTCATCGTACAAAGTTCGCACTCGTTCGCCGCACCAAGTTGACACTGTCTCTCTCGTAGGTGCTGCTTCCGACAAGGTCGCTGCCCTCCAGAAGGCTGGAGTCATTGTGACTGACAGCCCAGCAAATATTGGGTCTGAGATGGTCAAGGTGGGTAACCTTATCACGTCTCCGACCCGAGGTTGGCCGATTTTGATCCGAATATTGTCGATTTGCTTTCTCAGGCATTGCAGGCTGCTGGACTGGCATAAATGCTACGTTGATAACCCTTATTGGTTACATAATAGAGTGATATTCGCGCCTTGGAAATATGTGTGTGAAAAGCACTTTTAGATCGTACAGTCGAGATGACGACCCTGTACTCTCCTTCGCCTGCGTTTAACGTGGCCGCGTCATATCTATCTAGTGCACCTTCATTGGCGCAAGTTCCCAATTCTGTAAAATTGGAGGTCCATCTGCACATTCGTCTACCAGCCCCAGCTTTCCTGACACCGTTGTTACTCCGGGGGTTGTTTATGTCGTACAGCTTTATGGTCTCTTCAAGTTGCTCACCGTTGCCCCGTCGCCAAATACAAATCGGCCGTCGTTCTTTGACATTTCTGGTCGCGCAAAATGGGACGCATGGGAGCTAGCGGCTGAAACCTACGAGGGGCGACCCTCTGAAGCAGAACACCGATACTTGGACGTTGCAAGGAGTCTAGGGTGGAAGGAGGGGAGTTCCTCCACCGCCGCAGCGACGGCGGATGATACAGAGGAACCAGCTGAGAGGAGCAGCGGTGGCGGAACGGGGATGGGAGTCTCCGTCAGCGTCATGTCCCAACCCCCAGAGGACGAACAGGCCGCGGGACTACACGGCCGTGCGATGGGAGACGACGTCGCCGCCTTGTCTGCGTTTCTCCAAGCCTCCCAGGACCCGGACATCGATGCCCGTGATGAATATGTAAGTATCCGGCCATTTGCTGCCAACCAAAACCCCCTTTGAATTCTGCAGGGCTACACTGCGCTACACTTGGCTGCAGATCGAGGGAACATAGCCGCGGTCGAGCTTTTGCTCAAGCACGGTGCCGATAAAACACTCAAAGTGAGTGCGCACACACTCTGTCGATTATAGTTGTTTTGCTGCTATTCGTATCTTTTTTCCCAAAGGAAATCTAACTAAAAGAGATATTGCAGGACGCGGACGAATATACGGCAGCGGATTTAGCGACGATTGCTCAGCGCCCTGATATAGTCGCCTTGCTCGAGCGCACATGAGCACGGGGATCGTAAGGGTGGTAGAAGCGTGTTGGTGTATATCTAGAGCCCCATTCTGTGCTGGACGTTATAAAGGAGAAGCAAGCATTTACGACTTGTACAGCGACTTCCCCTTCCCGTCAAACCTTTGTGTCCTCCTTATGAAAGTGAAGGTTGCGTGGTGTGTGATTCGCTTGAAGGAGAAGGTGTCGCTTCCCGCGGTTTTGGGTGATATTTGGAGTCTGGGGGAATAATACCTCCCTTTTTGTGGACAACGTTTCAGAACACGGAAAATTGGTCCGGGGAAAAGGAGGAGATACGGACCCTTTCGAGGAGCTTTACGACCGGCTTGCTTGGAAGAGCACCGCCCCTTTCGAGCCAGTACTTTATTCGCTCCGCGCTCCAACGCATCGTCTTGTGCTCCTGGCCGAGGCGCAGACGGGGGTCGTATATCCCGAGAAGCTCTATGGGCTTCGCATCCCTGCGTTTTCGGAGGTCTATGGCGACGAGGTGAAAGATACGGTTGTTTCTGTGACCGTGCAACGACAGGCGGAGACGGACAGGCATCGAGTCGTAGTCAACAATTTCATTTTTCGATACAGCGCCTTTGCGCCTTTGCTCGTGCGGCTCCCTAGTCACGTGACCCGGACATGGGGCGAAACTGACTCTTCCCTTTGCGTACAAATATTAAGACGGGTCGGCCAACGGTATGCATCGGGTATGCATCGCGGGTTATTTCTCGAATGGCAAGGATATTTCACAAAACTTGATCTAACCCTCACATGATATTTGATTGGGTTCGGAAGCTCCATGACGGAGTAGAGGGAAACGCGACTCATGAGAAACCCGCGCTCAATTATCTGGCTCAGGGCGAAAAGACGTGTGCTGTACAATACAAGGCGATAGGGGTCCCCACAAGCCGAAAGAATCATGCATGGACTGGACGATACAAGGTTCCAGAGCGATGTACTATTTATTGGCTACACTTGTTCTGGCCCGTCGCTCCCAGGTACCAACTAGACAAACATGGGTCAATCAACACCAAGGAACCAACTTGTGTGGTGCATTACCATGCAGATATTGTTCCCATTCAAAAGCGTCTGCGCAAGGTTCGTCGACTTGCGACCTTTCGGCGTCATTTCACTAGAGTGAGCAAGACGACGTTGGGCTATCGACGAAAGAAAAGAGGCATATATGCTTGACCTACTACTCTGTAACGTCATCGAGAACCATATCTATCGAGAAAAGAGAAGGTATGGCATTCCAGTGACGAATTGAGAGAGCTGATCGAAGGACTCACTGACGAAGTCGTCGAACCCAAGCAGAGTCCCGGTGAACTCGTGGTCGTTTTTCATAACCACCCATATGCGCGAACCGATGCATCTATCTATTAGTTCTGTAAACCAACATCGTATCAACCATCGTAGTAGATGAAGAATTGGACAGGACTTTTTACCTAGAGGCAAGATTTGTGAAGCCATTCGGGTTCAGAGTGCGCAAGACACAAGTGTCGGTCGGGCCGGCGTCAATCATCTCATCCATCTTAGGAGCCAAAACAATATTGCTTTACGTGTCCTTTCTGCTACTGTCGTATACCCAACACAACATGAGATATCTATAATGCTTGAAATGTCGTCCAATCATGAGAACTGAATGAAAATATGGTGCGGCAGCGGTCGACGGAGAAGAGGGCACGGAACTTCAACAAAAGACTTATTCGGAACGTAATTCATAGGAACCGTCAGCTAACTAGAGAACAATGACAGGCAAGAACGGTGTATTGGACATGAACGGCATGACGACCGTAAAGCAAGAGGGGGGGAATGTGGCTAATAAGGGCAGGCACATCTTCACTGGCCAAAGCTGAAACCGCCTTGCGGGGCATTGTTCCCGGTATCAAACTAGGGAGAAAAAAGTTAATCAGGAGGGGCTCAGGTGACACTTGTGCACTTACAGAGAATGCGCCGCTGGCGTCGACTGTAGCTGCCGATACACCAGCATCCATCTCTTCTTCGTCGGGGAAGTATTTGTCCATAATATTGTACGCCTTCTTGTAAATATCGATGTTGTCATGTTGCTGGAGGTTGTGAATGGTGACCATGCCACCTGCTTCCTCCACGTATTGTGCGTACTTATTGATGGCCCCCGGACCTGCTGCCTGCTTATCACTCTCCCCCACTTTCAAGATATTGTCTAAACCATCAAGAGCAACCTGAATGATTTTGTTGTCCATCATCGTAAGGAGGTCGCACAAAGGCTTGATGCAGCCTTGTGAGACTAGATAACGGATCTGAGACGGTTCCTGTAAGCCACCGGACGTAGCGTTGGAAATCGCCCAACATGCTTCCTTTCGGGTTTTGAAGTCTGCGTTAGAGAGGATATTGATGAGAGGAGGGATGATATTGGCGTCAATAACGGCTTGAATCTGAGGAGATGACCCAGCCGTGATGTTAGAGATGGTCCAGCAGGCCTCTTTTCTGATGCCATCCTTTGGCGAGGACAGCAACGATAAGAGTGCTGGTAGCGCGCCAGACGCAATCACGACTTGGGTTTGCAGGTCATCTCCCGTCACTATGTTGCCAACCGAGCGCAGCGCAGGGGTCTGAACGGACGTGGAAGGATGCATGAGAAGGTCGACAAGACGACGACAGACACCGGATTCAATGACAGCCTGGATCTTATCGTTGGAGCCATCGGAAAGGTAAGATATAGCCCAACAAGCGTCAATAAGAATCTCATCATCCATCGAGTAAATGAGCTTTGTCAAAACGTTCAGAGCGGGAGCGATCTAAGGGAGCCATGGTCAGCGAAGTAAATATCACGAGGTGATAGATGCTAAAACAAACCAATTCCCAGTCGGGCTGAGGAGACTTTCCACGACAAAAGTTGCTTAGCGTCCATGTAGCATTGCGAAGCATGCTGATCTTGTGATTTTCGCTCAGGAGACTCAACAACGGCCGGAGGGCACCCTGCTGGAGAACATAATCCCGACATTGAGGACTATCGCCTGCAATGTTACCCAATGCCCACACAGCCTGCTCGCTGACATCCAATACAGGGGACGAAAGGAGTTTGATAAATTCAGGCACAGCATTAGCCTTGATCACCACCTGGGTGTGTTCTTGGGTGCCAGAAGCGATATTTGTTAAAGCCCAGGCTGCCTCAAACTGTGCAAGGAAGCTCAGGATGCATCCAAGGAGACAAAAGGAGGCACTATACTTACTTGAAGCATAGAGTGCCCTTCCCGCAGAAACTGAACGAAACGAGGAACGACGCGGCATTCTATAACCTTTTCAATTGGTGGATTCTTCTCTTTTGAAAGAAGCTTTCTGAATCTAGTGGTGGCATCAAGCTGGCGTTCGGGATCATCTGAGAGAACGCCAGTAATCATTTCCTCGTCGAGCTGCTGAGTAGATGAGCGCCTATAAGCGAAATTAGGAAATAACACGAACAGGGCTCTCCCAAGCCCCAGAAGATGCTTCTTCATCGGAGTCAATGGAAGCTGTGGTGACAAAGTTACGCCTCTTGGCGATGTTTTCCTCTCTCTTCTGCCGCCGGATCTCGACTTGCTGCTCCTCGCGACGTTTCCTGAGTTCATCCTGTTTAAGAGCCTTCGCCTTGTACTCTAATATCAGATATTGGTAAGATAAGGGAGTGAGGAGGAGTGAGCGGTAAACGCACGCTCTCTACGATTAGCGTTGGTGCGATCGGCCATGAAGATGAAGAGATGGAATGATGGTGGCAGTCAACAAGAGTTTGGGTTGAGTCGAGGAAATCAAACGCGCGATGATAAAAAACCCGAAACGGGGAAGACGCGACCACAAACCAATCTCGTCACATGCAGTCACGCTCACGTTTTTTCCCCCTTTTCATTTTCATTTTTGGTGTTTAAAAGAATTAAAATGTATCTCAATTTCGGACTAGACTATAATTAATTAACATTTTCATGCGTCATCGTCATCGAACTGGTACTATTTTTGTTTTTGCTTATCAGCACACAATCTCAGATCGACACAATTAAGCCTCGACTCACCTCAAATGGCGCTGGCACCTCCGCCTCGGGTCCATTCGCGTCAAGTGCAATGTTCCGGTCAGTTCTCGCCACGGTGGTTGTTGCTGTCTCAGTGTTGCTTGGAGGTGTGTTTTGAGGCGCCGGGGGAGTAATTGTGCTTAACTCGATGAATTCTTGTGGTTCACCAGGACGTTCGTCCACCAACAATAGAATCCCTCCACCACCAGCATACTTCTCAGGCTGCGATGTCTTTTGTGGACCTGCCACCCATTTCCCTCCCTTGATCGCTGGTTCGCGTGCCGACACTGGACGCACTGGCTGATAGCGGCTGTTCGGCGGGAAGACGACATATTGGAACTGCGCCGGGGTGATCCGTGAGAAGTTTGGGAGGCTCTCCCAGCTTGGCTCCTTGCGCTTATTGGCATTCTTGGATTCAGAGGATTGTCCCTCTGCAGTGTTTGAGATGGATTCGTTGATGGGGGAGATGTCACCATGCCGTGCTGACGGCGCTTCATCAGATTTCATCTCGACGTCACCTTCCTTTCTGGCGTCCTGCATTCAATCATTAGGTGCGCAAACGCTTCATGGGCTGAATCAGTCTCTTACACCTTCTGCCACGTCCTCCGAGGCAGCCTTTTTCCTCTCCCGTGCCTTGACTTTTGCAGTGGTCGAAAGGACTGCCGTTGTGAGCTTCGCCGTCGTTTCTTTCTTCGGTGGTTTCATCAATGATGGGTATGCAAACAAACTGGGCTTTGCATTCGAGACGAAATCGAACTTGGGCGCTTTGAGATCCTCTGTCAAGCCGATGATCCCAGTCGGTTGGAATGCTAGGCTAGCACAATGTGCTAGGGGATACCAATACCAGAACTGGCAGAACATCACCATCCCAACGATAGCGTTGGTGTTCTTAGTGCCTGCCCCGCTCTGCAAGCTGATGGTCACGTTACGACCGCCCGCATCGATAAAGCTCTGGCCAAGAGCAGCACCGAAACGAGCCATCGGGTCCTCATGTTTGTCGCCCACAATTTTGGCATATGTTGCCCGAATGGAAGCCAGGGAAGGGGAGGAGGCATCAGACTGCTGCACAAGGATCATACCGAGGGCAATAAATGCCCCTTGCCGGACAAAGTCTACGCTATCCTTCGTCATTGGTTCGAGAATCTCGATAGCGTCTTGAAGTCCTGTTCCGGCACAGGCAATGCCAAGGGCAAGTGTCGCGCCGCAGCGAACATGGGGGTTATAGCTCTCACTGAGGAGCTGTACAATCCGAGGAACCTGGCGGGGGTTTTTGAAGAGCAGGAAAGCGAGAGCCGTCACCGCAGCCCTGCGAACATCATCCGAGGTATCCGAAACAGCGGTGTGCAGCAATCGACGAACAGCATCGTTATTGGGTGTCCCGGCATAGGCGAGAGCGAGGGTGTAGACGCCACCATATCGAAGAATGGGGTCCTTATATAGGTGTGAGCCACGGCATTGCTATAGGGAGTTGACCGACCTTCTCCGCCAACAACTCTTTCGCAATCTCGTCCGCTTGGTCTTGACGGCCAAAGTATAGAAATGCTAAACCAACGGCCAATCCGCGAATAATCTTTTCGTGTTGGGTTTCCCGTGCATAAGTGAGCATCTCGTTTGCGTACGTGGAGTCACCAGTGCCCAGCATGATGAGACCCATCGCATACCCAGCAGCCTCGCCTCCAACAGCAGTGTCAGTAAAGAGCGTTTGCTTTAAATCGTCATATGCCTCCACATTACGCCCACCCATACCCGCGATACCAAGACCTAGGGCAGCGCCATGCTGGACGACCTCGCCTTGAGCGGCCTTGAGAATGTTGCGGAGGTAATCTTCTACAGTCCGACCTCCCCCACCCGAACTAATGGCGCCGACGCCTGCATTGATGAGGCCTAGCCCATACAATGCCCCACCCTCTGAATAAGCGGCACCCGCCAGATTGCTCTCGCCTCCATTTTCTCCGGGAAGGTATGGTCCTAGGATGACCATGCCCTGCTCAAAATTACCCTTGTGGATGACCCCAAGCGCGGCTGTAGCGGTGAATTTGGACCAATAAGAGGCATAGCCGAGCCAGTCAAGATTGTCTCGTAGGAAAGAGTCCGAAGTTGTGCCTGCATGCATGAAAGCATTTTGAAAGGTGACTGCATTGTGGTAAACAGATGAACGTGGCTCGAGCGAGTCCTGAAGTACGAAGATTCAGAATCAGCTGAAAATGCATTGAGCGAACACCGCGGCACCTTTGTGTGCTTCAGGATTAAGAGATCGGCTTTGTTATTTTTCTTCAAAAACTCAAGGTAGAGCTTTACAGATTCCCGTCCACCCAGAATCGTTCGCAGGGTCTCGAAAATAGAGCTAGAGGTCTGGTCTCGTCATATTTACTGCATGAGTTACTCAAGTAGTTATCAAGCGTACCTCGTCTCCCGCGGGCAGATCATTCCGTACAGTTTCTAAGAAATCCTGGGCGCCGCCTTCCACCAAATCGAAAGCTAATTGGTATGCAACGAGCTTTTCCTTGGGCACTAGAGAATCCAGCAGAGATACAGTGAGCACAGGGTTGCTCAAAGTGACCAAAAGCCGTGTCAAGGAATGTATATATGGCGATTTGGAGTCTATTGTTGGTGATGGGAACAGGGGGTAGAGGAAATTGAGCACTTGATCACGATATGACAATGGGAAGTGGTTGTCAAGGACGGCTTCCATGGAATAAGCGAGCAGACTACTATCCTGGGTCTTCTCGTAGAGCAGTTCGATTATATCCAGACGATGAGATTCTAGAGCGATGCCGATAGCCTGCAATGCAGGTATTCAGATGGGACGACGACTTAGATACGCAACTGGGTCTCACCTGTTTATATTCTCCGTTTCGGATACATTGGGAAAAGATGCTCTCTATGATATCTTGTAGACGAGGGTCAACTTTTGCCTGAATACCTGACTGGTCTTCCGTTCGGGCTTCGATGTATCTGTCAATAGCCTTGGCTGCAAAAGGCAGAAGTTAGCGAAAGCTTGTGAACCTGGAGATAGAACCCACAGATCAAGGTCTCGATATATTCGTCGTCCCCAGGAATGCTGCTGTCTGGCTGGAAAGCACCTCCCGCACCAAGTGCAAAGGTCAAGGCTTCATCGTACTCTTCGAGATAGTAATACACTTTGCTGGCGAGAAGAGCGGCCGAGTTGCACGCCTCGATAGGTAGGTCCTGGCTTTCATAAAGAGATTCGCTGTAACTCTGTGAGACTCACAAATGGTTGGACCAAATCTCGAGCACATACATGAGCGCGATGTGCTCAGAGATCTCGGCCCAGAATTGAGGAACGAGAGAAATCAGGGTCTTGAGTGCATGTTGCTTTAGCAGGGGCTCCTTCTCTGCCAGTAATGCAAGAACACCGGCAGCCGACGACTGTGGACGAGGAACCATTTGGGAAGAATATCTGGAATGGGTGCGCGCGCCTTGAGTTTCCTTTGGCCAGTCGCGACGCGTCACCTTCCTCCTCTCAAGTCACGTGAAATAAAGTGACATAAGCTCGGGCAATCCATCCATACAAGCGCCGCCTCAATTCGTATCCGTGACTCTATTCCCTCTGTCACGTTTTCCTCCCATTGTTTTCCGCAATAAATCCAATGTCCCTCGTTGCTCGTAATACGCGCACAGCCGTGCGC
>Ga0307510_10003999_pt1 | contig 17275 bp, 19 predicted proteins | sample 12_EM_MG_FD_207224 | JGI IMG/M metagenome (GOLD analysis project Ga0307510, IMG submission 207224) | Populus trichocarpa ectomycorrhiza microbial communities from riparian zone in the Pacific Northwest, United States - 12_EM | ecosystem: Host-associated > Plants > Roots > Unclassified | place...
GCGGCAATCTTTCCGGGACGGGCACTCATGACTGCTTCCAGCATCGCCATTTGGAACAGAAAGAAAGTCATTGTGTGGATTGCATTCGGTTTGTGGTTGAATAACACCGCATTCCTCATACTATGCAAGTGCCTCTTCCTGCTTCTCAGCGGTGTACAGAATCTCATTTCATCATAGTTACTGTTAGGGTTAGTTTTCAATCGAAGATATTTCAGACTCCTTGTGTTTATCCCACTCGCAGGCCCGCTCTGTATGGTTGCCCGCACAAACCGCTTGCGTTGTGACCAATATCGAGCAGAGTAGACTTACCGTCTTCGTGACGATCGTTACCGACCTTATCTTACTTTTCATAATGCTCGTTGGTTCGTTACGCCTGCGCCATGACGGGGGAGGGACGCTGACCGGCCTACTATGGAGACAGGTAGGGTGATGGCGGCGGCCCTCGTTGGCCATGGTGCTCACAATTCACTGACTTGCATTCCTTCTGTAAGGGCGTGATATGGCTCTCGATTGCCATAGCTACTGAGATCCCGCCGGGTGTAAGCACGCCTCGTTCTTACGCCCGTTGTAATTTCTTATCACTAAATTACGTCGCAGGTGCTCATGATCCTGAATCTGAACGGTATGTATTTTCTCTCGGGCCATTCAATGCTGTGAGTTAAGTGGTGTCTTGTCCGCCTCGAATACTAGATCCACTCAATATCGTACGTGTCATTGGTCGCGCCAGGAGAGGTATAGTATTCTCATGCCCGTCTGTGACATAGATTCTCCAACCTCCCTCGATTATCGCAATGTCGATTGTTGCGACACGAATGCACCGTTCCTTGACAGATTTTATCTGCGGACCCACAGACATGTATGAGATCATTCAATTTCACCCTTTCTTGTCTGACTGTGTATCCGATATCGGTGCAGCCAATCCGACAGCTTCAGGAGACATGGTCCTGAATTCGCAAAGACAGAGCGGACACCCGCTGGACAGACTTCTCCCCGCCCAGTGGATGTAGCTGTTCACATTTCCTCCGAGGGCCAGGCATCACATGCATCACAGACACTCCATGTTGGTTCAACTGTTGGCATGGATGGTCAAACACATGACCCTCTAACCGAATCGATTATCGATCGCGATCTGGAAAGCGGTCTGGGGAAATGAGTCCCATTGTAAAATGGCTGTTCGGGACTCGCTCCGACTGCCCGCTGGATGCAAGTGCGGGTCAGCAGATGATCACTAAGGGTGAAGTGACACCACACCGTCGTCTTGGTTCTGGATCCATCACCCTCTCGCTGCCCTGGCATAATTCCAGAGTCCGGGCGCTCGTTCTTCGTGAACTGAGCGTTCTGCATTGTTGTTTAATATCATCAGTGGATACGTGTATTTTAGTATTGTAACCAATGCTTGTATGATCCAGTAGAGTGGCGCAGAAGATTACATGCCACTGGCCATTGTCGTAGTATACAGTACTAAACTAATTTGGAACAACGAAGTAGGGAACGTACCATATCGAAAAATGTCAGTATGATACTGAATGTGGGGATAGGTCCAACAAGTGCAGCGTCACTTGGAATGAAGGCTCCAGTCCGGGTATCAATTAGTACCGGAGTCCGGGGATACCGCGCATCCGCTGCTCGCATTTGGCGCGCTGTACTTGGCAACTAGGACGCCAATCGGTACCGCGGCAGTAATGAGTCTAGTACGTAGCAGTACAGTACTGGTATCACTGGTAGCATCAGTAGCATGACATTTTGTTGATGATTTGATGATCAGGGGTTGGCGCGTTGAAATTCGTTTCTGGTGCGGCAAGCGGCGGGAACCGAGATCAACCAACATGATGATCGGGGTAGGTGATTACATAATACTTATTCACGCGTTTGGTTCGTACCGCGTACCATCACGGTGAGTATATAGTTGACTCAACCCATTCGGACTGAACGATGGAACAAGGATTTGTGCGAGCCAAAACAGCGGACAAATGCCACTACTGTTGACTGTCAATCAGTACTAGGCTCGTTGTCATGGTGGAGCATCGTGAGTCATTGAGTCGTAACAGAGACCCCATTGGAATGGCAAAGAAAGTGCAGCAACTACTAACCTCAGTCTTCTGTTAGCAGTTAGAATGACAGCCCTTGCGCGGTCTGTAGGCTGGTATGGCTGGTCCGTTTTCATATTTCGGTTAAAGGCCTGAGAATGGACTGTGCACAGACACTCTTAATAAAGCAGTAGATTCACCTTTTGTAAACCACTGCAATGTGCTTCACTTGGTATTCGTATAGTAAGTCTACCTAACATAAACCGGTCCAAGTTGGCCCAGAACACGGTATCATTGGCACAGAATCTAGTAACTCCCCTCCAGTTGGGAATTCACCACTCTCAATTGTGAGTGGGGTGTCATTCAAGGACAACGCACTGAACGCACATACAGGACATCTGAAGACGAAGCTCCTGGCCCTGTCCACTGGCATGTCTGTTGCCCACCAAAATTCTTGATGACCTTCACCTTCGCATCATTAGCATTCCACCAGAGATCCCAATTGGCTAGTTCAGGAAGTTCTGTCATTGTCATGAATATAGAAGGTGCTCACCGATTGTGAAGAAATCCAAAATTGTACCAATAGAAACTACAGTTTTGTCCTTGGATGACCAACCCATTTGACGCCACAACCCTGAAGTTTCACATAACAGCTGTGAAACGATATGGGTAAGTTATTGGAGGTTGAAGTCGATAAAGTACAAAACATACTGCATACATATCCTTGACTATAACCTTGATTGACTTGGGCGTGAGCGGCGAGCATGCAATGAGTATGTGACTGGCATGGATTTGTGAGGCTTGAAAAGACTAGGTGGGGAACTGGTAAGGGGAAGGATTTCAAAGGAAACGACCCGGAGCCAAACTAATGCTAAATTTGAATGTGGTCGATATCCAAGGCAAGCAGTTGCCAGTGAACGAATATTTGAATAAATATCCAACCAACACGTGACCAACACGTGACGAAAGGCTGCGTAGGCGCCAATTCTCTCGTGCCACCCCACTTGGTGAACATTTTCGTGAAGTTCCTCTGCGCCAACCACGTCATACGCCGTTTCGAGAAGGGCATCACTTCCATGCGATATCGCCTAATAGCATATACCATCTTCCGCAGGATCAAAGATGGTATCAAACGAACCAAATTACCCGTCCTTCCATTCCCCGAATCCCCGTGCCGACGGACCACGCCGCGTTCCGAGAAGACAGGCAAAATGGGACAACATCGTACATACAACTCATGGGAAATTCGAACGCGAGCACGGGGTGTAGCCCTGAACGATCTAGGATTTGCGGTTATCATAGTTTGTATCAACGCTCGAGTTCAACAACGACATTGACTAGCGCTCGTATTCCACCTCCCGGATCATTTCGCACGTCTTCTTCTTTCATGTAATCGGGGTCGGCACCTCTATTTCACCGCATCTAGGGTCCCATATGATTTTTTTACGTGTCATAACTGAATTCGGGCCTAACTGGCAGCCACTGACTGGCCTTTCTGTGAACCGCTCTATCCTCGCATGACCTGTCTCTTTCTGCTCTGTCCGGGTTGCGCAGACTCGATAGTTCAGTTCATTTCAAACCTTGCAGTACAATTGAATGGTACGCGTGCTCACCTTAACAACCGGTTGGCGGAACCCATTGCAATACGATATCATTCTTCCGCTAGACGAAACCACATTCCCCTTTCGAACATCGCAATCCTCGATTCTTGTGCTCCAGACCGGCGGTGATGTGCCATCAAAGAGTTATGGTCACCAGACGATGTACAAATTATGTAGCTGTCAAGCACGTTGAAACTTTATTCCCGCGACGGCCGCGCTGAGACAGCACCGCAATGTCGGAGAACGGTATGACGTGCTTTGCGGTCGTCGACATTTAAGTGTGTTGTCCCATGTGGGTGGTGGAGAGTGCTATCTATGGTCCCAACCTTACCTCCCTTCAATCCCACCCATCATTTACTTGCCAGTCGCATGACCAAATTCAGCGATCCCCTTGTGTTCGAGCAGGATCTATGTGCGCAAGTTCCTAGGGCTTGACTCTTTGGAACGCGGAAAGCTCAATGAACCGTTCTCTCAACAGCGGCGCTCAAGAACCTCTGGCACACCGTGAATGGTCTCTACATGTGGGTCATCTCCATTACCTCGACCTGCTGTTCCCACTTGGCACATTTACACTTCTAGTTGGGAGTTCTTCATGACTCTTGACTTTGAGTTGGATGTCATCAGAGGACGCCGCCGTCACGGGTGGTCAATCTGGGTACGTGACAGTTGACACTCTTTCCCCGCCTTGGGCTGAATTGTGCCATCGGAAGATATACTCCCTGTCTCGCGTGGCCACTCTTTTAGCCATAGCCCTCAACTTCGTTGAGTTTAATACTATAAACCAAATTGACTGCCAGGTGGGTGGGCCATCCCACGTCTGCCCTATCACGTGCACTCTCTGACCCGCCGCGATCCTAAGGTTTGGCTCACAGTCGAACTAGTAAGTGGCTTCTTATAAGTACACGCCTTCAAGGGAAGAGCGTTTTGCTCGTTTACCTAGGTCCTCGGCTACTTGGGACTTGCTGCCGCTTCACTGTTAATCGTTCTACGTATGTAAGTTGCCTATCCCTTCAGGACCGGATCGATATGCTCCAAACTAAACGTTCATCTACGCCTCCAGCTTCGCTATTTGGAACAAAAACAAGATTGTTGTTGCTGTCGCAACCGGAGTATGGGTGATCAATGTCGCATTCATCATCCAAGGCAAGTACATTCCTCTCCGATTATAACTGATGGAGAGTACCATACAAACCTCATGCTGTATCAGGCATCGCACGGGTGAATAATCTATCTCCGCTGCTTTTGCCTTCAAGGCTCATACATCTGTAGCTCCGCTCTGCTTGGAGCCCTGTCCAGCGACTTTGCGTCGTGCTCAATGCTGAAGACAACAAGCTTAACATCATTGTCATATTAATCACCGACATCATCTTGCTTCTCACGGTGCTCGTGGGATTGATCCGCCTGCGTTATCATGGTGGTGGCACGTTAGGTCTAGGCAGCCTTCTTTGGAAACAGGTGGCGTTCCGCGGTTTCCCTTCGATGTGTTGCCGTAAGCCTACTGACATGTCTTCGGTTCCTAAGGGTGTCATGTGGCTCCTACTCTCCGTCGCTGCAGACGTTCCACCAACGGTAGGTCTAGCACTTTTTCTCCAGGTCACAGTTTTTCTAATTGAGTCTTAGGTGTTTATTGTTTTGGACTTGAATGGTAGGGCCGCTTTCATTCCGACATGTTGAGGGATGACGTATTGAACTCAATTCCTCTGCAAATGTCAGTACCGCTCAATCTCGTACGTTTGGATTTGTTGCGATTTGGGAAAGAACCTTATACACTTCTGTGACATAAATGTTCCAGCTTCCTTCGCTGGTTACAATGTCAATCGCCGCAACAAGGATGTATCGCTCCCTATCTGACTTTGTTTCCATGTTCGTTGACAATCTTACTTCCAACTCTTCTACTTCGTGCGCTGAGGTAAATCACTCTGTAGTGTGCCCAACAACCTCCAAAAAAGTGATATGAAGGCCTCGAAGGCAAAATGGAACGATTCCGCGCCGATGCTCCACAACCAGGTTGAAGTAGCCGTAGACACTACCGAGGAGCAGATCCCGACGTCACAGGCAACACACTATGAATCATCCATCAGCCAGGAAGGGCAGATATGTGGTAGAATGCAGTGATTTCGCCTCGACAAAGAACGTAGTCGAGCCAGGGTTGCACCCGGCGGGTCGGAGTTGCAACCGCACACTGCACAGCCAGCAGCGGGACTGACAACGACACAAGCATTTGCATAGTTATAGCGTACCGATCATTCATCCTCTTTGCCTTTTCCTTCATTTACCCCTCGGATCTCGTTTACGACATTTCCTTATAGTAACATAGGTCTCCTGTTTCACACCTCAGCCTTTGGCTCTGAGAGATTGAGATTTGTAACGCTCATTACACGTTCGTAGTCGTCGTCATGTTGACGCCGCCGTGTCTAGCGTGGCTACCTTCATATAAAGATTAAATATTCAGACGTTCCCAGCCCGCGGATCTCGTCGATTGATCCTTGTAAGAACCTATATGCGAAAAAAAGTGTAATTGGAATATTGTGTATCAGAGAAGGTACTGACGGCATCTTCCCAGACGTTATAACACCTCAAGACGGTCGGCCCGATCGGGACGGTGAACTGTCTCATAGCACGTGACTGACGATACCTACCAATGGCAACTGGCTAGCGCCGCCAAACGTGGTCTCGTGTCCTTGTCAGTTTCCCATATCGCTTCGTACGGATTTTTCCACCGCCCTGGTAGTTGATCGGCCTCTTCACTTCGGGTTCGCGGTGCCTAATACCCCACTTTGTCAGTACCTCACAATGATCCGCCAGTGATCCGCCCCAAACCCAAACCACGTCTCCGTCGCTCCACTCCGAGTCGCATCCTGGAACAATCATCCCCCCACGTGGACCATTTATTTCGCGCCCTGTGTGGGTGCGTAGATTCATTTACTTGTATGGTACATTTCAAATGTCGGTGCAACATTGAAACGCTATCTGTGTACGCTCTCGTCTTCAAATCCTGTCGTAAACGTCTTCCCGACAGAACTCTGTTGCGATCAAATTGGCAACATCCGACAGAATTTATTTATCGTTTACATCGCGATGGCTGATCTTCGCAATGTTCGATGCTAACAGTGTTGCGCCACTCGGGTGTCATGCCGTCTGCAGATACACCAATATGTAGCCTGTCAAAAAGCCCTGACTGTCATTCCCACGTCAGCAGGGGCTCCTCACATCCCTGCACAGATGATAAGGGTATGATACACTCTGAGGCCCTTGGTATTTAATTGTGGTGCGCGATGGACTGCGGTCACCCCAGACCAGTCTCTGTCTACCCATCAATCGCTCGTCAGCATCATGGTCAACTATAGCGATCCCAGTGTAGTCTTGGGCGATCTCGGTGCGCGCGCCTTTCGGACCTTACCCCGAAGAGTCAATCGCCTTACGAGTCTATCTCTCGACAGCGGCGCTCCACACCCTCTATCTTATCACAAATGGTATCTACCTGTGGGTCTCCTTATTCCGTTGTCTACCTGTCGCTCTCACCTGACAAACCCGACCCGTAGCTGGGAGTTTTTCACGAATCTGGACTACGAGTTCGGTATCATCCGAGGGCGTCGACCCTACCGGTGGACGATTTGGGTTCGTAACAGCAGGCTATGTTTTTGGGCTTCCCGCCCACGCCTGAGTCTTGGGCTCAATGGCCGCTTGTGTAGATTTACTCCTTTGCCCGCCTGGCTACCCTTTCAATGGTAATCCTCAACTTGGTTTATCTTAACCCCAAGGGTCCAATCAACTGTCAGGTAGGTGGCACGTCCTACGTCTGCACCATCACAGGCGCAATCTGACCGACCACGAATCCAAGGTCTGGATCACGTTCCAAGTCGTGAGTTCCCTCTAAGACCCCCCATTCATTGAGGAGAGAACGTTTAGCTGCTTTTTTCAGTTGACTGGCTACTTCGGCCTTGTCGCCTCTTCACTCTTGATTGTCATTCGTGTGTAAGTTACCTTCTGACCTTTGGAGCTAGGAATACTTTCCCAGACCAAGTGCTTATCGGGGTTTCCAGTATTGCCATTTGGAACAGGGACAAAATTGTGTCGGCGATCGCAATTACTGTATGGATTACCAATGTTGCGGCGTCCGCCGAAGGCAAGTCCTCCCCTCCCTCTTCTCACAGAACATTGTGAATCTCAAACAAACACGATGTTGCGTTAGGTGTCGCACGGGTAATAATCAGTTCCCAATACTTTGAACCTTTCATACTCATTCCATCTGCAGCTCCGCTCCTACTGGGAACCCATACTGAAACAATGCGTTGTGCCCAACTCCGACACCAGCAAGCTCAACATCATCGTCCTCCTCGTCACTGATGTCGTCTTACTTTCCATCGTCCTCGTTGGATTGATCCGCTTGCGCAGTGAAGGCAACGGCACATTTGGTATAGGACTCCTTCTTTTGAAACAGGTGGGATAGCGACCATTCCCCTCGGCGGTGGTTTCCTCAGTCCAGTGACGTGTTCTCGGTTCGTCAGGGTGTGTTGTGGCTCCTCCTTGCCACCATCGCGGAGGTCCCACCAGCTGTAAGTTCGGCAATTCCGTTTGTACAGCCCCTTTTTTCTCACTACCATGTAATGTCACAGGTGTTCGTTATTCTGAATCTGAACGGTATTGTCATTTTTTCCTCAATGTGTCGATGAAGAATGTCTGAGCTCAATTCTGCGGCAATCACTAGCTCCATTCAACCTCGTACGTTCATGGTTGTTACAACGCGTAGAATGACCTTACATACCTGTCCACAACGCAGATGTTCCAGCTTCCTTCTGTGGTCACAATGACAATCTCCGCGACACGGATGTATCGCGTTTTGTCGGACTTTGTATCTGGGACCACAGACATGTACGACATTCTTCGTATTCTGTCTTTTTTCTGTCCCTCACTGTTTGTCGATGACTAGCGCATCCGACAATCTCCCAAAAGAAGGCACCAAAGCCTCGAAGTTGCAGTGGGGGGTCGCAGTCCCATCCAATCAAATCGAAGTGAGCCTGGGTACTTCGTCGTTGCCATATCAAATATCACGGACGAGCCATCATGACCCCTATTCAAGCGCGGAGGAGCAGGCGTGCGAGAAGCCCCACGGATATGAGTCTCAACAAGGTCCCGGAGAGGCGGTTTGAGGGACGGGTCTCGGTGTAGGAACTACAGCTATACCCTCACGGTTTGTACGACTCGTCACTATGAGCAGGTGACAATATGTCCGGATTGGGGGTAATTTGACGATCTTGTATGAAGCGGCGGTGGCGGATCAGTGTACAGTAGTCTCTGAGAATTTATGATCGTAAGCATGAACAACAGTAACCAGACGATGAAGGCTACCGCGAGCGGGCTTCAGGCCTATCTGATCAATCTCAGCATTGAACTGATCTATGCATCTGAAATGAGACTCTATGGTGCGTACGATCTCACCAATCACTCGATGTCATCTTCATTACCAAGCATTCAAGAACTTCTGTGCTGGGACGCCATAATGGACCTCAATATTTGAGTCCGCTCTGCTGCACCGGCCATGTGGACTCACGTGGACCCTCGCCCACTTCTAGCTGGCTGGGAATTCTTCACGACTGTTGACTACGAGTAAAATGTCATTCGATATCGTCACCCTCACCGGTGAACGATCCGATCCATCTTGAGAACCGGGAAAGCTTCTGTACGCAGCAGGGGAAATTGAATGTGATAGAGCAGGTCCATTGTTCCATTGGTTGCACGGGCCTGTTTCACCCCAACGTTTCACCGGGTGAAAATAATCCCGTCGGCCCGAGTCTATTTCATATGGAGTGGGTCGACCTCTTGGCACATGGGAAAGGCGTCGAGCGATGTGTGGACCTATACTATTGGATTCAAGAGGTTAGTCGAATGACAGATCTTGGGTTGAATGAGCGATACCATTGAGTGACGTGACCTCCATCCAGGCCCAACAGCACCTGAATCGGCGCGGCCGCATGTGTTCTAACGCATCCGACTGCATCCAACGGTGGTCATCCAGTACAAAGACAAAGAAGACCGCCGTCATAAAGATGCTTAGTACGAGAGGATCCGAGGTTTCAGTAAAGCGCAGTTGGACTCGTGCGTCCGATCCGGACTTGGAAAGTAATCGCCACGGAATGAGAAGCCGAATCAACAGCCAGTGTCAACAACTCTCGGCCCCAGGAGAGGTGCAAGGGGAAATGATGCGATAGTATAAAGAGTTGGAACGCATGTCAATTGAGTCCTGTGACCTCCTGAATCATCTGGTGACGTGACCTTGCCTAAAGGCGATATGGAAAGTTGACTTTGCTGCACGAGATGATGTCGATTTTCGATGGTCATTGGGTGGCGCCGTGGCGCCGCCAAACGTAATACCGTTGCCAACTCCCTACTTTGTAAAGATCCTCCCAGGGCCTCTTCCTGGTCGTGATCCCCATTTCCACTTTGGTTTCGTGTACCTAGCACCCCCACATCGTCAGGCCCCCAAAATGATCAATTCAACGCCCACCACGCGCTGCACTCCGAGTCGCATCCTAAAATAATGACTTGCCGTTATTTTTCGCTTCCCTGTGCGCATGCACCAGCACGGTTACCCTTCGAGTAATGGTTCTCGAAAGTCGGAGCGATACTGAATGCTATCCGAGGGGGTTCTGGACTTCAAAGCTCGTCGTCACCACATCCTGGTGGAGCAACGAAAATAGACCACTCCCACAGATGTCGTTTATCCACTTCGTCGCGATAGCTGATCTCCATGCCGTTCGATGCCGGTGTTGCGCCACATGGGTTTCTGTCTCCGGATGAACAGAACTACAATACGTAGCCTATCTAAGACTCTGAACACTATTCCCAAGCTGGCTGATCTTATCCCAGCCTCGCATTCCTAAGGATGGCATGATGTCGCTCTGCAGTCGTGATATTTAAAGATGCGTGGTACCATGTGGTGCGCGACCGAGTGCTGTTACCCCAAACCTACTTCCCTTCTGTCCATCCATCATTTACCCATCGGCCTCATGGTCAACTTCAACGACCCCATGGTGATTGCGAAGGATCTCTGTGCGCATGCCTTTCGAACCTGACCCTGGAGATTCGGACGCCTAATGAGCTTGACTCTCAACAGTGGCGCTCAAGAGCCTCTACCTTGTCACAGATGGCATCTACCTGTAGGCCTCCTTTGCCGTGTCGACCTTCAACTTTCACGTAGACCGACTCTCGCCCTACCTAGCTGGGAATTCTTCACAACCCTCGACTACGAGTTCGATATCATCAGGGGTCATCGACCCTACCGCTGGACGATTTGGGTTCGTGACTACAGGCCATTTCTAGTTCTCCCACCCACCCTGGGCATTGGGGCTAAATAGTAACTTGGTTAGATTTACTCCCTCGCTCGCATTTCCAGCCTCCTGGACGTGGTCCTTGACCTGATATATACCAACACTACAACTCCGATCGACTGCCAGGTAGGCCCCACGTCCCACATCCGCGTCATTACGGCCACAGTCTGACCGGCTATGATCTCGAGGTCTGGATCACGTTACAAATAGTGAGTATCCTCTGATGCGTCTTGGTCTTCGAGCAGAGAATGCTCAGCAACTGTTCTAGATGACTGGATACCTAGGCCTTATGGCCGCTTCACTCTTAATTGTAATTCGTATGTAAGTCTTATTCCAAACTTTGGAGCCAGGGACATCCATCCCAAATCAGGTACTCATCGAGGCTCCCAGCATCGCCATTTGGAACAGGGAGAAGATCGTTACGATCATCGCAGCTAGCGTATGGTTTACCAATGTTGTCGCCTCCATCCAAGGCAAGTACTATCCTCCCTCTTTCGACAGAACATTGGGAATGTCATACTAAGGGAACGTTTCATCAGGTATTGCGCGGGTGAATAGGCAGCCCCCACTATATTGTTCGAACCCTCTGGGCTTATCTATCTGCAGCTCCGCTCATACTGGGACGCTCTTGCGCAACAATGTGTAGTTTCCAACTCTCAAAGCAGTAAACTTAACATCATTGTCCTCGTCATCACTGACGTTGTATTACTTTTCATCGTACTCGTTGGATTACTCCGTTTTCGCAGGGACGGCGGGGGCACCTTCGGTATAGGACTTCTCCTATGGAAACAGGTACGTTAGTGACGTTTCCACTTGGCTGCGATCCGGTGACGCGTTTTCGATCCGTTAGGGTGTCTTGTGGCTCCTCCTTGCCACCGTCGCAGAGGTCCCCCCAGCAGTAAGTTCCGCAAGTTCTATTGCGCGGCCGTTTTCGTTCATCACCATTTCGCGTCGCAGGTTTTCATCGTTCTGAATCTGAATGGTACTGTCATTTCTGTCTATAATGTCAATAACGAACACTCAATCCCGCCATAAATATTAGGTCCACTCAACCTCGTATGTTCCTTGTTGTCGCAACGCGGGGATTATGCTCTTATACAATCCATAACACAGATGTTTCAGCTTCCTTCAGCGATCACAATGTCAATCGCTGCGACACGGATGTATCGCTCTCTTTCGGACTTTGCCTCTGGTGTCACGGAAAGGTACGTCACTCGTTACTTTCTATCGTTTCCTGCGCTCATTTGTCAATGACTCTAGTGCACCCGACAATCTCCCAAAAAGCAATAGTGGTGCCCCGAGGTTACATTGGAACCAAACACCGTTTAACCGGATAGAGGTAACCGTCGATACGTCGTACGAGCAGTGCCACGTGTCACAGACGGGCCATCATGACCCATACGCCAGTAGTGACGAGCAACCGTGCGACAAGCTCTACGGATATAAACCGAGACAACCACCCGAAGGAACCCCTTGAGAGCGGTGTCTATGGGTAGGAACTGCAATTAGGTAGTCGTAGCCTGTATGGCAAAGTCATTACGCGCATGTGACATTGTCATTTGTACCGATTGGGGTATAATCTAAGTATCCTACATTTCTGGACAACCTATTGGCGTATAGTGGTATCAGGGTGTTGGCATCGTAACGTAAGAATCTGAACGAAGCTTTGGACTGATCTGATCGGTCCTGAGACAGAACAGGCTCCCTTCCGCAACCGGGAGTAATGAGCCGCGGCCATCATCTGAGCGACTTTGCGCCATTCCCTACCGCCAATGTCTTGGGCCGTGCCGCCGTATCCAGAAACACCAGTCGGGAACTTACTACTGTACGTGTGCGGTTTCAGTTATGATCGAGGCCTGATCGAGGCTTGATCGAGCTTGATCGATTGATTGACAGGCCATCGCATCGTTCCGATCATTTGCGAGTTTTTCTTGTGACCGTTCCTGGGTCGTCATCCCCACCTTTGTGATCGCTATTGGCACTTCTACTTCTCCGCATCCAACCCCAGCTGCCCGCCCTGTACGCGCTTAACAATGTATCTGAACCCCAGACATCTATAAACCACGCCGCACGCGGTAGCAGGTGTGCTTACTAGTACGGCTCCCTGAAAATTTTTCAGAAACAGCCTGGATAAGTGCTACCAGTACGCGCTCTCCAGCACATCTCGTCTTTATGACGCCTAAGGGGAACGGCATTGAAGTCAAAGTAAATATGATGATTATCCGATAGTCAACACACCGTTCCCCTTTCCATCGCAATAGTAGTTCATGTTGGACCCGAGGCCGCTAGTGTTGCGCATCGAAGGATCATGATGCCAGCCGACGAGCCAAACTAGATAACCTGTCAACGATCCCGACCTTCGGTTTCTTCCCGCGAAGGTAAAGGTGTATCATATCCTACTCCTAGGGGGTTACTGGATTGTCTACGGCCCATAGTCCATGAGTGCGTTGTGCCATGTAATGGGGTAGCAAATGCTGTTAAACCAATCTAATTCTCAGGCCTCAGGTCCTACCCATTGTTTGCTTTCCGCCTCCAGGGTTAGCCTAAATTGTCCGGTCACAGTACAGTTGAGTCGGGTGTCTGGGTATTCGGTTCTGGGATGGGGTCTGACTCTGCAGCTTGAGAAGACTAGCTGGGGGTTCCCCACAACTCTTGACTACGACTCGGACTTGGGGACTCGGAGTGGGACTTCAGATATCATCACTGCCCCCATGGGTGGACAATCTGATGGAACTTGAGAGCAGGGAATTACACACACCGATGAAACAAGGTTGATTAAAGAATAGCCAGGACGGTTGTTTGACGTTGACGGGCCTACCTGTTTTTCTGCTGTCAGTTTTTTTTTTTTTTTTTCATATGGCGCGTGAGAGCCCGCAACCAAAGGTCGAGGGAGCACGTGACATGTTGCACATGCATTGTTGAAAATTTCCTGTTTCGTAAGGGCTTTCCGGCTCCATCCAGCCCCTTGGTTGTGATCGGCATCTCCACTTCAGGTTTCTGTACCTGTGCCACGACATCGGAAGGGCCTTAAACTGATCTACCCAAAACCCAACCATGCGCCCTACTCCGAACTGAATCCCCGAAGAAGGGACGTTCCCACGTGAGACATTTGTTGCTCCGTGTGCATACACAGACCCTTACTCGTATCTGCTTCCAACGTTCAATGATCGCAACAGCTCAGACATTGAGTACTATCTATGTGCGCGCCTGTCTTCCAAGTCTTTTCGTCACCATGTCCTGTCACAACTGCTGGAACGAAACCAGGCAACTTCCCACCAACGTCGTTTATCCTCTCCATTGCGATGGTTGATCTTTACGCCGTTCAATTCTGGCACCGCGCCACCGAATATCTGCATTCCGTGGGTAAACAGGGCTATTCTGCTCGTCGAAATCCCCGAACATTATTCCCACTTAGGCAGGGGCTTTTCACAGCCCCGGATGTATGAGAAGCATGATAAGGCTCTGTTGCTAACGGTATTTAAACTTGTGTGGGACTATGTGCCAGGTGGTGCGCAACCGAGTACTGCTCTCCCAAACCTGCTCTACTTCTGTCTACCCGTCATTCACTTGTCGTTATGGTCAACTTCCACGATCCCGCTGTAATCGCAAAGGATTTCTGTGCGCTAACCTTCGAGCTTGACCGTGCAGTACAAAGCGTCTGACGAGCTTGTCCCTCAATAGTGGCACTCAAAAGCTTCTCCCTTGTCACAGATGGCATCTACCTGTAGGTCTCCTCTGCCGTGTCCACCTCCCATTCTCAAGTGGACAACCCCTCGGATCTAGCTGGGAGTTCCTCACGACCCTGGATTACGAGTTCAATGTTATAAGAGGGAATCGCCCCTACAGGTGGACGATATGGGTCCGTAATGCCAGGCCTTTTCTTAGCTCCCACCCAACGTGCAGCCACTTACTGAATAGCGACTTGGGTAGATTTACTCCCTCGCTCGCTTGACCACGCTTGTGACCGTGATTCTTGACTTGATTTTTCTCAACAATACGACTCGAATCAACTGCCAGGTAGGTCGCACGTCCCGCATATGCATCATCACAGCCCCACACTAACTGGCCATGATCCCAAGGCTTGGGCCACACTACAAGTCGTGAGTACCATCTGGTCTGTCCTGGTTGCCAAGTAGAGATTATTCAGCTACTTTTCATAGACGAGCGGCTACTTGAGCACTTCCTCCGCTACACTCTTAATCATTTTTCGCATGTAAGTAACCTTCCATAGTTTGGAGCTAGGACAATCTTTCCCAACCAAGAACTCATCGAGATTCACAGCATCGCCATTTGGAACAGGAACAAGATCATCATGACGATTGCGGCAACTTTATGGCTGACCAATGTTGTAGTCTCCACCCGAGGCAAGTCCTTCCCTTCTTCCTCATGAATGGTAGGAATGCCATACAAACGCGATTTTTCCTCAGGTATCGTGCTGGTGAATACGCGGTCCCCACTACTGCGAATCTCCTTGGCTCATTCATCCGCAGATCCGTTCCGACTGGGACACCACTTCACAACAATGCGTGCTCAACACGGAAAGCAGCAAACCCCACATAATCGTCGACGTCACCATTGACATCGTCTTACTCCTCATCGCACTCGTTGGGTTGCTCCGTCTGCGCAGGGACGACGGCGGCAGAACTGGTGTAGGACTCTACCTTTGGAAACAGGTGGAATATTTCCGGTTCCATTCAGGCGTCATTGCCTCAGTTCGTTGATATGCTTTCGGTTCTTCAGGGTATCCTGTCGCTCCTCCTTGCCCTGCTCGCAGAGGTCCCACCAGCGGTACGTTCGGCGAGTTCCTCTGCAGACCCCCTTTTGGCTCATCACAATGTAATATCGCAGGTGTTCATTATTCTGAATCTGAACGGTATTGTCATTTCCGCTCTGCAATGTTAACGGCGAACCCTGGATAACCCAACAATACCGTAAATACCAGATCCATTCAACATCGTACGTTCTTGCTTGTCACGACAGCGCCATAGCGCAGGAGTTATTCTTATGCCATCCACAATACAGATGTTCCAACTTCCCTCGGTGATCATGCTGTCAATCGCTGCGACGCGAATGTATCGCGCTTTGACGGACTTCGTCTCTGGTATCACACACATGTATGACATTGAAGTTCTTACCTTCCTCCCTTTTCATTCTCTTACTATTTGTCGATGACTCTATAGCAGATCTGACAATCTCCACAAGAGCAATAGTCAGGCCTCAAGGTCACATGGGAACATGTCCCCATTCAACGCGATAGAAGTGACCGTGGATATGTCGTATGAGCAATATCAAATGTCACGGACGGGCCATCATGACCCTTGCATTAGCCCGGAGTTGGGCATGGGGGAGCAGAAGTGCGAGAAGCCTCAGGCCTATGAGCTTTGACAACATCTGGAGAGACCGTTTGAGGAGGGGGGATTTGTACGATGCTCGCCGCTTGTACTACTCGTCGCTATATACGTGCGTGACAATTTATGCAGATTAGGGTGTAGCCCAAGATCTCGTATTAACTGGAAACCACAGACTGTTGTACAATTAGTAGTACAGTAGTCTCAGAGATCGTGAGGATAGCATCGGAAGCAAGAACAGCAGTCACCCGGCCGGAACGAGGAAATTAGCCGGGAGTCGGCTAAGTCGGCTTGGATGGATCTGACCGATCTTAACACCGAACAGATTTACATGCTGAGAGCAACTTGAAAGTCCCGATTAGCGCCACGGCCGGCTAACGAGCCATCCCGAGTCCCCGCCCGGGGCGACTTCTTGCGCTGTGAAAGGAACCTCCCGACCAACTGGCTCTACAGAGGTGAGGATTTAGTGGGTAGGGCTAAGGTCGTGGCGCCTCCTTCGAGTTGGAGGAGAACAAGGACTTCCCCGGGCCCGGCTCTCCATCCAGTTCACCAGCTAGGTGGTGCTGGCTGATGGTCACACATGTGACATACCCTTTATGGTAGAACGCTTCCAGAAAAAAAAACTTGGGGACACGTGAGTTTTTGTACCTCGGACGCCATCGAATCCAAACGAAATTTGCTGTCGGTTTCCCGTCATGTCGCGGTGTGGACTCTTCAACCGCCCTCGTAGTGATCGGCCTTGCCACATCGGGTTCACCATACCAGCACCTCCACATCGTTAGGGCCAAAAGTTGATCCATCCGAAATCCAATCACGCGCTTTGCTCCAAGTCGGGTACCAAGAGTACGACGGTCCCACATGAAACGTTTGCCACCTCCTTGTGCATGTGCACACATACTATATATATCCTTATTCGTATCGTCTATTTCAAACATCCAATATCCAATGATCATAGCAACATCGAATGTTAT
>Ga0307510_10004000_pt1 | contig 17274 bp, 16 predicted proteins | sample 12_EM_MG_FD_207224 | JGI IMG/M metagenome (GOLD analysis project Ga0307510, IMG submission 207224) | Populus trichocarpa ectomycorrhiza microbial communities from riparian zone in the Pacific Northwest, United States - 12_EM | ecosystem: Host-associated > Plants > Roots > Unclassified | place...
TCTTCACATTACGTATAGCGGGGCCCTTTCGCCTTTCAATTCCTCAATGTGTTTAATAATTTAATTACTCGGGTCCCTCCTCGTCCTCCTTTTTATCATAAGCACATTGGGATGCAATTTGTAATGTATTGTTAGAGAATGATGTAATAACTGTGGTTTAAAGTTTTTTTTTATTTAAAAATATATTAAAATAATATTTTTTATTTTTAAAAAAATATTTAAAAATCTAAAAAAATTAATTTTAAATTTTTAAAAAACACGATTTAAATTGAGTTTCCTGACAAACTTTTAGTGATATCATATATTAAGTCTGTTCTCTAAAATGGTTAGCAAAATGGGATTTTGTCAAATGCAGATTTGATTTTATTAATGAAAGTATATATACGGTTTTTCTTATATATAAGACCACTCCTATTGTAAAAAGTATCATCTAAAAACGATAACATTCATAAGTGCAATGTGGCAGTTTAAATACACCTTGTTTTTTTATTAATTTTTTTTAAATTATTTTGAAATATTTTCAAAAGTTAAATCATGTTTTTACTGGTCATTCATGTTATCTTTAGACCCCTAACATCGATTGATTCAAGTCAAATTAACTCTTACGTGGTTTAATTAAAAACTCAACTAGTTTTTAGAGGTTTTAAAATTAATTCACTTAACCAGATTTAATAATATTATTAAAAAATTTCACGGTTTAAATTTGTTTTTTATATTAAAAAAAACAGATTTAACTTGTGACGAATGCATGCATATGGATCAGTGGAATCTAAATTGTGCATGCAAAAATCATTTCCAAAATTCGTTAATGTTCAAATCATTTAAGAAAATGAAAATAGAACTCAATGAATTGGTTGGAAAGATAAGAAATAGCTTAAAAGCATAGGCAGCCTTGAGGCTAAAATTATTGGTTTCATGCACTATTCACCGCATGTTTCAAATGTGGATGTCGTGGGGGCACTCATCATGGAATGTATGGTTTGTTTTTTTCACTTTGTATTTATTCTTTTCAGAATTACATTTTATATCTTTATTCAATTCTAAATTTAAAATAAAATAAAAAGAATATAACTCAAAATACATATCAATTTCTTTTATCAATATCTTCAATTCCCTTCTTTTTCTTCATTTTTTTTTCAATCAAAACCATAAATTTTAAAAACTAAATCAAATAATTTTTGACATAACTTCTATCAAACAATTTTTGATGTGAATATTTTTTTATCTAGATCAACTCAAGTTGGTTTAAATAGGCACTGTTTGGGAACGCGGTGCAAATCGCGTTCCACAAAAATTCAATTTTGTTTTTGTTAAAATTTAATTTTTTTGGTATGTTTTGGATTGTTTTGATGTGCTGATATTAAAAATAATTTTAAAAAAATAAAAAAAATATTATTTTAATGCATTTCAGCATGAAAAACATTTTAAAAAACAACCGCAACCACATTTCCAAACAAGCTCTCTAGTAATTGACAGTAATGCCAATGAAAGAACAGACCAACAAATTCAATTATAAGAATGATTTTGTATAACAAATAAAATGTTTGCTGAAATATCACTATGAAAGTTTTAACTCTTTGTAATTTTTAGTAAATTTATAATATTAGTTTGATAGAAGAGTAGTAATTATATATTTAATGACAATTATTATATTTGTAAGGAATTTTTATTTATTAAATAAAATATAATAAAAATCTTATAAATAATTTGATTTTTTTTATTGATTTTTTTTTTGTGACGGTGAAGATGTAAAATATTATCAAACGGAGTTAAAGTGGCAAAGTGAAAATAATAATAAAAAAGGAGTAAATTAGAGGTTTTGTATGTAATTAATCCAAAATAATAATAAGGAAAATGCGGAGATGAACTATATTGTAATTTATAATTTATATACATATATAAGTACAGATACACAAAGACAAGAGAAGATTAGAGAGGATTTGTTTAAAAAAAATGGAGTCTGCGTTGGCTATCTCGGCGACGACAGTGCCTCTCTTCATTCTATCTAAAGCCCTTAACCGTCATTTCACCACCAACACCACCCGTTCCTTACTCCGCATCTCCTCGACTCAACTCGTCACTCGCCGACTCAGCTCCATCTACTCCCGCAACAGCGACTTTCTTCCTTCTTCTCCTTCTTTGAAAGGCTTGAGGGCGGGTGTGCCACTGGTACGCCTCCGTTTGGAGTGCGTTTCCAGCTCTGCGGCGTCTTTCGGTACCACGTCCGGCGGCGGAGGTGGCGGCGGCGAGTTTGGCGGCGGCGGCGGAGGTGGTGGATCGAATGGCGGAGATGCGGAGTCGAATTCGGTTGCGGAAGCGGTCGGCGCGGAGGAGGCTCCGGTGCTGTCGCCGGATGTTATAATACTCGATGTTGGGGTAAGAAGTCTAAAACAGACTCTGGCTTTTTTTTTTTTTGTAAATTATTATTTCAATTATCATTAAATAATTTTAGAAATTATCTATAAAAAAAAAAAAGCTAAAACGCCACGGCTGTGATGTAGGGAATGACATGCGGGGGATGTGCAGCTAGTGTGAAGAGAATTCTTGAAAGTCAAGTAAGATATCCTTTTCTTTTATTTAATTTATTTGACAATGAAATTATTTTTTGGTGCTTCATTTGCTTGCCGCAAACCTAAGAATGTGACTAACAATTGTGCCTTATTTTTGAAATATCTGAGAAACAAAGCGCAAAAGAATCAATGAATTCATTTTCTGCTTTTAATTTGTTCTGTAGCTTGTGCTCTGATTATGTTATCACCATCTATGTTGTTTGATGAACAGTCACAAGTATTTTCTGCTAGTGTCAATCTTGCTACGGAGACTGCAATAGTGCGTCCAGTATCTGAAGCAAAAATTGTGCCCAACTGGCAGAAACAACTGGGTGAGGCACTTGCAAAGCATCTGACCAGTTGTGGTTTCATATCGAACCTTCGAGGTAAACCTTCTCATCACCATCATTGTTGTTGTTGTGATTACACTCCTCCCTCTAGTTGAAATGTGAAAAGAACTATTGAATATGTGTACTTTGCCCTGTTCGTGCATTTTATGATTGGTAATAATTAGTCAGTGTCGTAACTTAACTATTAGATTACCCACTATACTTTAATTTTGCCATATTGCTCATAAGTTTGTGTATGGCGTTTGAGATTCTGATAGTGGTATAATTTATGAAAATATGTTCTATGTTTTGGTATCACCCAAGTGCTCAAGATGACAAAAGAGAGCCTGCCTTTGGCAGGAATAACAAGAATGCAATTTTTTTCTTTTTTTAAAAAAAAAAATCAAAGAAAAATGTGAGGAATCAAGAAACATGACAAGAAGTAAAGGATATTAAATTATTTTTTCTTCCTAGTGTTAAAACTGCAAAAAAGTGTACGCTGAACATTCCACTCTTTGAAACAATCAACTATCCATTTGTACGATAAAAACCAAACCAAGGACTATAAGGTAGCTTCCCAAACTGATGTAGGACTAAACTTAGCATACCAGCTAGAGGATGCTTGAATAGTGCAGGAAGACCTCTAAATCTTAACCAGGGTGACACTCCCCATACATCCTGAGTTTCAATGTGATTCATGTGAAGTTTGGTGGGCTAGTGGCAGGTCAGGAAGCTACTGAAGGAGATATTTCATCGTAGAAAAGCTAAAGATTTCTTGTGAGGAGTGACCATAATTCTTTATGGTATGTCCCTAACTCATTGAGTTTTCAATTTCATGGTGACTTGCTTGCTTGAGAAGAATCTTACAGAAATCTTCTCCACTATAGTGGATGAGAAAGGACACGCGTAAAAGTGTTTATTAATATTATGATTTCTCCCTTCAATAGGTGAGTCTCGACGGCTTGTGGTGGATTTTTGAAGAGAGAAAAACACTGGTGCTGGAGAACCATTTGTCTTGGAGGATTTGCTATCGCACAATCTGAATTTGTCACTGCTTTAACTCACATCAGGAAACTAGGATATTCATTTATAAGGGTTGATTGTATTCATGTTTAAGAGAAAGTGACATTGCAGTGGTCATGTGTGTTATTCTGGGAACATATCATCTTGGTATATTAATATATTTTACCCAGAATTTGAGGGAAAGCTCACTGCCTTGTATCTTTGTTACTTTGCAAAGTCTGACAGAGTTTTTGTATCTTGCAAAGGATTAGTTGTGTATCTGGAAATTGCATTCCTGTTCAATATATGATTTCTACTTTGTCAGAATGTTCGTCTGCCTGATTTTATTTGTTCTCACAACTCGTAGACATATCTTGTACAGAATAATGTGGTCATGTTTTGTTCTATTTTCAGTTTTTTGTATTCATAATCATGCTAATGAAACGCAAAACAATCTGTAGAGTAATTGTTTTCTCCTCTTTGCTTTTAAAAACTTCTTTTTTATTATTTTTCCTTGTGGAAACAGCCTTTGGAGTCACTGGAAAGTGGAAACGACATTTTACACTGGGTTGTTTAGAATATAATTTTACCAACACCTGTATTAAGACTCTGTAGGCAAGCATTTCATCTTTGTTCAGATTACCTTTTTAAGAACATTTAATAGATTTTCAGAAATGCGGACAGCTTCTATATGTTTGTAGTTTGTGAATATGCTGTATTTTTAGCTATTCTGCTTTGTTAAATGTCAGGTGTTAGCCTCTCATTCACCTATTTAATTGTTTTATAGTTTATGAAAATGCTGTTTTACATTATAGCCAATGAAAGTATTACTTTGAAATTTAGTTTAGCCTTGTAAAGAGCTCCTTGAATTCCCCTTCATCATTTGTTGTTGAGCATGTGATCTAGATTGCTGGGTTAGTGGAGAGTTTTCCTTGCACTAATTCTACTGTGTATAGTAGTAAAATTTCTGAGTGCATCATCTCATTTTATCATACTTTGTAATACAATTATGACTGATAATAAATACAAATAATTTGTTCATGGTTGTTGATGCTGAATGTGGTAAAAATTTTGGTTTAGGGAATTGAATCTTTCATTCCACTTTCACTGTTGTTGATTTAGAGATGGCACAGTAGGGAATTGCGGATTACTTGACAGAGGATTTTTGTAACCATGACCAGAAAACGAGATCTCGAATGTTATTTGCTTACAGTCGCTAGACAAACTTTGTAAGCAAATAAATGGATACCTAGAGTTGTTAGAACATAAATTTGTTACAACTACTAATCATAATTTCTATATATTCCTCCCCCCATGTTCAATTTAGTTTTAAACAGCTTGTAATCTTCAACTTCTAATTTTTAGATGTTTTTGAACTACGATTTCTCTTAATCAACACGACAGTTTCATCTTAAGATTACACCTTCTTGTTGATTGCTATGTTAATGTGGTTTTAGTTGATTGCATCTTCTTAACTCAAGATTAGGATGCTAAGTATTTCTTCTCTATCATTTCAGATACTATATGATTTTTTAGAGACCCTTTAATTTGTTGGTTTATACTTTGAGAATTCAATAGACACTGTGCCACATCCACTCTCTTGCTAAAAATACATACCAATGTAAAAATACTTGAAATACTTGGAAAATCAATATCCTTGCCAAATTTATCTAGGGTAATGGAGACAATATTACACCTCACAGTATAGTATGTCTTGCGTAATGGCTCTGGTGGATGCTTCCATTGCCATTTATAACTGTGGTGCTGCCTTAGGGAAGATATGCTATATTAGTGGCTGAACAGAAAATGGTTGCTTTGAGGTTAAACCTTCTGTGTATTGTAGTTATGAAGGCAGCATGTTCCATTGGAAGATCTGTGTGGCAGACTGCTTTTCCCATTTCCTCTTTTGGTGTGGACAAAGGTCATTGTAATATGTTTACAACTCTGCAGAATGAGTTGTTCAGTTACTCGGTCGTTGTTTGGTGGCTCTATGGGAGACTTTTTCTATCAACAATTGATCTGGTTCATTTTGTGCTAGTTTATTTGAGAGGGGTGTCTGGTTTGGGTTGTAAAATTGCTAGATGTTCTTTATTCTTTGAGCCTGTAGTTAGAGAGAAATGCAAGATCTTCTGAAGGGAAATATCCTTATAAGGAAGTACCAGTAAACTATAATATGATTCTATTGAGTAAATTGTTCTGTGGGTTTGTAGATCCAGTAATGTGATTTTTAGGGGTTTCTTTCAACTGTCGTTTGATGCTTGAGGATAAGAATCTGCTTCTTTAACATATTTTTACTTCAGTTTAGGTGCTCTGTTTTGTTCTTCACTTGTGCAGGGTGCACTAGTCCTTGTCTGGGCTTCTGTTTTTCTTCTGGTTCTAAGTTTATTAATGAATCTTTTTCATATTGATTAGCAATGAATCCTACATTTTCTACCTTGTTGTCTCTTAGGTCCAATTTGATGAAACCTGTTCCAGGTTCCATACTTTGCTACTATTTTTCAAGTGACCAAATTTTTATACCAACTCAGAGCTTCATTTATCATACTCAATTAATTTCAATAGCCTTCAATCTCTACTATGAGCATTAGTTTTGTTATTCATTTTCTCAACGTGTTTCTACCCTTGTTGTGGAATACGCTTAACATCCTTGTGGCTTTGATGGTTGCTTCTGTACAGATGAAGGAAGGGATAATGTCTTCAAAGTTTTTGAAAAGAAAATGGATGAAAAGCGTGATCGCCTAAAAGAAAGCGGTACACATCCTCATACACCTTACTGGTTAGATTAAATAATTATGTTAAAAGCTTTATATAGTGATTATCCATCTGTGCAGAAATCTTTCTAAATGCTCTTGTTTTTTTGTAGGTCATCAGCTTGCTGTCTCTTGGGCTCTCTGTGCTGTATGCCTCCTTGGCCATGTTTCTCATATTTTCGCCACTAAGGCTTCATGGATCCATGTATTTCATTCTGTAGGATTCCATCTATCTCTGTCTTTGTTTACATTGCTTGGTCCTGGACGACAACTTATTCATGATGGTGTGAAAAGCCTTTTTAAGGGGGCTCCAAATATGAACACTTTAGTAGGTCTTGGGGCATTATCGTCATTTGCTGTTAGCTCGTTAGCTGCATTAGTACCAAAGCTGGTAAGTCATATTCCCTATTCTTATACAGTTCTAGTTTCATTTGGGATTCAATGGTTGTCTTTATTTTTCTAATGGGAAAGCCATGCGGGTCACTCATTAAGTTTTTGACTTTATGTGCTTCATGACATATGACTTGTTGCATGTCTAGTTTTATCTAGAACTATGTTGCAGTGTTAAGTAGGTGGCTTGGAAGGTAGTGAAAAACTTTCATTCTAGTGTAAAGAGTATGCAGTTTAGTTTCTTTTTTCTTTTTGTCTTCTCAGATATCTCCTTTTGTTTTAAACTTTTCTTGAAATTGAGATATGACTTATAGAAGTTTGGTGATGCTAAATATTTCTCTCCATGGATGTAGTGCTAAGCTAATGAATGAATAACATTATCCACAAATCAAAACCCTAGAGTTCTTGGATCCATAAGTAAGTTATCAGGAAAGCATTTTAAATTATTTTATTGAAAGAAACACTGCCCCCCTTTTATTTTCTAAGCCTAAACTATGTGTAAGCTTGAGGTGTCTTGAAATGTCTGCTTACCTAGTAAAGTAATGAAGAGTCAAGTTTGACTTCTAAAAAAGGACTGTAAAATTATTACTAGCTGTCCACAAGTAGTGCAGGACACTTTTACTCGGACAGTTGATAGATAGGTGGAGAAAGAGTTTGTGAAAGGCTTGCAATTGGGAGTGGAGGAAGCAAATATTTCGCACTTGCAATTTGTAGATAATACCATCCTTCTCTTGGAGGATGTTTTGAGGATGTGCTGATGATTTTGCAGGTTTTTGATCCATTTTTAAAAAGAGTACTTAACATGTTTAAGAGCAGAGTGGCAAGATTATATTTGGCACAGGATTTTGTGGGTGAGTTTGCTAGCCATGCCAGGTGTGGATTTTGGAGTGGCCACTGGAGCATTTTGGGATTCCTTTTGGAGGGTTCCTTGGGTGAGTTTGCTAGCTGCACCTGTTTCTTTTCAGGATCTGATTATTGAGTCAATAAGAGATTGGACTGGTGGGAAGGTGATTCTGTCACTGGGGGTCGGATTACTTTTATTCAGTCACGATTATCTAATATCGTTTTGTATTATTTGTCACTGTTTAAGATTCCAGTCTTTATGGCTGTTTGATAAAGAGAATTAGGAGGAATTTTGTATGGCATAGGAGAAAGCTAAATGATCACCAGATGAGTTGGGAGGCTTAAGTAATCCCACGAGTGAAGGGTGCTTGAGGCTTCACTCAACTCAAAAGCAATGCTGTGGTGGGAAAATCGTTGTTTAATTATCCATAGAATATGATTCTGTGGCACAAGGGTACTTGGACTATTCAAAGTGATCATTTGAATGGATGGGATGCCAAGGCATCAACTATCACACACTTGAGCCCTGGGAGTTTTATTTTAAAAGCTATATTCACAGTTCTTCCCTCTGAATTTTAAGGTAGGCAATTGAACCAGCGCTAATTGAGAATGAAATTTGAATAATATGTCCTCAATATATAGCTTCCTTATAGATAATCTGCCCACTATAAATAAGAGATTTAGGGTTTTTCTTTTGCACTGGGAATGAAATTGGTAAATTTTGAGAAGAAAATAATGGCTATTTAGCAGCTGAGATAATTGTCTTGCTGGCACAGAATCAGGTATGTAACATGCTTTTGGTTTGCCAAGGAGACAAGGCTAGAAAAGATTTACATGGTTAGGGTGTGTAATGTTATTGGATTGTGATCACAATAAAAGTGCACAGGCAAGGGTTTGCTAGATCACCGAAAGTAAATCTAAGACTAGCTTGGACCCACAGAAAATACCATTTGGTTTGAGGTTATATAACAGGGGGCATCATGCTACAGAAATATATATTAAGGGAGTGAATTTCGAGGACCAAAGTTGTGAAAGTTAATTGAGAGTGCTAAACGCATGAAATGTTTTAGCATGAAGCTATGGTTGTATGGTGTTGAATTGACAGCAGTACTACTGTGGTGGAAGCAGTGATGGCACTACTGGTGGAAGTGATGATGAAAGTGACAGCACTGAGTTGGTGATGGTAGCCTTATCCCTCATTAATCTAACCGCCCTATGTTTGTGGTTAAGCTTTAACAACCTGTCCAAATATTTTTGATATTTGAGTAACATTTAATCCTAGTTAAACCCCTATCCAACGAGGAGTTAGAAACTACTCTCTTAGAGGCCCTAGACTTGACTTGAAGTATGCATCTGACCTCGCCTACAAAAGCATCCAAATCTAACAAAATGAAATTTTCTTATTAAAAAAGAACACTTAATTTTAAAGCAATTATTTTACGGTATAAACTAAAAAAGATGGTGCTTTTACAGTGCACCACATCACAAAACACTATTCATCTTAATAGTTTTTTTTTGTCTTTGTTTTTGTTTTTGTTTTTGTTTTTTTTTTCTGAATCTATATTTTTTTTTCTAATTTCATGCTTCAATATTTAATTTATTGGAAATTAGGCTTTATAATTTATTGTGGTTTGCTTTATATGTGGTTAGCTCGATCTCATAACCCGTGTCACGAGTTTGACTGGTTGACTAGTTTTTTTAATTGACAATTTTTTTTTTCCAATTTCATCCTAACATTAGGTTGATTAGAAATTAGGCTTCATAATTTATTTGAGTTTGCATTCTATGAGGTTATCTTAGTCCATGACTTGAGACGTGGGTTTGACGGGTTAACCTAGGTGACTCAAGTTGTCTTTTTTTAATTGGAAATTCTTCAATTTCATCATTCAATATTAGATTGATTATAAATTAGGTTTCATAATTTATTTTAGTTTGCTTTCTATGAGGTTATCCCGGTCTTATGACTCGGGTCGTTTTATTGTGTCTTGTTTTTAGATTGATTTTTTTTTTCATTTTCAACTTTTAACAATAAATATTGAAAATTGAACTTTATAATTTGTTTTTATTTGTTTTTTATGAGGTTATTGCAGTCTTATGATCTTGGTCATGGGTTTGGCAAATTATGACAAGATAATACAAGAGAATTTCTGAAATGTTTTGTGTATCTTTCACTAAGAGAGTTACAATATATATATACATCAAGAATGATCAAATCCCTTGATTCTAGGGTCTAATAAACGTAATTAGATCCCTTAATCCTAGGCCTATTATAGGAAGAATTAGAGTAAGAATATATAGAACAATAATGAAAATCTTAGAGAGATAATCAAAGGATATACAACTATGAAAGAAACTAAATAAGGAAAGAAGAATATATTGACATCCCCCCTCAAATTGATGTGGGTAAGTCTATCAGCATCAATTTGCTACTGAGAAACTTGTGTCGTTGGCGTGTCAAAGCTTTTGTAAAGACATCAGCTATTTGAAGATCAGTAGTAAGATGAGGAAGAGTGATAACACCTCGAGTAAAGGCCTCCCTGATGTAATGACAGTCCACCTCTATGTGCTTTGTGCATTCATGATGTACCGGATTCGCAGCTATTTGAATGACACTAGTATTATCACCATGAAGTGGAGTAGGATCAGTTGGAGGAAATCCAAGTTCAAAAATAAGACCACGTAACCACACAATTTCAGAACAAGCTGCAAACATGGCTCTATACTCGGCCTCTGTAGAAGATTTAGAGACACAGTCCTGCTTCTTACACTTCCAAGAAATCAAGGCATCTCCAAGAAAAATGCACTAGCCTGTGGTAAACTTCCTAGTATCCGGGCTGCCAGCCCAATCTGCATCACTATATGCAGTTAAATTAAGAGTAGATTGTGTAGGAAAAAACAACCCACGAGTAGGTGACCTAATTAAGTATCTAATAATACGACCAACTGCAGCAAGATGAAGATGTCGAGGTGATTGCATAAATTTGCTAACTATATGGACAACATAGGAGATATCGGGCCTTGTAATTGTTAGGTAGATAAGACTACCAACAAGTTGCCTATATAAAAAAGGATCAAGCAAAAGCTCGCCTTCATCTCTTCGGTATTTCACATTCACCTCCATTGGCGTATCAACAACAGTAGCATCCTTTAAACCAGCTAGCTCAATGAGATCTTGGATATATTTATGTTGATTTAAGAACAAACCATGATCTCTAGAGTGAACTTCCAGCCCCAAAAAATGTAAGATGCCCAAGATCTTTCATTTGAAATGTACTATGCAACATATGTTGAAGCTTAGTGATCAGCCCGTTGTCATTACTGTTGATGATAATATCAACATAGACTAAGAGAAAGACCATACCAGTGGTGGTCTTGTAAAAGAAGAGTGATGAATCATATTGACTTTATGTGAAGGAAAAGGTGAGAAGAGTGCTGCGAAACTTCTCAAACCAGGCTCTAGGTGCCTATTTCAACCCATACAAAGAGCGTCTTAGCTTGCAAACATACTAGGTGGAAGTTTCATGTAAATCTCTTCCTTAAAATCCCCATGCAAGAAGGCATTTTTTACATCCATCTGATGTAAAGGCCAAGCTTTAAAGGCTGTAATAGCAAGAATTGTTCTCACCGTGGTAATCTTAGCAACTGGTGCGAATGTTTCTTCATAGTCAAAGCCATATTCTTGTTGATTGCTAAGAACAACCAATCGAGCTTTGTATTTATCTAAAGAGCCATCAGACTTAGTTTCACAGTATAGACCCACTTACTACCAATGGGCTTAACATGTGGAGGACAAGATATAATGTCCCAAGTATGATTTGGCTCAATGCTTGAAGTTCTGCCTCCATTGCTTGTTGCCAACACTCATGTCCTATAGCCTGTTTATAACAAGTGGGAATGGAAATAGAAGACAAAGTAGTAGACATAGCCACAGGAGTTGAAAAACCATACCTTTCAGGAGGTTTGTGAGGTCTAGAGCTTCTACAAAGAGGAGGTGGATCATAGGAAATGGGTAGAACATGATCAGATGCCGCAAGAAGATGTGGAGGGACCTCAGTGAGATCTGTAGAAGGATCAGATGCAGGAGGAGTGCGTCTATGATAAACATAACCAGGTGTAAACCTTTGTCCTGGTGTTGTCGACTCAGGAAAATGTGGTAAAACAGATCGAGAAGGAAATTCTGAAGTCTGTTGTGTGTGAAAGAAGGGCTGATTAAAAAAAAAATGACATTCCTAGAGACACGAGTTCGACATGCATGTGGATCATAGCAAAGAAATCCTTTTTGGGTTCTAGCATATCCTAAGAAAGCACACTTGACAGATTGGGCAGTAAGTTTATTTCTCTCATGTGTAGGAAGGTGAACAAAACAAACACATCTAAAAATATGAATATTGGAATAATTTGGTGCATGTCCAAACAAACGAAAGTAGGGAGAATCATTGTTCAAGTTGGGAGATGGTAATCTATTAATCAAATAAATAGCAGTAGACAAAGCTTCACACAAAAAATGAGAAGGAGCACATGACTAAATTAGAAGAGTTCGAACAACATCAAGAAGATGACGATTCTTTCTTTCAGCCACACCGTTTTGTTGTGGGGTGAAAGGACAAGAACGTTGTGATATGATCCCATGACTTTGAAGAAAAAATTGAAATTCATTTGACATATATTCACCACCTGAATCAGATTGTAGAATTTTGATTTTGGCCGAAAATTGTGTTTCAACTAATGCAAGAAGGGCTTTAAACATAGAGAAGACCTCACTTTTAGACCGAAGAAAATATACCCAAGTAAAGCGAGTGAAATCATCTATATCTATAAATGTAACAAAGTATCTGTAATGTTCATGAGAAATTACAAGTGTAACACCCCATGCATCAGTGTGTACGAGTTCAAAAGGTTTGGTGGTGCGGGTTTTATGCAATGGAAAAGGAAGCGTTTTGCTTTTACCAAGTTTGCAAGATGCACAATCAACAATATCATTATTAGAAGTTGAATTTTTATTTCCAAGTAAACCAGATTTAAGAAAGACTCGAAGTACATGAGAATTAGGGTGTCCTAAATGTCTATGCCACACCTGATTATCACATTGAACAACATTACATGCAATATAATTTGAAACAGGAGAGGGAGATAGAAGCAAAGGAAATAGGCGTCCCCTTTTAGGTCCCTTCGCGATCATCTTCCCGGACACTTGATCCTGCACAAGACAACCAGATTTTGAAAAATGAACATCACAATTGTTGTCAACTAATTAGCCAACAGATATAAGATTAGTAGACAACTTAAGAGACACAAAAACAGTATTCAAAAGGGCTGAAATATCACCAACAGCTGTGATAGGCAAGGGATTACCATCGGCAGTACGAATCTGAAGATCTCTATATTTTTGAACATTATTTAAAGGTAAGGCAGTGTTGGTCATGTGATTGGAAGCAGCAGAATCAAAATACCAAGGCTTAGGAATAGAATTTTTGTTACCTGAAAGGCCTAAAGCAGAAAGGGCAGAAACTATTATTTGTTGGACCATTTCAGGAGTAATAGAAGATTGACCAGGACTAGGAGCATTTGAGGGACCAACCGAGACATTATAGGCAGTTTCAGATTTCTTTGGAGGCTGGATGGAACAATCTTTGATGATATGCCCTGTTTTCTTACAATAATTATAGAATGTTTTAGTACAATTAGTGGCAATGTGCCCAAATCCTTTACAACTATAGCACTGGACATTAGACATATCTCTGCCTCTAGATCTCCCTTGAGCAACATAGGCAACAGGAATTGGAGTAGAATTTTGAGCTTTCTGCTTCAAGACAGCCTGTGTAATGATCCGTTGTTCTTTCCTAAGAAGCTCTCTTACACACATATCCAATAAAGGAATTGGTTCCCTATTCATCAGGTTGGACCTGATTGCTTCAAAATCCCTCCCTTAATTTCATTAAAAATTGATCACGCTTGCTAGTCTCATTCACACTTTGGATAGCAATGAGTCCTTCAGGAGGTACACTTGCATACACAATATCTGTGTACATAGTCCAAAGATTTGCGAAGGAAGAATAAAACTCTTGTATTGACATACTGCCTTGACTGAGTCAACCCAACTCGAGTTCCAATTGGAACCTTCGTGCTATATTGCTTTGGTTGTAAACTTTCTTCAGGCAATCCCACATTTCTCTAGAGGATTTGTAAGGCTTGAGATTGAGAAGCATGGAGGGTTCCATACTTCCAAGGATCCAAGATATAATTTGAGCATCCTTCACCCCCCATTTCACATATTTCTTCTTCTTCTCGCTGTTAGGTGCAGGATCTGTCCTAGCAATATGACCCCATAATTCCTTTCCCTCGACAAAAATCTAAAATTGGAATGCCCAGGTAGAATAGTTCTTGCCATTAAATCGAACAAGAAAATGTTCAGATTGTTCCAGAGACATGATTTAACCAGAAACAAGAACTAAGAGATCAGGTCCAAGAAAAATAGAATAGAAAAACCAGACAAGGAACCAGACACAAGATGAATTGATTTCAGAGTTTTGGCTCTGATACCATGACAAGATAATACAAGAGAATTTCTGAAATGTTTTGTGTATCTTTCACTAAGAGAGTTACAATATATATATACATCAAGAATGATCAAATCCCTTAATTCTAGGTTCTAATAAACATAATCAGATCCCTTAATCCTAGGCCTATTATAGGTAGGAGTACAGTAAGGATATATAGAACAATAATGAAAATTTTAGAGAGATAATCAAGGGATATACAGCTATGAAAGAAACAAAATAAGGAAAGAAGAATATATTGACAAATTAATCCAGGTTGACTTAGTTTTTTTTTTTTCCTTTTTATGAGGTTATCCTAATCTCATAACTCGGGTCACGGTTTTAGCAGGTTAACTCTGGTAAAAAAATTTCATTATTTTTTTTTCAATTCCATTCTTCAACATAGGGTTGATTAAGAATTGAGTTTCATAATTTGTTTTTATTTGCTTTATATGGGGTTATCATGGTCTTATGATCCGAGTGATGGATTTGACAGGTTAACCCGGGTTGGTCTGGATTGATCCAATATGCTTCTTTTTCAATATTATTTTTTAAAAAAAGATTCTTGAATTTTTGTGAATCAAACTACGTATTTACCGGTTGTCTAGATTATCTTTGGATCCATCAGGTCACATCGGGTCACTCTCCATATGGTTTAAATTTTTTTTTTTTACTAGAAAAATGTTGGCAATACCCGGATTTTTTTGTATGTTTAAAAAAAATTTGATCCCTGCGGCATAGCGTGGGTCATAGTTTTTTCTAAAACTCTATAATGAACCTGATGACATTAGGACTTGATGTGCCTTGAGTGAGGTAATTAATTAAATTTTTGGACATATTACATTCGGGGATCCAGTTCTAGAACATATTGATTAAGAAATTTTATACAAATATAAAAAGTTCTGACATCATTGGCGAGCTTGTTCATCATTTCCACTTCTCAGTGCAATGTTGCTTCTCTCTGCACACTCTCGGTTTCAATGGAGAAAAAGGGGGGTCTTTTGCAACTAGACAGCATTCTTCACTACATTTCTTCTCTAGAAGTTCAATAAGGGATAACAAAGCATATCATAACAATGTAGAGTTGCAGACTATCTAGAAAGCCTTAACATTGATAAGAAATGGGCAGTCAACTGGTCAAATAATGGGATAGCTCAGTTTTCACATATCCCTACATGATCGCAAAGGGTTGCTGAGGTTCTTTTGCGTATTGCATCTCAAATAGAGTGTAATATATGTGCAAAACAAGTTCTTGCTATATTTTGTTTTCCTTACCCAATGGTGAACTTGTGACTGAAATGTAGGGCATTTTTCAAACTCAAATTCACAGTTAGTTGTTCTGCATTATATTCTCTTCAAATTGCTGGTTGATTGTTCTTGAATTAATTTACTACTATCTTGCATTTTGTTCTCAAACATGTACATTCTGATATTCTCATTTTGGATCAACACACAAGTCAACAGAAACCTGATTTATATATGTAAACAAACAGTAAGAAATGATTTTAGATGCATGGTCCAGTTGAACATCTAAATCATGTTTTAAGATATACTTTTAAGAGGCATATTCACTGAACTTGTGTAGATGCTAGAGATCACTACAAGTCATGGGATCTGTTTATTAACTGATTCTTCTGTCAAGCTTTTGATTTTTCTATTCCTGGGCATAACTGAAGTCCATATTATTTATTTTATTTTCTAAGAAACAGCATACTTGTATTTAAAATGGATGATTAATCTATTAAGAAACTATCTGCTGACACTTTAATCATGTTAATGGTTTCTTTGATAAACAGGGTTGGAAGGCATTCTTTGAGGAACCAATTATGTTAATAGCATTTGTCTTGCTAGGAAGGAATCTTGAACAGAGAGCTAAAATTAAAGCAGCCAGTGATATGACTGGACTTCTAAGTGTTTTACCTACAAAAGCTCGTCTTGTGGTCAATGGTGATGCAACAGATCTGGGCTCAATTGTTGAAGTTCCTTGCAGCAGCCTTTCTGTTGGAGACCAAATTGTTGTCCTACCTGGAGTAAGTAAAGGCTCCATTTTTTTTCATGTATCACCTGCAGCTTTAATATTAATAATAATTGTCTTATTTAATGAGTTACCACATTAAAAGTCTTGTGTTAATAACCTGCTCTTTCATAGATTTGGCCTCGCTAGATACTATTTCTATGACACGTCTTGCTTTTCATTAATCTTTTTTTCCTTTTCTTTTTCCCTCCATTTCCCCTGGCTTCTCAATGGTGGTGCAAAGTTTGAGATACTTGTTACTTGTGGTCACATATTTGCTATATGTGATCCCCCTGACATGCATTCTTCTGTTGTTTTAGGATCGTGTTCCAGCAGATGGAACAGTCAGAGCTGGCAGAAGCACCATTGATGAGTCAAGTTTCACAGGGGAGCCATTGCCAGTTACCAAACTACCTGGGGTATTATTCTCCAGTTATATGCAACTAATGTGTATTCTCTGACAGTGTCATGTAGCAGTGCTGCACATTTGCAAGATGATTCGTTTCAGAAATGCACCCACCCTTCCTGTGCTGCATTAATTATAGCAGTGGCACCTGCTTTGATATTACTAATAACAGAGTATTTTTGTATGCTCTAGAGTCACGTATCAGCTGGAAGTATAAATCTCAATGGAACTCTTACAATTGAAGTGAAAAGACCAGGGGGTGAGACTGCCATGGGAGACATTGTCCGTTTAGTAGAAGAAGCACAGAGCAGGGAAGCTCCAGTACAATGGTTGGCTGACAAGGTTTCTTTTCTGCATCATAAGTTACTCTTGTTATATTTTGCTATGATGGCATTCACTGTTTCTGGGTAAGCTGACACTCGCGCTTATGCGTACATGGTTTGCAAATTTTGGAG